>Ga0209253_10005029_pt1 | contig 11494 bp, 7 predicted proteins | sample FrelakmetBRP12BR_FD_187145 | JGI IMG/M metagenome (GOLD analysis project Ga0209253, IMG submission 187145) | Freshwater lake sediment microbial communities from the University of Notre Dame, USA, for methane emissions studies - BRP12 BR (SPAdes)... | ecosystem: Environmental > Aquatic >...
GTGATATTCAGGCGGACGGAAATGCCGTGGCAATGGTGGGTGACGGCATCAATGACGCGCCCGCGCTGGCGCAGGCGGATGTCGGGATCGCTCTTGGAACCGGGACAGATATTGCGATGGAAAGCGCGGACATGGTCCTGATGCGCGGGGACCTCGCTGACATCCCGCTGGCAATCCGGCTTTCCAGGCGGATGGTTGGCACCATCCGTCAAAACCTCTTCTGGGCATTCATCTACAATGTCATCGGTATCCCTCTGGCTGCGTTCGGAATGCTGAACCCGATGGTTGCGGCAGGTGCGATGGCATTCAGTTCAGTCAGTGTAGTAAGCAACTCCCTCAGGTTGCGGCGGTTCTCACGGCGAGAAGACCTGAGAGATGTTTCCCGTTCGAGCTCATGAAAGAGCGCCCTGCAGGGGCTTCACGACAGGAGCCGTGGCAGCGCGCCGTTCGTTGACGCCGTATCTGAGAAAGGAGAATTCATAACCATCGGAATGCCCTCCCCCCTCGAGATCATTGATGTCGCCCACCCGCCCCGCCGCCCCGATGCGGTCGAAGAGGAAATCCTTGATGCCTTGGCACGCGTCAGGCATTCCGCTTCCTCGCGCGTCCTGAAGATCATTCACGGATACGGCAGCTCTGGAAAGGGCGGTTCGACGAAGGATCTTGTACGGAACGCTCTTTTCCGTCAGCGGAGCCGTTGCCGGGCGGTGATCGAGGGTGAGCGGTACGGCTTGTTCGATCCGGACACCCTGGCGTTGCGGGCAGAGGTCGGCCAGTTCCCGGACCAGGATCTGGACGTGGCGAACCCTGGCATTACGGTTGTCTGGGTGAAGTAAATCGCGGTAGGCGTCCAAATCGCCGGCTGGCGAGGCGGGGCCTCTGTGTGTGGAAAGCGTTCGGTTTCCACGCCACCCGGCACCCCCCAGGAGAGCTCAAACTGCCGAATTTTCGGCCGGCATTCCGGATCTTGATTTGCGTCACGGCTTTATTGCTCGATTTGTGATATAGTGAAGAGCGAAATGTCATACTACAACCGACAGGAAGAATGGCGCCCCGGTTGCTCTACGTCGATGACGAGGAAGCTCTTCGCGAGATCGTACAGACCCACCTTGCCCTGGAGGGGTACGATATCGAGACTGTTGCGGGTGGATCGGAAGCGATCGACATCCTTGCGAAGAAGAGGTTTGACCTTGTATTGCTCGATCTCCATATGCCAAAGGTGGACGGCCTCGCGGTCATGCGCTCCATGAGCAAGCAGGGGCTGGAGACGCGAATCATCGTCTTGAGCGGCGATGCGGAGCCGGCGATGCTCGAGCAGTGCGCTCATCTCGGCGCAGAGGACTACCTCACGAAGCCGTACAATTTCCGCGAGCTTGTTGTTGCCATTGAACGGGTGATGGCTACCTGAACGGCTTGAGGGGCGGGCACGCCCGCCCCAGGACGCACATTCCTGTACCCTCTGGCATATCCTCAACTCGAACAATCATGATGCGAGCCTTCCCCGTTGCCGCCGGCGTGATGCTCGGGGCGCAGCTTGCTGTCTGCCAGCCTTCAGCCGACAGCGTCTGGCATACCACCTTCGAACGGAGCGGGTTTCTCAGGACCGGCCGGTACGACGAAACCATCGCGTACTGCAAGCGACTAGCAGAATTCTCTCCGCTGGCGAAGTTCATCTCTTTTGGCGTGAGCCCGCGCGGGCGCGATCTCCCTCTGATGATCCTCTCAAAAGACCGCACGTTTGAACCTTCCCGGGTCCGGCGCAAGGGGAAAGCGATCATCCTCATCCAGGGCGGCATCCACGCCGGGGAGATTGACGGGAAGGATGCCAGTCAGATACTGATGCGCGACATTCTGGTCACCGGGAGCCTCCGTTCCCTGCTTGACCATGCCGTGCTGCTGGTTATTCCCATCTTCAACGTCGACGGACATGAAAGGTTCGGGCCACACAACAGAATCAATCAGAACGGTCCGGCGGAGATGGGCTGGCGCGTCACGGCACAGAATCTGAATCTCAACCGGGACTACATGAAGGCGGACACGCCGGAGATGCGCGCGTTCCTGAAATTGTTCAACCGGTGGCTCCCCGATCTGTACATTGACTGCCACGTCACCGACGGAATCGACTTCCAATATGACGTGACCTACACAATGGAGTTAGGACAGAACATCGATCCCGGAGTGAGCGCGTGGATTAGCAGTGCCTTTCTCCCGAAAACCCTCACGGCGGTCGCGAGCTCCGGGCACAAGGTTTTCTCGTATGTTTTTCCGCGGGAAGACAATGATCTGTCGAAGGGGCTGAACGCCGGCGCCGCGCCGCCGCGGTTTTCGACCGGGTACGCAGCCGTGCAGAACAGGCCTTCGCTTCTGATTGAAACACACATGCTGAAGAGGTACAGGACGCGGGTGGAAGCGACGTACCACTTCCTGCGGGGGGCGATCGAGAGTGTCGGCAGTGATGCGGGGGCGCTCACACGCGTTGTTGCTGCCGCGGACAGTGAGGTCGTGCGACGTGGCCGTCGGGCCGGGGGAGAAGCGTCGCTCCCCGTGAAAATCAGCCTTGGTCCCCGGAGCCGTTCGAGGGAATTCCTGGCAATCCGTTCGGTGGAGGTAAAGAGCGAACTGTCCGGAGGAGAACGAGCAGTGTACACCGGCGAGCCGGCCACGGTCACAATTCCGTTCTTCGATCAGACCATCGTCCTGGATTCCGTCGGAGTTCCGTTCGCCTATGTCCTCCCCCCCGAGTGGAAGTTTGCCCCGCAGATCCTGGAACTCCACGGTCTCTCTCTCAGGCGGCTGACGCGCCCCGTTACCCTGGAGGTTGAGTCGTACCGGTTCACCGACGTCCGGTGGCAAGCGCAGCCGTTCGAAGGGCGCCATGCCGTCACGTACAGAACCGTCCCTTTGACGGAGCGGCGGACGTATCCGCGGGGTTCGGTTGTCGTCTCCCTCGATCAACGGGCGGCAAACGTGGCTGTCCATCTCCTCGAACCAGGAAGCGGGGACTCCTTTGTTGCGTGGGGGTTCTTCGACGCAATCTTCGAGCAGAAGGAGTATGCCGAGTCGTATGTCATGGAGAAGGTGGGGCGGGAGATGCTGGGGAGGGATTCGATTCTGCGGAGGGAGTACCGCCAGAAGGTTGAAACCGACACTGCCTTCGCGGCCAGACCGGAGTCGCGGCTGAACTGGCTCTACCTTCGCTCTCCGTGGAGGGATCCGTGGCTGAGCAAGTATCCGGTGGGCCGCATCGTCACGACATCGGGTTATCGGGCTGTGTGTGACGCGGCACGATGAACAATGCGTGTGCTCCGTCAGGGCCGGGGAATCGTGCGAGGGGTCTCCGCCAGCGCTGACCGGTAGATTTCTTCGAGACGATCAATCTGCGTTTGCTGGTCGAACATCTCCAGGACCCTACGCCTTCCCGCCTTCCCCATCCGCTCCCGAAGTACCGGATCGTTGAGGAGAGTTCTGATCCCCGCGGCGAGTTCGCCGGCGTCTCGCGGATGCACGAATATTCCCGTGATACCGTCGACGACGATATCGAGCACGCCGTCGCAGTTGGTGGCAACGACGGGCCGTTCCATGGCCATGGCCTCGATCAGAACCACGCCAAACGATTCAGCGTGGGAGGGGAATGCGAGGAGGTCGAAAGAAGCCATCACGTCAGGCATGTCATCACGGAATCCGGCGAAGGTGACAACGCGGTCGAGGCCGCGTGAAGCGGTCATCTGCCGGATCTTCCGCTCATATCCCTCTTCCCCGTAGCTCGCCTCGCCGACGATCAGGACGCGAAACCGTCCACGGTCGTGCCGGAGGATGTCGACCGCCTCGATCAACTCCTCGTGTCCCTTACCCGGAGAGAAGCGCCCTACGAATCCCACGAGAACCTCGTCGTCACCGATCCCAAAGGCGCGGCGGACGGTCCGGCGGTCGACACGGGCCGGTGAGAAGCGTGCCGTGTCGACGGCGTCGTGGAGCGTGAGGACGCGATCGGGCGAAACCGGAGTGGTATCCAGGATGTTCCGGTGGATCACCCCGGAGATTGCGAGGACCCTGGAAACCTGGCTATACGTGAGCTGGTGAAAGAGATCCTTCTTGTTCAAGGATGAGCCGACCCGTTTGCTCAGAAGAACGGGGAGCCGGGAACCGCTCAAGCGCATGGAGGGGACCATCGTTGCGATGTCTTTGGAAAGCTGGCAATGGATGAGGTCAATGTTTCTCCTTCGCAGCATGCGGGCCAGCCGGAGGACTAGCAGAGGATGGACGTAGCCGCGGATGTCGGCGGTGGAGGTCTCGATCCCGGAGCGGTGTGCCTCGCCAGCCAGGCGTGAATCCGGCGGGCATGCGAGGAGTACGGTGTGGCCGCGCTTCTGCAGCTGGACCGACATCTCCAGGGCCTGGATTTCCAGACCTCCCCAGGAGCGGGAGAAGCACGTCTGCACAATATGGAGAGGTTTCAGCGCCATAAAATACCGGCGTCCGGCACGCGGGTACCGGACGCCGGTGTGTGTGACTGGTGTCGGGTCAGGACCTTTGGCTCAGCATGGAAGCTTCGCGCTGGTCGTACCCCAGAAAAACCTGCCTCGGCCGGGCAATCTTCTGCTCGGGATCAAGCAGCATTTCCTGCCACTGTGCAAGCCAGCCAGACATTCTGCCGATGGCGAAGAGGACCGGGAACATGTCGACGGGGAATTTCATGGCTTGATAGATCAAGCCCGAGTAGAAGTCGACATTGGGATAGAGCTTCCGCTTGATGAAGTAGTCGTCCTGCAGGGCAATTCGCTCGAGCTCGAGGGCGATGTCGAGTTTCGGGTTCCGGCCCGTTACCTCGAAGACCTGGTCGGCGAGGCGTTTGATGATGTTTGCGCGTGGGTCGTAGTTCTTGTAGATGCGGTGACCGAAGCCCATCAGCTTGCCTTTGCCGTCTTTGACCTCCTTGATAAATGCCGGGATCTTGTCCTTGTTGTCGATTTCGTCCAGCATTCTGAGGACCGCCTCGTTGGCGCCGCCGTGGAGTGGTCCGTAGAGAGCGGCGGCCGCGGCCGCGGCCGCGCTGTATGGATCGACGTGGGAGCTGCCGACGCCGCGCATGGCATTGGCGCTGCAGTTCTGTTCGTGATCGGCGTGGAGGATGAAGAGGACATCCAACGCGCGTTCAAGGACGGGGTGCGGCTTGTACTTGGGCTCCGCGATTTTGTACATCATGCTGAGAAAATTGCCGGCGTAGCTGAGTTCGTTATCGGGATGGACGTATGGCATGCCGACGCTGTGACGGTAGGCGAAGGCGGCGAGCGTCGGAGCCTTACCGATCAGACGGTAGAGTGTCAGTGTTCGCTCTTCGGGGTCGGCGATCTTCTTGGCGCTGGGATAAAACGTGGAGAGTGCAGCGAGAGTACTGACAAACATTCCCATCGGATGCGCATCGTAGTGGAAGGCGTCCATCAACTTCTTGATGTTTTCGTGGACGAACGTGTGCGTCGTAATGTGGTTGCCCCAGTCATCGAGCTGCGCCTTCGTGGGCAATTCGCCGTGGATCAGGAGATACGCAACTTCCAGGTAGGAGCATTTCTCGGCGAGTTGTTCGATGGGATAGCCGCGGTAGCGGAGGATTCCCTTGTCGCCGTCGATGAATGTGATCTTGCTGTGACATGCAGCCGTGTTCATGAACGCGGGGTCGTATGTCATCATTCCGAAATCATCGGCGTTCACTTTGATCTGCCGGAGATCGGTCGCACGTATCGTGTCGTGCTCGATCGGGAGCTCATACTTCTTCCCTGTGCGATTATCGGTAATCGTCAGGGTTCCGGGCTTTGGTTTTGTCTGGCTTGAATCGTCCATGTGGAAAACTCCTTCTGTTAGATGTTGGAAGTTTCACGTTTTCGAGAGGAGCAAGTCGCAAGAGCCGACTGGCAGGGAAGGAATGCGAGATCAGCTTTCCGAAGAATCGTCCCCTCGAAATGGAGCATGGGGAAGAACAGGATAGTGAGAAAAACGTAGGAATTGCGACGGAGAAAAACAAGTAAATGAAGAATTCAACACGATCAAGAAGGGTGATATTCTTCCACAGTTCAACCGATCCGGACCAAAAGGGCTCTTTCTGGAGTAGTGGAGTGTCAACTATGTCAGGCTTTTTTTGTCTGATGGTTCGATCGAATGCTCTCACACCTGCGTCGGATCCTCCTGATGATAAGGGGACAGCGAATTCTTCGCGCGGGGAAAAGGGATGCTTCGTCTCACAGCGACACCCGGGGAGCCCGGGATTCTTCCTATTCACCATTGTCTGTAAATCACAATGAATGAGCGCAATCGCTATTGACAAAAATCTGCGAACATGTATATTGTTACTATATCAGAACAATGGGGAGGGGGAGCAGGCGTGAATCACGCTCATCGTCAGTGCAGCTTTCTCGTGAGGACCAGCGGCCTCTATTTCCTGCTGGCAGTCTTGATCACTGGCAGCATTCCCGCGTTTGGCGCGACATTTCCCGCGGGCTTCACCGGCACAACGTATGTCAGCGGCCTGGCGAAGCCGACGGCAATGGAGTTTTCGCCCGACGGCCGATTGTTTGTCTGCGAACAGGGCGGGGCCCTCCGAGTGATCAAGAATGGAACTCTTCTTGGGAAACCGTTTGTGGTGTTGCCCGTTGAGGCTTCGGGCGAGCGTGGGCTCCTCGGGGTCGCCTTCGATCCTGCGTTCGTTGTGAACAAATTCGTCTATCTCTATTACACCTCAAGAACACCGGCGACCCACAACCGGGCGAGTCGGTTTACAGCAAGCGGTGATACAGCGTTGGCGGGGAGCGAGACGGTCCTCATCGATCTGGACGATTTGAGCGGGGCGACGAACCACAATGGAGGAGCCGTCCACTTCGGACCCGACGGGAAACTCTATATTGCCGCCGGCGAGAACGCCAACCCGGCAAATGCCCAGGTCCTGACGAATCTGCTCGGGAAGATCCTGCGCATCAACTCCGACGGTGTGATCCCGGCAGACAATCCGTTCTTTGCCACCGCAACGGGGAGGAACAGGGCGATCTGGTGCACCGGTCTCCGCAATCCGTTTACGTTTGCCTTCCAGCCCGGGACCGGGACCATGTTCCTCAACGACGTCGGCAACTCGAGCTGGGAGGAAATCAACTTCGGCGTGGCTGGCGCAAACTACGGCTGGCCAGCCACGGAAGGCTATACAACAAATGCTGGATATAAGAGTCCCGTCTTTGCGTATCCGCACGGAGGCGGAACGTCCGCAGGCAATGCCATTGCAGGCGGAGCGTTCTACAATCCCGCGACGAACCAATTTCCAGCCTCGTACCTCGGCGACTACTTCTTCGGCGACTACGTCAACGGATGGATCAATGTGCTGAATCTTGCCGATAGCACTGTCAAGAACTTCGGGAGCGGCCTGGGATCGGTGATCGATCTCAAGGTCGGCCCGGATGGCAGCCTGTTCTATGCGACACAGGGGGGAATCGTGGGGAAGGTGCAATACGCGCCGACGGCTGTGAAGACCGAACCACAGGATTTGCCGCGCGCATTCCGACTCAGCCAAAACTACCCGAATCCTTTCAATCCCTCAACGACAATCCGATACTCCGTGCCAGCGGAGGGCCACGTCACGCTCAAGGTCTTCAATGTGCTCGGCGCCGAGATCGTCACGGTCGTCGATGAACGCAAAAACAGGGGGTGGTACGAGGTGACATTCGACGCTGCGGGCCTGCCGTCCGGCGTCTACCTGTACCAGCTCCGATCCGGCAATTCTGTCGACACCAGACGAATGGTCTTGATGCGATAGACGTCGCTTGAGCGATCGCGGAGATTGGCAGTGGTGCTCTCAGCGGTAGGGAATAATCCTGTCTGTCACCTTGAATGGTGGTGGGATCCACCAGGGGCCGGGTCAGTCAGAGTGACCCGGCGTTGCATGAACTCCTCCACGGTTTGCCGAGTCTACTTTTTTGGATACGCTGGCCGGGCCGGGAAGGTGAACGGATTCTCCTTAATCCTCTGAAGGATCACCTCGAGGGCCTTGTCGAGCTGGACATCCTTCCCCGCGGCCGCCGAAGCCGGATCGTTGTCGAGCAAGATGTCCGGATCGGCGCCATGGTTCTCCACGAGCCACTTCCCTGCCGCACCATAGAACGCGTTGTTGGACTGCTCAACGGTACCATTGTCGATCGTCACCTGCGTGTTCACGATTCCCACGAGACCACCCCACGACGGGACCCCGATCACTGTTCCGAGTTTCCGCGCCTTGAAGTGCTCAATGAACGCCTCACCGTCGGAGCCGTTATATTCGTTGGAAAGAGCGACGTAGTGCGCCGAGGAGGCGCCCCCCGGATACCGGAAGGGGACCATGTTCTTGAGAACGTTGTAGGCCACCATCTTCCGTTCGAGTTTGTCGATCAGGAAATACTCTGTCCATCCCCCTGAATTCCGCCGGACATCGATGATAATCCCCTCCTTGTAACGGAAGGCACGCCAGAATTTCTCGAACTCGGCAATTCCCCCCGCTCCCATGGCGTTGATGTGCATGTATCCCACCTTTCCGCCCGAGGCCTTGAGCACATAGTTTACATTGTCAGTAAGCCAACGGAAGTACCGGAGCGACCGGTCGTACCGGACGGGCGTGACCTGATACGACCGTGCTCCCGTCATAGAGGGGGCGTGATTGACCGCAACGGTCACCTTCTGGCCTTGCGTAACCTGGAGGAGCCGGTGGTAGTCCTCCGGCACCTTCAATGGCGTCCCGTTGATTGCGAGAAGGTAATCACCTTCTCTGATATCCATGTCCGGGCTCACGAGCGGTCCGGTGAGGTTGCGGTTGTACTCCGTCGGTCCATAGACCTTCGCGAGCCTGTAGAGTCCCGCCCTGGTATCGGCAACCAGATCGGCACCGAGCCATCCGGTGAAGACCGGCGAAGCGGCCGCAGGAGGGATTCCCATGTCGCCGCCGCCAACATACGTGTGGGACACGCAAAGCTCGCCGACCATTTGCTCCATGAGCCAATTCAGTTCCTGGCGCGAGGAGAGAGAGGGGATGAACATACGATACGTGTCGCCCATCGCTTTCCAGTCGCGTCCGTGCATCCCGGGATCATAGAAGAAATCGCGGTACCATCGCCACGCGTCATCAAAGATTTGGTTCCACTCCCGATGCGCATTGACGAGATAGAGCATCCCGTTCATGGAGAGCTTGTCGCCCAGTCCCTTTGCCTGTGACACCTTTTCCACCGACGTAGCGAAGATATCGGACTCCTTGCGGATGACAATCTGCTCGCCGTTTGCCGACAGGCGGTATTCCCTGATCTTCTCGGGAAGGACAACCTCCTTCTTCAGTTCCATGTCGAAAACATGGAGGTCCCACTTCGTCTGTCCAGAGGGCCTGAAGATATCGGAGTATTCAGCCTCGGTGAATCTCGGCACGGAACACCAGAGCACCTTTCCCTTCCCGGCGTTCAGGAAAAAGGAGTGGCCCGCGGGAACCGGGAGGGGGTAGGTTCGCTTCTGCAGGTTTTCGGTGTCAATCCGGAAGGGAACCACGGGGGACAGTTTCTCCCCGTCTACCTTCTCAGCGAAGGGCGGCTTTTCGCCGTCCTGAAGCTGGACCACCATAACCTGCTGCGGTGCACTCAGGATGTGGTTATCTTCCAAGAAGTCCATCTGAACGTCGAAGTTGCGGCTGGCGGCATAATACAGGTATTTCCCCGTCGCGTCGAACGAAGGATAGAGATTATCAAAGAAATCACCGCTCACATCGAACTTCTTGTTCCGTTCCAGGCTGTAGAGGAACACGGTGCTGTTCCGGTTGGGCTGCACCTGGGTATAGCAAACCCACTTGCTGTCCGGCGACCATGAGTAGTCGCTCATCTCCCAGGTGAATTCATCGTTCTTGAGTTGGTTGGATCCGTCGATCTGCGCCATCTTCTTTCCATGGACATCGAGGACAAAAAGGGAGAGATCTTTGTCACCGAAGAGGATCTTCGTTCCGTCCGGCGACCAGACCGGGCGGTAACATGTCCTGTCGAGCGATGATGTGAGTGGCGTCCATTCTCCGCCGGTGACCTTCTGCAGATACAGCTGGTACTCGCCGGTCTTATCGGAGAAGAACGCGATCCATTTCCCGTCGGGTGAAATTCGGGGATACATCTCACGGCTTCCGGACGTATTGGTAAGATTGGTGACCGTTCCGGGGCCGGTCGGGGCAACGAAGAGATCGCCGCGCGCTTCGACAGCGACAATCTTTCCATCGTTGGCGATGTCCACAAAATGGATGTAGTCTCTGGGGTTGATGGGCCGGTCGCGCGTCAGCCACCGATCGCTCGCAATGTTTGTCCCGAGGCGGCGGCTCTCGCCGGTCGCAAGTGACATCAGGTAGAGGTAGCCGCCGTGGACATAGATGATTTGCTTTCCGTCGGTGGAGGGCATCATGACATCGAAGTCGTCATACGTTGTCAGCTGGGTAATCTGCTTCGTTGAAAGGTCCTGAATGTAGAGATTGGCGATGCCATTAGTGCGGTCGGAGACGAAGACCATGCTGTTGCCGACCCAGAGGGGGTAGCTGTTCTTGCCGACATAGTCCGAAACAGGGGTGAAGGTGTTCGTCGCAAAGTCGTACCGCCAGATATCCTGGTACCTTCCCCCCTTGTAGCGTTTCCAGTGGTATTCTTCCTGGCCCCTGCGGCAATAGAGGATCGATTTTCCGTCGGCAGAGAAGCTGCAAAGAACGCCTCGTTCGAAGGGAAACCTCTCGGGAGCAGAACCGTTCCGATTGACGAAGAAGAGATTGGGGTCACGAATGACTGACTGTTCGAATCCCGACCGGAACACGATCCGTTCGCCGTCGGGTGTCCAGCAGACGGTTTGCGCTCCCCCGGGGGCGTACGTAAGTCGGGTCGGTTCACCGCCTTCTGAAGGGATCAGGTAGACGGCCGGGCTGCCGTCGTAACTGGCGGTGAAGGCGATCCATCTTCCGTCGGGGGAGAATCTCGCCGCATATTCAACGCCGGGTGCGCTGGTGATCCGCCGGGCAGGAGTGCTGTCGGTCCCTGCCAGCCAGAGATCCCCCTCGTACGTGAAGACGATTCGGTTGTCGTGGATGTCCGGGTATCGCATAAACCGCCCCTCGCTGGCGGCCGCAACAGGCTCTGCGAACAGGCAAAGAATGGTCATGACGTACGGAACGAATTTCTTCATGGAAGATCCCAGGCAAGTGTACAAACAATGGAAGAACGGGAAAGGGAAGAGAGGTCAAGCGGGAGGCCCCCGACGCAGTGCATCCTTCTACTACCCTGTTTTTCGGCAGGCTTCACACGCCGCGATGTTACGGAGCCTCGCGCGGGATTGTACGTGCGGGCCTGGACGCGCGGAGCCGGGAGAGCGGGATGATCTTCTGACTTTCGATCGGTTCATCCCCGTTTGCCGGAGCGATGCGTGTATAACGTCCATCGGCATGAAGAACACGCGCCCCCACGTTGTCGCGAAGCGCGCTGTCGAGGACCTC
>Ga0209253_10005030_pt1 | contig 11492 bp, 8 predicted proteins | sample FrelakmetBRP12BR_FD_187145 | JGI IMG/M metagenome (GOLD analysis project Ga0209253, IMG submission 187145) | Freshwater lake sediment microbial communities from the University of Notre Dame, USA, for methane emissions studies - BRP12 BR (SPAdes)... | ecosystem: Environmental > Aquatic >...
TGCTCGCCGCGCTCATCTTGTGACTGCCTCACGTTCTCCATCCTGGTCTGCTCCGTGCCTTTCGACGGCGAAGGCACATGTCACCACCATACAGAAAAACCCGCGGGAAGGTCCCACGGGTCTCTCACCCACTGCCATGTTAAGCCCGGCCGCCTCCATCAATAGAGCGCCTGGTCCGCTAGTATTCTAGGGATTGGCCGGCAAACCTGTCAATGTCAGCAGAAGTTATCCGTGAGCCATCCTATTGACAGCCACTATATCTTGTGTTATAGTGCTGAGGCACCCCAAGCCGTAGGATTCAAAGCCCATGAAATGTCCTTATTGTGGTTTTCAAGATTCGAAGGTTGTCGATTCAAGAGGCATCGACGACGGCATCCGGCGCCGGCGACAGTGCCTGCACTGTGATGCCCGCTTCACTACTTACGAGCGATTTCATGCTGACAGCTTCATGGTGATCAAGAAGGATGGGCGACGGGAGGAGTTCAATCGAGACAAGCTGACGGCAGGCATTCGCAAGGCTTGCGCCAAACGACCGGTATCTAACGAGGAAATCGAGCATGTGGTGGACAAGATAGAGGAAGACCTCCATCACTTGGGGAAAGTCGAAGTGCCCAGCTCAACAGTCGGGGAGTTGGTGATAAAGCACCTCAAGGATGTAGACCGCATTGCCTACATTCGATTTGCCTCCGTGTACCGGGAGTTCGCCGATGTTGAGAGCTTCAGAGAAGAAATCGACGCCTTGATGCACAGCCAGGACAAGACCTCCGCTACCCAACTGCCCCTCATCCCCGGAGAAGGCCTGATGTCATCCGCCAAGAGATCGCGCAAAGCCACTGGCTAGGAGGCCTACCATGTCTGAACACGAAGCCAAGAAGAACGATTCTGACCGTCTTGCCCGCGACCAGATAGCCCGGGCCGTCTTTGCCGCAGTTCAGTCCCTGGGCATAACCGATCGAGAGATGACCGAGCAGCTTACCAGTGAAGTAATCCAGAGGATGGAGAAGGGCAAGACAGGAACCAGGCTCCCGTTGCCAGGAATGGAAGGGCTTGTCCTGCACGGAAGACAGAAGGGGAAGCGAACCGTGGAGCCAACCGAAATCGAAGGTATAGTCAAGGAGGCTCTGACCAAAATGGGACATATGGAAACAACTGAAGCCAGTGTGAAGACAAAAGCCGGTCAGATAAAGTGCGCTCCGGCCACCGACGGTGGTGAGGCTATCATGAGGCTGTCTCCTAATGCCACGAAGGTGCTGGAGAAGAGATACCTGAAGAAGGACCTCAATGGCAAGGTCATTGAGACGCCGGAACAGATGCTCCGACGGGTGGCCCGCTGCATTGCTTCAGCAGAGGTGGCCTACGATCTGCAAGCCGATGTCAGAAGCTGGGAAGATAAGTTCTACGCTATGATAGCCAGCCTGGAGTACCTGCCCAACTCGCCCACTCTGATGAACGCCGGCAGAGAGCTGGGACAGCTTTCCGCCTGTTTCGTGCTGCCCGTAGAGGACTCCATGGAGTCGATATTTGAGGCTGTCAAGCAGACCGCCCTGATACACAAGAGCGGCGGCGGCACCGGATTCTCCTTTTCCAGACTCAGACCGGAGAGCGATCGGGTAGGCTCCACCGGCGGCATCGCCAGCGGCCCCCTTTCCTTCCTGCGCGTGTTCGATATCGCTACCGACGTCATCAAGCAGGGTGGAATGCGGCGGGGCGCCAACATGGCCATTCTCAACATTGACCACCCTGACATCCTGAAGTTCATCAGCGCCAAAGAGAAGGGCACTGTCTTCAGCAACTTCAACCTTTCCGTCGCTATCACCGAGGAATTCATGAAGGCCGTCGACCAAGGCCGCGACTTCGATCTCATTAACCCCAACACCAGACAATCCGTCCAGAAGCTCAACGCCAGAGAGGTCTTCGACAAGATAGTGGACATGGCCTGGAGAACCGGTGATCCCGGCATCATCTTCATCGACCGGATCAACAAGGACAACCCCACGCCAAAGTTGGGAACGATCGAGAGCACCAACCCCTGCGGCGAGCAGCCCCTGCTCCCCTACGAGTCCTGCAATCTGGGATCGATCAACCTCTCCAAGATGCTGCGGCCGCAGGACGGCAAGGTGGAGATCGACTATCCCAAGCTGGCTGACACAGTCAAGCTGGCCGTCAGGTTCCTGGACAACACTATTGAAGCCAACAAGTTCCCCACAGAGAAGATAGAGAAGATGACCAAGACCACCCGGAAGATCGGCCTGGGCGTGATGGGCTTTGCCGATGCCCTGATATGCCTGGGCATTCCCTACGACTCTGAGAAAGCGCTGGAGACCGCCGAGAACGTAATGAGCTTCATCAACAAGGAGGCCACGGCGGCCTCTGCCGACCTGGCCAAGACCAGAGGGGCCTTCCCCGCCTTCGAAGGCAGTATCTACGATTTGCCCGGCAAGCCCAAACTGAGAAACGCCGCCCGCACCACCATCGCCCCCACGGGAACCCTGAGCATCATCGCCGGCTGCTCCAGCGGCATCGAGCCGTTGTTCGCCCTCTCCTACATGCGCACCATTCTCGAAGGGGAGCACCTCTTGGAGGTAAACCCGAACTTCGAGGAGGTGGCCAAGAAGGAAGGGTTCTACAGCGAGGAACTCATGAAGGAACTGGCCACCAGGGGCAGCGCCCGCGGCATGGACAAGGTGCCCGATTGGGTGCAGCAGATCTTCACCACCGCCCACGACATCACTCCGGAGGGGCATGTCAGGATTCAGGCCGCCTTCCAGAAATCGACCGATAACGCCGTTTCCAAAACGGTGAACTTCCCGCACGATGCCACCAGGGAGGATGTGGCCAAGGTCTACCAATTGGCCTATGAACTCGGCTGCAAGGGAATAACCATCTACAGGGACAGGAGCAAGGAGAGCCAGGTGCTCACCATCAACCACGAAGGTGCGGCGGAGGAGAAGAAGGCTGATATCAAGGTCGAGACCCAGACCCGCACCCCCCGCAAGCGGCCTGAAGATACCAAAGGTCACACTAGGAGAGTACCTACTGGGTGTGGCAACCTCTACGTGACAGTGAACACAGATGAGCACGGCATCTGCGAGGTCTTCTCCACCCTGGGAAAAACGGGCGGCTGCGCCTCCGCCCAGTTGGAGGCCATATCCCGACTCATCTCGATGTCACTGCGCTCCGGCAATGAGATATCTGCTATCGTGGACCAGCTCAGGGGCATACGTTGCGCCTCCATTGTGTGGCATGGAGGACATGCCGTCCTCTCTTGCGCCGATGCTATAGCCAGCGTGCTGGAGAAAGAAATCCAGGAAGTTCCCCAAAGGCCTGCCGCCGGGCCGGCGACCACCAGGGTCAAGAACGTGGCCGGACAGTGTCCCGACTGCGGCAACCTGCTGGTCTACCAGGAGGGCTGCTACCTCTGCCGCAGTTGCGGCTATACGAAGTGCAGCTAACGCAAGCTGAGAGAGTCGTAGCAACTGTCTTGACAGTCAAGACAGTTGCTACATTTCCGGACCCCGCTGGGCGATAGAACGCGTTCAAGCCAATGCCGGGTTTATGATCCTCTACGATGGTGGCCTGCAACTCTTGACAACGTCTACCGTGGCATGTACCCTCTTATAAGACATCCCAGTATGATACCCGTTTGAGGACACTGGGGTAGCTTAGATGAATCGGTTTGTTTGGGAGCGTCGCCCCCCTTTCTTGAGAAGATTAGCCCGTCCACCTGGTGGACGGGCTAATCTTCTCTTTCAGGAAACACTACGGAGGACCCTGTCCTAATAATGGGAAGGGTTCTGAAAGGCCTATCGCCTGTCATGATCGTCACCAACCCCTGCAACGCGCTTGTGTGGACGCCTCGCCTGATATAGAATACTGTGCGACGCAGGGCTATCTACATCGTTCGGAGGGAAGCATGGGCAAAGAAGCGATAGAGATCAACGAGAACGAACTGCTGTGGGCTCGGTTGTTCATGTCCGCCAAGGTCGTGGAAAGAGCCAGAGAGATCGAGTTGTCTCGAGTTCACATATCGCTGATCCAGGCCATGGTGCTCTATGCCCTGAAGCTGTCCCCGGAACCATTGACCCCATCCAGGCTGGCCAGGATGCTCTGCCGAGAAGCGCATACCATGTCAGCCCTGATCGACCGCATGGAAAAGCAGGGTTTGGTGAAGAAGAAGCACGATTTGGCCCGGAAGAACCTGGTCAGAGTCGTCGTCACGGCCAAGGGCGACGAGGCCTTTCAGCGCCAGAGGAGTGTGAATACCGTCACCAACATCACCAACAGTCTGACTAAGGAAGAACGAGAGGCTTTGGGCACTTGTGTGGACAAACTGAGACTCAGAGCCACTGACTTGATCCGTGAGATGACCCCCACCCCTTACGACTGATGGCTGCCATCCCTCGTGGTTCCAGTGCGCTTCCGCATGATTGAAGTTGTTGGAGCGCGGGTTTCTCACTTGCCAACGGAAGGGCCTCGTGGTCATCTCAGGACTCCCCTTCAACCCTCTGGTAGGCTGTCAGACGAGGGGCTGCTTTGAACCCCCTGCCCCCCACTCCTCTTGAGGCGGATTGGGAAGAGAAAGCTAATTGGAGGACACCCCTCATCCTGAGGCGAGTCTACGACCAAACCCTCGGTAAAGAGGCCTCACCCCTCTGATAGGCAGACACCCTCAGGCTCCCGGCGGGAAGCATCCCGCACTCCTTTGAGACCGCCTCAATCTACGCGCCCCGCATTTGTGAATCCACGGATTCCGGCTGCCTCCGTTACCTTGACCATGGAAGCACCGGATGATAACATCATGACTGGTTTCGTTCGATAAGGAGGAATGTACAGAGCGTGGACTGGAAAGAAGAGTACAAGAAGAGACTGGCTTCAGCGGAAGATGCTGTAAAGGCAGTAAAGTCCGGAGACTATGTCGTATTCGCCCAACCTGAGGCTCCGGCACTGGGGCTGGCGCTGGTCAGCCTGGCCGGCGATATCAGCGGCGTTAAGATCATGGGCGGCGGCGGCAGTGATCTCCCGATATACGATGCGAGCTGGTACGATGCCTTTCCGGATGCTTTCGCACTGGAGACATCCTACGTCCTGCCCCTGATCCGCGACCTGATTGCCCAGAAGAAGTCGGATTTCATCGTCAGCGGCCTCTTCGGCGTGCCTGACATCGGCGACGGCATGCCCAAGCCTATCGATGTCTTCATGGTCCAGATCTCGCCTCCTGATGAACACGGCTTTTGCAGCTTCGGCAACTCGCTCTGGAGGAAGAAGGAGTGGGCCAGATCGGCCAAGACGGTAATCGCCGAGGTCAACAAGAACATGATCCGCACCTACGGAGACAACTTCATCCATGTCTCCGAGATCGACTTCTTCGTCGAGCACACCCCCACCGGCAAGGTCCCCGGAGGCACAGACATCCTTGGCCGAAAGACTACCGGCCCCGGCGAGCTGGAGAAGACCGTCGCCGGCTATGTGGGCACCATCGTGAAGGACGGCGACTGCCTGGAGATCGGCGTCGGCGGCACCGCCGAGTGGGTGGCTCAGTTCGGCGGGTTGGAGACCAAGCACGAGTTAGGTTGGCACTCAGAGAACACTGTCAGGGGCATCGGCACCCTGGTCATGAACGGTGTCATGACCGGCAATCGCAAGGGCATCAACATCGGCAAGTGCGTGGCTACGGCGGTGGGCGGCGGCTCCAAGGAGGAGATGGACTTCATCGCCGAAAACCCCCTTTTTGAGGTTTACTCCTCTTCCTATGCTCTTAATCCCAGAGTCATCTGCCAGAACGACAACGTGGTAGCCATTAACAGCGCCATCGCAGTTGACCTTACCGGGCAGATTGCCGCTGAGTCAGTTGGTCCGGTGATGACCAGCGGGTCCGGGGGACAGCTTTCATTTGCCATCGGGGCCTACCTTTCCAATGGCGGGCGCAGCGTCGTGGCTATCCCGTCAACGGCCAAGAGCGGCCAGTTGTCCCGCATCCTGCCCATGCTGGAACCAGGGACAGTGGTCAGCACTCCCCGAACCCTGGCCGACCACGTGGTCACCGAATATGGCATCGCCAGGCTCAAGGGCAAGACACAGAGGGAACGCGCCCTGGAGCTCATCGCAGTGGCGCACCCCAATTTCCGGGCTGAACTGAAGAAGGAAGCAGAAAGGCTCTACTGGCCCTAATGACGAGCAGGATCGTCGTTACCGGCATGGGGACCGTAAGCCCTCTGGGCCTTGACACACCGACGCTCTGGGAAGCGCTCACGCGTGGTGAGTCGGGCGTTGATCGGATCACCCTGTTTGATGCCGAGGCCTTTGAGAGCAAGATTGCGGCCGAAGTGAAGGGTTTCAATCCCACCGACTACATCGAGCACCGCGAGGCCCGCCGCATGGACCGCTACACCCAGTTCGCCACAGTGGCCAGCATGCAGGCCGTGAAACAGTCCAATCTCGACTGCGAGAAGGAAGGTACTGACGTCGGCGTGATCATCGGCAGCGGCATAGGCGGCATAACCACCCTTTCGGCGCAGATGGCCACCCTGGCAGAGAAAGGCCCTCGCCGGATAAGCCCTCTCCTGGTTCCCATGATGATTGCGGACGCCGCGGCCGGACACGTGTCCATCATGCTCGGCGCCAAGGGGATGAACTTCTGCGCGACGTCGGCGTGCTCCAGCGGGGCTGACGCTGTCGGCGAGGCCTGCGAAATCATCAAGCGGGGTGATGTTCAGGTGATGATTGCCGGCGGCGCCGAAGCCGCGATCACGCCGATAGGGATTGCCGGCTTTAATGCCGCCGGTGCGCTTTCGGTTCGAAACGACGCACCACAGAAGGCCTCCCGTCCGTTCGATGCCCAGCGAGACGGCTTCGTCATGGGAGAAGGGGCGGCCGTCCTCGTCCTGGAAAGCCTGGATCACGCCCTGAAACGCAACGCCAACATACTCGCAGAGTTGGCCGCCTACGGCGCTACGTCCGACGCCTTCCACATCACACAGCCGGCACAGGATGGAGCGGGCGGAGCCAAGGCCATGAACATGGCTTTGAGGAAGGCCGGACTGACTCCCAAGGACATCGACTATATCAACGCTCATGGCACTTCCACAACTCTGAATGATAAGTGCGAGACGATGGCTATCAAGGCCGTCTTCGGCGAGGACGCCTACCGCATCCCCGTCAGCTCCACCAAGTCCATGATGGGACACCTCATCGGGGCTGCCGGTGCTATTGAAGCCATCGTTTGTATTCTGGCTATCCAGCACGGGATAGTACCACCCACCATCAATCTGGAACATGCGGATCCGGACTGCGACCTCGACTACGTACCCAACGTGGCCCGACAGCAGAGAGTCAGGGCGGCCATGTCCAACTCCTTCGGATTCGGCGGGCACAACTCCGTGCTCTTGCTGAGAGAGTACGCAGGCTAGGGCATGGTAGGCAGATGAACCACCGGCGATGGAGAATGCTTCCATCACCCCCATCCGGGTTCCTGCAAGGTATGGGGCAACCTCCTTTGGTCAACCAACTCCTGTACAACCGGGGCATTACCGAACCCGCACGAGCTGAATCCTTCCTCAGCATTGGCCAGGATCTGCAACACGACCCCTTTCTCCTGACCGACATGGAAAAGGCTGTAGCCAGGGTTCGGCGGGCGTTGACCTCCGGCGAAATCATCGTGGTCTATGGCGACTTCGACGCCGATGGCATCTGTGGAACCGCTGTCCTGGTGGAGGGATTGGCCCGTCTTGGCGGAAAGATGCTCTCCTACTTCCCCCACCGCGTGCAAGAGGGCTACGGACTCAATACGGACTCGCTGGATAACCTGAAAGCACAGGGCGCCTCTCTGGTTATTACCGTGGACTGCGGGATCACCAACAATGCCGAGGTGGCGTACGCTCAGGCGCATGGGCTGGACGTCATAATCACCGATCACCACAACGTAATGTCCGACTTGCCTCCGGCACTGGCGACGGTCAACCCGAAGCGACCGGACTCTTCCTATCCGTTTGACCAACTCGCCGGAGTCGGTGTGGCCTTCAAGCTTCTTCAAGCAGTCTCTCAGGCTCTCGGCAAGGAGCAGGGCTTGGAGGAGATGCTGGATCTCGTGGCTATCGGGACTGTAGCCGACAAGGTGCCTCTCTTGGAAGAGAACCGCTACCTGGTGCAAAGGGGTCTGCAGGTTCTGCGCCGGACCCATCGCGCCGGTCTGCGGGCAATGATCGAGACAGCCAAACTGGAACCGGACCACCTGGACACCGAGGCCATCTCCTGGACAATGGCACCACGGCTGAATGCACCCGGAAGGCTCGACCATGCCATCACCAGCTACCGCCTGATCATGGCCACTTCCAGCGAGGAAGCACGTCAACTGGCTCAGCAGCTCGAGGAGAAGAACCAGCAGAGACAGAAGTTGACTGAGGAGTTTCTGGCGAAGGCAAAGGGACAACTGTCGATCACCGGGATCACCCACCCGGTCCTGATGATCGGTGGAGAGGACTATCCGTCAGGCATAGCCGGGCTGATTGCCGGCCGGCTGGCAGAGGAATTCTACCGCCCGTCAATCGTCTATGAACTGAGAGAGAGCATGGCCACGGGCAGCGCCCGCAGCATCCCTGAGTTCGACATCGTCAGCGCGCTGTCGCAATGCCGGGACCTTCTGCAACGGTTTGGCGGGCATCCCGGCGCCGCCGGGTTTTCTTTGCCCAGAGAGAACCTGGAGACCTTGCAGCAGCGGCTGCTGGACATGGCCGGACGGCAACTCATCGGCATCGATCTGCGTCCGCACCTGACCATTGATGCCACCATACCCCTCTCCAGTGTCGGCGGCAAAACCTTCAGACTCGTGGAGAGGCTCGCTCCGTTCGGTCACCACAACCCCCTGCCTGTCTTTCTGTCCCGCAGAGCCGCAGTAGTCGACTACTACACCGTCGGCAACACCTCTCAACACCTTAAGTTGAGGCTGAGGGATGGGAGGGCTACGTGGAAAGCTATCGGCTTCGATCTCGGGCTGCTGGCCGCGGAGATCGCACCGGAGATTGACGTCGTGTACAACATGGTTATCGACCGCTGGAATGGCGATGAGGCGCTGGCGCTCAACGTCCTTGATTTTGCCCCTTCGACCTGATCCACACGCCAGGTCGCATCCCAGCACAGCCAGTCTCAGATGGGAGATGTCGAGACGCTCCGCGTCACGCTTGGCATTTCTCGAAATCCGCAGGTCACGTCAGGGAGAACTCCCCTGAACCTCGCCATCAACCCCCTTGATCCCACTCCTCCTGAGGCGTCCGCCTGAGGCGGATTGGGAAGGAACAATGGAAGTTGGGGGAGACCCCTCATCCTGAGGCGAGTCTACAGCCAAACCCTCGGCATCCGACTCAGGCGGGAATCCAGATCGGTCCTCGGAGGGCCACGCTTCGTCGTGGCCGCAGAATCCGGGGCAGGAGCCATGGATCGCGATTTGCCCGCGACATTCCGCCTCTGGCCCATGGCAGCAAAGGAGTCATCAAACCCCCACAGTCCCCCTTTGGCAAAGGTGGATTCAGGGAGTTTTCGGAGGTCAGGGACAATCACTTGACGTGACTTTGGTCCAAACGCTGGCTGCGGTAGGAATAGACTACCCCGAGTCCGGCGACGGCGTCTCTGGGACCATGGCCTGAGCAGACTCCGGCTTCACCAGATGGGTCTTTCGGCAGGCTAGCAGCCCTGCTGCTATTATGAAGATTGCCAGCGAAATAAGGTGAGACTGGTGCAGCGGCCCTAGAACATGGTCTTCAGCCCTGAACCAACTGATGGCGAACCTCCCCACCGAGTACATCACCAGGCTGACCAGGAAGAGACCGCCGTCGGGGCTCAGTCGTCTCCACAATCGCCATAGCACGACCAGAATCACCATGTTCCACAGAATCTCGTAGACTGCCGCCGGGTGTGTCGGCTCAAAGAGAGGCGCAAACGAATTCGGGTTGGTGTACTCCAAGCCCCAAGGCAGCGACGTTGGCGTTCCCGGCGAGTCGCCGTTGAGCGTGCAGCCGATCCGGCCAAAAGAGAGACCCAGGACAATGCCGGGGGCCACCGCATCGGCGAACCGTCCCAGGGGGAACTTCTTGAGGCGGGCATAGATCGCCACACCGAGTGTGCCTCCAATAAGGGCCCCATACCAACCCAATCCGCCTCTCTGTACGGCGAGCATCTCCATCGGATGCTGGCTATAGAATGACCAGTTATCGATGACATGCGTCAACCTTGCCCCCACGAATCCAAAGATGACGGCCCATATGGCGGCAGTGTACGTGATCTCATCTTGTATACCGAGTCTCCTCGCCAAGGGCAGCGTGAGCCCCAGCCCCACCGCTATGCCGACGAACATGAGGACGCCGTGCCATCCTATGGATAATGAACCGATCCGGGCTATTTCGGGATCCAAGCCAATATGCATCAAGTCTTCCCTCTACGTCATGACGGCTTCGACAAATGATTGGGGGTCAAAGGGCGCCAGGTCCTCGACAGACTCGCCTGTGCCGATGAACCGCACCGGGATCTTCAACTGGTCGCAGATGGCTAGCACTATGCCGCCCTTCGCCGTGCTGTCGAGCTTCGTCAGGATGATACCCGTAATGCCTACTGCTTCCGTGAAGTACTTGGCCTGACTCACCCCGTTCTGGCCGGTATTGGCATCCAGCACCAGCAGCGTCTCATGCGGAGCTGTGGGGTCGACTCTCTGGACAACCCGCTTGATCTTCTTCAGCTCTTCCATCAGGTTGAACTTGGTGTGCAAGCGGCCGGCCGTGTCCACGATGACCGTCTGAGCGCCGCGCGTCTTGGCTGCCTGAATGGCGTCGAAGACCACCGCTCCCGGATCAGCACCGGGTTGATGCGCAATGACCTCCGCGCCTATTTGGTCGCCCCACCACTTGAGTTGTTCAATCGCGGCTGCCCTGAACGTGTCGGCAGCAGCCAGCACTACTTTGCTGCCATCTCTCTTGTAGCTGTAGCCCAGCTTGGCAATGCTGGTGGTCTTTCCCGAGCCGTTGACGCCAACTACCAGAATAACCCGGGGTGAAGCCAGCGTTGCAGGTTTGTTTCCGTTGACCTGCAGCATCAAGGTCATCTCTTCCATCAGGACAGTGCGCACTTGGTGAGCGTCGCTTATCTTCTGTTTGTTGACCCGCTCCTTGACCCGGCTGATGAGCTTGTCCGTGGTGTCTACCCCGGTGTCAGCCGCGATCAGCAACTCCTCCAGGTCGACCCACAGCTCCTTCTCAATGGTCTGGCGTTCGAAGAGGTTGGTGATCTTGCCAAACCAAGCTTCCTTGGTGCGCTTGAGCGCCTGTTCCGTTTTCTTCTTGAAGATGTCAAACAGCGCCATTTCGCCTCGCAGCCATCAGGACATGTTAGCACTCGCCTGGAACGTGGTCAAAGCTGGACTGTGGGGGTATCTGCTTAGATCGAGAGATATGCGGATTCTACCGGACTCTCTCGCGGTCCACTGGGCTTGGCAGCAGGACCCGCCAGGGTGG
>Ga0209253_10005031_pt1 | contig 11491 bp, 12 predicted proteins | sample FrelakmetBRP12BR_FD_187145 | JGI IMG/M metagenome (GOLD analysis project Ga0209253, IMG submission 187145) | Freshwater lake sediment microbial communities from the University of Notre Dame, USA, for methane emissions studies - BRP12 BR (SPAdes)... | ecosystem: Environmental > Aquatic >...
AACAACAACCTGAACATCCTTTCGTCGCCCCACCTGCTCACGCAGAACAACAAGGAGGCGGAGATCATCGTCGCCGAGAACATCCCCTTCATCACCAGCCAGTCCCGCGACTCGACGAACCTCGCCAACGTCATCAACTCCGTCGAGCGCAAGGACGTCGGCGTCACGTTGCGGATCACGCCTCACATCCACGAGAGCGAATTCGTGAGCATGGACATCTACCAGGAGGCGTCGGCCCTGAAGCAGGACGCCTTGACCCTGGCCCAGTCGGCCACCGTGGGGCCGACCTGGACGAAACGGTCCACGAAGACCACGGTCCTCGTGAAGAGCGGGGACACGGTCATCATCAGCGGCATCATCCAGGACAGTTTCAGCAAGAACGTGTCCAAGGTCCCCCTCCTCGGCGACATCCCTCTCCTGGGGTTTCTCTTCCGGTACACGTCGGAGCAGAAAAAGAAGACGAACCTGCTGATCATGCTGACTCCCCACATCATCCAGGAGCCGGGGGCGCTTTCGAAGCCCCTGGAGGACCGGCAACGGAAGATGCTCGATGCCTTCGACCCCGCACGGGACGAGGTGAAGCGCGCGATCCCCGGACCGAAGGGGGAAAAGCAGCAGTGACCGATCCGTCGAATACGCCGGCGCCGTCCGACACGGGGGAACTCGTCCCGGAGGGAGGCCTGCTCGCGAAGATCCCGATCGGGTACTCGCGAAAGCACCTGCTCCTCCCGTGCCGGGCCCCGTCCGGGGAGATCGTCCTGCTGTCGGGGAAGCCGGAGGCGCGGGAGGCGATCGACGAGATGCGGTTCCTCGCCGGGTCCACCCGGGTCGTCTCCGCGCCGGGGGACGAGGTGCTCGCGCGGATCGACGCGGCGTACGAGCGCGCGCACTCCCCGGAGCAGGAGATCGTCGAGGGGCTTCCCGGGGAGTGGGACCTCGACCCGACGGCCGCCATCGAGGAGACGCGGGACCTCCTCGAGTCCCCGGACGAGGCGCCGGTGATCCGGTTCGTCCACTCCGTCCTGTTCCGGGCGATCCGGGAGCGGTCCAGCGACATCCACTTCGAGCCGTACGAGAAGGAGCTCGTCGTCCGGAACCGGGTCGACGGCATCCTCTACCCGATGATCACGGCGCCGAGGAAGTGGCACGCCCCGGCGGTCTCCCGGGTCAAGGTCATGGCGGGGCTGGACATCGCCGAGCGCCGCCTTCCGCAAGACGGGCGGATCAGGATCCGCCTCGGGGGCCGCGAGATCGACATCCGCGTCTCCACCGTCCCCACGGCCTTCGGCGAGCGCGCCGTGCTGCGTCTGCTCGACCGGGGGACCGTCCTCATCGGGCTGGCCGACATGGGATTCGACCCCGCGGACCTCGCGACGTTCGAGCGGTTCCTCTCCCGGACGAGCGGCATCCTCCTCGTCACCGGCCCGACCGGCTCCGGGAAGACCACCACGCTCTACGCCGCCCTGCGGCACCTCGACTCCGGCACGAAGAACATCATCACGATCGAGGACCCGGTGGAGTACCAGATCCGGGGGATCGGGCAGATCCAGGTGAACCCGAAGATCCAGCTGACGTTCGCCAACGGGCTCCGCTCGATCCTGCGCCAGGACCCCGACATCATCATGGTCGGCGAGATCCGGGACGCGGAGACCGCGGAGATCGCCATCCAGGCGTCCCTGACCGGTCACCTGGTCCTTTCGACGCTCCACACGAACGATTCCGCCAGCGCGGTGACGCGCCTCGTGGACATGGGGATCGAGCCGTTCCTCGTCGCCTCCTCGGTGTCGGGCGTGGTCGCCCAGCGGCTGGTGCGGCGCCTCTGCCCGGAGTGCAAGACCGCTTACGTCCCCACCGCCGCGGACGCGCGGAGCGTGGGGCTTGCCGCGCCGCCCAAGGGACCGTTCTACCGGCCGGTCGGGTGCGGGAAGTGCCTCCACACCGGGTACGCGGGACGGGTCGCCCTGTTCGAGATCCTCCGCGCGGACGAGGCGATCCGGGCGATGATCCTCACCCGGGCCGACGCGGACGGGATCCGGGCGCTCGCGGTGTCCCGCGGGATGCGGACGATCCTCGCCGCCGGGGCGGAGAAGGTCGCTTCCGGCGTGACCTCGGTGGAAGAGGTCCTGCGCGTCACGCAGGAGGAGTGACCGGGCCGTGGCGACGTTCCGCTACACCGGGATCTCCCGGGCCGGCAGCTCGCAGAAAGGGACCCTTGAGGCGGACACCGCGGTCCTCGCGCGCCGGAAGCTCCACGCGGAAGGGGTCTTCCCCCTCACGCTGAAGGAGGGGCGTGCCGGGCGCGAAGGCCGGTTCCTCCCCTCCCTCCTCCGGAGGGCGGAGTTCCTCCCCCTCCTCACCCGGCAGCTCGCGACGCTGGTGGGGGCGGGCGTCCCGCTCGTCGGCGCGCTGGGGTCGGTGGCGACCCAGGTGGACGATCCGGAGAGCCGGCAGGTCCTCGTCGACCTCCAGGAGGCGGTTCGCGGGGGGGCGCCGCTGGCGCGCGCCGTGGAGGCCCACCCCGGGACGTTCCCGGACCTCTACGCGAGCATGGTGCGGGCCGGGGAGGAGAGCGGAACGCTCGCGCTCGCACTGTCCCGCCTCGCCGACCACCTCGAGGAGCAGGCCCGGACCCGGAACCGGGTCCGCTCGGCGCTCACCTACCCGCTCCTGATGGCCGTCGTGGCGGCCCTCGTCGTCGTCTTCCTGCTCACCTTCGTCGTCCCCAAGATCGTGGGGATCTTCTCCCACCTCGGGCACGCCCTCCCCCTTCCCACGCGGCTCCTCATCGCGGTCACCGACGTCCTCGCCGCCGGCTGGTGGGCGATGCTGCTCCTCGCCGCCGCGGCGGTCCTCGGGTCCCGCCGGTACCTGGCCACGGAGCGCGGCAGGAAGGCGCGGGACGGCTTCCTGCTCCGGATGCCGCTCGTGGGGCGGCTGGCGCACCTTTCCGCCCTCTCCCGGTTCGCGCGCACCTTGTCGACGCTGATCTCCGGGGGGATCCCGGTGGACCGCGCGCTGCGGATCGTCGCGCCCGTCGTCGGGAACGCCGTGATCACGGAACGGATCGTCGCCTCGGCGGACCGCGTGGTCGAGGGGGCGACCCTCTCCGATTCGCTGCGGCCGCACCCCGAGATCCCCCTCACGCTCGTGCAGATGGTGGCGGTGGGCGAGGAGAGCGGGGCGCTCGCCGACCTCCTCTACCGGGCGGCCGACGCGATGGACGAGGAGACGAACGCCCGCCTCTCGCGGCTCCTCTCCCTGCTCGAGCCGCTGATCATCCTGGTGATGGGGACCGTGGTCGCGTTCATCGTCGTGGCCGTCCTGCTTCCGTTGCTGGACATCTCACAGATCGTCCGATAGGAGGAACCCGATGGGATCGGAACGAAGGGGGACGGGGAGGCTCCGGGACCGGACGGGGTTCACCCTCATCGAGATCATGGTCGTCATCGTCATCCTCGGCCTGCTGGCGGCCCTGGTGGTGCCGAAGCTGATCGGGAGGACCGAGGAGGCGAAGAAGACGCAGGCGCGGGTCCAGATCAGGAACATCGAGCAGGCCCTCGGGCTCTTCAAGCTGGACAACGGCTTCTTCCCCACCACCGAGCAGGGGATCGAGGCGCTGGTCAAGATCCCCGACATCGGGCGGATCCCGAAGAATTACCGGAAGGACGGCTACATGGACCGCGTGCCGAAAGACCCCTGGGGGAACCCGTACCTGTACGTGAGCCCCGGGTCCCACGGCGATTACGACATCAGCGCATTGGGCGCGGACGGCGCTCCCGGCGGCGAAGGCGAGGATGGGGACATCAACTCCTGGGACGCCCAGTAACCGCGGATTCACGCTGGTCGAGCTGGCCGTCGTCCTGTTCGTCCTCGGCCTCGTCCTGTGGGTCGCCCTCCCGCGGCTTTCGCACGTCGGCGAGCCCGACCGCGACACCGTGTTCCGCACCCTTTCGGCCGGCTCCGGGTCGGCGTACGACGTCGCCCTGTTCGAACGTCGGGAGACCCGGCTCGTCCTGCGCCCCTCCGCCGGGACGTACGAGTTCCGGCGTCCGGACCGCCCGGGCGAGGAGAGCCGTCCCCTGGAGTTCGGATCCCGGCTGTCGGTCACCGGGATCCTCGTCGAGGGGGAAGACCGCCCGCTCGACATCCCGACGGAGATCCGGTACCTCCCCGGCGGCCGGGTGACGTCGGCGCGGATCTTCTTCCGGGAGGACGGGGGGGAGACCCGGTCGTCCCAATGGACTCTCCGCCTCAACCCGTTCGACGGGACGATGAAGATCCTCGAGGGGACGGTGCGGGATGACGGGTGACCGGCGCGGCTTCACCCTGCTCGAGGTGCTGGTCTCGCTCGCCATCCTGTCGGTCACGCTCCTCCTCGCCTACCGGGTCCTCTCCGGTGCGATCGGCGCCTCGGACCGTTCCGAACGGTGGACCGTCGCCTCCTTCCTCGGCGAATCGCTCGTCCGGGAGTCGACGTCGACGTGGCCCGACACCGGGGAGACGGAGGGGAAGTTCGCCCCCCCGGTGGAGGCGTACTCCTGGAAGCGGTCGATCCGTCAGGCGCCGCACCCCGACGCCCGGGAAGTCCACGTCGTCGTCACCTGGTCCTCCGAAGGCCGGCAGGAGCAGGTCACCCTCGCCGGCGTCGCCGTCAAGTGATGCGGCCGCACGTTCGCTGCGGGGGATTCACCCTCCTCGAGATCCTGCTCGCCTTGTCGGTCCTCTCGATCCTCCTGCTCCTCCTGCTGTCGGCGTTCACGGGGGCGGCGCGGGTGCGCGAAACCCTCTCCTCGCGGTCCCGCGGGTTTCGCCAGGTCCGCCTCGTCCTCGACCGGATCGGAACCGACCTGATGGGCGCCTTCGCGTCCACGGCCCGCGAGGAGTCGGCCCTCACCTTGCGCGAGGACCAGCTCTCGGGGATGCCGGCGGCGACGCTCGTCTTCACCGCCTTCCAGCTCCCGGACGGGGATGTCGGGCGCCCGCCCGCGGAGGTGGTCAAGATCAAATATTTCCCGAGGATCGGGGCCGACGGCGTCACCCTCGAGCTCCACCGGGAGCAGTCCGACCTCCCGTTCGTCGAGAACAGGATCGCATCCCGGGAGTCGGCGGTGGCGGAAGGATTGCGGGGCTTCCGCGTCGAGGTGTTCGACGGAGCCGCCTGGGTAAAGGAGTGGCCTCCGGGGGGACGGGCGAAAACGGCGCTGCCGAAGAAGGCGGCCGTCACGCTGGTGGACGCGCGCGGGGAGACGTACCGCCGCGAGATCGCGATCCCCCTGGCGGGCCAGGAGGGAACCGTGACCTTCTCCGGGCGGCGGCGCCCGGCCGGACCGTGACCCGGCTCCGCGGCGACGAGAAGGGGATCGCCCTCCTCGTCACCCTCCTGGTCCTGGTGCTCGTCGTCGCCCTCGCCCACGAGGTCTTCCGCATCGGCGCGCAGTCGGCCCAGACCGGCGCGTACGGGCGGGACTCCATCCGGTGCACCTTGCTGGCCGAAGCCGGGACCGGCGCGGCGCGGATCGTCCTTCGCCAGGACGCCCGGGACAACCAGTACGACACCCTCGACGAGTTCTGGTCGCGGGCCGCCTTGCCGATCGAGCTCGGGGACGGAGAGGTCCGCGTCACCATCGAGGACGAGGAGCGGAAGATCGACCTGAACCGCCTCATGCTGCCGAACGGGAACGCCCCGGACGACCGGCGCCTCGCGGTGTTCCAGCGGCTCCTCGACACCCTGGAGATCGACCGGTCCGTGGCGGACGCCGTCGTCGACTGGCTGGACAACGACGAGAACCCCCGCGTCGGCGGGGCGGAGAGCTCCCACTATCTCGGCCTGCCGCACCCGTACCGGGCGAAGAACGACCTGTTCGACACGGTCGGGGAGCTGCGCCTGGTCCGCGGCGTGACGAAAGAGGTCTTCGAGAAGCTCCTCCCCTTCGTGACCGTCTACTCCTCCGGCAAGGTGAACATCAACACCGCGCCGAAGGAGGTGCTGATGTCCCTCTCGGCGGGGACGGACCTTTCCGAGGTCGGCGCGATCGACGGGAAGAGGGCGGACGAGATCATCGAATACCGGAAGGACCACCCGTTCACGAAGGCCGACGAGATCGGGAACGTCTCTCCGCTGCTGCGGGACCTGTACACCCGCACCCTCTTCAAGGAGCTGATCGACGTCCGCTCGACCTGGTTCCACGTGCGCTCGGCCGGGGAGGTCGGGGGGACCGTGCGGACGGTCGACGCCGTCGGACTTCGGGCGGAAAATGCGATACAATGGCGGTTCTGGCGCCTGGAGTAGACCCGTCATCACCACCCCCGGAGGGGATTCGATGGACCGTATTCGACGCAGCCGTCTTCCGCTCGCCGTCGCCGCCTTGCTTTCCCTCTGCGCGGTCGCGTGGGCGGAAGGGATCTTCCCGGTGAACGACCCCGGAACCGGGAATTGGGCGTTCGACCAGCCTTCCGTCGCGGCCTACGGGACGATCCTCCACGTGGCGTTCGTGGGAGACAACGCGGTCAGCGGATCGCCCGATACGAGGCTCTACTACGCCGCCGTCAACGCGGCGGCGAATTTCACGAACAAGGCGACGACCCGCGACCAGGTCCTGCTCACCTCCCCCGTGGCGATCGACAACGGCTCCCTCTACACCGACGCGCGCCATCCGCAGATCGCGCTGCGCTCCGCGAAGGAGCTGGCGATCCTCTTCCAGGCGATCCCCGCCGGGCAGACGGACCACAAGCTCTTCCGCGCCCTGGTGACGGTCGACAACAACGCCGTGAAGAACCAACTCGTGGCCGAGGTCCGGGATGCCTCGGGTGCGAGGATGTCGGGGAGACTGACCGATCCCTCCTTCGCCTTCGTGGCCGCCGACAACTCCATGAGGGTCGCATTCTCGTCGTACCCGTCCCTGGCGGCGCCTTCTCCGTACGCGGACGTGTACTACGCGCGCATCGGGTCGGACAACGCCAGGATCGTGGACAACACCCTGGTCCTCCTGTCGAAGACGGCCGCCAGCGCCGGCACGTCGCCCCTCCCCCGGCTCCGGCTCGACTACTCCGGCAACAGCCACGTCGTGTGGGCCGCCAACAACGGCACGACGGGGACGCCGTCGGGAATCTTCTACGCCATGGTGAAAACGGTCTTTCCCGGCCTCGTGGACAATCTCGCGATCGGCGCCACCCAGGTCCTCTCGGGGGGCTACCGTTGGGGGTTCCCCAACGCGCTCATGGCGGCCACCGGCAACTACCTCTGGATCGTCGCCGCCGACGAACCCCCCGTCGGTTCGGCGGGGATGGCGGGATCCCTCGGAATCGCCGAGATCAGTCCCTACGCGGTGACGCACGACGGGAACCCGGTGAACGTGAACAACGTCGGGGCCAATTCCCTGTTCTTCATCAACCCGCCGGGGGGGACCGTGCTGTCCCCCAACTTCGACGCGTACCATCCGGAGGCGTGGATCGACAGCCAGTCCCGCATGCACGTCGCCGGTTACGGATTCCGCGGCGCTCTCCCGCCCTACCCGGGGACCCCCGGAAGGTACTACGCGATGTCGCTCGGAGCCACGACGACGACCTCGGGGGCGGTCAGCGTCTTCGCCGGCATGGTCGCCTACCCCGTCTCCGTGGGTCTCGGCGACACCGCGTTCGCCATGCAGCTCCCGGGGGACTACACGCGGCCCGCGTTCGTCTATTTCAGCGGGAAGGCGGTCCACTTCTGGTCCGGACCCGACAATGCGCTCGCGGGGGACGCCGGGGCGCGGAACCTCTACGTCACCAGCACCCTCTCCTCCACCGATGTTCCGGTCTCCCAAACGCAGTCCGGGTGCTCGATCGTCGACGACCCTCGCCGCGGGGAAGCGGGCAGGATCCCGGGGACGGTCGCTCTCCTCCTCCCGGCGCTCCTCCTTGCGCTGCGGAAGGCGGTCCGGAAGGCCGTTGCCCGGTAACCGGCGGATCACGGGCCTCCGGAGCCCGTGGATCCTTGCGATCGGGGCGCTCCTGTTCCTGTTCTCCCTTTCCGCCGCGGTCGCCCTCACCCTTCCGTCCGACTCCATCCTGTCGGTGCTTCGCCCCATGCTCCGGAAGCAGGGCGTCGACCTGTCGGCGCGGGAAGCCCGATTCCTCCTCCCTTCGGGGGTCCGCCTCTCGGGGGTCACCCTCACCTTCCCGGGGAATCCGCCGGTCGCGCTGGACGAGATCACCGCAGGGTGGGAGTGGTCCGGGCTGTTCCGATGGGCTCCCGCTCGTCTCCGGTTCCGGAAGGGGGACGCCTCCGCGGATCTGCGGTTCTCCCCCGGCTTCTGGAACCCGGGGAGCGGGACCGTTCTCCTTTCGGGCGTCTCCTCGTCCGACCTCCCGCTTTCCATCTTTTCCGGCTCCGGCGCCGGCTTCTCCATCCGCCGGGTCGAGGCCCGCTGGAATGTGAGCGGCGGGAAGGTGACCGCGAACGGGTCCGGGACGCTCCACTTCCTCCAGGTACCCGTTCCGGCCCCCGAATCCCCGATCCGCGAGGCGCGGATCGAGGGGGTCGACCTCTCGTTCGTGATCCGGGACCGGGCCTTCCGGATCCCGAAACTCGCGGGGACGTTCGAAGGGTCGCCGGTCGACGGCACGGGAGAGATCACGCAGGTCCTGTCGCCCGCGCGGTCGACGATGACGTTTCACCTGAGGATCCGGAACCCGTTCGAGGGGCGCGTCGCCTCGTTGTTCGACATGCTGTCGAAAAACGCAAAGAATGCTAATCTGAGGATCGTCGGGACGTTGACCGCCCCCACGGGCGAGTTCCAGTTTTTCTGACGGGTGCGCATGCTCACGATCGGAATCTCCATCTCCCGGGACCGGATCCGCGCCGTCGCGCTCGAGGGATCCGCGCCCGCCCCCCGGATCGCGGCCGTCGTCTCCGTTCCGTGCGGGGAACCGTTCGGGACCGCGACGGAGGCGGTCGCCCTCGCGGAGGCGCTGCGGGACGCGCTCCCGGGGGTCCCGCTGCCGGGCGCGGTGGTCACGCTTCCGCCGGCGCTCACCTTCCTCCGCCCGATGACGCTCCCGGTGACCGATCTTCCGCGGGCGCGGGCGATCCACCTGTCCGAGCTCGAAGGGAACCTGCCGATCGACGACGAAGAGATCCTCTCCGATCTCCTGCCGGCGCCTTCGGGCGGATCGGGGCTCTTCTTCGCCGTGGCGGCAAGGCGATCGTTCGTGGAAGGCGCGTCGGAACATTTCGGGGCCGCCGGAATCCGGGTGGACCGCGTCGTCACCGATCCGGTCGTCCTCCTCCTCCTCGCCCCCGAGGCGGCGGGGGCGCCGCGGGACGGGATCTACCTCTCGACCTTCGACGACCTCCTGCTGCTGGGCGTCTCGGGGGGCGGCGTGTCGGCGGCACGTCAATTCCCGCAAGCGTTGGCCGACGCCCCGGACGAGATCCTCGGCGCCTTCCGGGAGGCGTCCGGATCCGCCGGCGGCGCGACCCCGGCGCGCTTCCTGCTCGGGGATCCCCCCGCCTCCCTGTCCGCAGCCCTCCCCGAGGCGGAGCGGATCCCCCTTCCCGAGGGCGTTCCATCCACCCATCTCGCCGCGTACGGCGCCGCTCTGGCCCCGCTCCGCCCCGGCGTCGGAGGCGGCTTCTCGCTGCGGACGTCGGCGGAGGCGGCGCTGGAAAAGGGCCGGGACCGGCGCTGGAAGTCGGCGACCGCGATCGCCGCGGGCGTCGCCGTCCTCCTGGCCCTCGGGGCGCTGATGTTCGCCCGCTGGACCGAGGGGGAGAAGGCGGCCAGGGCGCGCGCCCTGGTGAAGAAGGAGTTTTCGGAGGTCGCCCCGGACGTGCGCAACGTGGTCCAGGCGGGGGTCCAGATCCGCGCGAAGCTCGACTCCCTCCGGCGCCAGCAGAAGGAGCTGGGCACGGACGCCCCTCCTCCCGCCGACATGCTCCACCTCGCTTCCCGGTCGCTTCCCAAGGGGGAGATCACGGTGCGGGAGATCTCGATCGACGGCGGGCGGATGCGGGTCGCGGGAGACGCGGGGAGCGACGCGCGCCTGGTCGAGGCGTACCGGACCGGGCTGTCGGGGGCGTTCGGCACGGACTTCTCCGTGACCGTGCAGGAGTCCGGGGGGAGCGTGAAAGGGACGACGGTCAAATTCACCATCCTCGTCGAGAAGAAGGGGGATCGCCGTGCTTCGTGACCGGGAGAAGCGGGTCCTCGCGGTCGGGGGGGCGGCGGCGGCGCTCCTCCTCCTGTTGACCTTCGTCGTCTTCCCCTCCGTATCGCGGATCCGATCGCAGGCCCGCGCGGCCGCGGCGGCCGAGACCGACCTCGCCGAGGTGCGCAAGGCACGCCCCGAGATCGAGCGGATCCAGCGGGAGATCGGCGCGAAGGCGGGGATCGTCCGGACCGCCGCCAACGCGAAGGATTCCCCCCTCTCGCGGATCACCTCCGCCGTGCAGGAAGCGGGGATCCCGCAGGCCGCGTTCAACATCAAGTCGGGCGGCGCGCGGGACGGCGAGCAGTTCCGGGAGGAGTCGTTCGACGTCCGGATCGAGAACCTCACGTACCTCGAGACGGTCAAGACGCTGCAGCGCCTCTCCGCGGGAACGTTGCCGGTGGCCGTCCGTTCCGCCTCCCTCAAGAGCCGCTACGACGACGCCCGATACCTCGACGTGACCCTCCGTGTCGGATTCCTCACCCCGAAGCCTTGATGCTTCGTTTCACAATTGCGGCAAAGTGTATGCACAATGACACCGGCAGGCCGGAGCGCCTTCCGTTCGCGTTCCTGCTGCTCCTCGTCGCGGCCCTGCTGGTCGCGTCCGGGTGCCGGTCCGGCGAGAAGCGGAAGACGTTTTCCCCCCAGGAGGCGGAACTCCTGAGCGCGAAGGGCGACGACCGGCTCCGGAAGGTAGCGGAGTCGGGAGAGACCGATCCGTTCGCGGCGATCGCGGTCTTCCGCAGCGACGTGTTTCTCGACCAGTCGGAGGCGCTCGCAGCATCGTCGTACACGGTCCTGAACGAGATGGGGAACTGCGTGGTCCTGAACCTCTCCCCCGGGCAGATCGTCCCTCTCCTCCAAGAGCCGTCCCTCCGGAGACTCGCCTGGTTCGGGCCGCAAGGGCGGATGGCCCGGTTGGAGCCGTCCCTCGAAATCGCCATGATGTCGCGCTTCGGCGCGGGGACCGAAAAGGATGACGTCGACCTCCTGCTCCGGCTCACGGACGTGGGCGGAGCGGCCGAGGAGCGTCACGTCGCGGATTCCGGATTCCGCGTCGAGACGAAGGCCGGCCCGACCTGGATCGTGACCGGCCCGATGGCGGGGATCCCGAAGCTGCTGGAAAGCGATCGAATCATTTACATCGAAGGGGCATCCCAAGCCAGGACGACGCCACGCTGAAGGGACGACAGGGACGGATGCATCCACGCTCCGCGCGAAACACGGCAGGCGCGCTTCTCGTCCTGTACGGTCTCTTCTCCCTGTCCGGCACCACCGTCGAGACGGACGTCCGGAAGGTCGA
>Ga0209253_10005032_pt1 | contig 11490 bp, 11 predicted proteins | sample FrelakmetBRP12BR_FD_187145 | JGI IMG/M metagenome (GOLD analysis project Ga0209253, IMG submission 187145) | Freshwater lake sediment microbial communities from the University of Notre Dame, USA, for methane emissions studies - BRP12 BR (SPAdes)... | ecosystem: Environmental > Aquatic >...
TATAGTATACATTTTATCAATTGCGATTTTCTCGGTTAACTACTCAAAAGATGATCAGCCGCGTAATCTGTGCATCCGATAAATAAAAAAATTCAGGCGATGATGAATTCACCGCCTGTAGAAAATCCACGCTTCTCGCTAGCTATGGTTGGTTTCCTTGATCACCACCATTTCCATTACCTCCACCACGGTTATTACCACCAATCTGCGGGTCTGTGTTAATGATCGACTGATAAGTATCCAGGCTGAGATATTGCGGCTCATAAACTTCGCTGGTTTGCTGCCATAATTTCGCAACAAATGCCCTCAAGTGGTTTTCAGATCCTGCCAGCAAATTTTCATACACAATTTGGATATCCGCATTATCGGTACGTGCCAGGTGTTCTTTCAGGTCAAGGATATCGATTTCCTCGATGGCTGCACCAACCTTTAATGCATCTGCAAGAGATTGATTTCCTTGCGCAACTAGCTCATTATATAGTGCCTGTAAATCCGGATTGGTGAATACTCCCATTTCACTAGAAGCCAGGTCAGTCAATCCATAACGATCGATCAAGGTCTTTATGGACTCATTATGTGTCAACTCACTCTGACTGATATTATCGAAATTGCGTGAACCATATTGTGAATAAAAAGTGACGTAAACATCATGTGCCAGCTTCTCCTCTTCCCGCATATAAAGAAGACCTGCTACTTCATAATCGCTCAGCGCATCATCATCAGCCGGAGGCAGGATGATCTGCTCATTGGCATGTTCTGTGTTCGAGACCTGATTTAACTCATTTTTCCCTTCAATTTGGGAATCTTGGGAAGGATAATTTTTGGATCCATACCCATTTTGATTCAAATTGCTGCTTTCATCATTTACTTTTGCCAGGCTGCGGTTGACTGCCCCAAAGACGAGTACTCCAATGATAACAACTAAAGTCATTGAAACGATAATTTTTTTCAACATTTGATTTTCCTTTCGATTGATTAGTTTTTGTATAGAAACGTTAATTTGTGATAGATGTCGGTTTTATGATTTGTTTGTATGGCAATGCCATGTTCACCATTATCCCGCTCACCTTTGTGATCCATTTCCAGTGGATGGCAATATGCACCAATGCAGCAATTATCAGTGTCACACCTGCCCAGGTATGCAATAGATCCCAGGTTGTACGACTGAACAGGAATAACGGGTCAAGTGCATTATGTCCCTCGGGTGTAAAGAAAAAATACACACCACTTATTGCTGTAAACATAAAACTTACAGCAACTATCACGTTGATCAGCAGGTTCAAGCGCCCATTTTTGCTCATGCTCCAGCTTTTTCTAGTCAGCTCATTCCACATTTTACGGGACATGCTGACCACCCATGGCCAATGCACTACCAGGTGGAAGAGAACGATACCGATCATCACTATTCCACCCCAGGTGTGCAAGTCATCCCAGGTCTCGCGTTGAAAAAAGATACGCATGTTATAGTAGGGATTGCGTCCACCCTGGTATCCACCGATTGGCAGGAAAAGGAAATAAACACCCGATAAAGCTGCAACCACAGCACTGCTAAATAAGCTGGCAACAACCCACCAGTTCCTTTGAGTTTGTTTGGATAGAATTTGTGTTTTCATATGATCATTTTTCCTACGAATAATTTTGAGATTCACCAACGCTCCATGTTTAATAACATTTTCGCCGACCTCAGCATCATACATTTACCAGGCATGTTACAGGTGAAGAACCAATGGAGATTTTATGAATATCTTGTGAATTATTTCATCACGGGGATACGCACACAGCAACACCCACAATCGACATCCAGGAAAATGCCTGCCCGTATAGTATTAAGCGAAACATTCCTCAATCTCAAAGAGTGGAATGGTATTGGATCATCGTCCCCCCTAAAATAGAAACTTCCAGTTACCGACTTGAATCCTGATATATTAAACCAAATACCTCAACCTAATTTCTCGTATTTCCCCAATTTCATCTGGAGTCCAACCCGTATTTGAGTCTGCTGGCGCTGTTTGTTAATAAGCTTATGCGCTTGCTGGATAACTGCCTCAGGAAGGATTACATCATCCTTCCAAAATTCTTCTAAATCTTCCTCCATCTCATGGATCGTTTTCCAGTAGTACGCAAAATCAAAATACTCTTTGGATGATTCTACAAAAATCCGTCCTATAAGAATTGACTCGATTGCATTATCCGCAGCGATATCAAGCTCGATATCCGGGCTCGTATCAATCATTCCAGCCGATTCCCGATCACCTTTATATAAAATCTCAAGTGGGACATCCACGCTCAACGGGCGTACATCAACAATGATCCCTTGCGGGACCAACACTCGGTGGGCTTCCTTAAGGGCATGAACCATGCCCTCTGTAGGGATTCATCAAAGCGATGAGGCAAAGATGACCAGGTCAAAACTTTGCGACGCGAAAGGAAGACTTTCACCGATGGCATCGATAAAATATGGCCAGTTTTCTGCTGAGATTTTTTTCCTGGCTGCACACAGGTCACCAAATTCAGGGTCGATTCCGACCAATTTGTTGGGCAGCCCTGCATATTGGCTGATAAATTTCCCATCCCCACATCCAATCTCCAGCACTTGCTTGCCAGCAAGGTCACACACGCCCACCAGATGGTGTAGTTCTGCCCCTTCAGGATCGCGTGTTGCTTTCATTTCCACCTCCAATGACACATCCCCAAGATTTCTTATTCGCAACAAATCGGCTTGCTTTTTCGTATTAATTATACTGATAAACGAATCAATCGTTTCATTGCATTTACGTGTAAAAGTTGTCCTGGTGGTTCTTGTTGAAGGATGAGTTGGACCCAAACCCACCTCTCCTTGACATATTCTAAACAACCTGTTATTTTTTACTTGTCCATAACAATTTGCTGACCAGAAAGAGGTATCTCATGAAATTATTCCTTCATTGGCTCGTCACAGTGATTGCCCTGTATGTTGCCACCCTTCTCCTGCCGGATGACCTGATGTCTGTCCAGGGTGCCGATGCATGGCTTGCATTCACCATCATGGCAATCGTGCTCGGGTTGGTCAATATCTTCATCCGCCCTATCCTGAAGTTCCTTTCCTGTGGGTGCATCATTCTGACCTTGGGTCTTTTCACCTTGGTGATCAATGCCTTCCTGCTTTGGTTTTCCTCCTGGCTCTGCCAGCTGATGGGAATTGGTTTTTACGTTCAATTTCCCTGGGGTGCATTCTGGGGCTCGATCATCGTCAGCCTGGTCTCCTTTGTTTTCAACCTGTTCATCCCTGATAAGAAATAAGCTACCAGCCTTCCATATAGTACCACTACAGCATAATGAATATTCACGCACAAGGCTCACACTTCGTAGAGGAACACGGACGCCGGGTGATGCTACACGGGGTTAACCTGGGCGGTAGCAGTAAAGTCCCGTTCAAGCCCGATGGAGCTACCTATATCCGGGAAGGATTCTTTGACCACCGCAATGTCTCCTTTGTTGGTCACCCGTTTCCACTGGACCAGGCTGATGAGCACCTCGGCCGTCTGAAGGAATGGGGTTTCAACTTCCTGCGTCTATTGGTGACCTGGGAAGCCATCGAACATGCCGGTCCAGGAATCTACGATGACGAATACCTGGACTATCTCGTCAAGGTGGTGAAGAAAGCTGGCGAATATGGCTTCAACCTGTTCATCGACCCTCACCAGGATGTATGGAGCCGTTTCTCTGGCGGTGATGGCGCTCCCGGATGGACGTTCGAAGCGGTAGGATTTGACATCTCCCATTTCGTCGAGGCAGGTGCTGCTATTGTACACGCTACCCATCCTGGTCCTTACCCCAGGATGATCTGGTTTTCCAACACCAACAAGCTTGCTTGTGCCACCATGTTCACCCTGTTTTTTGCAGGGAATGATTTCGCCCCACAGGTACTGGTTGGTGGTGAGCCAATCCAGGAATACCTGCAGAGGCATTACTTCAATGCCATCCAACAGGTTGCGCTTCGCCTAAAAGATCAGCCTAATGTAATTGGCTATGATACGATGAATGAGCCGTCCAGCGGCTACATTGGATGGAAGGATCTTAATTCCACGCGTGGCGCGGTCAACCTAGCTGTAAGCCCCACACCATACCAGTCCATGCTGCTTGGGGAAGGTCTCTCCCAGGAAGTTGATTTTTGGTCGCTCAGGCTGGCCAGCATCAAGAAGACCGGTATGCGCCGCTTGAATGAGTCAAGCCAACGAGTCTGGCTACCCGGGTATGAATGCGTCTGGAAGCAGCATGGTGTATGGGATTTCGATACTTCTGGCGTGCCCCACTTGCTTCTCCCGGATTATTTCACAAAGGTAAATGGTCAGCCAGTCCATTTCACACAGGATTATTACCAGGTGTTCAACAACCGTTTCGCAAGTGTGATTAATCGTGCCCACCCAGGAACCCTGATCTTCATCGAACCAGAAGCGGGTGTTCCGCCTTACGAGCGGGGTGAGCAGGATTTCAAGGACATCGTTTATGCCCCCCACTGGTATGATGCCTTCGTTTTGGTAAAGAAAGAATATGTACCTTTCATTGGGGTGAACAACCACACCCGTAGGGTCGTTATCAGCCCATCCATACGTCACTCCTATAAAAAACAGCTTGCCAGCCTCAAGTCCTACGCAGACCATCAGCTGGGTGGGGTGCCTTTCGTCCTGGGGGAGTTCGGTATCCCCTTTGACCTGCATGAGAAACAGGCTTACCAGACGGGCAACTTCCACATCCAGGTAAAAGCCCTCCAGCGCAGCATGAAAGCTGTGGAGGACAATCTGCTGGACTACACGCTCTGGAACTACACCCCCGATAATACCAATCTGCACGGTGACCTGTGGAATGACGAGGATCTGTCCATTTATAGTCCCAATCAACGCAGCGACCCGCGAGATATCAACTCGGGTGGGCGTGGCCTGCAAGCAGTGGTGCGTCCATATCCAATCATCACCTCAGGTGAGCTGCTTCAAGCATCCTTCAACCCGTATAGGCGTCAGTTCAAGATGAAATTCCGCCAAGATCCCGTTATTCCAGCCCCCACCGAAGTATTTGTGCCAAATTACCAGTATCCGCATGGATACTCTATCAAGGTGAGCGATGGCCGCTACGAGATTAAACGCTCCGAACAGCTTCTGCTCTACTGGCCGGGAAAGGAATTGACTATCCACACGATAAAGATTAAGCCATAATTATTGTGGGATTTGTTGGTATTTTCTTTTACTGGGGTGATTCTCTGAACCGCCGTAACTTTGACTTTATTGCAATCCCCCACTGAGCTTCACATTGGCAGCTTCTGGAGGTGTGCCAGTTTTTGCCTGCAGGTGCTCATCCTCACGGTAATGACAGCCCCGACTCATCCGATTGCGATGAGCTGCATACGCTACGATCAAGGCCGTCTGTACGCTATTACGCAAGCCGATCAACCCATCGCTCAGGCGTGTCTTGCGGTAAAACTCCTCAATATCCAACCAGATCTGGCGTAGGTCGCGGATTGCCCGGTTCAGGCGATATTCGCTGCGCACTAAACCCACATAATGCCACATCAGGTTGCGCACGCTATGCATATCACCCTGGATTAAATTCGAGTCACCCTCGTAGATCAGGCCGCTGTCATTCCATTCAGGAAAATCATTTTCACTCAACAACCTTCCTGGTGACTGCGCCCGGATATCCTCTGCAGCCTGCACTCCCCATACCAATCCCTCCAGTAAAGAGGTGCTTGCCAGCCGGTTGGCACCATGCACACCCGTACAGCTAACCTCACCCACCGCATACAGGTTCGGGATGCTTGTGCACCCTGAAAGGTTCACCTGTACACCACCGCAAAAATAATGGGCTGCTGGAACTACCGGGATAGGCTGGCGGGTGATATCGATGTTCTGTTCCAGGCAGTGGCTGTAAATATGCGGGAAGCGTTCCCGGATGTAATCCGCTGGCTGGTGAGAGGCAATATCCAGCAACACATGTGGGTATCCCTTATCAACCATCTCTGAGTAAATTGCCCTGGCGACAATATCACGCGGTGCCAGGTCCTTCCACTCAGGAGAATAGCGCTCCATGAATGGCTTGCCTTGCGGGGTGAGCAGGATTGCTCCCTCACCACGCACCGCTTCGCTGATCAGGAACTTGGTGGTGTCGGAGGAGCTTAGAGCGGTCGGGTGGAATTGCACATACTCAGCATTGATAATGTTCGCCCCAGCACGGTATGCCATGGCTACCCCATCGCCGCGTGCCCCAATGGGATTGGTGGTATTCAGGTAAATCTGCCCCACTCCACCTGTCGCCAGGATGGTCTTCCGCGCCAGGATGGGTACTACCTGGTGTGATTCCTGGTCGAACACGTATGCCCCGTGACAGGTGAGGGATTGGTACACCGCCAATGGGTCGGTGGCATGGTGTGGAAAGGTGATCAGATCAACAACCGTGTGCCCTTTAAGCAAACAGATGTTCGGGATCTTCCTCAGCTTGCGCAGCAAGGCGTGCATGATGGCCGCCCCCGTGCCGTCCCCCACGTGCAGGATCCGCCGGGTGGAGTGGGCTGCCTCCAGACCCATGAGTAGCTGACCTTGCGCATCATGGTCAAAATGCAACCCTACCTGCTCAATCAGTATTTCATCCAATAATCTTGGACCATGCTCTGCGAGCAGCCTGACCGCTGGTGGATAAGATAGACCAGCCCCGGCTGCTAGGATATCCTCTTCAAGCAGCTCGCTGCTGTCATCCAACCCGCGTCCGACGATCCCCCCCTGGGCATAGTTGGAGTTGCTATCGGAGGCTTCTTCCGCGCGGGTGATCACGGTGATTTGCCGCTGGGTATCGGTGGCAAGCTGTAATGCTGCGGTAGCGCCTGCAATCCCGCAGCCAATAATGAGTACATCAGTTTGCATTTAACCCTCCCCCATTACCCGATGGCGATCATGCGCTCCACCGAACGGGCAGCGCGTACACGGATATCTTCAGGTATGTCAATGACATACTGGTTCAACTGCAGGCTCTTGAGCGTATCTTCCATCGTGATCGTGTTCATATGCGGGCAACGCACCATGCACAAGCGCAGCATTTCCTTTTCCGGATTGGCAGCCGCGATATTATCGCCCATCGCACACTCAGTCAATACAAGGTACTGTGGAGCGTTGCTCTCCTTCACGTAACGGATCATGGCATTCGTACCGCCGGAAAAATCGGATGCTGCCACCACCTCCGGGCTGCTCTCTGGGTGGGTAAGGACAACCACCTCGGGGAACTGCTGGCGGACTACCTGGATATCCTGGACGGTAAACTTCTCATGCACCTCGCATCGCCCGTGCCAGCCAATCAACGTTTCCGGTTTACGTATTGCCTGGTAATCCAGCGTGGTGGATAGCTTATTATCCGTTTCCTTCAGAGTGGGGAAGATGACATGCCTGCCGGTCTCAATTGCGATGTTGCGCGCCAGGTATTCATCCGGCAGGAAGATGACCGTATCAGAATGCAGGGATTCGACCACCGCATTGGCATTGCTGGAGGTGCAGCAGATATCCACTTCAGCTTTCACATCTGCGTAAGTGTTAACATATGCCACCGCTGGCACGCCTGGGTAGCGGGCGCGCAGCTGGCGCACATCATCGGCAGTGATGCTGGCAGCCAGGCTGCAGCCTGCTTTTTCAGATGGCAGCAGCACCATCTTACTGGGGTTGAGCAGCTTGGCCGTCTCTGCCATGAAGCGCACCCCACAGAAGACGATGATATCCTTGTCCGTCTGGGCAGCCTTTCGGCTCAGGTCCAACGAATCGCCCCGGAAATCAGGGATGGAATAGAAAAGTGCCGGCTCCATGTAGTTGTGACCAAGGATGATGGCGTTCTTCTCTTTCTTCAGCTGGTTGATCTGCACTGCCAGCTCAGCTTTATAGCGCAGCTCGAAATCAGGTACCACCCGGCTGAGCTTGCTTTTCATTTCTTCATACATGCTGTTTACAGACATAATTCGTGCTCCAATTTCCAAACCTGCATCATGGTCGCAGATTCTGGACTTAATCTATCCTATTTTCATGCTGATGTCAAGTGTGGGGGCGGAATGTGTCAGTGCACCCACAGAGATGAAATTTACACCTGTCTCGGCGATTTGCCGCACACTGTTGATATTAACGTTGCCTGATGCCTCCAGCGGGACACGTCCATTGGCTACCTGAACCGCCCGGCGCATCGCCTCCAGGTCCATGTTATCCAACATAATGCGGTCGACCTTCAAACTGATGGCTTCTTCCAATTCGCCCAGGTTCTTCACTTCCACCTCGATGGAAAAACTCTGGCCATGCATCTCCCTCACCCTCTGCACCGCCTGCGTGATACCGCCTGCCCCGGTGATGTGGTTATCCTTGATCAGCACCATATCGAACAGCCCTGTGCGGTGATTCTGCCCACCCCCGCAGTGGACGGCATATTTATCCAAATAGCGTAGCCCTGGAGCGGTCTTGCGCGTGTCAAGGATCACTGCCTTGGTATCCTTGACCGCTTGGACAAACATGTATGTCATCGTGGCGATACCAGACAGCCTGCCCAGGAAGTTGAGCGCCGTACGCTCACCTGCCAGCAGTGCCCTGCCATCCCCCTGCACCTGTGCCAGTACCTGCCCCTTCTGTACCACGTCGCCATCCTTGACCGCCCGCCGGAACGAGATGGTTGGATCGACCAGGTTAAACACCACTTCAGCAATAGGCAGCCCTGCTACAACCCCACCGGCCTTGTTGCGAATGTATCCATTCAGCGGGTTGCCCGCCGGGATGGTCGCCATGCTGGTGACATCTCCACCTGCCAGCTGTCCCCTGAACTCAGCCAGGTTAGCACTGTCCGACAGATCCTCAGATAATGCCAGCAGGAGAAGTTTGTAAACCGACGGGTGCTGCAGCGGATAAGGCAGGAGGGATTTGGATAGTTCCAGGCGCAGATTTAGCTGATCATCGAGTTCGTTCATGGGCTCACCTCACGACCAATTGTACCGCAAGGACGAAGGGAATTTGGGAACTGATTAACCACACTGCCAATTAAATTAGTCAGACCTGCCAGGTCTCACAACAGCCACGGTAGGTTGGGTTGAGCGATTTTCGCGAAACCCAACACCTGAAAAATCATCTATACACGGAGAATCTTGAAACCAAGTAGAAAATGATATTCTGTAGGGGCGATTGGCGATCGCCCACAAGCTGAAATCGATATTTTGAGTTCAACACAATCCGCCAAACTTTGCTTTTTTCGATGGAGGGATTGAGGGGGTATACAAAAAGCCCACCACCCAAAAAACCTGGCAGGTTTTGGATACATGCCAGGTCTCGGGAATTAACTCACTTTTATCGCTACTGCCGCGTGCCTGAATCGCGCCTCTGGATGATAATCATTCGTCCTAACACAAACGCGCTAAACCCAAAAAGGATCAGTGCAAATACTGCTATCAGCCAGTTGGCAGGATCAACTAAAAACATCAGCACACCAATTCCGATAAAGATGAGTGATATGATCTCAAGAAGCCATAGGATGACCGGGTTGTATGCACGCGACTGATTAGCTGCATTCTCGCTAACAGTCAGCTTCTCTTGTGTTGGCTTCAGGTTGCGACACTGGTATCGTACCCATATCATATACGCGGCAATGAAAATGAACAAGAAGGCAACGATACTCAGGAGACTCTTTAAAAAGATGATTGCCGCGATTCCAACCAGGATAGAGAAAACCGTTACGTTTTTGTAACGATACTGAAGTCGTTCAAATTCCGCATCTGAGGGAATGATGTAGCCATGTCCAAGGGTTCCCCAAGGGAAGAAAAGGTTATGTCCATCGTCCTTCGTCTTGAAAGCGCTGCTGGAAAGAGTGTCAAAATATCCCATGGATTGCCTCTAAAAACCCTTAATATGTTGTTTACTAGATATGTTGAAATAAATCAGTCGACGAATAACCCGCTTCAATTCGTCACCTGAGCTATCCGAGTTCAATAGAGCTATCGAAGGAATGAAGGATAGCATTTTTATTATACAACATCTACATTTTGGTAAGATTAACGCTTCCTTTTTACTCCAATTTATTCTAAACCATTATTCAGCTGGAAATATATGCAAAAAACTCCCGAAGAATATGACCATTCTTTTGTGAGACTATCTTTTTGCATGCAAGTTGGTTTGGTTTATGCTTTTGTGAGCTGAGCTGTACAACGAAAATTAATGATCCCTTGGTTTATTGGACGCTTTATCTCATGGAAAAACAGTAACAAAATTCATCTATCTTAGTTAATCAATTAACAACTACATCCCATGGAGGCACGCATTGGTCTCAACAAAATCTATCCGAGAAGTTTTACCCAATCCGGACGACACGATCATTGATGCAGACATCTGGCATCAAGACTCGTATGAATTGAGAGATTTGGCTGAGACCGTCGTGAACCGTCATCCTCGGTTTGCTTGGTTGATAGTTGATGTCTGGCTTACCAAGCATAATCAACAATTGGTCGATAAATGATCGATCGTGTTTTTTATTCATTACTGTACAAAGACCTGGCATGTTTCCAGAACTTGCCAGGTCATATTTTTTATGCTCTACCCACCGATCCTAGCCCCGCTTGAGCGGCTAAGTGTGCTGAGATCAGGCGGTAAGCTGGCTGGTATTCAAGGCTGTAAGCTTCCGAATGGTGCACAGCTAGGAAGCCTGACCCATCCACCCATGCCGTGAATCGGTTAATTTCGCCAACATCGAAACGGCGAACCTGGCCTTTTTCACACGCTAGCACGAAGTTCATCCAGGCAGCCCTAAACGCACCCAGGTTGCCTAAGAATACCCGGGCAGTTTCAAGCAAGGCAGGAACCAGCAGGTCCACGGGCTGAGGCAAGGCTTTATACGGCCGTAGGTTGATGCGGAAGAGGGACTGGTTAGGTCGGATGGATTCCAGAAGTTGTCCAGTCGGGTCGGGTTGCAATGGCTCGAATTCTTCACTCAGGTAGTCAATAAATCCTTGTGAGGAGGTAATCAGGTATTCCGAGCCCATTATCCCTTGGTAGAAAAGCTTATAGACATCACGCGGTTCCATGAATGGATACCAGGCGAGGTGCTGCTGGAGGGTTGTTAGCATGGGGAAATGTGTGGTCGAATTTAGCAGGATCAAGTTCCATCCAGGGAAAAATATTTGACTAGCCCTCGGTAACAGGCACAAGCAGCAGCGGTAAATGGGTCTGGGTTGCTAACTTGGGTGTCACACTCCCGGACCAGAAAGCATCCATGGCTGTTTTGCTGTGCGTCCCGAGGGCGATCATATCTGCTTTTATCTCCAGCGCGGAATATGCAATCTGCCTGGCAGGGTCTCCGCGCAGCACTTCGCCCGTGACAGGGATGTCCTTGTCGATCAGTTTTCCCTTCAGCTCCACCAGGTAGAGTTTTGCTTCCTCACAGTCAAGGTCCAGCAGGGCAGACGTAACATTCGGCAGCATAACCGCCGAAGCTGCCTGCTCGCCAAGCAGGGTAGACAACTCA
>Ga0209253_10005033_pt1 | contig 11489 bp, 14 predicted proteins | sample FrelakmetBRP12BR_FD_187145 | JGI IMG/M metagenome (GOLD analysis project Ga0209253, IMG submission 187145) | Freshwater lake sediment microbial communities from the University of Notre Dame, USA, for methane emissions studies - BRP12 BR (SPAdes)... | ecosystem: Environmental > Aquatic >...
AGGGTTGTTCTCTTCTCGCCTCCCACGGCAGGGTTTGCCCCCCATAGACGAATGTTCCTGCGAGTTGATCCCCTGATAGAGTGCCAACATATCGCGAACCATAGTTCGGCCGAGTGAATTGTAATTCCCCCGTCCGAGGATCAAAGATGATGTGGGTTAGGGGCTCCCATTGTTGAAAGAAATCAAACCAGACTCGACCGCTCCATGCGTTACCGTCCCAATTGAACTCCATTTTGCCCGTCACGTTGGCAGCATTAAGAAACCATCGACCCTGGATCCTTTGCAAATGCCCTGGTCCTGATGGTTCACGCGTATGATAGGGGTCCCTTTGGGCAGCAACAACACAAGCTGACAAGGAAAATATCATTGTCGAAAAAGCCAAGATGAAAAAGGTGCACGAAAATGTTTTCGAATTCTTTTTAAAATCGATTATCATAGAATTTCCCTCCTTCCAGATTGTAGTGACCGATCATACCGAAACATTTCTATAAAAATATTCCAAGATTACAAGGAAGTCAAATAGTATTCCTCGTTGAATTCAATGTATCATTATGATAAGAAAGGATAACTAAATTGAAACCACAATATCAAAGGTCAGTCAATTTAAAGAATCATCAAGTGACACTACTCGACGGTTTAAGGAAAGAAGTTTGAGGAGATCCTATGGCGTGGTTACCCAAATGGCTCGCATGCCGTATTAACCCAATTCCCTACCTGATTGAAAATTTTATTACCACTGCAGCAAAGAAACACCTGCTGGCTCCAGGGTACTTGATGCTGCTACTGGAGAGTGCCGGTACGCTTCCCTATTTTCCCAATGTCTGTACATATCAATTGACTTTGCAAAGGGGGATCCTGCGTGGGAATACAAGCACCTCTCCGTGATTGGGGATCTTTTATCTCTGCCCCTCAAGAAGGGGGCGGTTGATGTGGTTATTTGTACTCAGACGCTGGAGCACGTTAACGATCCAAATCCTCTGCTAAAGGAGCTTTCCTGATCGTTGAAATCAGGTGGACGAATGTACCTAACTGCACCGCAGGGGTGGCCGATCCATCAAACTCCTTATGATTTCTTTCGTTTCACACACTATGGTTTAGAACATTTACTAAATAGATTTGGATTCACCGTTGTGCGGATTATTGTCTGTATTCAAAAATTGCAATGACGGTACAATTCATGTACAATTTGTTACTGCAAGAGCGACTGTGGTATATGGACCTTATATTCACACATATTTTCTCAGCAATACAACGTACACCATGTTCCTTGCTCAAGGATCAACGGTGAGCCCCCAGAACATCACCGGAACACGTCTAGCCCGTAATACGGTGTTGAACTTCATCGGCCAGGCACTCCCATTGCTCGTTGGGATTCTAGTCATACCATTCATTATCAGAAGTTTGGGAACAGAGCGTTTCGGCATCCTTACGCTCGCGTGGATTGTGATCGGCTATTTCAGCCTATTTGATATGGGTCTAAGCCGTGCTACAACAAAATTTGTCGCAGAGATTATCTCTCGCGGTAAGAGTGAGAAGCTCCCGGCTCTTGTCTGAACATCCCTCTATAGCCTTCTCTTTCTTGGGATAGCAAGCGGTATGTTCCTTGGTTTCTTCGCCCCGTTTCTTGTAGAACATTTTTTCAACATTAGCGCAGCCTTTTCAGGAGAGACAAAAACTACGTTTTTCCTGCTTTCTCTCTCAATTCCTTTAGTGGTAGGTTCGGCAGGACTCAGGGGAGTGCTTGAAGCCGGTCAGCACTTCGGGGTCGTAAATATAATCTTCATCCCCTTGAATACGATGAATTTTCTTGCTCCTGTTGCCGGAATACTCTTAGGTTTTCACCTCCCTGGCATTGTATTCCTAATGGTGCTTGCGAGGCTGTGCACTTCTATCGTTTGCCTACTCGCCTGTGTGCGTATCTATCCGATGCTCAAGGAATATAAAACCTTTGACAAAAATATTATCCGCCCTCTTCTTGCGTTTGGCGGGTGGATAGCTGTTGCCAATATTTTTGCCCCTATTCTTATGTCTATCGATCGCCTCCTCATCGCTACGCTCCTTACAATGTCGGCGCTGACATACTATACCACGCCCTATGAAATTGTGACCAGATTATGGGTAATTCCCATAAGTATTGTAACAACACTCTTTCCGGCTTTCAGCAGCATTAACACAATAGGGGATCAAACAACGCTTCGCCATATCTTTATCCGTTCATTAAAGTATCTGATACTTATACTATTTCCTTTAATTCTGATCTTTGTGTTGTTTTCCGAAACCATTCTCTCCCTCTGGGTTGGCCCGGAGTTTGCGAAGCAGAGCAATACTGTGATGAAGATTCTTGCTATAGGCACCTTTATCAATTCAATGGGATGGATTCCAGCTACTTTCATAGTGGCCCTCGGTCGCCCCGATATCCAAGCGAAGATCATCCTCCTTGAGTTTCCTATTTTCACAGGACTTGCCTTTCTGCTCATAAAAAAGTTTTAGTATCGAGGGTGCAGCCCTGGCTTGGTCTCTTCTAATGGCCACGAATTTATTACTTGTCTTCTGGGCCACACACAGGTTGTTCAGTTTATCCCCCAAGTTTTTTCTTGAAAGAGAGATGCTTAGGGCCACGATACCCCTTAGTTGCATTGCCCTTGGTTTAATGGCGGCAACCCCCTTTTGTACTTCCATAGTGGCACAGGTAGCTGCCATTCTCATCTTCCTTTTAATAACAACTGGAACCACATGGTATTTTAGTCTTGATCACGTCGAACGGACAGGTATCGCTTCCTCTGTGGGTAGTTTTTTTCGATTTAAATTATCAAAAGATCGGTAAAGGCAGGGTTGTGAGGGTTGCCTTGGTAAAGAAAAGTCAGGACCGTTTAAGAATTACATTTCCAAACCTTTCTAAAAGTCTGGCCCGTTTAACAAAAAAACACACTGTGTCTGCCATCAACCAGATTTTTGCTCCGAAGGAGAGAGAAGTAGTCCTCACAAGATTCAATTGCCTTAACATAAGCGTCATGTATTGCAAGATCACGTGGGCGAAAAGAAATTTTTTCCGCCCAGGCCACATAAATTCAATTTGCCTCTGTTCAGCTTCCTTTTGACTCTCACCGAGGCGGTTCCGCCTCGTGTAAAAGAGCACCTCCGGTATTTGTACAAAGCTGCCTTTTAAGCTAAGCTCTGCAATTAAAAGATAATCAGGGCTTATTACAGTTTCCATAACTGACGTCTGCCGGAGCGCACTCGACCGAATCAGTCCGTATATCATCTCACAGAACCTGACCTCACGAATTGTTTTACGAAACCTCTCCGACGGATCTTCGAGATTTGATGTATCCAGATTGGTTGGGGAAAGACCAAGAACTTCATCCTCGGGCCCGATTATCATGACCCGGGAGTAACATAGGGCAGCGGTCATGTTTCTGGTCAGCACTTCCATGCAGCGGCTAATAAATGCCCTGTCCCACATATCATGATCGCCCGCCCACATGAAGAATTCTCCAGATGATAGTTCGACGAGACGATTAAAGTTTCGTGCAGCCCCGATATTCTCTTCATTCCGGAAATACCTTACGCGGCTATCCCGGCATGTATACTGCAGACATATTTCCTGGGTTCTGTCCGTTGACGCGTTATCAGAAATAATCAGCTCAAAATCAGTAAAGGTTTGCTCCAATAAAGAATCTAAAGCTTTACGGATATATTTCTCACCGTTATATACGGGCATCCCAATGCTAACCTTGGGCACTATAGAAGAATTCATGATGGATTGAAAGTATGCTGTCTAAAAATAGTCATCTGCTCTGGGGTGACGACGCAGATGTGTTCCTAATCTACCGTCTGATTTTGCGCTAAGGTAAAAAGACAAGCACTTGCGTTTCAAGGATGATACGCAGGCGCGTGCGATGTTGATGGGTAGATGATACAAAACCATTCTTATTGATTGTCCTCCTTCCTGGAGGCACTGGAATACCATGTGCAAGTTAGTTGATTTATAAGTATCTATTGGATGACGAATAAATTGAATCGTTAACAGAAGTATTGCATTATGAGTTAAGCGCTGAAAAACCAGAGGATTTTGCGATTGATTACTGATTTCGAATTTTTTTATATTTTTGAATATATTCAGCAGACCTGGAAACCAGCCTGAACCGTCTTTAAAAGAATTGCCGCTATGGTCTATGTAAAAAGCAACTTCTTTCTCCAAGTATACGATTGGGTACACTAAAGCAACTCTCAACATCATATCAAGATCAGCAACGAAGTGTGAGCCTTGGTCAAATCCGCCAACAGCTTCAACGCACGAACTGCGAAACAGCGTACCCGTCGATGCAGGATGCTGTGCTTTGACCATTGCCGATGCGCCAAAGCCAGCAGTGTAGTAACCAAATGCCATTGCCGTTGGGGCAGACCCAAGGCGAATCCCATTATTATCGACTATTGCAGTTGAACCGAAACAGAGCCCGATTTCTTCATTATCAAACATCGCCTCAATAGTTGTTTGAAAATATTCGGGTAGCACAATATCATCGTCACACAATATACAAAAGAAAGGGGTTTTCACCTTTGAAATGGCAAATGCCCAATTGGCAAGCATGCCAATATTCTCAGCATGGCGGAAATACGTAATTCGACTATCGATTCGCATGGCATCAGCGACAACCGATGCCGTACCATCGGTAGAAGCATTATCCGCGATGATCAGTTTCCAATTTGGATAACTTTGGCGTTCAACACTATTAATAGCTCGAGACAACAGGTGTGCACGATTAAAAGTCGGGATGACTACTGTGATAGTAGCTTTATCTTTTTCAGGGTGTGTTTTCAAGTTCGGGCAAGTCGTTGGGACGATCACAAATATATTTTGCCGGTGTTCCTCCCCATAGTTGGAAGGCCCCTATTTTGCCTTCTACAACACTACCAGCCGCAATTATAGCTCCGCGCTTGATCAGCGTTCCATCGAGTATGGTACAGTTGGCGCCAATCCAAACATCATCTTCAATAACAATGCCGCCCTTGCTCGGTAAAAACCCTTGGTGTCTTATTGGAAGCGCACGTGATAGATAACTATGATTTGTCGGTACCAGTATGCAACCGGGGGCAATAAGCACATAATTGCCCATTTGAATGCCATTGCCGGAATATAAAGTCGAATGAGCATTAATATAACAATGCTCTCCTATGACTATATTGCCATGGCCACCAACGGCCTTGATGACGACAAAGTCATAAATCTGACTATATGCACCAATAATTATTTTGCTCCCACGCACAGACGGTTGAATACTGACAGTCGAACTCAGAAAAGCTGTAGGATGAATGGACAAATTTTCAGATTCATTTTCTTTTTTCATTTCCCAATCACCTTTATATTTTATACCTTCATCAATAAGCCCTGGCCCGTAGGTAATGCTAATACCGTTAAGCCACGTTCTAGCGCAAAACGATTGAAAGCTGTTCGCTGATCGATATTGATCTGCCAGCCATAATCGTCCAGCAACATAAAACCGCCTACTGCCAATCTGGGCCATAAATATTCAGCAGCTGCAATTTCCGAACGCGCATTATTCATATCGATATGCGCAAAGCAAAATGTATTTGAATCGACCTTATGAAAGGTACTTGGCACTAAGCCTTGGACAATCACCACCTCCGGAAATTGACTGAATGTATTCATAACCTCTTGCAAACATTCGGTATAATTGTCTTTAAAAACCTGCCTATGACGAGATTCACGTTCCGACAGCACCGAGTCCGGAATGCCCTGATAGGTATCGAGCAAGTAAAAATGCCTGCCTTTAAGCCTAGCGCCAAGATAGGCAACAATGGCTCGTGCAATGCCTCCACGATTTACACCACATTCAATGAGATCGCCTTCCAAATGGCTGGCCCGTTCGGCAAGCCAACAGGCAACATATACTCGCCAGTGCAATGCCTCATCATCCCATGAACCTGTTTGCTTTCCTGCTCGATAGGATTCAGCGAAATATGGATCTTTTATAAAATCGCAGTTGTGCATAGTTGCAAGTCCATCCTGGTTATATCTTAGCGGTCCACGGACCAAAGTGTACCCGGCCCATTGCGTAGCCTTCGTGATTAGCTTAATAAAATCTTTCGGCATAACTTTTTTCAGTTGTCCTTTTATTTTAAACACCCCTTGTTTTACCCCTATTTGAGGCCTCACTTCTATTAGCTTCGCAGGCGCTCCTCCCCAAACTTCATATTTAAAGACCTGCTTATCGCTCGCTGATCTCGTTAATTATTACTACATATTTGGCTGACAGAATCAACCGCTTCTCATCCTGGTTGACATTCTACTTTATTCTTCTTAAGTAGCCATCAAACGCCTCAGTAATCATGAGTTTATCGGATCTTTCCTTGTCTATAATAAAATTATCGTTGCTTGAAAGAAACTCTGTGAGTGCAGTCATGGGGTTATTCCCGACATCCCAAGGTCTATCCTCATAGTAACTTTTTGGGAAATACTCAATAAAAGTATCAGGAAGAACCATGTAGGAACCAATTGTCACAAGTGGTGAGTACAAATTCATCTCTTTCAGTACGTGCTCATGCGTATGAAGGGAATCGAGAAAAACCATCACCCGCTCTCGACTAGTCGCAATCTCTTTAATCCTTCCGACGGCCTCACCTGATACCGAGTCCCCCTCGAACATTAATATCCGCTTAGACAGAGGGTGTCTTTCGATTTCTGCCCTGTTATGTTTCCTGATATCGACATCGACAGCAACGACCAAACCATCATTGCCTATCAATTCGAGCATGGACGCTGAAAAAATTATACTGCCGCCATGTGCTATTCCTGTCTCAATGATCAAATCTGGTTTTACATCCCAGATTATCTCTTGCATCACAACAATATCATTAGGAAATTTTATGATTGGCCTACCTAACCAAGTAAAATTATAGGTATACTTATATTTATCTGCTTTTATCATCCATTCAATTGATTTTGATTTCAATTCCACATCCGCTGACATCTTCTTGATATCTGCGGCTCTTTCCAACTTAAATTGCTCAATTGGATTCATTTACGTATCCTTCAGCATCTCAAATATGCAAACTATATCATTTTCGATGGTGTGCTCTCCAGCAGTTGAATAAGAAAGAGCCTCGATCCTTCGAATGTTTACATTAAGATCTTCACCGACTACAGGCTCTGTTGATTTTACATCCAACACACACTTACGATCAAACAATCTCTGATAAATTCTCCTCGTCATTTCGGCAACATCGATAATGGAAATACTTTTCCCCCCTGCGATATTGAAAATGTTGTTCTTCTGTTCATGAAATCGTTCACATAATATACTCGTGATATTGGATACATCTTCAAGACTTACAAAATCCCTTACCTGCCTTCCTGATGTATAAAGTGTAATTTTCCCTGTCTCAAATGCCTCTTTAATGAAACAGTTAGGAACCAAAGACCATCGATTTATGTTCTTGTTCTTGAAGGCACCGAAAATATTTGTTGGTCTAACCGTAATGTAATCTAGTCCGTGGGCACGATGGTACATCTTCACATATTCTTCTGCAAAAAAATGTGTAAGCGCATAGTCATTCTTGCAGGCTACAGGGGTTAATTCATCCACATAGCCTGACTCTCTGCCATAAACCTGAAAGGTAGAAAAATATATAAAATTATTTATTCCATTCTTTCTACAAAAATCCAAGCAGTTCTTTGTCCCCAATGTTGTCACTTCGAGGGCTTTTTTTGCATCTCTTGACTCGAGGTCATTAGCAGCCGCCAAATGAACAAGCACACTGTAGTCCCTGTTGAGCCGATGTTCTATGGGACTGGTAATGTCGGCTAGGTATATGTCAATGTCTTTCACAAAAGGTATAAAGTAGTCTGGGACCGTTCGATCAATGATTCCAACAGAATGCCCCTTCCCCCGAAATACATCGATGATATAGCTGCCGATAAAACCTAGCCCACCGGTAACCAATAAGTTCATTTGTCTATTCTGAAATCTGGATAGTTTGCATCTTTATCAGATACGATAGGATTGTCTGTCGGCCAGGGTATCCCGAAAAAAGGATCGCTCCAACGTATGCCCCTTTCTTTTCCTGGTGAATAAAAGTTTGATACCTGATAAAGAACCTCGCATTTATCTTTAAGCGTAAGAAATCCGTGCGCAAAATTTTCGGGAACATAGAGCAATTGTAGACATGACGACTTGGAGTCTAATTCCAACATAATATGTCGTCCGAATGTCTCACTATTCGGCCTTATATCGATTATTGCATCCAGCACTCTACCTCGGACACATCTTATGAGCTTTGCTTCTTCAGCACCATTAACCTGATAATGCATACCTCTTATGGTATTCTTTTTGTATGTGATAGAAAGGTTACTTTGTACCATATTGTGTCTTAATCCATGGGCAGCGAACTCATTTGCGCAAAAAGTTCTAGCAAAAACACCCCTGTTGTCTCTGAAAGGCCTCAACTCGATAATAAAGGCCCCTTTCAATGAAGTTTCCTTAAATTCCATGATCCCCTACTTACCCTTACTCCATTCCATGCTCAATTTTAAAGCCTTGTCGGTATATTCAATGATCTGATTTGTTGTATATTCGTGCATATCTTTGCGGCCCGCATAGTATTCTTTATACCACTCAACTGTAACTTCCACAGCATCATAGCTTCTATAAATGGGGCGCCATCCAAGATACAATAACGCCTTGTTGGTATCAAGAGCAAAAATATTCGCCTCGTAAGGTTGTTTCTCCGTATTTAATACGTACTCGCCGCCTCCCCAGATTTCGATAACACGGTTTACTATGTCTTTGACCGTAACAGCTTCGCCTCCGTTGGGTCCAAAATTCCATCCACCGCTAAAAGATATCCCACCCTTTTCCAAGGTCGCCCCAAGCAATAAATAGCCCGACAGGAGATCTAATACATACTGCCATGGTCTAATTGCATCAGGATTCCGTATGAATATTTTTTCATTGTTGGTTAGTGACCTTATACAATCAGGGATGATTCTATCCTGAGCCCAATCACCACCGCCAATAACATTGCCAGCTCGAGCTGTTACCAACACAACTCTATGGGTTTTGCCAAAATCAACAGGATTGTAGTAAGAATTTCTGTATGCCGCTGTTATCAGTTCAGCGCAACCCTTGCTTGAGCTGTATGGATCATATCCGCCCATTGGGTCGCTTTCTCTATACCTATGAACCCATTCCCTGTTCTCATAACACTTGTCGCTTGTAATAATCAAAATATTACCAGCATTCAAGGTCGTCCTTAAAGCCTCAAGTATGTTCACTGTTCCCATCACATTCGTCTCGTAAGTCAATCTTGGTTCTTGGTATGAACGCCTCACTATCGGCTGCGCCGCAAGATGAAATACTATATCAGGTTCATATTCCCTGAATATTCCCCTCAATCCTTCACAATCTCGAACATCCCCAATTATATGTGTAATTTTTTCTCCCAGTTTGAGCGTATCAAAAAGATTCGGATTTGTGGGCGGGTTTAATGAATACCCCACAACATTGGCTCCAAGTTTTAGTAGCCACAAGGTGAGCCACGACCCTTTGAACCCTGTATGACCTGTAACCAAAACACGCTTTCCTTGATAAACTCCTCCATACGCTCCTTGCATTTCTATCACCATACTTTCCAAGGGGCATTGTTCTCTCCCCAAATTCGATTAAGGTATTCCACATCCCTAATAGTATCCATGCACGCCCAAAAACCTTTATGTTTGAACACCATCAGCTCCCCGTCAGCCGCTATCCGCTCTAAGGCGCCAACCTCAAGATCACACTCATCGTCATCTGTAAGGTAGTCAAATATCTTTCTGTTGAAGACAAAAAAGCCCCCGTTAATAAAACTGTCACCGGTAGCCGGTTTCTCGGTAAACCGTTCAACATTATCCCCTTCGATCCTAAATTCACCAAAACGGGAAACCGGGGTCACGCCTGTTACTGTTGCAAGCTTAGCGTGGCTTCGATGAAAGGACAGGAGTCTGGTGATGTCAATATCTGCCACACCGTCTCCGTACGTCATCATAAAGGTCTCCTCATCAATGAAGTGTTCAATCCTCTTCACCCGCGCCCCTTTAAGGGCCTTTTCCCCCGTATTGACCATAGTTACAGTCCAGTCAATTTCGTCATGACGCTGGTACACCGTAACTTCCCTTGGGTGTCCCAATTTAAGGGTAACATCATTATTCATCAGTTCATAGTGATAGAAGTAATCCTTTATGATCTCGCCCTTATATCCGAGGCTAAGTATAAAGTCCTTGCAGCTGTGGTGCGCATAGGTTTTCATGATATGCCACAAAATAGGACGATTACCGATATATACCATCGGTTTAGGCCTGAATTCAGTTTCCTCTCTCAAGCGCGTGCCTAATCCACCGCACAATATTACCACTTTCATAATATTCTCGTTACCCTCCATTTGAAATTTGGCCGCACTGCACCAACTATTACACCGTTATAATCATTACGATTATGCGCTACTCCTCCCGTGTCATCTCTCTTGATCACTTTCCGCTCCTTCACACAACGGGCGAAAGCATCACGCCCTTGGGGAAAACCATGGGCGGACCAGGAGATAAAATCAGTTCCGGAGACATCTTTACGCAAGTGTAAGCCACCGCCCTTTAATGTAAAACTAACATCTTATTTTTACGAGTATTTATACACTTTATCAGAGGTTACCCCCCCACTAAAATTTACACTAAATTGCAGGACTTTACAACTGTATAAGACACCTCCATAATCCGTAACCAAGAATTTGATTTAGGAAGAAATGGTCAATGAAAGGGGAGTACTGGGGAGTGCTTTAGGGGAGGAGGATGGGATTTCTTGCTGAGTTTATCAACGTAGAATATAACTGCAAGGAGAAGAGGATGAAGGAGTGACCATAAGATTCCCAAAGAAGTTCTTTTATACTGAAGGATAATCTCTTTTCGAGTAAGGATCCAGAGGAGATCCATTTTTCTTCGAAGATCTTGGTAATCTAATTTCATAAAGAGACTCTTTCTATACAAACCGATCATTCTTTTGGGAAAGATAATGTCAAATTACCAAATACCCCTCATTTAAAAGCTATCACTAATATGCACATTCCCAAGATTGGAATTTTTTCCGATAGAAATTCGGAACTTATTAATGGAAAACCTATCGCTCTGTAAAAAACGAATTTTAAATCCAGTTTTTTCTGAAATCCCCATCCAATGCCACGGAGTAAAGGTACGAATATGTAAGGGATTCCTGCGTAAAACTTTTGATACAATTTTGTCATACTTGTTAGGGATGGTAACGATGAGGTCTCCATCCTTTCGAAGTATTCTATATACCTCTTCAAAAAGCAGAAGATAGTTTGGCACGTGTTCAAGAACATCGAGGCATAAACAGACATCAAAATGTTCACTGGGGAAGTTAAAAGAGTGTAGCTCTCCCCTGTACAATGAAATATTTTTATAATTCTTAATCTTTCTCGAAGTA
>Ga0209253_10005034_pt1 | contig 11489 bp, 12 predicted proteins | sample FrelakmetBRP12BR_FD_187145 | JGI IMG/M metagenome (GOLD analysis project Ga0209253, IMG submission 187145) | Freshwater lake sediment microbial communities from the University of Notre Dame, USA, for methane emissions studies - BRP12 BR (SPAdes)... | ecosystem: Environmental > Aquatic >...
ATACTCGGAGGATAACTACCAGCACGTCGTATGCCGGTAATGGAAGCATCTCAATACGTACAAGTGAAAATGGTTATTAATGGCGGAGGAAGAACAAAGAGAAGATTCAGTAGAGTACCGAGGCCCCATGAGCATGTTTGAAATCCTCCAAAGCATCCCCACATCCACTGTTTTCATATTGGCCCTGGCAGCGGCAATATCAATGATGACATCTTTGGTCAACAGGCTCTTGTCGAACCCCGGACAGGCAAAGGCAGTGAGAAAGGAAGTTAGCGAATGGAATTCGGAACTGCGGAAGGCTCAGAAAGCAGGCGACAAGAAAACTGTGGACAGACTCCTGAAAAAGCAGAAGCAGATCATGCAACTCCAATCTAAGATGATGTGGCAGTCAATGAAAGTGACGCTAATTTTCTTCGTTCCGTTGTTGATCATCTGGCAGGTCTTGGGTGGATTCTATGCTACCAGTGGCCTACCGATTGATGTGGCCTATCTTCCAGGGTTTGGCGCCCGCTTGCCAATCCCGTTCTTCAACATATCCTTAATATGGTGGTATCTGCTCTGCTCTCTTTTCTTCGGCACAATATTCACCCACGTTTTCGGAATCGTGGAGGTGGAATGACAAAAATGCCAAGACCACATGAACGTACAAGAAGCAAAAAGCACGCAAACAAGACCCCACCTGGCAACCGTGGAAGAACTGCGTACAAAGAGAAAATAGGCGCTCCGAGACACTGTTGCCTTTGCGGGCAACCACTGGGAGGTGCCACTCGTCTGTCGCCGCTGAAAGCAAGCAAGCTCAATAGGAGTAAGAGAAGGGTTTGGCGTCCCTACGGCGGGCAACTATGCCACAGCTGCCTCAAGATCGGTTTGAGACAGGCTGCAAGGAACGCCCAGTAAAGCGAATCCAAGGAAACAACAATGGGCAAAGGAAAAACCGAAGAACGCCTGATTGTTTGCATAAGCGGACTGGCTGGAAGCGGAAAAAGCACCCTGGCCCGAAAGCTGGCCGCGAAATACGGGCTCAGATGCTATTCTGGCGGAGATGCACTGAAGGCCCTAGCCATCAACGAAGGCTATAAAGCCATCGAAAGTGGATGGTGGGAAAGCGAAGAAGGACTGCACTTCCTAGAAAAAAGAATCAACGACGCAAAGTTTGACAAAGCAGTCGACAAGAAGCTTATGAAATTGGCCGAAGAAGGAAATGTGATTTTGGATAGTTGGACAATGCCGTGGCTCCTCAAAGAAGGCTTCAAAATATGGCTAGAGGCTTCCTTAGAGAAGAGAGCAGAAAGAATAGCCACAAGAGACAGCATGAGCTTCAATGCGGCGCTGAGGGCGTTGAGAGAGAAAGAGAGAAAAACGAACCGCATCTACAAAGAACTCTACGGATTCAATTTAGGGGATGATTTCGCACCCTTCAGGCTGATTCTAGACACTGATGCTCTGGACGCCAAGGAAGTATTCGCGGTACTGTGCATGGTGATGGATAACGTCGCCATGAAGGCTGTTCCGTAGTAGGTCGCACGTCAATAGCTACGAAGGACACAACGATTGCGTGCGCTCAGCCACCGGCGCCTTTCGTCGAGCCTCGATCGATCGATCTTCGTCCATCTCTGTCCTTTTGTCTGTCCACTCCCCTACACATTTCCAGTTCGCCACAGACCCCCCGGTGTTCGCCACAGTGGCAACACATACTTGTTGCGTATGCGCCACACCACGCCACCACAAGAATATCCATAAAACCCAAAAACATGAAAAAGCTCCGAGCCTAATACCTATGGCGCGCGCTGAGAAACTGCGGGTCGCGTGAGTATCATGCTTCTTCAGTGCAAAGAACAAGATTGCAATGGGCAAGCTGAGAGTCAAACCAGAGCGCGCTGTATTGTCTCAGTGTTACTGAGATTATCTGAATACTTAAGTATTACACTGTATATATTTGGGATAGCCGTGGTTCTTGAATGCCAATAACAATCCTGGTCAAACTGACGCGTATCGGCAACAGTCTGCGCCTTACAGTTCCCAAGGATGTTTTGCGGATTCTCGAATGGAAAGAAGGCGACATGCTTGAGGTTGGAACTGCTGATCACGTAATGACTGTAGAAAGATTAAGGCCTCGGGTTACTGAGTGAGGTTCTCTTATGTCGTATGTCTGCGGAAAAGCTTTTAAATCGGCTGAACGCAAGAAGGCTTCTAGAATGCAATTGACGGAGCTTGAGGGCCAAAACGCGAAAACAGCCAAAGTTTCTCAAGCTTTGTCGCTCTTGTGGCGGGAACTCGCGCAGGTTAGCGATCTGGAAGCTGTGACAAAGACGTAGGTGTTGTATCTCAGGCGCAGCATTCTACGCGTTCTCAGGATACTTTAGTATGAGTCAAAACAGAATACCGAACAGATGGAAATGGGGCTTGGTCGGAGTCTGACGGCAATTGTCATGATGATTCTTGAGACCTCAAACTCCATCCTGGTTATTTTTTTGCCTGCTCGCTGGAGCAGAAGAAGCCAGAAGTGTGGGGCTTCGAAGGATGAGCGCGCGCAAAAGGATTGGCTCGATGAGCGTTAGGTCCGCGATTGACCGAAACATCGCCAAGAAGCTTTTGGAAATCATTCCTGTTTAGCCGGACCTAGAGAGGTAGCACGGTTTTTCCTCAGAAGCAATCTTGCATTTTTCCATTGTTCTTGTGCAATCTGGAAGTTGCCAGCCACGCTTCCGTGAAGTGAATAGAATATGTAGCACATGTATGTACATTGGCTGCATTGACTATAGATTTTGCGGAGGCTATCGAGTTCTCGGCTGTTCCAGACTTTGGGCAAATCGAAGACTGTGACTGTAGGGTCATGAACGTGGCATCCTGCCACTTTGCCAAGATGATCGATGACAAAGAAGTTTCGGAGAGCACGGCATTTCCACGTTCTATTGCCTGTCAGATACAGATTCTTGATGGCCTCGAGCATTTGGTCTGTCATGAGGACGTTGCTGTTTTTCCTCTTCATTTCTTTTAGGGAATCGCAGAGGTCAGCCATTGCTTGCTTGTCGGTTATTGCGAATTCATCGCTCTTCTTTCCTATCTTGAAGAGCTGGGACTGGTCGCATACATCATAGGAGTACAGGCAATACCAGATCGGAATGCCCCGGTTGAGGAAGTAGTTAGTGAAGTCTATGATTTCATGCAGGTTAAACTGTGAAATCGTAGGCGATACGCTGACCGAAATGCCTTCCTCACGTAGTTTCTTCACAGCTTCCATCGTGCTACGCCATGCACCCTTGATGCCTCTAACGTAATCGTTTCTGTCTGGATCCAGGCTGTCCAAGGAGATCGCAACGAAATCAGCCTTGCGAAGTTCTTCGACTTTCTTGATGGCCATGCTGCCATTGTCGTAGACTGTTGTTATGAAGAAACGTGAGGCGTATTCTATAATCTCGCCAATGTCTTCTCTGAGAAGAGGGTTGCCACCTGACAGGACGACTTCAATGACTCCCAATTCTCGAAGAACGTCAAGGCCCATCTTTACTTTTTCAGTTGACAGTTCTCGTGCATCCTGTTCTCGCCAGACGTTGCATCCCCGGCAGCGGTAGTTGCATCTTCTGGTGATCAGCCATTGAACGTGGTAGGGTCTGTTGGGCTTGAGAGAACGAAGGACGATGCTGGTGGCCTTCTCCAGAGTCATAGCCAAGCCTCACGCACCCCGCCCAATGCACGGATTGGTAGCTTAATAAACAGAGAAATATAAAAGCATAGGTTACGCCAACCTATCGATGGAAGGAAATACTTGCGTTACGAGAAGGAATACTTCGAGAAGGCCAGCTACTCACAAAGGAGACAGCTCATCATGAAACACGTAGCGGAGGTCCTTAGATGGGGATCAAAGTCCTCCCACATCAATCTCCTAGATGGACACGGCAAAACGGCGCTGGATGTCGGTTGCGCCTACGGCTATGGCGTTGCCGTTCTGAAAATGCTTGGATACGATTCCTGCGGGGTCGACATATCGAAGTACAGCGTTAGCCAAGCAAAGAAGACAAACCCCAATGTTGATTTCGCAATATGCGATGCGCAGGATGGACTTCCGTTTGACGAGGATGCCTTTGATGTAGTTACTTGCTTTGAGGTCTTAGAGCACCTGTCGAATCCGTTGAGAGCAATAAGGAACATGCTTGGTTCATGCAGGAAGGTTATGATATTTACCACTCCGAATAGGGCTGTGGAGAAACCCGTCAAAAAGATAGTCAGAGACTTTGACGGGACACACGTCAGTGGGAGAACTCCGCAGGAATGGAAGAGAGACCTAAGCAAGATAGTGCAAAACAGCGAAGTGCAAGTTGAGTCCTTCCTTGACTCAACCTTGAGGGTTTCAAATAAGCTGCTGTTCTTCAAGTCTTTCAAGATACCTTACCTTGGTTTGGACACTCGCGTAATGATAAGGAAGATGGCGGAGGCAAAAAGGTGAATCCGATAGATGTTGTGATGCTTACGAAGAATAGCGACCATATACTCCGCGAATGCCTTGCCTCAATCTACCGGAGCGTCCCAGTCAAGCGGCTGATAGTAATCGATGCGGCCTCGACTGACGACACATTGAGGATAATGCACGGATTCAATGGCAAGTATGGCAACATTGAAGTCGTGACTGAAAACGGCTCCAGGGCCAAGGCAAGAGAAGTAGGTATCCGAGAAGTGGAAACAGAATGGTTTCTTTTTGCAGACAGTGACGTCATACTTTCTAGGGATTGGCTTGTGAAGGCCGAAAGGCAAATCAACGAAGGCATTGGAGCAATCTGGGGACTGAACATTGACGTTATTCCTAACGTAAGAAGCAAGCTCTTCTTGAAATCGCTCGGTTTCGTGGCGAGGGAATGCTTCAAGCTTAGAGGCGGAATGCATGACACGCTCATAAAGACAGAGCTGGTGAAGGACATAGAGATCCCAGAACAGCTGCATGCCTATGAGGATCTTTTCATAGTGAACTGGATCAAGAAGAAGGGCTACAAGGTTCTGATAGGAGATGAGGTTTATTGCTTGCATCTCAGGCCGCGTGAAGACTGGAACCTGAAGGAAAGCCTTTCGCTGGCAGCTCTTGAGCTGAAATGCGGTCTGATCTACTCGCACACTTTCAAATATGCTTTCTACTATCCGTTCTTCATTATCTACTGGTTCCTGCAGCTTCTGAACAAGAATGCTGGAAACTCATTTCCGGGAAAGGGCACGCCACAAATCATCAGATAATGGTCTTGGAAGGACGCGCTGTTCTCCATTCGTTCCAGTCAACGTACGCTCATCTGAATCCTTTGTGAACTCTCCGATTACGGAGGCTTGGATGGATTCTCGTCTCAAGGCTCGCACGATTTGGTCGGCGCATTCCGGCTTGGCGGAGATCAAGAGAGCGCCCGAGCTTATTAGTTGCAGCGGTTCGATCTCGAAGTGTCGGCAGATCTGGTGGGTCTCGGACCGGACTGGAATTCTCTTTTCGCAGATTCTCACGCCGAGTTTTGCGGCATCTGCCATTTCGTGTATGCCCCCGGCAACGCCTCCTTCGGTTGGGTCGTGCATAGCATTGACGCCTCCTGTTTTGAAGGCGGTCATTGCGTCTTTGACAACGCTTATTTGGTCGTAGAACTTCGCGGCGCTCTGCAGTGTCTTCGCGCCTAGTGCTCCTTTCAACTGCTGCTTTCTGTCAGAGGCTAATATCGCTGTGCCTTCTGTTCCTGCGCTCTTGGTCAGGATAAGCTTATCCCCAGGCTTCGCTCCTCCTGCGGTAACGTACTTTCCCTTGTCTGTTATGCCTATTGCGCAGCCTACAACTACCGGTTTGGCAAGGCCTGGGGTTGCTTCACAGTGTCCGCCTACGATTGCGATTCCCAATGCTTTTGCGGCGTCGCTCATCTGCACGCTTATCGTTCCAACCATCGTGTTTAGGGCTTTTTCAGGCAGCATCATGCATGAAAGGAAGAAGGCAGGTTCCACCCCGAAAGTAGCAACATCATTCGCGTTTATGTTTACCGCGAGCCAGCCTATGCGTTCCAATGCTCCTGTGATTGGGTCAGTAGAAACGACTACGGATTTGCCGTCTGTATCTACTACGGCGGCGTCAAATCCTGCCATTGGGCCCAGGACGACTTCCTTTCGCTTGGCTCCCAAGTTTTTGAACACAACTGTCTCTAGGAGGACTTTAGAAATCTTGCCTAAAGGCAACGTCATCGTGGACCACGTTTGAAGCATAGTTGTGGTTCCAGCTTTTAAGCTGTGGGAGACTGCGCTCAACGATCTTCACGATCGGCAAGGCAATGATTAGTCCGACTATCATCTGTCCTACGTTGAATGGGATTTCCGCTTCAGCGATCACGTCGCCTATGTTAAAGAGGGGGAACAAGAGGAACTTTTGGTAGAGGTAGTATCCGCTAACCATCACCACGCCGCCTATGAGCATGGTGAAGACGAGCCAACCGAATTCTGGTTCGAAAACAAAGCCTGCAAGAGCTACTAGCGCTGCGACGACAGCCCCCACGACGAACCAGACCATCGGGGATATGGAAAAGATCACGTTGGGAGCGCCAGGCGGTGGGATGCCGAGACGGAGCTCCACCTCACCTGAGTAGTAGACCGCACCAATAAGACCTAGCAGTACGCCAACAAGTAGGCCAACGCCGAATGTGAATGCTCGCCACAGGAATTTGGAGCCGGACTTCGGCCTGACACGGTCCAGAAGACCAACTATTCCGCCTTCACATGCTTTTATCAGAAGCGTGGCAGGGGCATAGTAAGGAAAGCCCAATAGGACGTCCGCGAGGCCTGAACCTACACCACCAGCGAATGCACCGGTCAGCGGACCGAAAAGCAGGGCAGTTGTGAACACCATGGTTTCACCAACGTTGAAGAATCCTCTGGTCTGCGGGACATATATGGAGAAGGCCATCGTGACGGCACAGACGAGTGACGTGGATATAGCTATGAGGGCTATTTGAATGGCAGGCGAAGTCAGCTGAGGCATGATAGAAGCCTTGTAGTGGGAATTCATAGCGCGCATGTCGCTTATTCTATTTTTGGTTGAACAATCTTTGAAAGTTCTCATAGAAGACTTTTCTTTTGGCCTTTTGCGAGATTTGTGCGGCTTCGACTATGGCGATCTGTATTGGGTAGCGGTAGTATGGGATGTCTGAGCCGAACAGTATTCGGTTCTCGTCTATTTCCGCTGACTGTTCGATGAAGTCTGGTAGCGTGCCGGAGGTTTCGACGTAGATGTTCTCGCATTTTTCCAGGGCACTGGCGCATCCTTCTCTTAGGTGGCCCAGGATTATGGGTTGATTGGGGTATTCCTTTGCGATTTTCGTGATCAGGCCTGGTGAGGAGAAGCCCTCGCCTGTGTGGAACAGTATTGGCAGGCCTAGCTCGCTGGCTTTCTTGAAGAACCTGTCAAAGAATGGGTGGTCTGGCCTGAAGCATTCCACGAATGGATGCAATTTGAGTCCTGCTAACCCAAGCTTGTTCCTCATTCTCGCAAGCTCTTTTAAGGCATCTTTTCTTCTTGGGTCGGTGCGTCCGAAGCCCACGAGACGGTCAGGGTGTTTCTTGACGCTTTCGGCGATGTAGTTGTTCATTTGGGGGTATCTGTCGCCTACGTTGGGGTTGGGGAACACGAGGGCTCGCTCAACGTCGTATTTGTCGAGGAGCTTCATAAGCTGAGCTGTGGTTAAGCTGGGGTCCATGTAAGGTTGCCACGGACCTGAGGGACCCAAGTGCACGTGCGCATCACATATCTTCATAATCTGGCCATCTTGATTGCGCTTCATCAGGTATTCGTTATGCAGTCAATTTTAAGGTTTGCAGTGGGAAAATGGAAGAAGTGGAGAGCTCTCCTGCCCAATCCCATTCTTTTCTTTTCTTCTGATCTGTGCTGTAGAAGAGCGTCCAAATTCGTCGCTTTCAAAGCTGATAAGCTGGGTGTAGAGTGGAGCGTTCCGAGTGTTGCGGTGGCCGAGCATTAGCGCGCGCGCTTGTTTTGGGCGATCGATCGGACTTGAACATGGAAACAAGATGCTCATTTTCTATATGGTCGCGCGCACGGTGCATGTCAGTTTTCGGACTCCGCCCAGTAGGATTTTCCGTCTTCGCCGCCTTTTCTTACGAAAGTACCGCTCTTTACTCTCCTCGCGAGAAAACCCGGGATTTCGTCTTCCTTGCCTTTGGTTGACAGACCCTTCTTCTCCAATGCTCTGAGGATATCATCTAATGTCCTTTTCTTCGGCGGCTTGAAATATCCTTCCTTAACAAGAAGAGAGAATGCGCGGTTGGCCTGTCCGCCCCATGTCTGGGCACCCTGCCTTTTCCGGGTTTTCTTGGCGGCTTTTATTGCAGTTTCGCACTCCTTTTTGAGTTCGCCGAAGTCGACGCCGAGGATTTCGATGTTTTCCATTTCGGTTTCGCCTAAGCCTCTTTCTGCAAATTCCTGTATGACTGGCATCTTGCTTGGGTTTAGGCCAGCAAGCGTTGCCCCGACTGTTTCGACGGCGACAGCGTCTCTGCCTACCAGAATGGTATTCATTGGCGTTGTTGGTCCGGTCCAAGCGTGCCAAAGGTTTGTTCCATCCATCACGGCAAGATCTATTCCACCAATGGCTTCGTACAAGTCTGCCAACACTATGGGCAGTTTCTTGTGAAACCTTGACTTCTTTCGGTCAGGAACCAATCCAAACAGATTCTTCAAGATACTTCCTCTGTCAAAAGCACGAAGGACATGAGTGCTCACAAACACGTTGGGTTTGAGAAGAGCGTGTGACAGTTGAAGATTTTCGCCGCCGATTCTGAACTGTCGCGTATCAGTATCTTCTGAAAGGTTGAATGGAATGACGTTGTCAGTGAAGAGTTCCTTCCAAATTCTAAGTCGTTCTGACCCCGTTCCTTGATAATTGTCTGACTCCGCGAGGAGGATCTTTGGGGCCTTGTTGAAGGCATTGATTATTGTCCTCACAACGTCGACAGATGAATGATGCGCTCTCTTGGTGGTGAAAACTCCGACCTTGATTGTTACTCGTCTTTTGGTCGTGTTAAGGTCATTTATGCCTCCGATCATTTCCAGTATACGGTCAATTGACAAATCGTCCTTACCGGCAATACGCATTAGCGCGACCTTCGAGGCCACAATTGTCTCTCCTTTCGCAGAATAGCAAAGTTGAGCTCATCGGATTTATGCCTTTCTCGCGCGCTGATCGATCGACAAGTAGGGGCATAATCAGTAGAAAAGAGAGAACTGCCATGTATAACCATGCAAAAGGATATCCACACTGTATCACGAAGTAGGAAAAAAGCAGCGGGGGAATAAAATCGCCAAACAGAGAGATGCTGTTTACCCAGCCAACGGCCAACGTTTCGTATTCTTGGTCAAGTCTGTTAGCCGCTCTTGCTGCAGAGAAGCCGAAAGTGAATCCTGTTCCAGCCGCCAATCCGATAAGGATGCCGGCCAAGATTGCTGAGTAAACTGAGCCAAAGAAGGCTGTGCCTACTCCTATGGTCATTAGGACGCCTGAGGCGAGCAGTAGCTGTTTCTTATTGCCGTACCTGTCGAACAACCTTCCTGCAAAGGGTGATGATGCGAGTGCAAACAGCGAAACCAAAGATGCGATTGTTCCTGCCTCTCCAACACCTAGGTGAAGCACACTGTTAAGGTAGTAAGCCATGAAACTGCTGTAGACCGTCGACCCTATTTGAAGACTTAACATTACAATTGACAAGATGATTAACCATTTGTCAAACAGAATAAGCCTTAGGTGACGGAGTTCAATGGTAAAGTTTGAGCGTTGATTATCTGTCGGCACGAGAAACCACAGCAAGACTGATGTGCCCAGACCAAGCAATCCGCCTGTTACCAAACTGATTCTCCATCCGACTGCTGTTGTAAGTACCGCCCATCCGGATAGGCCCACTACGCCTCCGAGACTAAAAGCCGAATTGTACAGACCCACCCCCAAACCCTCTGCTCCCTTGTGTAAAAACCTAGCCATCAGAATGACCCCAGGAGCAAACACAAAGGCCATGCCTAGACCCGCAAAAAACCGGAGAACCGTTATCTCCAGCAAATTGCCAGCGAACCCTGTTAGCAACGTAGCCAGCGAAGAAACAGTTGTCCCCATGATTGCAGTCAGTCGCGGACCAATCTTCGCCGCCAGAATCCCTCCTGGAACTTGAAAAACTCCGATACCGACAAAGAATGCTGCCGTCGCTACTCCGAGGCCAGAGACGTTCACATTCAGGTCGGATGCTGTGAAAGAGAACACGGCGGCGAGGCTGAACCAGTTCACTGCGTAGATGATTCTTCCTAAGATTAAGGATGCAACTGCAGCCCGAGTGTTAACGCTCTGACGTGTGCTCATTGGTTTTGCCTTTTCGAAGCTTTGAGGAATTGAGGTTGGATTAGCGCGCGCGATTTGACTGTTTGTTCCTACTGGACGATCTAATAGCCACTACTTGAGAAGATTGCGCATCTAGTTAAGGTCTGCGACTTCTTGATGCAGACAAAAAGATGGCGAACGAACAAACGACGCGCGCGAAAGTATTGATGTAAATCTGATGCATGTTTAAGAGCATAAACTTCATTTTCTTGAGTGCTTTTAGGATAAAAGGCAGCGCGCGCAATCACCTCTCTTCTTCAGTCACTCCTTCCGTGCGCGTTCCGTGGGAAGTATTTTCTCGTGCGTAACCCTAGCTTGACGAGCGAGAGCATCAAGGGCACTTCCAGAAGAGGTCCAATGACCGTGGCTAGTGCGGCTCCCGACCCGATGCCATAGAGAGTAACAGCCACTGCTATCGCCACTTCGAAGTGGCTGCTGCTGCCAATCAACGTGGTATCTATGGCTGATTCGTACTTCCACCCTAGAAAATAGCCGAGCGGATAGGTCCAGGAAATCATTATGGAATAGTGCAAGAGGTTTGGAAGGGCTAGATAACCGACAAGCAGCGGATTCTCAATGATTCTCTGACCTGCAAATGAGAACAAAACAATCAACGTCACTAGTAGCGCAACGATGGAAATCTTGCCCACGACAGGGTTGTAAACGTCCTTAAACCATTCCTCACCCTTGTTGCGGATTATGACTGTGCGTGAGATGGCGCCTGAAGCAACAGGAAGGGCAATAAAAACCAGTACACTGACTGCGATCAAATCCCAAGGAACTGGAATGCTGCTCACGCCCAAGTAGAACGCGGCAAGAGGTGCGTAAAGCACAAGCATGAGCAAAGCATTGACTGCCGTGTTAATGAGACCTTGAGCCATGTCCCCCTTCGCGAGGAACATCCACCACATCACCATTGCAGTGCAAGGAGACAGACCTAGAAGAATTAACCCAGCAATATACTGAGGATTACCCGCTAAGAAAGTATTTGCCAGAAAAGTCATCAAAGCAGGTGCTATTGCCCAATTAGCAATTATAGTAACCAACAACGGCTTAGGATTTCGCGCGGCCTTCTTAACATCGCTAAATTGTATTCCAACCACTGTGGGATAC
>Ga0209253_10005036_pt1 | contig 11486 bp, 12 predicted proteins | sample FrelakmetBRP12BR_FD_187145 | JGI IMG/M metagenome (GOLD analysis project Ga0209253, IMG submission 187145) | Freshwater lake sediment microbial communities from the University of Notre Dame, USA, for methane emissions studies - BRP12 BR (SPAdes)... | ecosystem: Environmental > Aquatic >...
CATGCTCACCGCGCAGATGGGGGGGCTGGTCACCGCAGTCACCGAACTGGATGACGGTCGTCTGGTCATGATGATGGACGTGGAAAAGGTTCTTTCCGAAACCAGCCGTTACGATGACGAATACCTGTTCAACAACATCCACCCCATTGAAGTGGAAAATCGCACCATCTTTTTTGCCGACGATTCATCCGTCGCCCGCAACCAGATCTCGCGCACTCTGGATGCCATGAACATCCGGCACATCAGCGCCAATAACGGCAAGCAGGCGTGGGATGAGCTACAAAAAATCGCTGCTCAGGCTGATGCAGCTCATGTCCCGGTCACCAGCTACATACAACTAATTCTCACCGACGTGGAAATGCCGGAAATGGACGGTTACGTGCTCACCAAACACGTCAAGAGCGATCCTCGCTTTGCCGGCATTCCCGTGATCATGCATTCCTCCTTGAGCAGCGACGCTAACCAGCAACTTGGCCGGTCGGTCGGCGTAGACGACTATGTTCCGAAATTCGAACCACATAAGCTGGCGGCCACGCTCACTCGGTTGTTAGCCGAACCTGTCACATAAATGGGGAATAGTATGGAAAAGCGCAACCCACTCCTTGATGCAGTGGACGCCAGAACCAAACTGGCCGGCTCCAACAAGATGGAAATCCTGCTCTTCTCACTGGGTAGCGGGGAGGTTTTCGGCATCAACGTATTCAAGGTACGTGAAGTATGCCAGACTCCCAAGGTTACAAAATCCCCCAATATGCCGGATGGCGTCGAGGGAGTGATCTCCCTGCGCGGCAATATCATCCCGGTCATCGCGCTGGCCAAGATCATCCATCTCGAGGAAGTACCGGAAGACACCGGGCACACCATGATCGTCACCGAATACAGCCGCCATACTCAGGGCTTCCTGGTGCATGACGTCGATCGCATCATTCGCGTTGATTGGGACCAGGTCAAACCCCCTCAAACCATGTTGACCGGCAACGATGGCCTGATCACCGCGATCACGGAACTGCCCGACGGCAAACTGGTTTCAATTCTCGACGTCGAACAGATTCTGGCCAACGCCATCGGAATCGAACCCGTGCCCGACCTCGCCCCGGTCGACACAGATACAGAACCGACGGTATTCTTTACAGATGACTCCGCGATCGCGCGCAAGGAGATCGTCATGGTGCTGGACAAGCTTGGAGTTAAATACCAGCAGGCCACCAACGGCCTGGAGGCGTGGGAAAGGCTGCAGAATATGGCCGCCCGTTCCCAGCAGGATGGCTCCACGGTGTACGACCAGATCAAGGTCATTCTCGTGGACGCAGAAATGCCTGAAATGGACGGTTATGTCCTGACGAAAAACATTAAATCCGACCGGCGATTCGAAGGCATCCCGATAGTCATGCACTCCTCGCTTTCGTCGGAAGCCAACCGCGACATGGGCAAACGTGTCGGCGTGGACGCCTATGTCGCCAAGTTCGACCCGGTCGTTCTGGCCGACACTTTACGTCCCTTATTACTCAGATAGATAGTCCGATGATGCACAATAGCCAATTCAGGCTAACGCCCTAAACTTCACCATGACATCGTAGAATGGCGAGATGAGCACAAAACACATTACCCGCGGAGTAGTCCATGGCCGATAAGAACATGAAATTCCTGATCGTCGATGATTTTTCGACAATGAGAAGGATCATACGCAATCTGCTGAAGGAACTCGAATTCACCAACGCTGACGAAGCCGAAGATGGTGTAGCCGCACTCGCCAAGCTGCGCGGCGGCAATTTCGATTTCGTGGTCAGCGACTGGAACATGCCCAACATGACCGGCATTGAACTACTCCAAGCCATTCGTGCAGATGACACGCTGAAGCACTTGCCCGTGTTAATGGTGACCGCCGAAGCCAAGAAAGAAAACATCATCGCGGCGGCTCAAGCCGGCGCCAGCGGCTATGTCGTCAAACCTTTTACGGCTGCCGTGCTGGAAGAGAAGCTGAATAAAATTTTTGAAAAAATGGGCAAATGATTAAGGAGACGCTCGGTGAGTAACGTTACTTCAGGCAGCGGGGATTCCGACGATCTGGAAGCCCTGTTCGATAGCATTGTCATGGCCGGCAGCACACAACCAGCCGCATCCGAAACCAAACACGGCACCTCTGCACCAAGCGCAGCGACCGAACTGGCAACAGAGCCCGACGACGAGAGCCTGTTCTCACAAATCGGCCACTTGACGCGCAAGCTGCACGATACGCTGCGTGAACTGGGGTATGACAAAAAACTGGCGGCAACGGTAGACGCCATACCCGACACCCGCGAACGCCTCGCCTATATTGCGGCCATGACGCAACAAGCGGCGGAACGTGCACTGACCGCCACCGAAGTCGCCCAACCGATTCAGGAAAAACTCGAAGCGGGTGCGATAGGGCTCAGCTCCAAATGGCAGCGCCTGTTCGACAATCAGCTCAGTCTGGAAGAGTTCAAACAACTGGCGGAAGAAACCCGCAGCTACCTGAAAGAAGTCCCCAGCCAGACCAAGGCAACCAATGCCCAGCTCATGGAAATCATGATGGCGCAGGACTTTCAGGACCTGACCGGCCAGGTGATCAAGAAGGTCATCGATATGGCCCAGCAAATGGAACGGGACATGCTGCAATTGCTGCTGGCGACGACACCTGCCGAGAAGAAAACCGAAATGGATGCCGGCTTGCTGAACGGCCCGGTAATCAATGCCGAAGGCAGAGCTGACGTGGTGACCAGCCAGGTCCAGGTCGACGATCTGCTCGAAAGCCTGGGTTTTTAATCCAACACTCAAATAAACTCAGTAGCCGGGAGAAACCATGAGCCACTTCGCCGGAATGGAAGAGTTACTACAGGATTTTCTGACAGAAGCGGGCGAGCTGCTGTCTGATGTAGACAACAAATTAGTCGAACTGGAAAAGCGTCCCGGTGACAAGGCGCTGCTAAATGATATTTTTCGCGGCTTCCACACGATCAAGGGCGGAGCGGGCTTCCTCAATGTCAACGATCTGGTCGAGCTGTGCCACCGCACCGAAAACCTGTTCGACAAGTTGCGCACCGGCGAACTGGCCCTGACCGCCGAGATCATGGATGTCATCATGAACGCAACCGGTGTGGTACGCACCATGTTCGGCTCGCTCGCCCAGTCGCAACTGCCGGACGCGGCAGATGCCGCTCTTCTGAAAGCACTGGACTGCGTTCTGGCTGGCGAAAAGTTGGTACTGGCGACTCTTGTCGCAGCAACAGAGCCAGCCAACGCAGACCAGGCCACCACCCAGGAATCCGGCGGACCGGATTGGCAGGGGTTGTACCACACCATCACCGGCACGCCTGAAGAAAGCATAGCCGCATCGCAAAAAGTTGCTCTGCCCGTGGAAATTGCGCCGGTTATCCATGCCGCAGCCCAGACCGACCTTGCGCCCCGCGCCAAGGCGCCATCCGCCCAGCAACCTGCCGCCAAGGAAACCACCATCCGCGTCGACACCTCGCGGCTAGACATGGTGCTCAATCTTTCCGGCGAGATCGGCCTCACCAAGAACCGCCTTACCTGTCTGCGCGCGAACATCCTCCAGGGCAAGACCGATGGAGAAACCCTCAAGGCACTGGACGAAGCGGTCAGCCACCTGGACCTTTTGGTGGGCGACCTGCAAAACGCCGTGATGAAAACCCGGATGCAGCCGATCGGCAGGCTGTTCCAGAAGTACCCGCGCCTGGCACGCGACCTTGCCCGGCAACTGGGGAAAGATGTCGAACTGCTGATCGTGGGCGAAGAAACCGAAATCGACAAGACCATGATCGAGGATCTTAACGACCCCATCGTCCATCTAGTGCGCAACGCGGTGGACCATGGCGTGGAAAGCACGCAAGAGCGTATCGCCGCAGGCAAGCCAACCAAGAGCCTGGTGAAACTTTCCGCCATGCAGTCAGGCGATCATATCGTAATCGAGATCGCCGACGACGGCAAAGGCATGCGGCCCGACACCATACGCCGCAAAGCTATCGAAAAAGGGCTGATCGATTCTGAGGCCGCAAACACACTGGATGACAGACAGTCCCTTCACCTGATCTTCCTGCCCGGCTTTTCCACCAAGGACGAGATTTCAGACGTTTCTGGACGAGGTGTCGGGATGGATGTCGTGCGCACCAACATCCAGAAACTGAATGGTCGGATTGACATCAATTCAGTCGTCGGCCACGGCACAACCATTACCATCTCCCTGCCGCTGACCCTGGCCATTCTCCCCGTACTGGTGGTACGCCTGGGTGAACAGCCTTTCGCTGTACCCCTTTCCATGGTACGTGAGATCATCCCGATCCACCCCGAAGAAATCCAGCGTGTTTCAGGCCGCGCAACCATGGTGGTGCGCGACGAGGTTCTGCCAGTGCGGTCCCTGGCCAGCCTGATCGGCTGGCCGCAGGAGGGCATGCCATCCTTCGGTGTCCTGATGCAAGCCACCGCCACCAACTTTATCCTGGCTATCGACGGCTTTATCGGTCGGGATGACGTAGTCATCAAACCGCTGCATGACATCAAACCCAAGGGCATCGCAGGCGCCACTCTGTCCGGTGACGGCCTGGTGGTGCTGGTGCTGGACATCGAGGAGCTGCTGATAATGAGCACCGAGGCCACCCATGCATCGATGTTTACCGCGTAAGGGCTAGAACTCCAATGCAAGATCACGTCTATCTCGCCCGCCAGCCGATTGTTGATAATCAGCAAAAAATCATTGGCTATGAACTTCTGTTCCGCCGCAGCGCGGAGGCCACCAGCGCCAGTTTCACTGATGACCATCTAGCCACCTCCAAGGTACTGGCCAACATTCTCAGCAACATGGGGGCGGAATGGCTGCTGGGCGACAAACTGGCCTTCATCAATGCCTCCTCCTCAATGCTGATGAGCGATTTCCTCGAGCTGCTACCGGTCAACCGGGCAGTGCTGGAAGTCCTGGAAACCACTCGCGCGACCCCGGAGCTGCTGGCACGCTGCCACGAACTCCGCACGCTGGGATACCGCCTGGCCCTGGACGACTTTGAGCTGACGCCGGAAAGTGCCCCGCTGCTAGCCATCGCAAACTTCATCAAACTGGATGTCCAGAAGCTGAACAACAACGGCCAGCTTGAGACCCATGTTCGCGCCCTGGAAAAGTATCCGGCCCAGCTGATTGCAGAAAAGGTTGAAACCAAAAGCGAACACAATATTTGTAAAAAACTGGGGTTCGCCTATTACCAGGGCTACTATTTCGCCCACCCGGAAACGCTGAGCGCCAAGGTCATCAATCCCGCCTACGCCGTCGTGCTGGAGCTGCTCAACAAGGTGCGCAACAATGCGGAAGTCAAGGATATCGAATCTTCCTTCAAGCGCGACGTGGCCCTTTCCTTCAAGCTGTTACGCTACATCAATTCTGTCGGCTTTGGCCTGTCCTGCGAAATCCAGTCACTGCGCCATGCACTGGCGATTCTCGGTTATCAGCAGCTATACCGCTGGCTGACCCTGCTGCTTGTCACCGCCGGGGAAGGCAGCACCTCGCCTGCCCTGATGAAAACAGCCGTTACCCGTGGCCGCCTGACCGAGCTATTGGGCAAGGATATGCTGGAAGCGGCCGATCGCGACAACCTGTTTATTGTTGGAGTATTCTCTCTGCTCGACGTCATGCTGGAAATGCCCATGGAAGAGGTGCTGGACAAGCTCTCTCTGCCGGAAGCGATCTCCGATGCACTGCTAACCCGGCAAGGCCTCTACGGCCCCTTCCTGGACCTGGCTATAGCCTGCGAGGAAGGAGATACCGACCACATTGAAAAACTGGCGTTTTCCCTGCAGCTGGAACCGGACAAGATCAACCAGGCTCACCTTTCCGCACTGGTCTGGGTGGAAACCCTGGGAATATAACAAATGAAGTTGCGGGGAAGTAAAACTTCCCCGGCGACAAGTTCAAAAGCTCAGAGGGTAGCCGGTTCGCGTCTGGCACCCGCTTCGTTCATACGTTCCAGATATTGCTTCCAAAGTGCTTCCTGCCTGACGCCCAAGTCATGCAGGTAATCCCATGAGTACAGGCCGCTATCATGGCCATCCGAGAAAACCAGCTGTACGGCATAGCTGCCCACCGGCTGAACATCGGTAATTTCTACGTTCTTCTTTCCCACCTGCAATACTTCCTGCCCCGGGCCATGGCCGCGCACCTCGGCAGAAGGCGAGTACACCCGCAGGAATTCGCAAGGCAGCTCAAAACGCTGCCCATCGGAAAACGCAATCTCCAGCATGCGTGATTTCTGATGGAGCTTGATTTCCGTCGGCATCGGCGTTTTGCTATCCAATCCTGCCATATTTATTCCTTTCGATGATTCGGTTCAGTAGTCACGATTAAGCGATAATGCTGGATTTTAGATGGGGGGGGCAAACAGGATTTCAAGCCTGCGTACCACAAAGAAAAACCTTCCAGCCTCATTAATCCGGGCTATTTGCTGCCGTCCCCTCCTACTGAGGCAAGCAGCTTATCCATCCAGCCATCAGGCAAAATCCGCTTTAGCTTGGCGAACAGGTGAGTAGGAACGGTCACGTGGTACCGAATTTTCGGATGATCGCTCACCAAGGCATGAACGACCTTGTCGAGCACCGCCCCGGGCGGAAGCGTAAAGGGCACTGCCGCACCCTGCTTGACCAGACGGCGTTCCATGGCCAGGTACTCCTCGCGGTGGGCGCTGTGTTCCACATCGATATTGCGCTTGTAGGCCTCAAATGAATTCGCCCGAAAACGGCTCTCGATCGGCCCCGGCTCGATCAGGGAAACATGGATGCCGCTGCCGCGAAGCTCCAGCCGCAGTGTATCTGCGATCCCTTCCAGCGCGTATTTGCTGGCGATATAGGCGCCCCGGTAAGGCAAGGCAACCAGCCCCAGCACCGAGCTGTTCATGATGATACGGCCGTAGCCCTGGGCGCGCATCACCGGTATAACCCGATTGGTCAGCTCAACCGTGCCGAACAGGTTGGCCTCGAACTGCTCGCGCAGTACCTCGCGCCTCAGATCCTCCACCGCGCCGGGCTGGCCGTAAGCGCCGTTGTTGAACAGGGCATAAAGCTGCCCGCCGCTGCGCGCCAGAACATCGTCCATCGCACGATGAATGGAAACCGAATCAGCCAGGTCGAGCTGCACGCTTTCCAGGCCGTCAGCCTCAAGCGCCCGCACATCCTCCGCCTTGCGGGCCGATGCAAAGACGCGGTAGCCGCGCCTTGCCAGTCCTGCGGCAACGCAGCGCCCGATTCCGCTGGAACAGCCAGTAATCAGGATATTTTGAGTGATCATGGCGCGCTCAGATCCTGAGCATCAACCCTATTCACTACCATTCCCGAGGAATATATTGACAACACTGGTCAACCTCCATCAAAGTGATAAATAATCAACAAGATCCAACGTGGAGGCTCATGCACCCAACCCTAGAGAACGCTCTGGAAAAAATCTCCGAGCTGGAAAACCGCATTGCCAGGCTGGAAAGAATCGTCATTGGCAGCAGTGAGCTCGCCACCAACCCGCATGTGCCTGCCCATACAAGCAAGCCATTCAGCTACGGCGAGACAACTTTCCCTCAACTCAATGCAAAATTAAAAGTTGAATTAGAAGAAGATGTGAAGAAAGAAACGGCTATCGAAATCAAACCCAGCCAACCTGAAATCATCCACATCGAATCCGCTCTCGAAACAATCTTCCCTAATATCGCGGAGAATATTACTCTGGTTTGGGGCAACCCGGAATGCGAGGACTACCTCAACAAGCTGATGATCAATAATCGCAGCAACCGCCAGGGCTTCAGCCTAGATGTCATGAGTGAACTAATGCTGCTGATTGAAATTACGGAACGTAAAGGCCCTGACATATGGGAAGATGCCATCAAAATCGGTGACCGACGTTAAACCGTGAAATGTGCGGCCCTATCCTGATGCTGACAGCAACCAGCCTCACTTCCATACCAAAGGGATATATTGGCAACACCGGCCGTCCCTGAAATAAGCTCTAAATAACAACAACATTCAAAGCGGAGGCGCGCATGTTATTATCCCCGGAAAACTCCCCGGAAATAGCTATCGAACTGGAAAGCCGTATTGCCAAGCCGGAGGGAAAGGTCAGCTGCAGCAGTGTGCCCGGCAACAACAAAGCCCCCCTGCCTCGACTCAATGCGGGATTGGGGAGAGAAACTGCCAGAATCAAACCAGCCCTGCCGGAAACAGACCCCAGCCTGTCCTCCATAGAAGCTGATTTTCCCCATATCGCAAATAAACTCACCCTGGTTTGGGGCTATCCGGAGTGCTTCTCATACCTGTGCGAACTGATCATCGACAACCGTGGCAACCGCAAGGGATTCGATCTGGATATCATGGGCGACTTGATGCTGCTCTTGAAAATCACGGAACAATCAACCCCAGACAAGTGGGCAGGCGCGCCAGGCAACCATCGCTAGATCAATTATACTTAACTCAGATACCGCGATATCTTGCAACTCTTCACAGCCCGGATGATTCCTACACTAGTAAATCATTGATACAATGCTCCACTGAAAATAATAATCGGATACTGTAAAAATGCGCGCAACCTTTTTCAAGCTCCCGACCGTGATGCTGTTAAGCCTCACCCTGCTCGGCTGTGCCACTAACGGCGACCCGCGCGACCCGCTGGAGCCCCTCAACCGCGGCATCTACAAATTCAACGACGTGGTAGACAAAGCGGTGCTCAAACCGGTTGCCACAGGGTACAAGGAAGTCATGCCTGATCCGGTGCGCACTGCCGTCGGCAATTTCTTTTCCAATCTGGATGACGTGCTGGTTCTGCTCAACGATCTGCTCCAGATCAAACTCGACCAGGCAGCCTCGGATCTCAGCCGTCTGGTCTGGAACACCACTATCGGCATTGCCGGCCTGATCGACGTCGCCACCCCGATGGACCTGCCCAAACATAATGAAGACTTCGGACAAACCCTGGGATATTGGGGCGTCGGCAACGGCCCTTATCTGGTGCTGCCATTCTTGGGCCCCAGCACCCTGCGAGATACCGTTGGAACAGTAGTAGATGTCCACTTCGACCCAGTGCCGCAGCATACACCGGTTCCCGAGCGCAATTCGGCGATTGCTGTCCACAGCGTGGATACCCGTGCGCGCCTGCTTGACACGGAGGAAATTCTGGACGAAGCAGCTCTCGACCGCTATGTTTTCTTGCGGGATGCCTATCTGCAGCGGCGGCGTGGTTTGGTTTATGACGGCAATCCGCCGCGCGAGAAGTTCGAGGATAACGACGATCCCACCCCTTCCTCTCCAGCCTCGACCCGCCCCTGAACTCCGGACGTTTCGCGCATAGCGAAGCTACGAACAGCCGCCCCTAGAAATTCGCCGCCTCAACCTCGAGGTAGGCGCGGCTGATATTCCCGCCCATATTGGCTTCATATTCCTTGAGCTTCTTCCATTCGACAAGATCCAGCGTATTGCGAATTTCGCTGTCGCTCAGGCCTTTCTTGTAGCCAGATTCCACGCCGGCATAGAAACCGGCCAGGAGCTTGTGCAGCTTGGCCACGTCCGCCATGGTCATTAATGGCCCATGGCCTGGCACGATGGTGGCAGCTTCGAAATCCTGTACCTGGGCGAGAGCCTTTATCCAGTTGCGGATATCGCCATCTCGCATCACCGGAGTCGTGGCGTTGACCAGAATATCGCCACCGATCAGCACCTTATCGTCAGGCAGATAGACCATCATGTCACCCGGCGTATGTGAACCACGCGGCACCCACAACAGCATTTTCACGCCTTGAAGGTTGCGGTCACTGGTACTTTCCTCCTTGAAGGTAACCATAGCCGGCACTGGGCGGGTGCTGGGGAATTTGCGGCCAACCAGGCTTTCCATGATCTGCACCCATTCCACGCCAGTTTTCTCAACCAGCGCCCTGCACTGTTCCGAACTGAGGATTTCTGCACCCTTGAATGCCACGTTGCCCAAATGATGGTCTCCGTGGTGATGGGTGTTAATGATGTGGGTAACCGGCTTGGGCGTGATTCTGGCAATCGCTTTTGCCAAGTGTTTGCCGACCACGTCCGTGCCGCCGCTATCCACCAGAATCACGCCCCGATCACCGATGATCACGGTGCTGTTCACCATGTAACCCTGATTGTGTTGACTTGGCAGGCCCATCGGACCGAGCAGGGCGTACACCCGCTCGTTGATCTTCACGACCCTGGGCTCTGGCATTTGTGCCTGGGCATAGGCGGCATTAGAAAAAATCAGGATAAACAAGATCAGGAAAAGGCGGATCATGATTTCTCCTTGTCCCGGCAAGAATCAGGAAATAGTCTGGTAATACAGGTTCTGCGGATGGTTGGCCTGGGCGAAGAAAAACCAGCGCTCGGCGAGCAGGCCCAGATATTGCACCAAAAAAGCTGCAGGCAGCAATACGCTCAAGGAAGAAGAAAGCCCGCCGGACAGTAGCAGCAGCGGAAGCGCGAACACCAGCACGAGGAATACCCATTTGACCGAGCGCAGCAGACCTGCTCCCTTGCCATGGAAGAACTCGCGGGTGTTGAATGACCCTCCCATGAAGCCCTGAGATTTCTGCACCACTTGTCCGTGGCGCACTCCAATCGCCGTTTGCAGTGTGGATTTTGGCTTCAGACGGGCATTGCGCACCAGCGATGCTACCCGCGTCACCAGCGCCAGCAAGGTAATCACCATCGCCCATTGGCCATAGAACCCGACCAGATCGGGTGCTGCGTATGCCGAATAAGCCGTCGCCAGGGTGAAGCCGGAAGCACTGCCGAGGAGCAGGTAATTCACAACCGTCAGCGGGCTATGCCATTCCTGCAGGAATTTCAGGCAGGCGTAAATCATCGCCGTGCAAATGAACAATACGAAGCACAGCACCGTACCGAGCACGCCGAGCACCATCGTCGCATCCAGAGTCAGCGTGCCGAAGGTGACAAGCGGGGCATGCCAGCCAAGGCTATGCGCCACGCCATACAGAAACACCACGCCCATGAACGCCGGCAACACGATCACCTCGCGCGACAGCCAGGACGTGCGCCATTTAGCCGCCGAACGCCATGCCCGCTCGGGATGACCGAGGTGGAAGAAGGAAGCCACCAGTCCACCGATCAGCAGCAGCAATGCGATCAGGCTACCTATCGCATAAAAACGGCCATCTGCCTGCGGCAACAAATGGAAAAAAGCATAAACCTGGCCGGTATAAAGAGCCAGGAACAACCCCTGGCCGGCGCCGATCAGGGTGGTGAGGAAAATCACTGAAAACGCGGGATGCATACTAACTCCAATATTACCAGGAAGTGACGTCGTCCAGAGACGGCTCGCTCTTGTCCGGTTGCGGCAGCAGACGCTCTTTCTTGAGCGGGTTGTCGGCGCGCATCAGTTCATCGGCATGAATCCTGATCTGAGTCTTGCGCCTTGGCAGGTAGTGGTTGGACGGTTTTGTGCCCCACTCCGGCATCAGTGCATAACCACC
>Ga0209253_10005037_pt1 | contig 11485 bp, 10 predicted proteins | sample FrelakmetBRP12BR_FD_187145 | JGI IMG/M metagenome (GOLD analysis project Ga0209253, IMG submission 187145) | Freshwater lake sediment microbial communities from the University of Notre Dame, USA, for methane emissions studies - BRP12 BR (SPAdes)... | ecosystem: Environmental > Aquatic >...
CGGACGGGAAGGACTTTCGCATCGGCAACCAACTGCATAGCCGGAAGGTTTCCCCCCAATCCTATCCCGGGAGCCACATCGGTTTTCAGGTATTGAAGAAATGTCCTGCGGAGTTCTTCGACCTCGGCCTTATGCCTTTGGGGTATAAATTCGTCCGCGCTCAATTTCTCCCTCACAACGATAGCCTTAAGATTCTTCGAACCCATGACAGCCCCGATTCCTCCCCTGCCGGCAACACCTGTCCTTCCCTTCTTGTAGGCATCATTGATCACGCATGCAAACCTGACCAATCTTTCTCCAGCAGGTCCAATGGCAGCAACACGAAAGTCCTTGAAGGCCGCATCCACCTCATACGGAGTCTTGCCCGCAAAGTCTCCCGCATCTTCTATAGAAATCCTCTTCCCGTCTATTTTTAAGTAAACCAGGTTAGCTGCTTTCCCTTCGATGATGATACCCATGTATCCCGTTCTGGCCAGTTCAGCTCCAAACCACCCCCCAGCATAACTATCAGAAAAGGTATTGGTTTGGGGAGACTTTGCTGCAATGACATGCCTGGAGTACACATTAAAAACGCCTGTGAGCGGCCCGATAAAAAACATGATCTTGTTCTCAAGGCCTAGCGGATCTATGCCAGGCTTCAACTCCTTGTAAGCATAGTAAGCAGCGAGCCCTTTTCCCCCAATGAAATTTCCCAGAACCTCTGGTGGTATCTGTTCATCGTTGAATGACCTATCTGTTAGATTGACTCTCAAGAGCCATTTCTCCATTTTTCACCTCCACAATATCTACGAACAATAGAGAAGAAAACAACCAATACGCATACAGGATTCGAGATTCCTTCGAAAGAACCGATGGAACGATTGATGGATTTTCATGTGACAGGCAAACATGGGTAGATCTTTCTGACTCCTTAAGTAGGAGCACGGGATAGTTCGTTTCTCAAAGAAAACGGACTATTTCGTGTATGCAATTTACTGTATGTGCACATCGCAGGGCTCAGTCCTCTAGTACCTGGCCAACAGTAGCATGGTCCTTGGCCAACTGAACAGGCAAACGATAACTGAGATGAGGTCTCCAGGGACACTCATCCCCCCAGATAGGCCTTCCTCACGTGTTCGTTTTTTACGAGTTCACTAGACGCACCCTGCAATGCCATCCTGCCTGTCTCGAGAACATACCCGGTATCGGCAAGCCCGAGTGCCAGGGAAGCGTTCTGCTCCACCAGAAGAACGGTGAGCCCCCCATTCTTGATATCATCTATGATTCTAGTGATTTCGGCAACCATCAGCGGGGCCAGACCCAGAGAAGGCTCATCCATCAGAATGACTTTTGGCTTTGCCATCAGGGCACGTCCCATGGCGAGCATCTGCTGTTCCCCTCCGCTCAGGGTCTTTGCAATTTGCCTCTGTCTCTCCTTCAGTATGGGGAAATGGTGGAAAACCTCTTCAAGGACCCTTTCTAATTCCTTCTTGTCCTTTTGCAGGTAGGCACCGACCAGGAGATTGTGCCTCACCGTCATGAGGCCGAAAAGCCTCCTTCCCTCCGGCACATGAGCAATGCCCAGTTCAACGATTTTGTGGGCCGACATGCCATCGATCCTTTCACCTCCGAACCGGATCTCCCCCGCGGTCAGCCGTTTCAAACCCGATATAGCCTTCAGAATGGTGGTTTTCCCAGCACCATTGGCCCCAATAAGGGTGCTGATCATTCCGGCTTCGGCTCCAAGGGAAACACCCTTAACAGCCTCAACCTTGTCGTAGTGCACCCTTATATTCCTGACGTCGAGCAACATAATCTTCGCCTCCCAGATAGGCTTCGTGCACGTCCCTGTTTTCCTTAATTTCAGAAGGAGTTCCCTCAGCGATCTTCTTTCCGAAGTTGAGAACGGTGATCTTGTGGCACAGGCCCATGACCACTTTCATATCATGCTCGATCAATATAATCGTCATCCCTTTCTCGTGAATCTTGCTGATAAGACCCATCATTTCCGCGGTTTCCTCTGTGTTCATGCCCGTTGTCGGCTCATCGAGCATGAGCAGCTCTGGCTCACCCGCCAGGGCGATACTGATCCCGAGCGCTCTCTGATGGCCATGGGGCAGGTTCACAGCGAGCTCATCCTTGTATTTGGCGAGCCCCATAAACTCCAAAATGTGCATGGCCTTTCTCTCATTTTCCCCCTCGTTTTTAACAGTTGTGGACGAGTTGAATAGCGCTCCCCAGAAACTGTACTTCGAATGGAGGTGACATCCGACCATCACATTTTTCAAGACACTGAAGTTCTTAAACAGGGTGATGGCCTGAAAGGTTCGGATGATTCCCATTCTCGCTGTCGCATGGGGCCTGAAGAGGGTAATGTCCTTGCCTTTGAACACCATCCTGCCTTTTGTCGGAATATAGATCCCGCTAATCACATTGAAAAGGGTCGTCTTCCCGGCACCATTGGGGCCGATCAATCCTCGAATCTCTCCCTGGTCGATGGTAAGATCCAGATTGCCAACCGCCTGTAGACCGCCAAAATACATGCTTACGTCATCTATCTCAAGTAGTGGCATCCTTGCTACCCCCCCCTTCATTCTTTCGAAGCCGCTCCGCCAGTGCGCGGATCCTTCTGGGTATGCTCTCCAGGCCTCCGGGCATAAAGAGGACCGTCAAGATCAGGACAACGCCAAAAAGGATGACCCGATAGTATCCCGCCGGACGAAGCGCCTCGTCGACTGCAGTCAACACGGTGGCGCCCAGGACAGGTCCAGCAACCGTAGCCAACCCTCCGACAATGATGTGAACCAGAGCGAATTCCGACACCCAGATATCGAAAGACTTGGGATTGATGAAGGTATGGTAATGAGCATAAAGGGCACCGGTCATCGCAGCGAAGGTGCAGGCGACCGTGAATGCAAGTACTTTGTATCTCAACACATTAATCCCGACATGCTGGGCCAGGATTTCGGCTTCGTGAATAGACCAGAAGATCGTGCCCGTCCGAGATCGGTTTATGCGATAAACGAGAAAAACAACCATCATGGCAAACACAACTGCCAGGTAGTAGTAAGCGACCCTGGACGAAAAGTCGATATGGAGACCCAGGAAGGAGAGTTTGGGCGGAAGGATAAAGAGCAGTCCATCCCACCCTCCGAAAAACTGCCTGAACATGGCGAATATCCTTTTGATCACTTCGCCCACCGCCCAACTTGCCATGAAAAAGTAAACGGCCCGGGTCCTCATCAGGGGGAGGCTTATCAAAGAGGCGACAAGGCCTGCCAGCAACGCCCCAATCCAGATGTTGATCCAAATGGGCCACCCCAGTCTCAGAAACAGGAGGGCAGTGGTATAGGCTCCGATGCCCATGAAACCCGCATGGGCAAAAGAAACGAAACCAAGGGTCCAAATCAGCCACATGCTGGTAGCCAGGGCGACATTAAAAGACATCTGGATGCCAATATGCATCATGTATTTATTCTGCTGCATAATGAAGGGCATCAACAAAACCAGCGCTACGACAATCCCCCAGATGACCGCACCGATTCGATTCTTCTCGTTCATCTTAATCTTCCCATTCCTGGCCAAACAACCCTGCCGGTTTGAATACGAGTATGATAAAAACCGCGGCAAACCCCATGATATAGGCAATCTCGGCGGTCGCTAGAGTCGTAACGAAGCTGTCAATGAATCCGATGAGGAATGCTCCGATGAGGGCACCGAGAATGCTTCCCAACCCTCCCATGATGACGATCATGAAGGCCTTCATCGTAGCCATGAATCCCATGGTGGGGATGATCGACATCAATGTTCCCATCATGCATCCAGCCACTGCGGACAGGGCGCTGCCAAGGCCGAAGCCAATCCAGTGGATACGACGGGTATTGATTCCCTGAAGGGAGGCCGTGTCAGGGTCTTGGGAAACGGCTCGCATGGCCATCCCTGTCTTGGTCTTCTGCAGGAAGATCCATAGCCCCAAGACCAGCAGCGCAGAGACGGCGGAGATGACGATTCTTTCATACGCAATGAATGCCCCGAATATCCTGGTCCCACCGGCAATAAACTTGGGGATCCCTCTGACAACTGTGCCGAACGTGAGGAGGCCGCCGCTGGATATGATAAAGATGAGCCCCATCGACACAGCCAGGGAATACAACATGCTCTTCCCATGGAGGGGCCGGAAGAGGAGCAGCTGGACGACCACGCCAAAGGAGAAGACAATGACGGCACTCGCGAGCACTCCCAACCAGTAAGGCCACCCTAGGAATTTGAACCAGTAGAAGAGGCAATACGCTCCGAGCATGTAGAACTCCCCATGAGCGTACTGGATGGTCCGCATGATCCCGAAGATGAGGGTCAGCCCGATTGCTATCAAGGCATACAAGAAACCAATCGTGATTCCGGTAACGGCTATTTGTGCAAAAAGACCCGTCATATGCTTCACCTTCCTCAGTCCGTGGATGACTTACCTGTCACTCGCTCGGAGTGGTTCTGACGATACTGATCGCGTGCGAAACGATGTCGCCGGCACCTGCCACGAGCCCGATCGCCCCGGCACGTGCCGGCGACGTTCCACGATAAGAGGGTCCTTGAAAAAAAAGGACCGCTATATTTTCAATACCCGGGCGGCAATTCTGGGAACCTGACGTCGGCCACTCTTGCTTTCCCCTTCTCGATCAGGGTCGTATAGCAGTCGTATACACCCTGCCGATTGGCGCCGTACTGGCCCTTCCCTTTCCACATGGCCGTTCCAACATAGGTGTCCTTGAGCACGACCTTTTCCAGGGCATTGGCCACGGCCGTGGTATCCTCGAATGTACCCGCATCCTCGAAGGCCTTAGCCAGTGAATACACCCACCAGGATAAATTTCCAGCATAGGCATTGAAAGAACCAAAGTGTTTTGTGAATCTCTCTTTCAATGCCTTTTGATATGGCGTGACGCCTGATTCGAGGGTTACCGGCAGGACGACACCATCGGCGTATTCCTTGGCCACCTCGAGTATCGTCTTCGTCTCGGAGGCGCCAGGCGAGACAATGGGCCCTTTGTAGCCCATCTCCCGGGCCGCCTTCACGATGCTGGCGGTTATTCCGGGAGGAGTCGGGCTGGTGACGATGAAATCCGGTTTCTTCGTGAGTACTTTGGTCACAATGGGGTAGAAGTCGGTGTCTTCCCAGTTGAAGTACTCTTTTCCCATGTCTTCCACATTGTAGTACTTCATCAGACGCTGGTACGAGAAGTAGCAGTCATACCCATCCTTGTCATCGGGTCCGATGAAAGCAGCGGTTTTCAGCCCCTTATAGTAGCTCTTCATCCACGGCATATAGGCGAAGCCCTGTTCGTAGTCGGACATCTCCGCTCTGTAATGATAGAAATATTTTGGCCCTTCTAGTTCGATGTAACCCCAGCAGGCGACCATGGAGAGCACCTTGTTGGGCTCGGTGACCTCAAGCATCCCGATGGTGCTGGCTGCGGCCTGGCTATACACGTACTTGACCTTATCCTGTTCAACCAGTCGGGTTGTTGCCGCCCTGGAATCCTTCACCTCGCCCTTGGTGTCATAGGTGATGATCTTCAATTTGTAATAGTCCTTCCCGATTTTGACCCCACCTCTGGCGTTGATGACATCGGCGCCGTCTTCCCAAGCCTGCGTCGTCGATATGCCCCAATAAGCCACAGGTCCCGACAGCGGAGACGCGCCTCCGATCTTGATCACCTTTTCATCCGCGGCTCTCGCCCCGAGTGCGAACGATGCCACGAACACCACTGCCAACAAAACGATCAATGTCTTCTTCATAAATCCCCTCCTTCTTTGTGAGATGTCAATCCCTTCCCGAAAGAGCTCTACCTCTTCTCATCCCTCCTTTCTAAACAAGTTTCCCTCCCTCTACTGTCGATTCACAAAAATTTGTCAAGGATTTTTATGGCAACCTAATTTCGTCAAATGCTTGATCCAGGACTTTGACCGCCTGATCAATCTGGGATTTTTCAACCGTCATCGGAGGGGTGATCCTGACCACGTTCCCGTACAAGCCGCCTTTGCCAATCAAGAGCCCTCTCTTCTTGGTATTCTCAAAAAGGTTGAGGATTTCGGTCACCGCCGGCTCTTTCTTCTCTTTCACGAGCTCCAACCCCAGCATCAACCCCTTTCCACGCACCTCTCCGATGAGCTTATATTTGTCTTTGAGCTCCAGCAACTTCCCGTTCAGATAGTTCCCCAGTTTTTCCACATGATCGGGGAGATGATGCTCTTCCATGTAAGTGAGTGTAGCCACCGCCGCTCTCATGCTGACAGGATTGCCACCAAAGGTCGAGATGGTGCTGGCTTTGAAGCTGTCCGCCACCTCCGGGGCGGCGATCGTCGCCCCGATCGGAACACCGTTGGCAAGCCCCTTGGCAAAGGTCATCATATCCGGCTCCACTCCCCAGTGCTCGATGCCAAACCACTTCCCGCCGGTTCTTCCAAAGCCCGTCTGGACCTCATCCGATATGAAAAGTCCACCGTGTTTCCTGACGATGCCCACAGCAATCTGAAAATATTCCTTGGGAGGTGTAACGAAACCTCCCACCCCCTGAATCGGCTCAGCGATGAAGGCAGCCACCTTGCCTGGGGTCGTCGTCTTGATGAGCTCTTCGATGTCCTCTGCACACCCTATCCCGCATTTCGGGTAGGACGTTCCCAGGGGGCATCGAAAACAGTAAGGACTCAAAGCATGGGTAATTCCAGGGATGTTAGTGCCTACCGCTCTATAGGCCGCGTTGCCTGTGAGGCCCACCGCAAGAGGCGATCTTCCGTGGTAGCTGTGGCGGAGGGCGATGATCTCTCTTACCCCGGTATGGAGCTGGGCTGTCGTAATAGCCGTTTCGTTGGCCTCTGTCCCGGAGTTGGTAAAGAAACACTTCTTCAGTTTCCCTGGGGTCATTTTGGCTAGTTTTTCTGCCAGCATCAGCATAGGGTAGTTTGGATACAAGGTCGAGCAATGCTGCAAGGTCTGAATCTGATCGATCGTCTCTTTGATGATTTCCGGCTGGCAATGGCCGATGCTCACGGTCAAAATGCCACCGAAGAAATCCAGATATTTGTTACCCTCCCAGTCATAAACATAGAGTCCCTCCCCCTTCTGAATGGCGAGAGGGGTTGAGTAATAATTCGAGACACAGGGGAACATATACTCCTTATGCATCTGGTTAACGGTTTTGGTGTTCATTGTTCCTCCTTTTTAGGGATCGTTGACTCATCATAGATGTTACCGGATATTTTGCTCATAAAGGAGCTCCGATTATTAGTCCACGATCTAAAATTGTGTTTTCGATTCATAGTTGGCGAGTCCATTTCCCTTTTCCTTTGGAACAAAATTTGACTTGCCATTAAGAGAAAAAGCAATATTTGATTTCCCCGTTCTTCTCTGAAGGGCTACTAGGTACTCATCCAATCTTCTTAGATGAATACTCATTTCTTGCTCGCATTTTTCGCTATCTCTGCGTTTCAAATGCTCCAAAATATTTCTGTGATCCCTTGCACTCATAGAGACATAGTCTAGGTCTGGAACTAACAGGATGGTTTCACAACGGTTTAGAAAATCCAAAACATAATCGATGGTTAAGCTCAAGATAGGGTTATGAGTAGCGTTGGCGATCAGTCGATGAAAGGTATTATTGTTGTTATCCAAGTCAAAGAAATCTTCTCGGGCGATAATTGGGCCGATCTTTCTCAACTTTTCTTCACAATAAAGAACATTCTCTTCCAGTTTTTCCAGCTCATCAGTGGATATATTCTGAGCGGCTAACCGGATAGCGGAAGGTTCAATAATTTCTCTCACTTCATAGAGATGCTTGGATGATAAATCCTTTAAGGTTAAATAATGACCTAACGAATCTTTTACCGATTCATTGTCCACCTCAGAAACAAATGCTCCACCTCCATGGCCTTTCTTCTTTTCGATTAACCCAAAAAGTTGCAATGCTCTAAGAGCTTCTCTCAGGGTGACCAAGCTTACACCGAATTGTTGGGCCATTTCCTTCTCGGTAGGAAGTTTGTCCCCTAGTTTGAGCTGGCCACTCATTATGGCTTTCTTAATATCCCTTTCTATAAGTTCTGAGGCTCTGACGATTGGCAAATGCTCAAATTTCATTAGATTCCCTATATGCTTAAGTCTAATGTTATAAAAACTAAGTTCAATCCTATAGAACACAATCTATTTTGTCAAGCATTTTTTTAGAAATACTTAAAAACCATTTATATTTTAATAACTTATCTAGCTTAAACTACCTTTCCCAGCATTGTGTGATCAGTTGTATGTCTTTACTCTGCTCAATCCAGCAAGCTGGGCGGTATTCAACAGGTTTTTTTATAAATGGTTTTTTAGAGTCTGTAGCGATTGTAAAGTTCCAGAATGGAAGCTCGAAAAGTATGACGGTACCTTATTTAGAAGACATTTCGGATCGTCTCTTTTAAACCCTGATTTTGTCGGGAAACCATCCAAATGATTAATCCAACTCATCGATATTGTTGCCAATAAATAATACCAATATTGTGAAGAGGAATTATGTGGCTTCTCAATACACGTCTATGCCTCCGTTAACATCGAGAATTTCTCCAGCGGCGTATTAACTCTGGATCTGGACTTGCCAGACTTAAGGGTTATTCTTTCGCAAATAGCCCAAGCAGAGATTCGTACAGCCCTCTATAACGCTCATAGGCTCGGTCATAGGCCCGCTCATTCGCTGGATTAGGATCCACACGGCTTTTCAGGGAAACCATTTTTGACACGGCTTCTTTCAAATTAGGGTAGATGCGGGCAGCCACACCCGCTAAGATAGCAGCGCCCAAACAGGCAGCTTCTTCATTCATCATGGTATAAACAGGACGCTTGGTTACGTCGGCTTTGATCTGCGACCAGGTAAGGCTACGCGAGCCACCACCGAGGGAACGTATTTCCGAAGCATTGATGTTAAGATCTTCGAGGACATCCAAGTTGCGTCGGATGGCAAAGGCGATGGCTTCCATAATAGCTCGAGCGAAATGAGGTTTACTATGGTGGAGAGTAAAACCGTAGAAAACGCCTTTCGCCCTCGGGTTCGATTCGGGAGCCATGGCACCCTGAAGGTGCGGCAGCATCACCAACCCATCGCACCCGGGAGGAATGCCCTCCGCCTCACGGCACAGAAGATCGTAGCTATCAATGCCACACAAGGAACCCACATTCATCTCCGGCTGGCAGAATCCGTCTCTGAACCACCGCAACACCATCCCCCCTGTGGTAAACGTATGGGCCATATAAGTATCGGGTAGGGCTTGATAATGACACGGCATTCGCCCTTTCGGATCAAACAGGGGACGCTCAAGAGTGGCGCAAATAGCGAGAGCCGCTCCGGTATTTTCGGAGATGATTCCGGGTGCAATGTTGCCAACACCCACTGCGCCACAGGCTTGGTCGAGAGCTCCCGTAGCCACCAGCGTTTCAGGAGAGAGTCTAAGCTCGGCCGCGATTTTGGGAAGGAGCGACCCCACGGGTTCACCCGACTCATGGATCTCCGGCAACTGGCCTTCCTCTACACCGAGGAACTCAAGCATATCCTTCCACCAGACCTTCTTGATGATATCCCAGTAAACTGTTGAACAAATGAGTGAGCCTTCACAGACATATTTTCCAGTCATTCGGTGGATAAAATAGTCCTCAATCAGCAGGTATTTGGAGGTTCGGCTGTAAACGTTTGGTGCATTGCGCTTTAACCAGAAAATCTTAGAGGCCGGCCAAGTGGGCACAATCTCAACCTGTCCAGTAATATGATAAGCCTTTCGATTGGTGAAGTGCTCGGCCAGAATGCTCGCCTCTTCCTGTGCCCTGTTATCCAGCCAAACGATTGCGTTCATCAGCGGCTGGCCTTCCTTGTCTGTAGGAATGAGGGTTTCGCCCTGGGCCGAGATTCCGATCACCTTGATGTTCGCGGCGGCTACCGAAGCATGGGCAAGGACTTCAGCTAAACCCTTCTTAAAGGCGACCCAATAGGTTTCCACAGGCAGTTCCACCGCGAGCGCAGTTGGAGTCAGGAGGGCATACTCCTGGGTCGACTTTGCAACGACCTCCCCGTTGGTGCGGAAAAGGATGATTTTGATCGCCGTGGTTCCTAAATCGACGGATAGAATATGTTCCAATTCTCTATTCCCCTCCATCTACGGACTAGGGGCGCAATTCCAGGTAATAACTGCCTTCTCAGTCCCAATGTTCGTTAGCTGGTGCGGAGCCCCTTCGGGTATCACGATGATGTCCCCCTCAGACAATTCATAGCAGGCACCGGTATTAGGGAGACGCATGAGCACTTGGCCTCGCGAGACGTAAAAGATTTCGTGCGAATTGGGATGGCCTGGATCGATACCTCCTGTTTGCCCTGGAAGCAACGTGGAGGTCCCAAAAGTCAATTTGCCTGTTTTCACATATTCTCTACAAACTTCCGGCCCATCCATGAAAACCCTGGCTTCACCAGCTTTTATGACTTTCACTTCCATGAATTGCACCCCTTCCTACAACGATGTACTCTGCTCAGCATCAAACGAAGCCGGGGGATTTCACGTAGGAATCCTTATGCTTCTCAACACCCTGGATGTCCAAGAGACTATGCCTGCTGAATAGAGCCCAGATCGCTGAAATGAGCCCTTCGTCTCTTACTCTAGCTATTCTTCGGCCCTTCTTTGTTGCAAACTCGCGCTCCAAACTGGGGTCTGCTTTTCTACCTTTATCCCTCGATGTATTGACGGGCGGATTCTATCTGTTCCCGGAAGGATCCGTCATTCACGAATTTCTTATCAAAAAATGCGCTTCCGATAGTGAATCCCCATGGATTAATCTTCTTTATCTTGTCCAGACGGGCAAAACTATCTATGCTTCCAGCAATAACTACTGGCAACTTGATTTCACGAACAAACTTTTCAGCAAGAGCCTCTGCGTCGCCTACAAATCGATAAGCAAGCAAATCGAATCCTTCCACGCCTAGGCCTACCAGCCGCCTGGCCTCGCCAAATATTTCCTCAATGGACCCCAGGAGAACGCTCGGACTGCCATTCACTCTTCCGCAGAATGGAAGGTACTTAATGGGCTTGTCTCTTAAGAACTCAAACACCGATTTGTAAAAGACGGTTCCCATTAGGTAATCGAAGTCACATTCCACGGCGAGTTTTGCAGACTCCATGCATTCGGCTTCTGTATACCTGACCACTTCAAGAAAGGTATCTTTGGCGGCCTTCTTCATAGCGGCCACCAAACCTTTCATCTGCGTCATAGATAACCCTACATCTTTAAACCCCCAATATTTCACAGGTAAATCTTTAGAGGCCTCGAAAGTTTGTAATGCGTTGGGAATAGTTTGATCATTATAAGTCAACATAACTATTAGATTCGACGCCATCCTACCCCTTTCCCCTTTCTGTTAGCATTCTCATTGGCAAACAGGTCCATCAATCACCCAATGGACCACATTGAATGGTAACGATACTTAACCTTGCTTGTCATCCC
>Ga0209253_10005038_pt1 | contig 11483 bp, 6 predicted proteins | sample FrelakmetBRP12BR_FD_187145 | JGI IMG/M metagenome (GOLD analysis project Ga0209253, IMG submission 187145) | Freshwater lake sediment microbial communities from the University of Notre Dame, USA, for methane emissions studies - BRP12 BR (SPAdes)... | ecosystem: Environmental > Aquatic >...
CGTTGGGCGAGCCAATCCAGATCGACCGTGCCCAGGGTTCTTCGGTTGAAGAACTGATAGTCTTTCGGGTCGAGGGGCGGATCGTATTCTTCGGACGAAATGCGTTCGCCCTTCGGGATATTGGCTTGGACCCAATTCTTGGCTACGGTCCGGGTGTCGGTCCGGATGACGGAATCGTCATAGCGCGCTACCTGCAAGACCGAGGGCAGGAGAACGACCAGGGCGACCGCAGCCAGGAGGACCTTGACCGCCCAGGGCGGAACCGCAGGTTTTTTGAGCCGGCGAAGACCTGTGGCGATCCAGGTCAAGCCCTCGTCCAGGAACACCGCCGCGATCAGGACGAAGAAAGCGGTGATGGGCATGAGGTAGCGGGTGGCGTAGGATTTCATGGGGGCCATGGCGGCGAATACCACGAGAGGGACCGAGAGCAGGAGGATGTCCTTCTTGCGGTGCTTGACCAGCCCCAAGATCACTCCGGCCGGGACCAGGAATTGGGCCAGGCGGCCGATGTTGTCCCGAAAACCGTATTTGATGTAGAACAGCCAGGACGGCTCGGCGGTCGACGAGCCGAAGTGCCCTACGGAGAAAAGATGCTTGGTCTGCCTGCGAAAATCCTTGAGGAACTTGGGAGAGTCGAGCACGGAATAGGGACAGCCGATCAGGAACCCGCCGATGAAGGACAGCAGGGCCCCCGCGAGCTTGGGGCTGAAGAAACTTCGCAGGAACGGCTCCCTTTTTTCGGCGGCCCTGAAGAAGTGGGCCAGGAGCAGGGGCAGAGCCATGAAATGCCCCCCGTATTTCGTGGCGTAGGCCAGCCCGGCGAAGAGCCCGGCCAGGATGTAGGACCAGGTCCGGCCCGTGGTGTAGATGGACCAGATGAAGTAGAAGGACAGCATCAGGAAAAAGACCATGGTCACGTCGGGGATGGAGACGTGCGATAGCTTGACGTGCTCCAGGGAGAAGACAAGCATCACCGCGGCCAGGGCGCCGGCCCGGATGCCGTACATCTTTCGGCCGATGAGAAAGACCAGGACGATCGTCCCCACGGACAGGATGACCGTCAGCAGCCGCCCCAGGATCAGAAAAACCGCAGGGTTCTGACGATAAGCTTTAATGAAGTCCGCGTGACTTCCGAAAGAACCGACGATCTTCCCCCCGATATAGTACCCTTCCCAGACAGCCGCGGTCATATACGTATAAAGGGACGGGACCTCGAAAAAATGGGGGTTGAGGTCGCCGGTGAAGTAGCGGATGGTGAATCTGCCGAAGCCCTGCTCGTCCACATGATAAAAATAGGGCAAACCCCAGCCGATACCCAGCAGGCGGGTCAGCAACCCGAGGACGATGAGGCCCAGGAGAAGATAGCCGGCCGTTGAAAATTTTGGCTTGGTCATAGTTCGGTCAAGTTTATCGAAGAGGACCCCAGGGGTCAACCACAGGGGCTATTTGCTGAGCAGGGACATGGCGTTTCGGACCAGGTTCCTGAGGTCGGAGAAGGAGCGGAGGCGGCTGAGGGTCCTCAGCATGAAGGACGGCCGCAAGTAGAAGCTTCGGACCGCCTTTCGCCGCAGACTCCAGATCTCTTCCCGGGTCATGTCTCCGGAGGCGATGAGGGGCGGCTCGGTGCTGTCGAAGTCCTCCAGGTCGGCCGGGATCCAACCCTGGGCGATGGCTTCCTGTCTCAGCCGCGTGCCGATGTCGGGGGTGGCGATGGCGAAGGAAGCCACGTCGATCTTCAAACTGCGGGCCAGACGGATGGTCTTCTCGGCCAGCTCCTTGGTCTCTCCGGGAAGTCCCAGGATGAAATAACCCAGGATGGCGATCTTGTACTTATTGAGCAGGCCGACGGTCTCCCGAATACTGTCGGTGCTGATGGGCTTGGAGTACTTCCGGAGGATGGCGTCGTCGCCGCTCTCGATGCCGATGGACACGGTGTGGCAGCCCGCCTTCTTCATCCAGGCGATCTTGTCCTCGTTCAGGGAGTTGATGTCGGCGTTGCAGCTCCAGGAGAAGCTGAGCCCGTGCTCGATCATCTTCCGGCAGAGGTCGATGATCCGGTTGGAATTGATGGACAGGGTGGGGTCCTGGAAGAGGATCTCCTTGACCCCCAGCCGCTGCAAGTATTCCAGCTCTTTGATGACGTTGTCGATCTTCCGGAACCGGTAGCCGTAGGCGCCCGCCGTGCAGAAACCGCAATGGTAGGGGCAGCCGAGCGAGGTGATGACCACGGTGAAGGGCGATTTGCGGGCGATGGGGATGCGGAATTTCTTGAAAGGGAAGAGCTCGTGCCGGGGGACCGGGACCTCGAAGGAGGGCGCGGGCTTTTCGTCCGAAGTGACGAGCCCGCCGGAGGCGCGGCAGAGAAGTCCCTTCAGGGGCCGGGCGCAGCCGTCCCGGAGGAAGACGCGGAGGTCGGGCTCGGTGAAGTCCAGCAGGGCGGCGTCGATCGCAGGGTTCCGGTCCAGGAACTCCCGGCCGATGAATTTCAGGATCCCGGCGCTGGCGACAAGAAGGGTCTCGGGACGGGCCTCCTTGATGCGGCGGGCGAGCTCCAGGTCGGTCTTCATCGTGGCCGTGCCGGTGGTGAAGATCACGGCCCGGTAGGCGCCCCGGATGACGCGTCGAAGGCAGTCCTCGACCGGGACCTTGTCGATGATGGCATCCAGGACGTCGACCTCGAAATCGCCGGCCAGCAGGCCGCTGAGCATGATCAGGTCCTGGGGCGGCCAGTAGTAATCGGCCTTGGACGAGAAGCTGCAATAGTAGTCCCGGATGTAGAGCTTGTCGCCCGGCGGGTTCAAAAGCAGGATGGAATCACGGTCCGGGTCATTCATATTTTTTGCCGCCCGTCATCCGCCCTAAGGATCGTCCCCTCCCCGGTTCAAAAGGCCAGGACGAATGAGGCCCCGTATTCCAGACCTCCCAGTTCGACCTTGCGGTCGTTGATGTTGGAGGTGGCCGAGGTGTACTTGATCTGCAGGTTCAGAAGCACGGGCACGGACTTGTCGATGCGCAGATAGATCCCGCCCAGGAAGTGGGTCCCGTTCACGTAGTTGAAAACCGAACCGATGGGGTTGTCCTCATAGAACACATAGAAATCGACCCCGCCCCCGATGTAGGGTTGGATGAATCCCAGGGGCTGGACGTAGCGCAGCCCCAGGGAGATGGGGATGAGGAGCAGGGTTGTTTTTTCCTCGGTGTAGGTCAGCTTGCCGGTCTTGCGCAGGCCCTTGAGCTCGAGATAGAAATCGAAGTTCCAGACCAGGGCCGAGGACAGCTTCAGCCCCAGGATGGTGCCGGCCTTGCCGTAGATCTGCTCGAAAAGGGTCCCGATCGGAGCCGGAGACTCGCTGATGGCGTAGTTGCCGTAAAAGAACTCGATCGTTCCCTGGCGGCCGTCGGCCGCGGCTAAAGACGGCGCGCCGAGGCCCAAGCACAATCCGAGGGTGAGGAGGGCCGCGATTCCCTTCGTCCCGGAAAAGGGTCTAGTTCTCATGGGTCATCCTTTGCCGATTCCAGGATAGCATAAAAAACGGGACGGACAAAGAATTCTTTCTTGAAACTAAAAAAGGGGCCGGGACCGAATCTTAGATTCGGTCCCAGCCCCCAGCGGCTTGCCCGGCCGCTCTCAAAACGCCAACTATTAGAAGTTATACTGGAGTCCCAGGAGAAGGTCGATCGTGGACAGGTTGGCCCGCTTGCCGATGTTGAGGATCTTGACGTCGAAATAGACCAGACGGGCGTCGAGCCCTAAATAAAGGTTTCCGCTCACCCGGTACTGGAGGGCCAGCCAGACACCGAGGTTCAAGCTCGAGACGGACTCCTCGGTGTATTTAGGGGTGATCGTGATATTTGTGCTTTGGAAGGGCGACTTGTCCTGGAAGTCGAAATCTTGGAGAGTCTCATACTTCGCCGAGGCGTAGCCCACCATCGGCCCGGCCGAGACCTCGAACTTGTCCATCTTCACCAGAGAGAAGAGCCCGAAAACGTAAATGTTGGTCACGCTGGCGCTGTACTCCCTTGGGTCGAAGGTCACGGTCCGGGGAGGGTTCGCCGGGAACGGGTGGGGAATGCTGGCCTCGATGGCGCTCGTGGTCTTCAGGGACTGAGTGCTTCCCCCCGCTCCGACCCGGATGGAATTCGTGAGGTAGTACCCCAGGGCCAGGTCCGCTTTGAACGTGTTCTCCAGGGTATAGGCCTCGGTCAGAGAGAGGGTCTCGCCATAAACGGGAAACGTCTTGCCCGCGGACGTTTCCGGAACGCCATAGACGGCCAGGCCGCCGGCAAGCCTGCCGAAGAAGCCCTTTTTCCCTTCGGTCGTTGCCGGGACGGGCTCGGTTTTAACCTGCTTCACGGGTTGTTCCTTGACGACCACCGGTTTAACGGGTTCCTGGGGCTGCTCGGGTTGGGCGGGCTCCATCCAGAAAACGACTTTGAGCCCGTTCTCGACCTGGGTCAAGCTGTGGGCCGGGGTCTTTTCGTTCAAGTCGAAAACCACCCGGGCCACTTCGGGCTGATACTGCCCGGCGCGGATGGTGGTCAGTCCCAGGTCGTTGACCTCGAGAAGGGGCGCGGCCGATATCTTCGACACCGAATGAAAATCCAGGACCAACCGCTGGGGCGCCGAAATCTCGAGGGTTTCAAAGGTGAACGGTCCCTCGATCTTGATGAAAACCTGGAGCTGATCGTCGACTTTCTGGTAAGTGATCTCCTTGATCTCAGAGACCGCTTCTGTCGTTTGGGCCGAGATGACGGGAGCCGCGACGGCCAGGGACAGGATCAAGGCCATGAGCGCCAAGCGCGCTTTGCCGGTGCTTTTCATGATTCCTCCAAAGATTAATATTTTGCGGGCGAAGAACAAGGGCCCTCAACTCCGCTGTTCATAAGAGCGGCGATCACGTATTCGACCTCCGAACGCAGGGTGACGTCCCCGTCAAAGTAGTTCCGGGACTGGATCACCAAAGCCAAGAACTGGAACGTCGCCGCACTTCCGGCCCCGGTTTTACGGTATAGGCGGTAGCCCTGAATGTGCCTGCGGTCGGCAATCTTGGGATTGTCGAGCCAGGAGATCAGGGCTCCCTGCCTTCCCGGGCGCCACATTCTACCATAGTTGCGGCCCACGTTGAAAGACCAGGGGGCAAAGGGAAAATCGCAGACCGCCGCCTGCCATTGATCGGCCATGAACTGGTAGCCCTTTTCGTTGGGGTGAAGACCGTCCCCGCTGATCAGGGACATCGTCCCTCCCTGCTCGGGAGGATAGTCGATGAAGGCCTGGTAGAGGTCAACCAGGGGGACGGCCGCTTCCTGGGCGATCTCCCTGATTTTAAGGTTGATGTCGAGGATCCTGGCCATCTTGGCGTTTTGGTCGTAGCGCGGGAGGAGCGTGGCCAATGCGGGCAGGACACCGAAGGCCTTGGACTGCCGGGCTATTTCCTTGAGGTTAAAGGCCGTGGCCTCGAGCGAGTAGATCTTGGTGACCGTGTCGTTCGTCCCTTCCAGGATGAGGATGAAAAGCCCCTTGTCCTCTTCCAGGACACCGCCCAGGCGGGCCAGGCCGTGCATGGTGATCTCGCTCGGATAGCCCTCATTCACGACCGTGGTCGGACCGAGCACTTGACTGAGCCCGCTCTGGAGACGAGGGACGTAGCCCAAGTCGGGGTGGTATTCGGAATCGATCACCCCGTAGGTGATGCTGTCGCCGAACCCGATGTATTTGGTCTCGTCGAGGTCCGGGTTGTATGGCACGGGAGGCGGGGCCGGGGACGGCGGAGCCGCCCAAGGGACCGAAGGGGTGGCTTTTGGGGGCGCGCTCGGGACAAGCCCGGCCATCTGACCCAGAGAGACCACTCGCCACTGCAGCCGGCCTTCCGTCCACCAGACGAAGGCGGCTTCATCGCCCCGGACGGTCATCTCGGGCACGGAGCCGGAGCCGCCGCATTCCGACACCTCTTTCTCGCCGCTCCAAACCGCTCCCTCCGAATATTTCAGGAAGAGGCGGTTTGCCTTCTGTGAGGAACGGACCCATGAGACAACCGGCGTCGAACCGTTGAGAAGACCAAGGGAGGGGAAGACGTCGCTCCCTCCGGAGGCGGAGCTGAGCTGGATGACCGGCGCCGCCGGACCGACGCCTTTCAGCATGCCGAAGATCTTGTACTGCCGGCCTTCATACTGCGACCAGACCATCCGCGGGACACACCGGGCGTCAAGGAATGCGGAAAAAGAATGGATGGGAAACGAGCTGGGGTTTCCAAGACCCACGGCCGGCGACCAGGACACCCCGTTATAGACCCTATAGAAGAAACGGGATTGCGAGGCTTCGGTCGCGGCCCAGAAAACCCAGATCCGACCCTGGGAGTCGGAGAGCAATTGCGGATTGAGAAAGGATGAGGCATCGGCCAGGAGCCAGGACCTTTTCCGGTCGATATCCTGGATGTAAAGACTCTGTTCGCCGATACGGTTGTAGATCCAGGCCAGCCAGGGATGGTCGGCTTGGTCAAAGGCCAAGTCGGGAGAGCAATTCCAGCCGGCTTTGAGAGCCAGGTTTTTGGGGATGATCACCCCGGGGGCGGTGAGGCGGCCGAGCCCGACTCGGCTCCGGGTGTCTCCCCACTCTTCCCAGACAGCCCAGGTCTGGCCTTTATGATCGACCTTGAGCGAGGGAGAAAGGACCCGGCCCTCGGCGGCGGGATAGAATCGATGTTCCATTGTCCCGGCCGTGCGGAGGTCGATTGTGGTCAAGCCCAGGCCGTTGGGGGCGCTTTCGGACAGGACAAAAAGGCTCTTCTGGGAGCTCCAGGCCGGGGCCGCCGTTCTTCCCTGTCCGAAACAGGGGCAGTAAACGCCCAGGAAAGCCAGAAGAACGAGAGACCACGCCTGCCTTATGGCCGTTCTCCAAGGGCTAAGATTTCTCATGGAAATCATGGGTAATAGCGTCGAATAGACGAAAAAGATACTAATATAAGCGGACTGAAAAATCAACATTCCCAATTAGGGGCTAATTTTTTTGTCTGACTCCGGGTGAGAAGCGGCAACGCCTTTGGAGCCGCCCCCGACGGCTTGATCGTGATCTTCCTCCGGGCTTAATTCACTTAGGATTCCAAAGGGTCGATGACCCGGCGACTAAAACGTAGAAAAGGTCAAAATTCTTAAGGTTTTAGGGCTATGCAGGAAAAGAAACCCCAGCCGTTTTGTCCTGAATTTGCGGACCCGGCCGGAACAAGACCCCTCTCGATTCCCCTGGGATCCCGGCGTCCTGTTCATGCTCCCTCATGCGCAAATCTTCAATTACTTTATGCATGAATTAGCCCCCGGGAAAATGCCGTTTGACAAGGATTTTTACTGACATTATAATTATGCGGCCTAATCTATACTTGAGGAGAAGAGAATGAAAAGGATCATCGTTCTGGTCGTGATGCTCAGCATTTGCGGACTGCTCGCTTTCGCTCAGTTCAACCTCGCCATTAACGTTTCTAAAACACCCGATACGCCCTCGATGTGGCCCCAAGTTGCCTTCGGCCCCGATGGAATTCTTCATGTGGTTTGGGTAGAGAACCTGACCTCCGCCAAGACGAATGTCATGCACGCGACCTATGACGGAGTCTCAGTCAGCGAACCCGAGAAGATCAGCGGAAGCGGGACGCACGCCTGCTACTTTCCCCATATCGCCATGAACAGCAAAGGCAAGATCGCGGTCATCTGGGGTCAGTACAACGAGCATTGGATGGCCGTCTATGACCCTGACCAGAAGGCATGGCTTGAGCCGGAGATGGTTGCCGACGAATTTTACGGGAGCGGCTTCCTCAGCCGGCCCAAGATCGCCATGGATGAAGACGGCAATATTTACCCCTTTTTCTTCGCCAACTACAACTGCTTCAGCCGCAGCAAGATCAACGACATCTGGGAGCCGATCTTCCAGTTGGATGGCGGGGGCATCCCCGCCAAGGAAGGGGGCATTTGCGCGGCCCCCGACGGGAAGATCTGGGTCGTCTACGACGTCAAGCAGCCGGGCGGCGATTACAAAGTCGCCTTCCGAACGCGGACCAAGGACACCCCCTGGTTGAACGGCGACCTTGCTTGCAAGCTGGGCAAGTCCCAGGAACAACCGTACGTCGGAGTCGGCCCCGACAGCATCGCCTACATCTCCTATCTGGGCAATGACGGAGTGGAAGGCTCGAACGTCATCAATTTGGGAAAGATGGACGGAGTCGAGAACCTCGCCACGGCGATCGTGGGGCCGAGCGCTTTCCATTATCCGCGGGTGGCCGTCGATAGCCTCGGGTTCCAGCATATCGCCACCCAGTACGGACAGGGCGATCATGGGCTGGGCATCCAGTACTTCACCAATGCATCCGGCTCCTGGACGGGACTCGGCATTCTGCCCAATTCCCAGGGCGAGCCCAAGCTTCCCGGGATCGCCAGCGAGGCCTATGGGAACATCGCCGTTTCCTATGATTCCCTCACGAACGGGCTCAAGGAAGCCTATATCACCACCCGCTACCCCGTCGTCGCTAAACATTTTTATGCCCCGGTCAACACAGCGATCACGATCGCCTATACGGGCGTCATGAGTCCCGAACCAGCGGTGAAGTACTCCCTGAGCTGGGCTAAGAACCCTGATAACAACGATGATTATATCAGGGGGTATAGGATCTATACAAAATTGGGCAGCGGGGATTGGCAGCTCTTAAATGAATTCAATAAGGATACCTTGACCTTGGATATTTCCTATTCCGGGGCGAACAATCCCTATTTGGCCCAGAAGGTCCAGTTCGCCGTTTCCACGGTGTCCATCAGCGGCCTTGAAGGAGACCGGGTCACCTTTTAAAAAATCCACGTCGGAGGCGCGACCATGACCGCCAGAGGTGTGAAAAAGGGTTGCCTGATAGCGGCCCTCGTGCTGTTCTCTATTATGGGAGGCAGGGCGGGAGTCGTCATTTCCCATTCGTCGGACACCGACTCCGTAGGGCCCAAGCTGGCCATAGATCCGAGCGGTAACGTCTATGCCGCCTGGGTCGAAAAATATTCGGATACGACCGGCGATGTCTTTTTCAGCCGTCGCGACAACGGCTCCGGGGCATGGAGCACTCCCCAGAACGTCAGCAATTCGGGGGACGTCTGTTCGGCCATTCATGACAGTTATCAGATCTGCGCCATCGATGCCGACAGCTCGAACAGAGCCTATCTGGTCTGGATCGAACGGAACGTCATCAAGATCAGGATCTATTCGGGCGGGAGCTGGGATTCGGCCTTTACCCTTGCCTCCGGGACGAGCGTCGACCATCCGGCCGTGGCGGTCGATGCCGACGGCAACATCTATGTCGTCTGGTGGTTCACCAACTTCACGGTCAACAGCCGGGTCAGGATCAACGGCCAATGGGAGGCGGCCAAGAAGGTCAGCGCTTCGGGCAAAGCGGGCAAGATGCCGGATATCGCCGTCGGCGGCGGGACCGTCGGCTGTGCCTGGATGGATAAGAGCTCAGGGGCCTACCGCATCGGCTATTCCCGCCGGGACAAGACCTTGAACGCCTCCTGGAGCACTCCCGTCACCGTTTACAACGGTTCGATCGAACATAATTATTGCGCCGTGGGAGTCGACCCCTCCGGCGTGGCTCACGTGATCTTTACCGAGGAGCCTACCGAGGGGATCCGGACGATGAAGTACTGCTACAAGTCCGGGTCCGGGTTCAGTTCTCCCCTCACCATTTCGAACACGTATACGATCCATTACCCGATGATGGAGACGGAAAGCACCAATCTGTATTGCACCTGGCAAGTCGGCGGTTGGGGCAACGGCCAGGCCATGCACTACAACGTCAAGACCTCGGGCGGCTGGAGCGGCGACACCGCCGTGGCCAATTCCTCCGGCTGCACCTACGGGGATATCGCCGTTCACCCGGACGGCACGATCGCGGGCGTATATGATGATAATGACGGGGAGGTTTACTATTATGAGAGCGATGGCGGTACGCCGCCGCCGCCTCCGCCTCCACCGCCTCCGCCGGAAAACAAGCCCCCTACGGCCAACTTCAACATCTGGCCCAGCACCAATCCCTGGGCGCCGGCCAACATGCAATTCGACGGACAAATTTCCAGTGACCCGGACGGTTACCTGGCGGCCTGGGATTGGGTTTTTAAATCAGGGGACGACGTCATCGCCACCGATTCCGGGTCGAACATCTATCACCAGTTCGACTCCCGGGGAAGTTTTACGGTCACCCTGACCGTTCGCGACAACGGGGGCCTCACCGACCGGAAGACCAAGTCGTTCAGCGTCCTCGGCCTTTACCCGCCCTTGAGCCAGGCCAAGGAATGGTTCAGTGATGAGAGCCTGTTCCAGGTCCGCTACGGCTACAAGATCACCTGGGCCAAGAACCCCGAAAACGACAAGATCGCCTCGATCAATCGCTACCGTGTCTATCGGAAATCCGAGGACGAGGACACCTGGAATTATTTGGGCGAGGTTCAGGCTTCAGGCGTTCTGGAGTACAAGGACATCGACCTCGCCCTGGAAGACAAGGATATTCTGGGATACTCCGTGACCGCCGTCGATACCGATAATCATGAGAGCGCGGTGGGCGGTACGGGCTCGGGAAGCCAGGGCCCGCCTCCGGTGAACAACGAACCGGACAGGGCCAGCGGGAAACCTAAGCTGCCTATCAAGAACTAGGGTAGCGTCCCGCTCCGGAAAGAGCCGTTCTGTTCGTTTTGATCAGCAGGCGTCATATCCCATTTTCCGTCTGCCGCCGCCCTCTGCTCTACTTGCGGCCGCGGTTCTTGTCCGACGGGAGCATGATCGCCCGGACGTTTCAGTTCATGCGTTTGAACAGGAACCGGCCCAGGTACTCGGTCGGCACCCCCAGGACCTGGGGCCTCCACGGCCGGTCGCATTGGGCGCAGGTCGGCAAGCCCTCGAAATCCTTGGCCGCCAGCTTGCGCCGCAGGGTCACCATCCTGTCGTTGTTCCAAATCTCGGCCAGGGTTGAATTCCGGACATTGCCCAGTTCGTAAGCCCCGAAGAAATCCTGGGGGCAGGGCAGGACGGCCCCGTTCCAAAAGATGACCAGGGCCTGCCATAGAAAAGTGCAGGGTGCATAGCGGCGCCGCTTCCGAGGTCGGCCGGTCTCGCCGGCCCAGTTGTGAAGTTTTTTGACCTTGACTTCGTCCAAGGGCAGGCCTTTGAACCGGGCCAGGAATTCCTTCCGCCCCCGGCGGCCGATCTTGTCGAAGACCTCGGGGAAATAGATGAGTTCCAGGACGGTGGTGGGCTTCTTGGACCTCATCTCCTTCTTGATCTCCAGAAAACGGACGATGTTGGCCACGGTCTTATCGAACCGGCCCTTGACCCGGATCTTCTCATAGCTTTCCTGGTCGAACCCGTCGAAGGAGAAGGCGAATTGGTCCAGGCCCGAGTCGATGAGCCGGCGGGCCTTGTCCTCGTCGAGAAGGGAGCCGTTGGTGTGGAAGCGGGTCACCAGGCCGGCCTC
>Ga0209253_10005040_pt1 | contig 11482 bp, 12 predicted proteins | sample FrelakmetBRP12BR_FD_187145 | JGI IMG/M metagenome (GOLD analysis project Ga0209253, IMG submission 187145) | Freshwater lake sediment microbial communities from the University of Notre Dame, USA, for methane emissions studies - BRP12 BR (SPAdes)... | ecosystem: Environmental > Aquatic >...
GTTCACGCGCAGCACGAAGCTCGTGGCCGACGCGCGCGTCAACTACCTGATGCACTTCCGCAAGCCGGCCGCGGGCTGATGCGATCGCACGCGGCCCTGCTGCTGGACCTGGACGGCACGCTGCTCGACACGGCTCCCGACATGGGCGGTGCGCTCAATCGGTTGCGCGCCGAGCACGGTCGCGAGCCGCTGCCGTTCGCGAGCATCCGGCCGGTCGTCTCGCATGGCGCCGTGCGGCTGGTGTCGCTGGGCTTTCCCGAAGCCAGCGGTGCCGCGTTCGAGACGCTGCGGCTGCGATTCCTGGATATCTACGCCCAGCACCTGGCCGAAGGCACCCGGCTGTTCGACGGGTTCGAACTCGTGCTCGAGTCGCTCGAGGCACGCGGGCTGCCCTGGGGCATCGTCACGAACAAGCCGGGCTGGCTCACCGACCCGCTGCTCGCGGCGCTCGGGCTCGATCGTCGCACGGCCTGCGCCGTCAGCGGCGACACGCTGGCCGAACGCAAGCCTCACCCGCTGCCACTGTTGCATGCGGCCGGCCTGGTCGGCGTACCGCCGGAGCACTGCGTCTACGTCGGCGACGCGGAGCGGGACATCCAGGCGGGTCGCGCGGCCGGCATGACCACGGTCGTGGCGAGCTACGGCTACCTCTCGTCGCAGGACGACCCCCTCAGCTGGCAGCCGCACGGCATCGTCGCGACGCCGCAGGAACTGCTCGACTGGATGGCCACCGACACCGCACCGGGCACACGCGCTTCGGCATGAGTGAATCCCCGGCCCTTATATTGCTGCTCGCACTGCTGGCGCTGATCGTGTTCGCGGCGGGCTGGCTGGTCGGGCGCCGGCGCACGCACGCCCTCGAGATCGAGCTGGCGCAGGCGCGGGCCGAACTCGATTCGGGCGAGCGCTTGCGGGTCGGGTTCGACGCCGTCGCCGGAGCGGCCCTGCGCAGCAACAGCGAGGTGTTCCTGCAACTCGCCCGGCAGACGCTCGGGCAACAGCAGCAACTCGCCGCGCGTGACCTCGCGGATCGCGAGCAGTCCGTGGCCTCGCTGCTGGCCCCGGTGCGGGAGGCGCTCGCCCGCACCAACGAGCAGATCGCACGTATCGAGAAGGAGCGCGCGGAAGCGTTCGGCTCGCTGCGCGCTTCACTCGAAGGTGTCGCGCTCGGGCAGCAGGCGCTGCAGCGTGAGACGCGCAACCTCGTCACCGCGCTGCGCCGCCCCGAGGTGCGCGGCCAGTGGGGCGAGATGACGCTGCGCCGGCTTGCGGAGCTCGCCGGCATGGTGGAGCACTGCGACTTCGTCGAGCAGGTGCACGTCGCGGGCGAGGACGGTGCGCTGCGCCCGGACATGATCGTCAACATGCCGGACGGCCGCCAGCTGGTGGTCGACGTCAAGACGCCGCTCGATGCGTACCTGTCCGCGGTCGAGGCCGCCACCGACGAAGCGCGCGACGCCGCGATCAAGCGTCACGCGCAGGCGGTGGTCGAGCGCGTGCGGGCACTGTCGTCCAAGGCGTACTGGTCGCAGTTCGAGCGCAGCCCGGACTTCGTCGTGTTGTTCATCCCCGGCGACCAGTTCCTGAGCGCCGCGCTCGGCGAGATCCCGACGTTGCTCGAGGACGCGATCCGCCAGCACGTGATCATCGCCACGCCGTCGAGCTTCGTCGCGCTGCTGAAGGCCGTCGCGTACGGCTGGCGGCAGAACCTGCTCGCCGAGAACGCGGCCCGCATCCAGGAACTCGCTGAGGACCTCTACAAGCGGCTCGCGAAGTTCGGCGAGCACATGGCGAAGATCGGCCGGTCGCTCGGGTCGAGCGTGGACGCCTACAACAGCGCGGTCGGCTCGCTCGAACGGCAGGTGCTGCCCGGGGCGCGCAAGTTCACCGAGCTGGGGCTGCGCCCCGAACGCGAGATCGAGGAGCTCGCGCCGGTCGAGAAACTGGCGCGGGTACCCGCAGACACGCAGGGAGATTGATCTTGCCTACCGACCGCGAACTCCGATCCTACGTCGCGCCCGCGGGACTGCTCACGGATCGCGTCATTCTCGTCACCGGCGCCAGCGGCGGGCTCGGCGGCGCGCTGGCCACCGCCTGCGGCGCGCTCGGCGCGAGGCTCGTGCTGTGCGGCCGCAGCGTGAAGAAGCTCGAAGCCGTCTACGACACAATCGTCGCAGCCGGCGGGCCGCGCCCGTCGATTGCGCCGATCGATCTCGAGCGCGCGGACGCCAGCCACTACGCCGCGCTCGCCGACGGCGTGCGCAACGAATTCGGCCGGCTCGACGGCCTGGTGCATGCGGCGGCCCTGCTCGGCGAGCGAGCCCCGATCGAGCACCACGACGTCGTCACCTGGATGAAGGTGATGCACGTGAACGTCAACGCGGTGTTCATCCTGACGCAGGCGCTGCTGCCGCTGCTCAAGCTGTCGGAAGACGCATCGGTGATCTTCACGACGAGCGGCGTTTCCGTGCGCGGCCGCGCCTACTGGGGCGCCTATGCCGTGTCGAAGTTCGCTTGCGAGGGCCTGATGCAGGTGTTCGCCGACGAAACGGACACGACCACGCACATCCGCGCCAACAGCGTGAACCCGGGCAAGATGCGCACGCCGATGCGCGCCAAGGCGTTTCCGGGGGAGGATCCGGCGACGTTGCCGACGCCGGACCAGGTGCTTGCGTCGTTCCTCTACCTGCTGGGGCCCGCCGGCCGAGGTATCACCGGCCGCCGCTTCGACGCCCAGTAGACCGCTTCGCGCGCGCCGTCGCGCGCGAGCCGGATTTCCGCGCACCCGAAGCACGGGTTCGCGTACGGCCCGCCAAGCCGAGCACCACGTCGAGCTCCGGTCCCGAAAGCTCGCGGGATCGTCCGCGCGGCAGGTCGCGCGGCAACGCCACGGTGCCCCAGCGCAAGAGCAGAGTGCGGCTCACCTTGAGCCCGACGCCATCGAACAGCGCGCGGATGGCGCCCCGAGGCAGCGGCGTATCGGCCGCGACCTTGAACCAGAAATTCGTGCCCGCGCCATCCAGTCGCTCGATCGAGGAGAACGTGACCGGCTCGCCTTCGACGTCGATCTCGGTCGGCATCTTCGGCCACTCGTCCGTGCCGCGCGGCCGCAACACCCGCACGCGATACTCGACCCCAAGCGAGCTGCCGGCGCGAGCGGCTGCCGCGGCCAGCGTGCCATCACTGGTGAGGACCAGCAGGCCCTCCTCGCCGAAGCCGAGCGCATTCACCGGCACCCAGCGTCCCGAACGCAGGCTCGGCAGTCGCGCCTCGACGCCCGCACGATCGTCGCCGACCCGGGCACGCAGCATTTCACCGCTCGGCTTGTGATAAAGAATGACGCGGGTCGCCTGCTCGCCGGCCAGACGCTTGGTGACGTCGCGCCCGTCGACGACGATGCGGTCGGTGGAGCGGACGCGCTGGCCGATCTCCGCAGGGGCGCCGTTCACGAGCACCCGCCCCTCACGAATCCAGTCTTCGACTTGGCGCCGCGAGCCGATGCCGTGCTGGGCCAGCAGCTTATGCAGCCGTTCGTCCAAAATGGCGATCAGCGTTCCTGACTGTCGCGGGGAGCAGCCACCAGCGTCGGCACTTCGGGATCACTCGCCGGCGAGTCGTCGTCGTCAGCGGCGGTTTCCTCGTCGTCGAACGCATCGTTGCTGGCATCGATGGCCGGCTCGGGCGATGCCTCGGTCGTTGCCGCCACCGGCGCAGGCAGTGCACCCGCCCCGCCCGGCACCGGCGCGCCACCCGGAAATTCCAGCTGCACGCTGATGTCGTCGAGATCGCGCAATTCGGCGAGCGTCGGCAGGTCGTCGAGGCTCTTGAGCCCGAAATAATCGAGGAACTCGCGCGTCGTGCCGAGCAGCTCCGGACGGCCCGGCACCTCGCGGTGGCCGACCACGCGCACCCAGTTGCGCTCATGCAGCGTGCGCATGATCGTGGACGCCACCGTGACGCCGCGCACGTCCTCGATCTCGCTGCGGGTGATCGGCTGCCGATAGGCGATCAGCGCCAGCGTCTCGAGCAGCGCGCGCGAGTAGCGGGTGGGCCGCTCCTGCCAGAGGCGCGAAACGATCTCGGCGTGATCGGGCCGCACCTGCAGGCGCCAGCCGCTCGACACCTCGCGCAACTCGCAAGCGCGCTCGGCGCAGCGGGTTTCGAGCTCGCCGAGCGCGGCCTGGACCTCCTCGGTCGTCGGACGCTGCTGCTCATCGAAAAGCTCGAGCATCTGCGCAATGCTGACCGGGCGGCCGGCCGCGAGCAGCACGGCCTCGAGCACGTTCGACAGTTGGTTCTGGCTCATGATTCGATCCGGTTGGCGGCTTCGGGCCGCTCGTTGTCCACGACGAGGGTGACGTGTCGCGGGGCGCCGGCGCGCACGTGAATCGGCGCGTACGGCTCGGCCTGCACGATCTCGATCAGGCCTTCGCGCAGCAGCTCGAGAATCGCCGAGAACGTGACCGTGACGCCCATGCGGCCTTCGGCCGGACGGAACAGCTGCGTGAACTCGACGAAGGCCTGGCTTGCCAGCGCGCCGAGCACGTCCGACATGCGCTGCCGCACTGACAACCGCTCGCGGCTCACGTGGTGGTGCGCGAACATGTCCGCGCGCTGCATGACGTCCTTCAGCGCGACCAGCATTTCCTGCAGCGTCACCTCGGGCAGCATGCGCACGACGCGACGCTCGACGAGTTCCGCCGACGCCGCGAACGTGTCGCGGTCCACGCGCGGCAGTTCCTCGATGTCCTGTGCGGCGACCTTGAATCGCTCGTACTCCTGCAGGCGCCGCACGAGTTCCGCGCGCGGATCGGCCTCCTCCTCGGCGACGCCGCCCGGCCGCGGCAGCAGCATGCGCGACTTGATCTCCGCGAGCGTGGCCGCCATCAGCAGGTACTCGCCCGCGAGCTCGAGCTGCATCCCGGCCATCAGGTCGATGTACTGCGTGTACTGACGGGTGATCTCGGCGATCGGGATGTCGAGGATGTCGAGGTTCTGGCGACGGATCAGGTAGAGCAGCAGGTCGAGCGGTCCCTCGAACGCCTCGAGGAAAACCTGCAGCGCGTCCGGGGGGATGTACAGGTCGCGCGGCATTTGCGTCAGCGGCTCGCCTTCGACGACCGCGAACGGCATCTCGGTCTGCTCAGCGAGCTCGGCCGGGACCGGCTCGGCACTGACCGGGGGCGGACCGCCTTCGATGAGCCTCAGTTCTGGTTTGGTCATGCGGCGTCCTCAGCGGTAGGCGAGACCGATGGCCTGCTTGACGTCGTCGAGGGTCTGGCCGGCGACCTCGCGCGCCTTCTCGCAGCCCTCGGAGATAATGCCCCTGACGAGGTCCGGGTTGTCCTCGTATTCCTGCGCCCGTTGCCGCATCGTCGTGACTTCCTCGACCACACGCTCGATCAGCGGCTTCTTGCACTCGAGGCAACCGATGCTGGCGCTGCGGCAACCCTGCTGCACCCAGGCCTGCACGTCAGCGCCCGAGTATATCTTGTGCAGGTCCCAGACCGGGCACTTGTCCGGGTCGCCCGGATCGCTGCGGCGGACGCGCGCCGGATCCGTCTGCATGGTCTTGAGCTTCGCCGCGACCGAGTCCGGATCTTCGCGCAGGCCGATCGTGTTGCCGTAGGACTTCGACATCTTGCGGCCGTCGAGGCCGGTGACCTTGGGCGTCGTCGTGAGCAGCACGTCGGGCTCGGGCAGGATCGACCGGCCCGTGCCCTCGAGATACCCGAGCAACCGCTCCCGATCCGCCAGCGTCAGGCGCGAGTTGCCGTCGAGCAGCGCATGTGCCGTCGTGAGCGCCTGCTCCTCGCCCTTCTCCTGGTAAGCCTTGCGCAGGTCGCGGTACAGCGCCGCGTTCTTCGCGCCGAGGTTTTTCACCGCGCGCTCGGCCTTCGCCTCGAAATCAGCCTCGCGGCCGTAGATGAAATTGAAGCGGCGCGCGATCTCGCGCGTGATCTCGACGTGCGCGACCTGGTCCTCGCCCACCGGCACGTACATCGGCCGGTACAGCAGGATGTCGGCGCTCTGCAGCAGCGGATAGCCGAGGAAGCCGTAGGTCGCGAGATCCTTCTCCTTCAACTGCTCCTGCTGGTCCTTGTAGGTCGGCACGCGCTCGAGCCAGCCGAGCGGCGTGATCATCGACAGCAGCAGGTGCAGCTCGGCGTGCTCGGGCACGCGCGACTGGATGAACAGCGTCGCCACAGCCGGATTGAGACCGGCGGCCAGCCAGTCGATGACGACCTGCCAGGTGTAGTTCTCGATCTGGCCGGTGTCGTCGTAGCCGGTCGTGAGCGCGTGGTAGTCCGCAATGAAGAAGTAGCAGTCGTACTCGTACTGCAACTCGGTCCAGTTCTTGAGCGCGCCGTGGTAATTGCCGAGGTGCAGGGCACCGGTCGGCCGCATCCCGGACAGCACGCGCCGCAGGGCGGTGACGGACGAACTCAAGGGCGCATCCTACGCAGAAATGAAGAATTAAAAGCCTTAGGTTTCATCTGCTTACAAGATACATATCCGTCTGCGTGGAGCTTCCGGAACCCCCGCTCCCGCGAGACGAAAGGCGGATTATACGCAGGCGAGCCCGATGCCGCCGTCATTCGAACGCGCTGACGTCGCCCTTGCCGCGCCGGACGACCACCGGGGCCGGACCGGACAGGTCGATCACGCTGCTCGGCTCGAAGCCGCAATGTCCGCCATCGATCACCAAGTCGACCTGGTGCTCGAGCCGTTCCTTGATCTCGTGCGGGTCGGTCATCGGCTCGGTGTCGCCGGGCAGCAGCAGCGTCGAGCTCATGATCGGCTCGCCGAGCTCGGCCAGCAGCGTGCGGACAATCGCGTTGTCCGGCACACGGATGCCGATTGTCCGCCGCTTCGGGTTTTGCAGGCGTTTCGGCACCTCGCGCGTCGCCTCGAGCAGGAACGTGTACGGCCCGGGCGTGAACGCCTTGAGCGTCCGGTACTGCGTGTTGTCCACCCGCGCGTACTTCGCGATCTCGGAGAGGTCGCGGCAGACGAGCGTGAAATTGTGGTTCTTGTCGGCGTCACGGATGCGACGAATCCGCTCCATGGCTTCCTTGTCGCCAATCAGGCAGCCGAGCGCGTAGCAGGAGTCCGTCGGATAGGCGATGACGCTGCCCTCGCGCAATGACGCGACGGCCTGGCGGGCGAGCCGCGGCTGGGGGTTGACCGGGTGGATGGCGAGCAGGAAGGACATGGCAAAGGCGCCAATCTAGCGTTGGGCGCGAGGGACGACTTGGCTATGATACGCGACCCGGCTCGAGCCCGAGCCACCAGTCGCCGCCACGCATGCAGTTCCTGATCGACCTCCTGCCGGTCATCGCGTTTTTCGTCGCCTACAAGGCGGCCGGCATCTACGTCGCCACCGGCGTGCTGATCGCGGGCGTGCTGATCCAGACGGCCGTCAGCTGGATCCGCCATCGCAAGGTGAGCCCGATGCTGCTCACCTCCGCGGTCCTCGTGCTGGTCTTCGGCGGACTGACGCTGCTGATCCACGATGCCACGTTCATCATGTGGAAGCCCAGCATCGTCAACTGGCTGTTCGCCGGCGCGTTCCTCGTGAGCCAGTTCATGCGCGGCCCGACGATCATCCAGCGCATGCTGGGCGAGAACGTCACGCTGGAAGGCGCGGACTGGCGCCGCCTGAACATGATGTGGATCGGCTTCTTCGTCGTGGCCGGCGCATTGAACCTGTACGTCGCGTACAACTACGACGAAGCGACCTGGGTAAATTTCAAGCTGTTCGGCCTGATGGGCCTCACTTTCGTCTTCGCGCTGCTGCAGGGCGTGTGGATCGCGCGCAAGGCCGAGACCGCCTCAGGCCCGGACGCAAGCTGACATGCTGTACGTGATCATCGGGCAGGACGCGCCTGGCGCGCTCGCCATCCGCCGCAGGGTGCGTGCGCTGCACCTCGAGCGCATCGCGGTGCTGTCCGACGCGGGCCGTGTCGCGATCGCGGGTCCCTGCCCGGCCACGGATTCCCGGGATCCAGGCGAAGCCGGCTTCACCGGCAGCGTCATCGTCGCCGAGTTCGACTCGCTGCAGGCCGCGCAGGATTGGGTCGCCGGCGATCCGTACGTGACCGAGGGCGTCTTCGAGAGCTACGAGGTGCGGCCATTCATCAAGGTGCTGCCATGACGCAGACCCGACTCGACCGCCTGACGGAGCGTCTGCGCGCGGCGCTCGAACCTGATCAACTCGAAGTGATCGACGACAGCCACAGGCACGCCGGTCACGTCGGCGCCGCCGACGGGCGCGGGCACTTTACGGTCGTGGTGGTGTCGAAGCGCTTCGCAGGGCTGAACACGCTGCGCCGGCACCGTCTCGTCTACGAGGCGGCTGGCGACATGATGACGACCGACATCCATGCACTGTCCATCCAGGCGCTCGCCCCGGGCGAGGCCGGCATTTCGTGATTCGATTTCAAACACAGAGGCTCCCGATGCGTAATTCAAGAATCCTGATCATCCTCGTGGCCGGCCTGCTCGCGGCCTGCACCAAGCCGGCCGGCGACGCGGCCACTGCGGCCGACGGCGCGAAGGCCGCCGACGGTGCGAAGGCTGCCGCGACGACCGTGGCCACCGTGAACGGCAAGCAGCTGAGCAGCGACCTGCTCGACGTGTTCGTGCAGGCCGTCTCGGGCGGCGCGCAGGAGCCGCCGAACGACGAGCAGAAAGCGCAGATGCTCGACCAGCTGATCAACATGACGCTGGCTGCGCAGTCCGCCGAGAAGGACGGGCTCGCCAAGGACACCGCCGTCCAGGCACGACTCGACCTGCTCCGCACGCAGATCCTGGCGGAAGCTGCGAGCGAGAAGTTCGTCAAGGCCAACCCCGTCTCCGAGGAGGAGTTGAAGGCCGAATACGACACGCAGGTTGCGGCCATGCCGAAGGAGTACAAGGCGCGGCACATCCTGGTCGAGAAGAAGGAAACGGCGGAATCGATCATCCGTGAGCTGCAGGCTGTCAGCGACCCCGCCAAGCTCGCCGACAACTTCGCCAAGCTCGCCGAGAAGGAGTCGAAGGATTCGAGCGGCAAGAGCGGTGGCGACCTCGGCTGGTTCTCACCGCAGACGATGGTCAAGCCGTTCGCCGATGCCGTCGCCGCGCTCGAGAAAGGCAAGTACACGACCGAGCCCGTGCAGAGCGAGTTTGGCTTCCACGTGATCCTGCTCGAGGACATCCGCAGCCCCGAGGTGCCCGAGTTCGAACAGGTTAAGCCGCAGGTCGAGATGTTCGCGCAACGCAAGAAGCTGCAGGCTTACATCGACGGGCTTCGCGAAGCGGCCAAGATTCAGAAGTAGAAAAAGCTGTCAAGCCGACTTTGTCGGCAGAACGGCCAGCTCTCCGATGGGGGGCTGGCCGTTTTTCTTTTGGAGGGTCGGACGCCTCACCGTGAGCCTCGTCCGCGCTGGTCCGCGTACCCGCTTCCAGTGATCGACTGGCACGATCAGGAAGGTGCCGCGCGACCCGTTGGCCGGCGCGGTCTGGGGCGCCGGGCGGTGTCCTTTGCACACCGTCGTCCCGCCATAAGGACCCGGCAGTCAACTTACGACACTTTCGCGGAATATTCTTTAAGCGTCTGTTATATATAACGTTATAAACAACGGCTGCGAAACTGTGAACTGGCGCACAGTTTATCTCCCGCCTGCCCGACTTAAGTCCAATTGGCCGCGACGCGTTGTTTACATAGGTTGTGGCGGAGCGCCGTTTCCGCCACCCCCACCCGCCTTCGCCAGAACACTTGAACCACCGACGCTAGACGCCTGAATTACCGCTGCTTTCAGTTTCAGGCGCTGCTGAAGACCTTTCGAGATGCCCCTTCAGGAGGGGTACGTAACTTCACGAATATGTTGAACTCTTGACCGGCGGCTGGCCCCCGATATAGTTCCACTCCGAACTTAACAATAACCCCCAATGTCAGCGGCACTAGCAATTCAGACGGCGCCGCCCTTTCACGGGCTAGGAATGAGCGAGACCGTAAAGAAACCCTTGCTTGCGGCCTGTCGCCACCTGTTGCACCCGTTGGTGCGGATCCTGTTGCGCCATGGAGTCTCGTACGGCGAGTTCACGGATTCCGTGCGTGGTGCGTACATCGACATTGCGCGAGCGGAACTCGTGCCACCAGGGCGTCCACACACCGATTCTCGTCTGTCGATCCTGACGGGCATCACCAAGGAAGAGGTCCATCGCATCCGAGCGCTGGACGAAAAGGACGACTCCGAGGTCGGCCTGAACAGAATCGCGCGCGTCTTACAGGGCTGGAGCCAGGACCCGGAGTACTTGGGTCCATACGGATTACCACTGGAGATCCCACTGTTCGGCGATCGCATTTCGTTTGAGCAACTGGTCAAGACCTACGCCGACGACGTAACGCCGCGGGCGCTCCTGGAAGAACTTGTGCGAGTGAACGCGGCCCTTGAAACAGATGACGGTTATGTCCGTCTGTTGAATCGCACCTACTTACCGACACCACTGGACCCCGTTGGCCTAGAGCGGCTCGGAAACGTAGTGAACTATTTCATCGATACGGTGGACTTCAACCTGCAAAAGAAGAAGCAGGGAGAAGGCAGATTCGAGCGATACGCCATAACCATGGAAGGGCTGTCGCCGTCGGCCTTTCAAGCATTCGACGAGCTGATTCGCGAGAAGGGCCAGGAGCTGCTGGAGATCCTGGATGACTGGCTCGGCCAGAACGAGACCAAGGGCGGACACAAGTTGCCGCCGACAGAATCGATTCGCACTGGCGTCGGGATCTTTCACTTCATTGAGAAGGACCCGGCAATTAACGATGAGATCGAGATGGTTGTGAGTAATCGCACAGCCGATAGCCTTGCAACAATTACGGAAAAGAAGGGGAACTGAGATGATTTCCAAGGGCAACGTCAGGGCCATTGCGGCGGCAGTCTCCCTGACCCTCGCGCACGCCAGTGCAATGGCGGGACAGTCGTACCCGGCTGACGCGGTATTCGCGAAGCTCAGTCGCCCCAGCGCCATCATCGGTGGCGATACCAACGCCATCATCGGTGGGGACACCAACGCGATCATCGGTGGCGATATGAACGCCATCATTGGCGGCGACACGAACGCGATCATCGGCGGCGATATGAACGCCATCATTGGTGGCGACACCGACGCGATCATCGGCGGCGACACCAACGCCATCATCGGTGGGGACACCAACGCGATCATTGGTGGCGACACCAATGCAATCATCGGGGGCGATACCGAAGCCATCATCGGTGGCGATATGAACGCCATCATTGGTGGCGACACCAATGCGATCATCGGCGGGGATACCGACGCGATCATCGGCGGCGACACCAACGCCATCATCGGTGGGGACACCAACGCGATCATCGGCGGTGATACCGACGCGATCATTGGTGGCGATATGAACGCCATCATTGGTGGCGACACCAATGCGATCATCGGCGGGGATACCGACGCGATCATCGGCGGC
>Ga0209253_10005041_pt1 | contig 11480 bp, 10 predicted proteins | sample FrelakmetBRP12BR_FD_187145 | JGI IMG/M metagenome (GOLD analysis project Ga0209253, IMG submission 187145) | Freshwater lake sediment microbial communities from the University of Notre Dame, USA, for methane emissions studies - BRP12 BR (SPAdes)... | ecosystem: Environmental > Aquatic >...
TCATCCGCCACCGCCCGCAGCGACCATTGAAGGTTTAGCCTTCCTGAAGCGCTTGGCGAGGGAACCCGGTCTTCAGGGTGGCGAGGATGTCTGAGCCTGAGCGGGCCAACCGGAGAGGTCACTGGAGGGTCAGAAACAGTGTCCTGGGGCTCTCGTCTGAGTGGCGAGTTCCGCAGCCACCGAGAAAAGCGCTGAGGGAACGGCGTTAAAAACCTGAATGGGAGCGAGGCCGGTGGCGGATGATCGTATTCCCTGTCCTCTCGTTTTTTTTACTTTACCCCACTTTTTGTCATAGAGCCAGCTTTCCATTGACAATTGTCCTCTTCTCCTCTAAATATAGAGATTAGCGATCTACGGTGTATCACCGCGATTACTATCAAGAAAGGAGAACCAACTATGAAAGGCTTTTTGAAAAATATTCTCTGGCCGACCGATTTTTCCCATGAGGCACAGGAAGCCCTCCTTTACGCCGAAGTCTTTGCCAAAGCGTTTGAGGCCCGGATCACGGCTCTCCATGTCTCGCCCGACCTTTCGCTGGCGCTCTATGACGAGGCCTCGGCGGGCATCCAGCAAGAGCTTATCAGGGAGATGGAAGGATCGAAGACAAGGGCCCAGGCCAAAATCCAAGCTGTGGCCAGGAAAAGAGGCTTCTCCTTCAAGAAAATTATCGTGACCGAAGGCTCGGCCTCAAAAAAAATTGTCGAGACGGCTGAGAAAGAAAAGGCCGACTTGATCGTCATGGGTAAGAGAGGGCAATCGCTCGTGGAAAGGATCCTGATCGGAAGCGTGGCCAATCATGTCCTGCGGCACTCGCCCGTCCCGGTCCTGGTCACGAAGAAAAGGAAGCAGAAGTTCGAAGTCAAGAAGATCCTTGTGCCCACGGATTTCGCCAAAGAGGAAGATGTGGAGAGGGATTTCGCCTGGAAACTGGCCAAAAACTTCAAGGCCTCGCTGACCTTCCTCTATGTCCTCGAACTCTATGGTCATGAATTCCGGCTGGTGGATCATATGTTTAAGGCGGTCCTGGACAAGTTCCAGAAAAAAATTAAAGGAGAAGGAAAGGGAGTGGCCTATTCCGCGGAAGTGACGAAAGCGATCAACGCGGCCACTGGGATCGACAAGTACGGCCGGAAGTTTGGCTATGATCTTATTGTCATGGCCACGTGTGCCAGCAGCCTGGGCCGCTTCTTTTTAGGGAGCACAACAGAGAAAGTCCTCTCCTCCACGGACCTTCCTGTCTTTGTCCTCCCTCCGAAGTACTGTTGAGCAAAGGTGGACGAAAATAAAGTCCTCTGGGTTGCGCTCAATCTCGTCCTTTCCACCAACCTGAGGGCGGCCAAGAAAACCGTCGAATATTTCCCCAACTTGAGGGATATTTTTAGGGCGTCCCCCAACGACCTTGTCGCTTTGGGCTTAAAAGAAGACGAGGCCCAAGAGCTGACTTCTCCCGGGCTCGTAGAGAGGGCTTCCCGGGTCCTCAGTAAAGCCCAGAAAGAAGGCTGCCGCGTCTTCACGCTGGATGATCAAGAATACCCGGAGAGCCTGAGAGAAATATTCGACCCTCCGTTCGTCCTCTATTGTGCCGGAAGGCCCGAAGTTTTAAAGGATCCGGCTGTTTCAATCGTTGGCTCCAGGACCCCGAGTCCCTACGGGAGGGCCGTCGCGGAAAGGCTGGCGCAGGATCTGGCGGCGCTGGGTTTGGTCGTGGTGAGCGGAATGGCCAGGGGAATCGATTCCATCTCTCATTGGGGAGCGCTTAAGGCAGGAAAGACCGTGGCCGTCTTAGGATCAGGACTGGAGAATATTTATCCGAAGGAGAACCGCGCTCTTTTCCGGAAGATTGTCGCTGTCGGCGCCGTCATCTCAGAACTCCCCCCTGACTCTCCGCCGCTTAAGCATCATTTTCCCCTCCGGAACAGGATCATCAGCGGCCTTTCTCTCGGCGTCGTGGTCGTTGAGGCCTCGCGGAAAAGCGGGTCGCTCATCACGGCCCGCCTGGGCCTGGAGCAGAACCGGGAGGTCATGGCCGTCCCGGGAAACGTGACCTCCGACCTCAGTCTGGGGGCGAACTGGCTGATCAAATCCGGAGCAAAGCTTGTGGAAACATGGGAAGATGTGGTAGAAGAACTCCCATGTCCTTTGCGGGAAAGCCTGTTTTCCCGGAAGAAACAGGAAAAAAAGACGATGCCCGAAATGAGCCCGGCGGAGAAAAAACTCTTTGACGGCCTCAAGCCGGATGAGCTCACCCATATCGATGAGCTTGTCGAGCAGAGCGATGCTTCTATCTCCGAGATCCTCGCTCTCCTGCTCAACCTGGAGCTCAAAGGACTGATTTACCAGGCTCCGGGGAAGTACTTTCAGAGGAGTCTTTAGATGCAGAAATCTCTCGTTATCGTGGAATCACCCGCCAAAGCTCATACCATCAACCGTTACCTGGGTCCCGGTTATCTCGTCAAGGCGTCCATGGGACATATCCGGGACCTACCCAAAAAGAGTCTGGGCGTGGATGTCGATCATGATTTCGCCCCCCACTACGTTATTATTCCCGAGAGGAAAAAGACGGTCGCGGAATTGCAGAAAATCGCCAAGGCAAGCACGTCGGTCATCCTGGCCGCTGACCCTGACCGCGAGGGAGAGGCGATCTGCTGGCATCTGGGCGCGCTTCTCGAAAAGAGCAACCCGAACATCCGGAGGGTTCTCCTCAACGAAATCACCAAGAAGGCGGTCGAGGAGTCATTCCAGCACCTTGTGGAACTCGACCAGAACAAGATCAGGGCTCAGCAGACGCGGCGGATTTTGGACCGGCTCGTCGGCTACCTCATCAGCCCCCTTTTATGGAAAAAGGTCGGCAGAAATCTGAGCGCCGGCCGGGTCCAGTCCATCGCTCTTCGACTCATTTGCGAGAGGGAAAAAGAAATCAAGGCTTTTGTGTCTGAAGAATACTGGTCGATCGCGGCTCAGCTCGAGGCTTCCGAGCCCCCGCCTTTTAAGGCCGGCCTGGTGAAGATCGACGGGAAAAAGGCCAAGGTTGCCGATGGAACGAAAGCCGGGGAAATCGTAGCCGAGCTGAAACAGGCGCAGTTCATCCTCGAAGGAATCAAAGTCCAGGAAAAAAGCCGCCACCCCGGCCCCCCTTATATCACCAGCTCGCTTCAGCAGGACAGTTTTCGCCTCCTTCAATATCCTGTCAGGAAGACAATGTACATCGCCCAAAAGCTCTATGAAGGCCTTCCTATCGGAGAGCGGGGCTTGGTCGGTCTGATCACATATATGCGCACGGATTCAGTCCGCATTTCCGAAAGCGCTACCACCTGGGCGAGGCAATACATCGAGGCCAACTACGGCCGGGACTATGTTCCGGCTAAGCCACGAACCTTTAAGAACAAGAAAAAAGCGCAGGATGCCCACGAAGCCATCCGGCCCACGTCTGCGGACCTCCCGCCTTCCGTGGTCAAGCCTTTCCTAAAGAAAGAAGAATATGACCTCTACAGCCTAATCTGGAACCGCTTCCTGGCGTCCGAGATGAGCTCCGCCCGGGTTGAAGAGACGGAATTTTCAATCCGCGCCTCCAATTTCCTGTTCAAAGCCAAGGGAGAAGTCATGCAGTTTGATGGCTTCCTGGCCCTCTATCCCAGCCAGATCAGGGGAGGGGAGGCATTGCCCAAGGCCCGGGAGGGAGAGGAGCTGCGGCTCCTGGACATCGAGTCCAAACAAAATTTTACCCAGCCTCCTTCCCGATACACGGAAGGGAGCCTCGTGAAGGAGCTCGAGGCTAAAGGGATCGGCCGGCCGAGCACATATGCGCCGATCATCACGACTTTGCAGGACCGCGTCTATGTGATCAAGGAAAAGGGGAAATTCATCCCCACAGACCTGGGGATGTTCGTGACGGACTTCCTGGTGGCCCATTTTGCCGACCTGATGGAGGTCAAGTTCACGGCCATCATGGAAGAGGAACTCGACCGAATCGGGGAGGGCGAGCGCGACTGGCAGGAGTCGCTGAGAAGATATTATTCCCTGCTCAATCAGGACCTGTCCAAAGCGAGTGAGACCAAGAGCATTAAGCCGAACGGCATCCCTATCGAGGAGAAATGTCCGCGCTGCGGCCGCCCCCTGGTGATCAAAGAAGGGCGGTTCGGCCGGTTCAAGGCCTGCTCCGGTTATCCCGAATGCACCCACAAGGAAAGCATGCGCAAGGTGGAGACGACGAGCCTTGAGGAGAAATGTCCGACGTGCGGCGCCCAGCTTGTTCAGAAAAAGGGCAGGTATGGACTGTTTATCGCCTGCTCGAGTTATCCCAAGTGCCGGTATATAAAAAACAACAAGCCGGAGAGGATAGACACCGGGATAGCCTGCCCGCTGGCCTGCGGAGGGACGATCGTCCAGAGGAAAACGAGACGTGGGAAAATTTTCTACGGCTGCGGCACTTTTCCGAAGTGCCGATTCGCCACCTGGCATGAGCCGGTCGACCGCGCCTGTCCGAAATGCGCGAAGCCGGTCCTGCTCCGCAAAACCGACAAGAGCGGCACCGTTATCTATTGCCGGGACGAAAATTGCGGGTTCAAAGAGCAGGTCGATGACGCCATAAAGGATGAGAAGAGAACTTAGCCAGTTCCTTGAGTACCTCCGGCATGAGAGGAATGCCTCGGTCCATACGATTTCCGGCTATGGGAGCGACCTGACTCAGTTTTCCCATTATCTCGGGGAAAAGGAAATTTTGCTGCGGAGGCTGGATAATGTCCAAGTCCGCGGGTTCATGGCTCTGTTGCATGAACGACGCCTGAGGAAGAGCACCTTGGCCCGGAAGCTTGCCGCCATCCGCTCCTTTCTCCAGTTCTGCGTCAAGAAGAAATGGATCACCGAGAACCCGGCGAAAGTTGTGGCCACACCCAGACAGGAAAAGCTCATTCCCTCCTTTCTTTCTGAAGAAGAGATGGCCGATTTCTTGGAGGTCCCGCCTTCCAGTCACCCTCTCGACCTGAGAGATAAGGCCATGCTCGAGCTTCTTTATGCCACAGGGATTCGGGTGAGTGAGCTCGTCGGAATAAATCATGAGGATGTGAATGTTAGAGAACGGCTCATCCGGGTCCGGGGCAAAGGCAAGAAGGAGCGTCTCGTCCCCTTTGGACGCATCGCCGAAGATGGGTTGAGATCCTATTTAAGGATGAGATCATCGCTGCTCAAAGGCAGGATCGGGGAGGACGCCCTGTTTCTGAATTATCAGGGCGACCGGATCACTTCCCGCTCGGTGGAAAGGATGGTGGATAAATATATCCACCAGACCGCCTTGAAAAGAAAAATAAGTCCGCATTCGCTCCGCCATTCCTTTGCTTCGCATCTTTTGAGCCGGGGCGCCGACCTGCGGGTCATCCAGGAACTCTTGGGCCACGAAAGCCTGGCGACGACCCAGAAATATACCCATCTCAACCTCGGGCAATTGATGGAGGTCTACAGGAAGAGCCACCCGCGCTCCTGAAGAGATATCCCGGACCGCCTCGCTTCCCTTCAGACTTTTGGCGGCGTTTTCTAACCGTCCTTCCTCGGCGCCTGCGGAACCCGGCACGTCTGCCCTTCCTCCTGATCCCATAGGCCAGGAGTCTCGACCGGGACGCTTGTTCTATCAGAGGGAACGGCTGTCCCGAGAGAATCGTCTCCAATCTTGTTTTTTATGTCAATCTGCGTTGACTGAGGCCTTGGTCAAAGGTCAACAGGGATTGACGGTGAACAGCCCCAGAAATCTTCTAAATATCTGATAATAAATATATTAGAAAATACCCCAGTCTTGGCCTGGCGTTTGCATAAGAGCAAGGAGAAAGGAGGTCATCATGAGAAGCTTTAAAGTCGGAGCCCTAATCATCAGTCTTATCCTCGGCCTTTCCCTCCAGCCTCTCTTGTCTCTCCAGGCGAAGGCAGGGTCAAGCGGTGAGAAGATCAACATCAACACCGCCTCGCTCGAGGAGCTGCAGAAGCTGCCCCGGATCGGGCCCAAGATCGCCCAGAGGGTCATCGATTACAGAAAGGCGAATGGGGATTTCAAGAAGATCGAGGAGATTATGAAGGTTAAAGGGATCGGAGAAAAAACCTTCAACCGGTTCAGAGACATGATCACCGTGGGCCCCGAGAGCGCAAACAAATGATTGAAAGAAGGGGGCTCTGCCCCCTTCTTTCTATTCCTCCCCGCGGGCCGGTTTCAAACAGGCAAGCAGGAACGCCTTCATCTTTTTTAGGGCCCGGCCGCGATGGCTGACCTTGTTTTTTTCGGCTGGGGTGACCTCGGCAAAAGTCCTTTTCCAAGGTGGATAAAAAAATATCGGGTCATAGCCGAAACCGTTTTTTCCCTTCCTCTCGAAGGCGATATATCCTCTGACCTGACCTTTGACCTCTTTAAGGATTTTGCCTTTCTTCGAGAGCACAGCGCAGGAAACGAACCGGGCCTGACGCTCGCCCCGGGGAATCCCCTCCATCAGCCGCAGAACTTTGCGGATATTTTTTTCATCCGTGGCCCCGGGCGCGGAAAAACGCGCTGAAAAGATTCCCGGCTCTCCCCCCAGCGAGCTGACCTCCAGACCGGAATCCTCGGCCAGGGTCAGAAAATCTGTTCTCAGACTGCAGGCGAGGCTTTTCAGGCGCGCGTTTTCGAGAAAAGTTTTTCCCTTCTCCTTGACGTTTTCCCCGGCGTCCAGGTCGGCGAGAGAAAGGAATTCCACGGGAAGCCCGGTGAGGTATTCTTTGATCTCTCGGAATTTGCCCAGGTTGGTGGTGGCCAGGACGACTTTTTCTCTATTCAATTTTGATTTCGATGATCTCACCCATCTCAAAAAGGCCCTGGTTGAACTGTCGTTCCTTTTCGTCCGATGAGGAAAAAGCCAGGGTTACGGTCGATATGTCTTTTTCTTTTTTCAGATTCAACTCCGCCAGCTTGAGCCCAAGATGAAAGATCAATTTTCGAAGGTTGACCAAGATATCGGGACTATCCTTGATTTTGAGATGATAGTGGTAGAGAGATTTTTTCAGGTGGGTTTCCTCGAACCTGTGAAGAAAAACGAGCGTCCCTAAGACCAGCCCTGAGAAGATGATGGCAATGAAATAATACCCTGCGCCAATGACCAGGCCTAAGCCGGAAACTGTCCAGAGAGTCGATGCTGTCGTCAGGCCGTGGATCATCCCCTGCGATTGAATGATTGCGCCGGCTCCGATAAAACCCATGCCCGTGATGACCGCAGCGGCTATGCGGACCAAGTCGCCTCCCGTTCCGCCTTTGCCCCCGAGCACGAGCTGCGAAAGGATCATCATCATGGTCGCGCTTACGCAGATGAGGATGTGGGTCCTCAGTCCGGCGGGTTTATGGCTTGTTTCTCTTTCCAGGCCGATAATCCCGCCCAAGGCAATCGCCAGAAGAAGCTTGAGGGTAACCTCCAGGATGTTCATGGCCGTTTCATTTTATTATCAATTGAGAAAAAAAGCCAACACCAGGAGGAGCAAAAGGGAAAGCGTGTAAACGGCGATCAGCGGATTGCTCAGGAGGCTTTCTGGCTCTTCCATGATCTCTTTTTCCCGCAGGGTTTTGCGGGTGAATAGGTAGAAATAAAAAAGAAGCACGGGGGAGAGATAGATAAAATAGGTCACCCTGAAGGTCAGGGCGAAATAAAAGTAACTCGTGAAGAAGATAGCGGCGCTCCCGGCCATACCGAGGAGCAGCGAATTTTTTGAGTGTCTTTTATGGGACAGCCTGTACTCGGCCGCCCTGTCCTTTAAGAGCCTGAACTCAGACAGCCTTTTGGCCTCCATCAAGAAATTCCCAAAGGACCACCAGCAGATAAGAAGACTCGCCGGAGGGATGACATCCTGAGGAGAGAACGCATACCAGCCGATGAGGAAGCGGATGGGATTATTAACCGATTCTGAGATGGCGTCGAGGAAGGGGATATCCTTGGTCCTGATCGGCTTCAGGTTGTAAATGAATCCCGCCACGAGCAGGGAGAGCAGTGACAAAAAGAAAAGCCGGGAACAAAAGGCCAAAGCGAGGACAAAACTCACTGCGGCGAGGGCGATGCCCATGAGAATGAAGGGTCCTTTTTTAATCTCGCCCATGATGAGAGCGCGGTGGCGCTTCACCGGATGGTGGATATCGTAAGGAGCATCGGCGATCTCATTAATGATGTAGTTGGCCGTGGAAATGGCCCAGGTCAGGAGAAAAGAAAAAAGCAGGCGGAGAAGGATGACGGAAGGCCGGAAAGAAGAAAAAAAATCCCGGTGGAGAAAGAAGAAGGCCGCGCTGCCCAAAAAAATAGCGGCGCTGCGGAGCCATCTCTCCAGGCGCAAAGCGCGGACGTAGGCGTTCAACCTGTTTTTACCTTCCTGGCATAGATTTCAAACGAATCTCCGAGGACCAATTTTAGCGGAATTCTTTTCAAAAAAGTAGCCAATGAAGGATTTTCTAAGAACATCCGCAGGAGAGGCCTCCTCGAGACGAGATAGTGAGCGCTGAAAGTCCAGGAATACCGCCTTTCGTGGAAAATCGAAAAACCCGCCCGTCCGAGCAGCGTAGCCAGGGATGACCGGGAAAAGAAAGACAGGTGCGCCGGGCGGAGATGCCACCATTTTCGGCCAGCCATTCGCGCGGCCAAGCTGTGGATATCCGGAGTAACCAGAGCCAGAATGCCCGCCGGCTGCAGAACCTGGCAGGCTTTTTTTAAGGCCTCATAGGGCAGGGGCGTGTGCTCTATGAAATCGATCATCGTTACGGCGCTATAGTGATTCTCTGGGAGCGGTGCCCTTTCAAAATAGCCTTCTCTTATAAGGAGACGGTATTTCTCCTTGGCGGTTCTCACGGCCCAAGAACTGGGTTCGATTCCATCGGGCTGCCATCCTCCGCGCTCGGCGAGGCGGAGAAGAATACCCGTGGCCGCGCCCACGTCAAAGAGCGGACCTTTCTCCGGCGCGACCTTCTCGAGAAAAGAGAGAATCCGGAGGAAGTTTTTCGAGCGGCCTGCCGCTTCTTCCTCATAAAGAGGATCTTCGATCAGGTTGTAGAGCGAGAAAAGATATTCTGCGGAAGGCGAAGGATTAGCGAAAATATGCCCGCAGTCCACGCAGATGCTGAGGTCCCAGGTCTCGCCGTACTGGCTGTCCGTGATCTTGATCTGGTCCTGGTTAAGACGGCTGGCGCTAAACGACCCCTTTTTATAGGCATGGAACGACGGGCTCAGACAGGCCGGGCAGGCTTCGTATCTCACCAGCCCGTCTTGTCCTTGTTTCATCTCAGCGGTTGAGAAGATTCTTGAGCCAGAAATCGACGTAGCGGCGGTTCGATATCTCTCGTTTCGTGCCGCCGAACCCATGCCTTTGGTTGGGATAGAGCATGAAATCGAAAGTCTTGCCCTGGTCCATCAGGACATCCATCAGCTGGATGGTGTTTTGCATGTGGACGTTGTCATCCATGGCCCCGTGCTCGAGGACGAGGATGCCCTTGAAATTCTTGGCGTGGTGGAGGACGGAGCCGAACTCGTAGCCTTCCTTGTTCTCCTCGGGCTTGTCCATGTATCGTTCAGTGTAGATGGAATCGTAAAGTTTCCAGTCGGTGACCGAATACTGGGCGAAGCCGTGGGTGAAATAATCAGCGCCGTAAGTCAGGGCCATGCAGGTCGCATAGCCGCCGTAGCTTCCGCCTGTAATTCCGATCTTGGTGCTGTCCACGAAGGGCTTCTGCCGGAGCCACTTGACCGCCTGAATGTAATCGTGCATTTCCCACTTGCCCAGGTTCCGGTGCATCAGAGACTGGCCTTTTTTTCCGAAATGGGCCGATCCGCGGTGGTCAACGCTGAAGACAATAATCCCTTCCTGGGCCAGATAAAAAGTGGAAAGCCGGGGAAAAGAGTTGGAAACATCGCTCGAGCCCGGTCCTCCGTAGATGATGAACAAAACCGGATATTTCTTATTCTGATCAAAATCCGGCGGAAGAACCCAGGAGGCGGGCAAAGTGTATCCGTCTTCTGTAGGGATCGTAAAAAGCTCCTTTTTTCCTAAGGCGAACTCTTTGAGTTGGGGAGTCTGACTCTGGCCGGTGCTTCTTATCCAGGTCCCAGAGCTGTTGTAGAGGCCTTGCTTGCCTGGATTATCGACGCTGGAGAAATTATCGAAATAATAGCTCCCGCCGGGCGAAACCGAAGTGGAGTGAGTCCCGGGATCCTTGGTGATCTGCTCAAAGCCCTGCCCGTCGAGCCCAACCCGGAAAAGATGAGTCTCCGCGGTCTTGTCCTTCCTGGCGGTGAAATAGACTCTCGTGTTCTTTTCATCCACCAAACCGATCCTCTCCACGGTCCATTCACCCGAGGTCAGCCGGCGTTTCAGCGTGCCCTTAAGGTCGTAATAATAAAGGTGGCTCCAGCCGTCTTTGTCGCTGCGCAGTAGAAACCCGCTCCCGTCCTTGAAAAAATAGAGGTCTTCGAAGAACTCGATCCAGGCGGGCTGTTTTTCATCATAGATCTCCTCTTTCCTTCCTGTCTGGAGGTCAACTCCGTAAATCTTGAGGTTGTCCTGGCCGCGGTTCATCCACTGAAAGGTCAGGCGGGAGCTGTCGGGGAGCCAAGAGGGCCAAGCCACATATTGATCGCTATTCTCGTCAATATCGACCCAGACGATCTTACCGTCTGGCAGGCCGGCAATTCCCAGCTTCACCTTGGGGTTGGGATCGCCGGGCTTGGGGTATCGCTGGATCTCCAGCTCGCCGTGGACTCCGGCAGCGCGGAATATCGGAAAGGTGGGAACAGGGCTGTCGTCAAAGCGTAAAAAAGCGATCTTGCTGCTGTCGGGGGACCACCAGAAGGCGGCATATTGAGAGCTGCGGTTCGATATCTCTTCCATATAGACCCACGATTCATAGCCGTTGTAAATCGTCTCCGAGCCGTCGGCCGTGAGCTGGTATTCGAGTCCGCTCTCGAGGTCGCAGGCATAAAGATTATTGGTCCGGGTGAAGGCGACATGCTTCGCGTTGGGAGAAAGGCGCGGATTCTTTTCTTCCTCGGCCGTGGCCGTGAGACGCCTGAATTTTTGAGTCTTCAGGGAATAGAGATAAAGGTCATTTTTATACGAGTAGATGAAGGTCGTGTAATCCGGGCTTGCCGCCGCATACATCATGGCGCTGAAACCCTGGGGGAGGTTTTTCTGAAAGGTGCTCGAGTCCAGGAATAAAGTCTTTTCTCCGGTCCTGGCCGAGACCTTGAAGAGGGTCATGGTTTTGGTCTTCTCATCCCGCTCGCGGATGAGGTAATTCTCATCGTCGATCCAGGAGGCCGGCATCATAAATCTCATCAGGCCGCCTTCCCTGCTTTGGAAGGCCTGTTCATAGGTTATTTTCTTGGCTGCTTGCTGGGGCTGGGCCAGCCCACTGGAAAATAGAACAAAAAAAAGGGCGATAATAAATAGGGGCCTGAACAGGATTCTCTTTTTTTGCATGTTTGATCTCCTCAACAGCGCGATCA
>Ga0209253_10005042_pt1 | contig 11480 bp, 8 predicted proteins | sample FrelakmetBRP12BR_FD_187145 | JGI IMG/M metagenome (GOLD analysis project Ga0209253, IMG submission 187145) | Freshwater lake sediment microbial communities from the University of Notre Dame, USA, for methane emissions studies - BRP12 BR (SPAdes)... | ecosystem: Environmental > Aquatic >...
GCAACGGCGTTGTAGATGTTGAGAGGCCCGTCAGCACTCAGGGCCGTGGAAGGACGCATGGAGCCGGTCAACACGACCGGCTTTGAGCTCTTCACGGTCAGCTGGAGGAAATAGGCGGTCTCCTCCATCGTGTCGGTTCCGTGTGTGACGACGACGCCATCAACCGTGTCCGCGGCAAGAATCACGTTTATCCGTTTTGCCAGCTTCAGCCAGACTTCGTCCGACATGTCCTGGCTTCCGATGCTGGAGATCTGCTCCCCTGATATACGGGCAATATCTTTCAACGTCGGGACTGCTTTGATGAGCACATCCACTGTGACCGCGCCCGACGTATACCCTACCGATGTCTGGCTCTCAGCTGACCCGGCGATGGTGCCACCGGTGGCGAGGATGACGATGTGGGGAAGTTTCTTCCCCTGGGACAGGGCCGGCAAAACCTGAATCGCGATCAGAGCCGCAAGCAAAACCACAAACGTACGTTTCATGGTGTCATTCCTCCTTTGTTTGGCTATTGATGTGGGAAAGGCAACTTGATTTCTTCCTGGCAATTGTAACGTACCACCGGCGGAGCAGGTGGCATTTTGAGGGCCGAGAACCCTGCGCCCCGGCAACCTTTTTCCTTCATCATTTCTTGTTCGATATTGGACATTCACCCTGTCTCTGCGTGAATATCGAACAAGGAACAAGGAATGATGAAGTGAAAAGTTCGGTGCGGCGCCATGTTGTTCTTTCCCACCTTCCTCCTTCATCATTTCTTGTTCGATATTGGACATTCACCCTGTCTCTGCGTGAATATCGAACAAGGAACAAGGAAGAGAAGGGGGGGCGAGCCCCCCTTACCCCCCCCAAAGAAGAAATGCTCGATCGGCAAACAACTCTGCCGATGACGTCTCCCTGTGGTGCTGCCTCTTCGAAGTCCCACTCTCCTTGGAGAGGAATTCGGATTGAGTCGAGTGAGTCATGAACGACGAACGGCAAAGACGGCTGGCAATAACAGCTCCCATCGGCAGTGGGTTTCTGCTTCACACTAGAAATCAAAGAACACCCCGAAACTGATCCGGTGTGCGGGGCGGGACTGGCTGAGATTCGCCACCGTTCCCTCCTCCGGCGTGACGATGCTTCCCTGTTGTTTCGCACTCATGGAACCGAAGTTGTACTCGAGCCCGAATATCATCAGTTACAGAATAGTGCCTCGCCGATACAGATGTCCTCAGAAATCGTACTGCAGGAGGAACGAGACGCGATTGGCATTCCCGTAATCGCCGTTCTTGTTCACGCGACGTCCCCAGGCGTATTCAACACCAAGTCGCATCCCGGGTGCGATGTCCCAGAAGAGATTTGCGGAGATGTACTCGCTCACGCTGAAGGCGTTGTCCGGAAAAAAATCGATGTTGCGTATCCGGACAAAGCCTGCAGTGACATACGTCAACAAGGACGGCACCCACTCCCGGGCATATGAGATATATCCACCCGCCGATGCAGTCAGTTCGACAGACCCGGAGAGAGGGTTGTACACAAGATCCAGGCCTTCCCCTTTGAGCGCAGTAATGTAACGGGATACCCCTTTCCCACCCACGAACTGATACAGAATACGGTGTGGATGTGATCCCCCCAGGTAGATGCGTCCGCTCACCAGGAAGCCATACGCCGCCATGACTTCCAGGCTTCCGCTTGGAGCTCTCACGCTGATACTCCGGAGAACGCCCGCGAGCTGGGCATGCCCCCACGTTCCGGACTGTCTCATGCGAAAGATAACGTCAGGGAAGCTCTGAAATGACGGCTCGTGCCCCACGGAATCCGGGATTGTGGCCTCCACGCTTGGCGATTCGATCGCCGCGTCCCACGTCAGCTTCGAATTGATCGTCCCCATGTATCTGATCTGGACAGTTCTCGTACTGACAGAGCTGTTGGGGCCATCAAGGTCTACGGTAAGCGGAAGAGCTGTCAGGTCACCGAATGTCGACCATGTCTGTCCAAAAAGGAACCGGCTGACTGTAACGTACGCATGACGCAGGCGGAGGGCATCCGAAGGACCGAGAAAGTCGGTCTCCACCTTGACGAATATGTCGCCAAAGGTGGCTTTCTTCGTCGCCTCGAGGGCGAGCCGCGTCTGCGCGGCGGTCATCTGGAATCTCGCCTCATGCATGTTGGCGTCCCCGACCGGGATGTCATAGGTGTTGAAATTCGATGCGGTCTGCAAGCCGTTGAAGTCGTAGACTCCGTTCAATCTCACGGACCCAACAATTCGGAGCTCCGACTTCCCATCGGCGGTCCGAATCATGAAACCACGATCGACCGGCGAATCCTGGGGATGGGCTTCTTTTGCACGGACAGTATCGGCAAGTTGTAGAGAGCTGTCGGGTCCGGCTGTAACAATCAGGAGTTGGGTCGTATCCCTCTTTACTGCCAACGTGTCCCCCTTCGTGGCGACCGTCTCCCTCCTCGCAGGAACCAACCTGTCGGTCATTGTGGCAAGGGAGTCCCTGTTCGCCGCCAGCGAGTCCTTCGTTGCCGGAGCCAGCCTGGGGCTCACGATCCGGGTCTGCTGGGCAGCAACGGTGCAGAGTGTAGACTGAAGCAGAGTGACGGCGAGCATGAAAACCCACGCCGCTTGCGGTCCTCTGGTGCATTGACGGAGGGAGAAAATGCGTGTCACGAGGTGATCCATTTGCCAGTGGTCAATCATGCCCGTACTCGGGTACGGGCGGAACAATCGAATATACGCAACCTGCAGGAGATAGGCACGGGGACGCGGCCACACGACTACTCCCACACTCGTTCCCCTCCAACAGGCGGTTGAGTGACAACATCGGGCCCGGATTTCCCCGAGCCCGATGCAGGGGGCACGTGCAAGCAGAGTTACTTTGGTTTTGATGCGTACGGATTGCCACCGAGCGCGTTCGAGATATCAGTGATCGCCTTCTGCGCCCTGACACTGTTCCCCGCTCCATCGAGCGGTGGAGAGACAACGGCGATACCGAACTTGCCCGGGGACACGGCGATGATCCCTCCTCCTACACCGCTCTTGCCGGGAAGGCCGGTGCGATACAACCATTTTCCGCTGTCATCGTACAATCCAGCGGTGGCCATGACCGCCAGGATGTACGGAATCTTCGGAGTATCGATGACCTGTTTCTTCGTGACCGGGTTCTTCCCGCCAAAAGCAAGCGTTCCCGCCATCGTCGCGAGGTCCCTTGCATTCACGCCAATCGAGCACTGGCGCGTATAAAGGTCCACCGCCTGCGAGGGGTTGGACTTGATGTACTCGTAGGCATACATCAGCATGCCGATCGCCTGATTGCGCTGGTTCGTCTCGGATTCAGACTTATAGACATCCTGCAGTACGCTCAGAGATCTGCCGGCACAGTCATTCTCAATCCCGATGATCTTTCCCCATACTTCGTCCGCATTGGCACCCTTGACCAGGCTCGTTGCGGTGATTGCACCCGGATTGACCAGGGCATTCATCTCCGGTCCTCCCCCGAGCTTCTTGGACATCTCGACGCTGACGATCGAATTGAAGCGCATCCCCGTGGCATCCACGCCGATTGTATTCGCAATGACCTCAGGGCCCTGTTCCTGGATGACCTGAGCCATCGTGAACACTTTCGAGATCGACTGGATCGAGACCTCTGTTGTGACATCGCCGGCGGTATACACCTTCCCGTCCGCCGTCACGAGAACGATCCCGAACAGCTTGGGATCAACCTTGGCGAGTGCTGGGATGTAGTCCGCATTCGCTCCTTCCTTGAGGTCCTGATACTTTGTATACGCTGCTTTCAAAGCAGCCTCGATTTCAGCCGGTGTCTGTGCCTGCGCAAAGGGGACGGTTACAAGCAGGGCAACAAGTATCAGGCCAACGAGCCACATCCCGCCCTTGGAGACATTCTTTGATCTATCCATCTTCAGCCTCCGATCTGTTGTGAGAAGTTGAATTTCGCACCAAATTGAATCCGGAAATCATCCGCCTTCCAGCCGTCCGTATTGTTCTGCCGTTGTCCGTACTGGAATTCAATTCCCGCCATGAAGTTCGGGACGGGTGAATAGAGCAGATTCGCGAGAGCATACTGGCCCAGCTTGAATGCATCCGCCGACTGCCCGTCCGATGGTGTGATATCGACTCGTGAATAGCCGATTGAAGTGGTCCATTTGTCGTTCCAGGTATGATCGAGGAACGCAACGATGCCCAGCACGGGCAAGGGTTTGCCTTTCACCGGTTTCACCGGATCGCCGGCATTCTTTGCAATCCCGATATCGGCAGGGCCCTCGTTCATGTAGTTTTCAATCCCCTGTCCATAGACGATCTGGAGTCGAAGGACATCCTTGGAAATCTTGATATTCGAGCTGAGGTTCAGCCCCCAACCGACACCGTTGCCGGAGAGGTCATACTGGTCTGCAAGAATGTCGTCCCACACCATGTACCTGAGAATCCCGGCCACCTCGACGTACCCCCAGGGCTGGCCCAGCCTGTACTCAGCCGAAAGGTCAGGCAGAGGGAACCGGCCTTTGACATTTTGCAGCTCAATGCGGTCTGCGTAGTTGCCTGCGTCGCCACTTGCACCCGGCCGCTCCAGCGCGATGGTCATGCGTGTGTCGCCCTGGATTGGCATCCAACGGACTTGCACATTGCGGAAGAACACCATACCGCTCGGTCCCCAATACTCGAGCGAGTTCGGGAAGACATCAATGTCCATGAACGGACTCCATGTCTGCCCGGCACCGAAATGCCCCAACTCGCCGTACGCGTGCCGGAGTCGGATGGTTGTCTGGCCGGCATCGACGCCGACGCCGAACATTTCGAACTCGAATGTTGTCTTTAACTCACCGAGGTCTGTGGGAAAGGTGCCTTTCACACCGAGCCGGCTCTGGCGGACTCCGGCGTACCACCGACCGTCTTTGCCGAACTGATTTTCGTACGATGGCAGCTTTGTCGGCCGTACCACATCAAACCACGCTGGATCGTTCTGTTTCGTATCGAATCCCATATCCAGCATTGCGAAGCCATAGATGGTGAATTGCGGCTTCGCTTCCTGTGCGCGGGCACCCGGCGACGACACTATCAGCCAGATCGCGGCACCCAGGAAACTGATACACAGCATGTGACGGAAAATCTGTGTCTTCATGATTCATCCTCCTTCGTTGATGATGAACGGTACTTCCTGCAATGAACCCTTCCGAGAATCACACAGTGTGGCGAGATGGACACGACGTTCACCCTGCCCCACTTCCATCTCATTGTCCCACGCCCGACGAGGGGGTCGGTTCCGGCACCACTGCTGGACGATTCGCGTTGGCCTTTTCCCATGCTCTCACACGGTGACGGCCTTCATCGAAGATCCGCTCGTAGTTCCCTTTGAGAAACTTCTCTCTGGCCTCTTTGGTTAGCTGCGCCAGAAGCGGCGCATAGAGTTCATAGATCTTGAGATAGCTTTTCTGGTCGCTGGGAGCCACTTCATCGGTCCCGAACAGAAACCGATCCGGGTACTTGTTGAGCAGATCTGCCGTCCTTTTCATGGCTTGGGGAGAAGACACAAGGTATTTGGCAACTTCCGTCCACGAAAGGTCGATGTACACGTGTTTGAGCATGGAATCTGAGAGGGCACGCTCAAGCATCCCGATCTGGTCCTCAACGGGACGCACGATACGCCCCAGTCCGCAGTGAGCCCAGATGATTGTGGCGTTCCTGTGCCGGCGGAACAGATCACCCATCTGCTTGAGCGGATACGGCTCCTGCCCTGATTTCGGGAACGGCATGTTGATATCATTGTGGAGGATCACCACCAGCCCGGCTTCCGCTGAGAAGTCGAGGATGCGGTCCAGCGCCGGATTCATGAGACTGGCGATTTCACCGGCGATCTTGGATGAGACGAACTCCTTGTGAATGGAGAACTCCCCGATCCCGGAGAAGACCCCCGGGAACACGGTGAGGACGCGGCGTATGTGGTCAGCCGCGTACATATCCGCCGGGTTGAAACCGGTGATCATGGGATCGATTCTGGTCTGCTGCTCCCTGGTGAGGGACCTGTACGCCATGGCGATGAATGCGTCCGTGAAGGAATAATAATAGAGGGGCGCATCGGATTGCAGGTAATACGTCGGGGCAAAGTTCCCCGAATTCTGGTATGACCAAGTCTGCTGCAGCGGAAGACCGAAGAGAGCAACTCTCCCCACTTTCGATCCCATGATCTCGAGGAACTTGTGGATCTCCGTCCCTTCCTGAATGTAGTTCGTCAAGTGGAAATGGTCGTCATTCACCTCGTACCCGGCCGACGGGGTGGCAGGCCCCGTCTGTGCGCCTGCCGGATTCAACCACACCAGCAGGAATGCCATGGCTGCACAGCCTGCGATGATCCCCATACGGAGGGATGGGTAGCGATTCATCATAGTGCGTTAGCTCCTTTCTACAAATCTTCTGCAAGGTTAAGACCGCGTGTTTCTCTCCAGCCGGGAACCCCCATCAGAAGAAGAAACTCGTTGCCCCCGAGATCGTCGTACCCGTCTGGCCGCCGACATAGAAGCCGAAGACGCTGCTCGCGGGGGACTTGTACACGGAGATCACCTGGGCATTGACACGGAAGTACCGCTCATCGGACGGATAGAAATTCATTCCCCGGAGGTACTCGTAGCTGCGACCGAAACCTGCCTTCTTGTCGCCACATATTGGCGAGGTAGCGGCGCACAGCTCGAGTGTCTTGGGAATGGGGAAGAACGCCACCTGGATGGAGAAGGTCCTCTCCACGATCGAGCTGACCGGGAGAGGTCCATTCGCCTGGAAGTTGCCCAGCCAGCGGGTGCTCAATTGGGCCTGGAAGAAGAACCCTTGGTACTTGAATCCGGCATCGAACGACAGAATTCGGAAGGCAGCGCTCTGCACTGTGACACTGTCCGCAAGCGCGCCGGTCTCGAACAGGAGCCGCCTGGACATAACCACTGCCATAGGCAGTGGGTTTCCGCTTTGAACTAAAGGCCTGCCACAACACCGAAACTGATCATCGGCTGCCAGTCCTCGTACGGGGAATTCGGATCCTGAAGCACGTCAAAGAGAACCTCGACAAAGAGCGCTGTATTACGGGAAAGGTTGTGATAATACCCGGCGCCCAGATAGAGGAATGGAACCCAGACACGGTCAGATTGCAGGTTGGTCGTTTTGGCTCCGTAACTAACGTATGCAAACTCGGCATGCAGGTAGACCTGCGGGATAAACCGGAAGCGACCGAAGACGCTCGCCCCGTAGTTGTGCCAGGTAACCGTCGGTGTAGATCGCGAGTCCTGGATATATTCATAGCCTATCTTCAAGCCGCCGGAAAATTTCTGACTGAAGTTATAGCCAATCAGTGGCTGGATGCTGACCCGAAAGTAGCTGCCGAAACTCATGCCGACAGTACCTCCGAAGAACACATTCTGCGAGGCAGAAGTTGCGGGAGCCGGCTCTTTCGCTGTTGAATCAGGCTGCTGGGCCACAACCGGCAAGGTTACGAGGAGCACCAGAACTGAAACCCAGATCATACGTTTCATGGTATTGATCCTTTCAACGTGTCGGGGAGGGAGTTGTGTCCACTGGAAAAATCAAAGTACAAAATCCACAAGGGCCATGCAACAGATGAAGGCGTGCGACCCAGGGATCCGTCAGGAGTTCGCGCCCCTCGAACGGACAGACGAAGACTCACATCCCCGGCACTGCCCTTTTCAGGCCCGCCCGGAAAGCGGAGCCGGACTGGCTTGCGAAAACACTCTTGAAGTTGTGGCTGTGGGATTCCATTTCCAAGATAGACACTGGTCGATCGAACTTCAACCAGGAATTGTCAAGAAGGTGAGGTCCTTAGTCCTTGTTCCCACAGTTCGAAGACCTGGATTCGGCCACAATCCGTCATCCTATTGTCCCCCACTCTTAACGTCCTGCATTTCCTGTTCGATTTCGCCCTTTTCCGCCACTGCAGGGGACCGAGATTCTCCGAAACCGGAAACCGTGCGGGCCTGCCCGCCGGAGGGAGGCGCGCGAAAATACAAACACCCGGAAGATCGGGGCATTTTCTTGCCTGAATGGGGATTTGCTTAGGTTTCGATATTAGAGAGATGGTCTCTTCCAACTTGACAATGGCCGCACCACCAATGAGAGTTCGACAAGCACCGGTAGGTGATCGGACAAGTAGCCCTCCGGCCGGCGGGCCACGCAAGTACAGTGACTATCCACCTGCACCGATTCGCTCACAAACAGATAATCGATGCGATCGCCGGGGTCAGGATCTTTGATCGCAAAGCCCGTGAATGTCGCCGATGGACCGCGGTGTGGCGTGATCGCCCGTTGCATTGCATCAGTGAGATAAGGAGGGTCTCCATCACGCGATGTCAGTATGAGATAGGGAGCATCAGTGACCCCCGAATTGAAATCTCCGGCCAGAATAAACTGAGACTTGCCCGCGATCTCGCCTATTTTGCTGCGGAGAAGCCGCGCGCTGTTCTCGCGCGCCTGCACCCCCATGTGGTCGAAGTGCGTATTGAACACAGTGAAGATGGCCGCCGAAAGCGAGTCGTACAATCGTACCCAGGTCACGATCCGTGGAAGTGCCGCATCCCACCCCATTGACGGCACGGAGGGAGTGGGGGAGAGCCAGAATGTACCATCGGCAAGATAACCGAACCGGGCCTCGTTGAAGTAGATAGCAGAGTACTCTCCTTTCTCTTTGCCATCATCCCGTCCGACACCGCACACATCAAAGCCTTTTTGCCCATCCTTCAAGAACACCACCTGTGCGTGGAGTCCCTCCTGAACGCAGAGGAGATCGATTCTCTGTGACTGGATGTATGAGAGGAGCTCCTTGCTTCGCTTTGGCCACGCGTGAATTCCGTCGTCCGGATTGTCATAGCGAATATTCCAGGTCATAATGCGCAACGTGGGGGTGTCACTGGCCCGGTTCCCGGTCACTGCAGCGCATCCAGCACAAGCCAGCACCATGAACAGTATCAACAGGCGGATCAACCTATATGTGTATTGCGATGGCATCGGTTTTTGCATATCGTAAACCAGTTGCCGAGTGATGTTCTGCTTGCTGTTCACATCTAACTCCCCGGCCTGTTGGTCTATCGTCTTTTCATCACAGACTACGCATGTGTTCTTCCCACAACCCGGATGCCGGGTGGGACAGGACATGACGCTATGGGTCTTTACACGATCATGCCGCGCCGTCATAGGTGCAACGGCCAGAGAGGCGTCACGGATTTCGACGCGATAGATGTCGGCGGGCTCTTTCAGGGAAGGGCTGCCTTCGCCTGCTTTCCTGAACTCTTTCCCATCCTTGGATATTGAATACTCAACCTTCTTCGGAGGGAAAATCCTGTCGTTTAGGGAACTGGGGAAACCAACGAGGATCTTGTAGAGGGAAACGGTTTGGCCCATCATGAGAATCTGCACGGGCGTGTAGGATTCCTCCGGCACGAAGAATTGACGGAACGGCAGTAAGGTACGGCAGGCAACCGGGAAAGTCAAACACTCGGTCGGGCTGCGGGTCCCAATTGGAAAACGCGAGAAGGCTGACGAAAACACGAAGACCCGAAACCACCATCATTTGGTGGTTTAACCCTTCGACATGCTCAGGGTCAAACCCTGAGGGCCACGGAGTGGCATCGAAGGGTTCGAGCCTTCAAATCAGTCGTCCGTAGACCGGACTCGAATTCCGCGCACGATGCTGGCGCGCATTCCCAGCAGCAGGTCACGGTCGCCGGCATTTCGAGTGAACGCGTACCATGAATTGGAGGTTTGGTGACAATGTCGTACTTTTATCGGGTACCAAACACTCTAACCACTCCGTAATGGTGAGGCCGAAGATGTTTCAAAGGATCTTCACGGGTGTCGCATTTTCCATTGGCTTGTGCGGTCTGCCCTCCTGTGCTCCATCGCATGTCTCCACGCAGGAAGATGTGGCCAGCCAACCTCGAAACCGGTACGAATTGGATTCCGGCTGGGTCTGTATGAATATGAAGGAGGTGCATTCAACAGGGGAAGAGCTTTCAAATCCTTCCCTCCCGCTATCAGGCTGGCTGCCTGCCACAGTACCGGGGACGGTTTTGACCACCCTGGTGAACAATAAGTTAGCCCCCGACCCTTTCTACGGCATGAATAGTCGACGGATCCCTGATATCTATGATGCGGGACTGGAGATGTATACCTACTGGTTCGTGAAGGATTTTCGAGAGGAAAAACCGGTCGGCAGCAAGCAGATCTGGCTGCGCTTGCGAGGAGTGAACTACGGCTGTGAACTCTATCTCAACGGACACAGACTCAACAGGGAAACTCACTACGGGATGTTCCTGCGTCAATCATACAACATTACTTCTTCTCTCTCAATTGACGGGAACAACAGGCTGGCAGTGCTGGTGCATCCTCCAGACCCGGTGGGAAACCCCAATGGCGGCCAGGGGGGCGACGGCACTATCGGACGAAATGTTTCTTGCCAATACGTCGCCGGGTGGGACTGGATTCAGCCCATCCCCGACCGAAACACAGGGATCTGGGACAAAGTGACAATTGAAGTGACAAATACCATCAGTCTGAACAATCCTTATGTCATCACGCTGGTACCGGGCAAGAGATTTCCCGGTCAGCCGCAGGCCCCGGCAATCGTCCGCGTTAGCGCGGAAGTCGAGAATCCAACGCAAGAGCCGGTGCGCGGAACATTGCAGTACGTGCTGGAAGGAACTACGGTACGAAAAGAGGCCCTTCTGCAGCCCTTCTCGACAGTCACCGTGCAACTGCCCGACCTCACGTTGCGGAATCCCAGGTTGTGGTGGCCCAACGGGTACGGTCCGCAACCTCTCACCACGCTGGTGATTCAATTCGTGAGCGACCAAAGAACAGTGCTGGATGAAGAACCTGTCACCATCGGCATACGAGAAATTCAGTCAAGGTGGAACCCGCAGACACGAAGCCGCGAAGTGCTCGTCAACGGTCAGAGGATCTTCACAAAGGGGGGGAACTGGATCGTTTCGGATGCCATGCTCCGCCTCTCACCCGAACGGTACGATGCTGAAGTACGGTTTCATCGCGACATGAACCTCAACCTGATACGTATTTGGGGAGGAGGGATAACCGAAAGGCCCGAATTCTACAACGCTTGCGACAAATACGGACTACTAGTGTTGCAGGACTTCTGGATGTCGGGGGACTGCAACGGCAAATGGCTGGACCCGAAGAAAAAGGACGACCAGTGGACGAGGCGCAAGTACCCCGACGACCACGCGCTGTTCCTCCGTTCTGTGACCGATCAGGTCAAGATGATCCGTAATCACTCCTCCCTGGCCTTCTATTGCGGCGGCAACGAGATCCCTCCCCCTGCGGATATCCTTGTTGCCATGCAAGATTCACTGCTCCCGGCGTTAGACAGCAGTCGTTACTTCTTTGCGTATTCCAACGTCGACAGCATGTCGTACAATTTCATCGGAGGAAACGGGGACGGCGCCTATCATCTTCAACCGAATGACCACTT
>Ga0209253_10005043_pt1 | contig 11479 bp, 11 predicted proteins | sample FrelakmetBRP12BR_FD_187145 | JGI IMG/M metagenome (GOLD analysis project Ga0209253, IMG submission 187145) | Freshwater lake sediment microbial communities from the University of Notre Dame, USA, for methane emissions studies - BRP12 BR (SPAdes)... | ecosystem: Environmental > Aquatic >...
ATGGCCGCGTCGCTGTCGCGGGCGCTCGGGGAGCAGGTCCGGTACCGCGCGATTCCGCCAGACGTGTACCGCGGCTTCGGGTTCCCGGGCGCCGAAGATCTCGGCAACATGTTCCAGTTCAATCACGACTTCAGCGACGAGTTCTGCGCGGCGCGCAGCGTCGAGTTCTCGCGCTCGCTGAACCCTGCGCTGCAGAGTTTCGACGTCTGGCTCGCCGCCAATGCGAAACGCATCCCTGTCGGGTGAGGCGACCGGCCGCGTCGCGGCGTCGACGCGCGGCGACAGGCGAGGCTCAGCGTTGCTGCAGCCCGAGTGATCCGGGATTCACGAGGCCGCGCGGATCGACGGACCGCTTGATTGCCTCGAGCAGCTGCCAGGCCTCAGGCCGCAAACCGTCGCGGTAGCGATACGTCCGGCCGATCTGCAGGTGCGTGGCGCCGCGCGCGAGGAACAGCTCGGCGAGCTGGCTGCGGACCTCGAATACGAGCGCCTCGCCTGCGGGATTCGCGGGGAAGTCGGTGAATTTCGCCAGCGTCGCGTCGTCGAGCACGCGCTCGTAGTAGAGCGTGCGCGGGGCCGGCCAGTAGAACACCGGCTCGAGCACGAACGCGTTCGAGCCCACGATCGCCGTCAGCACGCCGACCTTCACGCCGTGCGCGTCAAACTGCGCCTGGTGCGAAGCGAACAGCGCCTGCACGGCCGACCATGTCTCGGCGGCATCCGACAGGCGAACGAGTGCGTGCACCGGCAACCAGCGCTCGCCCGCGGGTCCGATGGCGCTCGACATCGGCACGAAGCGCATGCCGCGCATCACTTTCGGGATCGTATTCTCGACCTCGCGCCCGCCGTGCGTCGCGACGATGCGGCGCACCTCGGCGAGCGAATCCGCCACGGCGTTTTCCGTCCGGCCTTCGGTGCCGACGTGCATCGAGTACGGCACGTCGTCGAGGAAGCTGCGGCCGGCGAGCGCGACCTTCGCGGCTTCCTTGAGGCCCTGCGTGAGGCCTCGCGCGGAAGTGATGACGCCCTTGACGGCCTTCAGGTCCTGGGCGAGGCCCGCACGCTTCATGCGTTGCGACTGCAGCACCGGGTCCATGCCGAAGCATTCCGAGACGAGGCCCTCGCGCGCGATGGCCGTCATCGCGCCCGACTGCGCGACGTGCGTGTCGAAACCGAAGGATGCCGTCTCGAAAAACGCGGGCCGGCGGATGAGTTTCAGCGTCGCCCTTGCCTTGAGCCCGAGTGCCCCCGTGTCACCGAGGAAGAGGCCGGTCAGGTCGGGCCCGTAGTAGCGCAGGAACGGCCTGGCCGTGCTGAGTGCGCCGGCTCCGGTCGCGAGCACGCTGCCGTCCGCGAGCACCACTTCGAGCGCGAGCACGCTCTCGGCCGACACTCCGTAGCGCGCCGAGCCCCAGAGGATCGAGTTCTGTGACAGCCCGCCGCCCACGGTCGCCAATGCTCCGGACAGCGGACCCCAGAAGGGCGTGCGCACGTCGTGCGGTTCGAGCGCCGCGTACAGCGCTTCCCACGTGCACCCGGCCTCGACCGTCACGTACATGTCGGCCGTATTGATCTCGACGACGCGCGAGAGCCCGCCGGTGTCCACGACCACGCAGGCATCGCGGTCCGGAGCGAACCCTCCCGTGTACGACGTCGCCCCGCCGCGGGCCACCACGGAGTATCCGGCGCCGGTCGTTGCCGCGACGGCGAGCGAGAGCTGCTCGACCGACTGCGGGCGAATCACGCAGGCAGCCACGTGCTCGCGCGGTCCGGCGATGTCCTGCGAGAAAAACCTGCGGTCTTCCTCGCCCGTCAGGACCGATTCGGCGCCCAGCAGTTGCCGCAATCGTGCCATGAGCGGCGCATCGGCCGCGGGGCTGGTCGAAGTCGTCATGGCCCGTCTCACCCCGGTACGAAAGTCCGCCCATCCTCCCAGCGCAGTTCCCGGACGGCAACCCCATACAGCGCGGCGACCGACTGCTCGTGGAGTACCTCCGCCACGGGTCCGTGCGACCAGCGGCCGTCGCCGAACAGCAGCAGCGCCTCGTCCGCGAACCGCGCGGCCAGCCCCGGATCGTGCAGGCTCATCACGACGCACGCTCCGGCATCGGCGCGGGTGCGAAACAGCTCGAGCACGCCGAGCTGGTGCAACGGATCGAGCTGCTGTAACGGCTCGTCCAGCAGGAAAAACGCCGGTGCCTGTGCCAGTACCGTGGCGATGCCGAGCCGCCGTCGCTCGCCTCCGGACAGCGTCGTGACGTCGCGGTCGTCGAGCCCGCCAAGGTCCGTCGCGGCCAGGCATTCGCGTGCGATGGCGCGATCGGCCTCGCTCTCCCATTGCCAGAAATCGATGTGCGGATGGCGGCCGACGAGCGCCGACTCGAGCACGCTGCCCGGAAACGGGTCGTCGCTCGCCTGCGGCAGCAGTGCGACGCGCAGCGCGAACTCGCCTCGTGGCCATTGCGGCAAAGCACGGCCCTCGAGCTCGACCTCGCCCGAGGCGGCCGGCCTGAGCCCTGCAAGCACGTGCAGCAGCGAGCTCTTGCCCGCGCCGTTGCGGCCGAGCAGTGCGACGATCTTTCCGGGGCGCAGCACCGCCTCGAGTTCGCGGACGAGCGTGCGGCCGGGCACGCTGACACTCAGTCGCCGGCATGCAAGGGCCTTGCGGTCGCCCGGGTTCATCGCAGCCAGCCGATCTCACGGGCCGTGGCTGGCCCGACCGTCATCTGCTCCAGCGAATCCGGGATCGCGGCTTCGCGCGCATTCAATGCGATGCGACCGGCCATGATCTCTCCGGTCTGCTGCGGGTAGAGAGGATTCTGCGTGGGGTCGCCGAGCCCGATCGGCGCCTGGGGTTGCCCATTGCGCAGGTCGTACTTGTCGGTGGCGCCGAGCGTGTGCAGGAACTCGTGGGTCAGGACGACGTCGTTGCTGCCTGCGGCGTCGTCGCCGGCAAACAGGTGTGTCACCGCGACCAGGCCTTTCTGCAGGCCGGTCGAGTCGGGCGCGACCTGCCCTCCGTCCGGCGTGTGGTAGAGCGCGAACACCTGCACGTCGGGCGGCGGCAAAGGATCGTTGGCCGCGACCCGCCACGCCCAGTGGCGCAGCTTCAGGCTCCAGAGCGCGACGCTGATGGGTCCCGGATGCCGAGGGGCGTCGGGCGGCGGCTCGCGCACGGCGTGCGAGACGCGGACGCTGACGGGCTCGTCGATCTCCACGCCGTACCGCTCGGCTTCATCGGCCAGGAAGTCCGTGACGTCGCTGAACGTATCGTCATCGAGTCCCGCAACGAATCGGGTGGTGAGGGAGTCCGTGTCCACGGCGACTGGATACACGGTCACTCGCAGCGTCCCGTCCCAGTCGGTGCTGCGCCGGCGGTCGAGCCACGCGCCGAGCGCGACGAACAGCAGCACCGCGAGCAGGACCGCAAGACGCACCGTGCCGAAGAAAGTGCGCTCGGCCACGATTCACGGATACAGCCGCGTCGCGAGCCAGGGACCGGCGCTGAAGCCGTCGGAGCCCGCCGGTTCGAGTTGCCGGGTCCAGCGCGCACGATCGTGCACGCGGAACGGGCCTTCCATCCACAGCTCTACCGTGTCGGGCCACAACCGGTAGCCGCCCCAGTGCGGCGGGCGGGGCACATGCGTGCCGAAGCGGGCGGCCTCGGAGGCCACCCGCTTCAGCAATGTCGTACGGGAGTCGAGCGTCTGGCTCTGCAGGCTCGCCCAGGCGCCGATGCGGCTGTCGAGCGCGCGGCTCGCGAAATACTCGTCGCTCTCCGCGTCCGGGGACAGCACCACGCGGCCCTCGAGGCGCACCTGGCGCGCATACGTGTCCCAGTGCAGCACGGCGGCGACGCGCGGGTTGGCGGCGAGCTCGGCGCCCTTCCTGCTCTGGTAGTTCGTGAAGAAGACCGCGTAGCCGGGGTCCGGCACCAGCTTCTTGCAGAGCACGACCCGCGCGGAAGGCTGGCCGTCGGGCGTCGACGTGGCGACGACCATGGAGTCGGGGTTCGGCTGGACCTTGTGCTCGCGGGCCTGGGTGAGCCAATCCGCGACCAGAGGCATCGGGTCCGAGGGAAGGTTTGAAGGCAGGAATCCCTTGCGCAGCATCGGTCTCGTCCGGTCGGATCAGGGCTGGATTATGCACGACCGTGCGGGCGGGTCGCGGGCGCGACGGCTTGCGGGCCGGTGGGCCGCCCGGTAAAAGAACCAGTCCCTGCATGCGACCCGCCCATGAAGTCACTTGAAGAACTGCGCGCCCGGCTCGACGTCCTCGACCGGCAGATACTCGAGCTGGTCGCCGAGCGACAGTCGCTCGGCGGTGAGATTGCCGCCGTCAAGCGCACCACCGGCCAGTCGACGCGCGATTTCCGTCGCGAGCGCGAAGTCCTGCTCAAGGCGCGACGTGACGCCGAGTCGCTCGGCGTGTCGCCCGCGCTGGCCGAGTCGATCCTGCAGGCGCTGATCCGCGGTTCGCTGACGACCCAGGAACAGGCCCGTGTGGTCGCTCAGGGCCGCGGGTCGGGTCGCACTGCGCTCGTCATCGGCGGCCGCGGCAAGATGGGCCGCTGGACGGCGGATTTCCTCGCCTCGCAGGGATTTCGCATCACCATCGCGGACCCGGCCGGCGAGGTGCCGGGCTACGAATGGGCGGCGGACTGGGCCGGGACGCCGCTGGCTCACGACCTGATCGTCGTCGCGACGCCGCTCAAGACCGCGAACGAAGTGCTGCTGGCGCTGGCGAAGCGAAAGCCGACCGGGGTCGTCTTCGACGTCGGGTCGCTGAAGACACCGTTGCGCGCCGGCCTCTCTGCATTGCAGGCGGCAGGCGTGCGCGCGACGTCGATACATCCGATGTTCGGCCCGGATACCGAGCTGCTCTCCGGACGCCACGTCATCTTCATCGACCTCGGCAATGCATCGGCCCTCGAGGAGGCGCGCTCGCTGTTCGCGTCGACGATGGCCGACCTCGTGGTGATGGGCCTCGACGAGCACGATCGACTGATCGCATTCGTGCTCGGACTGTCGCATGCGCTGAACATCGCGTTCTTCACGGCACTCGCCGAGAGCGGCGAGGCCGCGCCGCGGCTCGCGCGGATGTCGAGCACGACCTTCGACGCGCAACTCGACGTCGCGACCCGGGTAGCAGCCGAGAACCCGGACCTCTACTACGAGATCCAGAGCCTCAACGCATACGGCGAGGAATCCCTGAGCGCGCTGCGCGCGGCCGTGGAGCGCCTGTACCGCTCGGTGCACGATCATGATCCGGATGCGTTCGTGGACATGATGCGCCGCGGCCACGAGTACCTGCAGGTGCGGCAGGCGGCGCGCGGGCAGGCTCCTGGCTAGCGGGCCATTTCAGCGCTGGCGCGACATCAGCAGCAGGAAGAGCGGCACGCCGACCAGCGCGGTCAAGGCACCGACCGGCAGCTGGCGCGGCGCGAGCAGCATGCGCGAGGCGAGGTCGGCCGACATCAGCAGGATTCCCCCGAGCAGCGCCGCCGTGGGCAGAACCACGCGGTTGTCGGTGCCGAGCGCCAGCCGTGCGATGTGTGGCGTCACCAGCCCGACGAAGCCGATGCTGCCAGCGGCGCTGACGGCGACGCCGGTGAGCAGCGAGCTCAGCATGAACAGCAGCATCTGGAACCGCCGCACGTTCATGCCGACGCTCGCCGCCTGCGTGACGCCGCGCGCGAGAACGTTGAGGTGACGACCGAGCAGCGCGCCGGTGACGGTCGCCGCGAGCAGCAGCGAGAGCAGCCACTCCCAGCGCTCGGTCCGCGACAGGTCGCCGAGCAGCCAGAACACCATGCCGCGCAGCGAGGTGTCGTCGCTCAGCGCGAGCAGCAGGCTCACGATCGAGCCGGCGCCGGCTGCGACGACGACACCGGTCAGCAGCAGCCGCGTGGGCGTCCAGCCGCCCGGTCCCTGGGCCAGGCCGAAGACCAGCAGGCAGGCCCCGAAGGCGCCGAGCGCCGCGGCGCCGTCGACGCCGGCGGCGGGCAGGCCGGCCATGATTGCGAGCAGCGCGAGCACCGAGGCGCCGCCCGATACCCCGAGCACGTACGGGTCGGCGAGCGGATTGCGCAGCAGGACCTGCAGCATCGCCCCGGCCAGCGCAAGCAGGCCGCCAACGGCGAAGGCCGACAATGCCCGGGGCAGCCGCAACCCGAGCACGACGTCCCGTGCGATGGACGACTGCTCGGTGCCAAAGGACTGTACGATCTGACCGATCGAGAGTGGCAGGCTGCCCGAGGCCAGCGACAGCGCCAGCACCGCGATGGCGACGGCGAGCAGCAGCAGCAATGCGGCGGTCAGGGATAGGCGGCGATTCATGCGTCGGGCCCCCGGGGCCGGCAAGCGTACGCGCCGAGTTCCCGGTTTCACAGGGCTGCGCGGTGGCGGGGCGTCTTGGACCGCCAGCCCGCAATGTGAAAAAATGAGTCAAGTCTGGAGCTTACGGATCAATGGCCGATTTCATCGACGCCCAGGGATTTCGCGCCAATGTCGGGATCGTGCTGATCCGCGACGGCGGCGAGGTATTCCTCGGCAGTCGCAGCGATGGCCGAGGCTGGCAGTTCCCCCAGGGCGGCGTGCAGCGTGAGGAATCGCCCGAGGAGGCGCTCTTCCGGGAATTGCACGAGGAGATCGGCCTTGGGCCCGAGGACGTCGAGGTGATCGCGACCACTCGGGACTGGCTGCGATACCGCCTGCCGCGCCAGTACGTCAGGCGCCGGTCGCGGCCGCTGTGCATCGGCCAGAAGCAGCGCTGGTTCCTGCTGCGCATGCTGGGCGACGATGGGCGCCTGCGATTCGACACGACGGGGCGGCCTGAATTCGACGACTGGCGCTGGGTCGACTACTGGTCCCCGGTTCGCGAGGTCATCTTCTTCAAGCGCATCGTGTACGCGCGGGCGCTCGACGAACTGGGGCGCCTGGCGTTTCCCGCCGGTCCACCGGCCTACCCGGAGTGGTGGTCCGACGACGTGTTGAAGCCACCGGAATCATCGCGGCGTTCCCGGCCAGCGGGCAGGCGACGTCCGGTGACCGAAGGGGCCGGAGAGTAGTGTCCGACCCCACCACCGCGCGGCTCCCGCCATCGCGCTGGCGCCGCTCGCTGCCGTACTTTGCGGTCGCCGTCGCGGCCATGCTGGCATTCTGGGTGGGCTACCAGCGTGGGCAACTCGCGGCCGGGCTGGACGCGGCCGGTGTCGCCCGCGAGCGGCGCCTGCTGGGCAACAAGGTCAAGCAACTCGAGGCAGACAATGCGCTGCTGACTGCCAAGGCGGCCGAGCTCGAGATGGCTCGCCGTCTCGACCGGGATGCCTACGGCCAGGTCGAACGGACGCTCGGCGACCTGCAGTCGAAGCTCGCCCGCCAGGGCGACGACCTCGCGTTCTACCGCAGCATCGTGTCGCCTGCCGACGGAGTGCAGGGGCTGCGCATCCAGCGATTCGAGGTCCAGTCGGGCACGAGCCCGCGCGACTTCACCGTCAAGGTGACGTTGATCCAGGCCATGCGCCAGGAGAGCGTCGTTTCCGGGCTGGTGCAGGTGATCGTCCACGGCATGGAGGGTGACCGGCCTGTGCGGCACTCGATCGGCGAGCTGGTCGGCCGGCCGCGGGCGCAGCTGCCATTCTCGTTCCGTTACTTCCAGACGATCGAGCAGGACGTGACGCTGCCAGAGGGCTTCATGCCGTTCGACGTGGAAGTGCAGGTGCGTTCGGCCAAGCTCAAGTTCCCGATGCAGGAACGGTTTCCCTGGAAAGTCGTCACGCAGCCCCTGGCGGCGGGTCCCGTGGACGACCTCCCGGCCACGCCCCGGGAGACCGTCCGGTGAGCCCGGCGGCCCGGTGCTAGAATCAGGGCCCCTGGTGGGACCGATGGAGCGACTGCCGATGAGCAACCTGCAAGAGACCCTGGAGAGCGCAGCCGAGCCGGTGCTGCTCTTCACCGACTCCGCGGCCGTCAAGGTGAGTGAACTCATCCGCGAGGAGGGCAATCCCAACCTCAAGCTCCGTGTCTTCGTCTCCGGCGGCGGATGTTCCGGCTTCCAGTACGGCTTTACGTTCGACGAAAAAGAGGAAGAGGGCGACACCTGCGTCGAGAACCAGGGCGTCAAGCTGCTGATCGACCCGATGAGCTTCCAGTACCTCGCGGGCGCCGAGATCGACTACAAGGAAGACCTCGAGGGTGCGCAGTTCGTGATCCGCAACCCGAACGCGACGACCACCTGCGGCTGCGGCTCATCGTTCTCGGCCTGACCCGGGCTTGGCCCGCTCCCAGGTTTCCGTGCCCGACGTACTGGCGGCTGTCGACCTCGGTTCCAACAGCTTCCACATGGTCGTCGGGCGTTACTCCCACGGCCAGATCACGATCGTGGACCGGTTGCGCGAGACGGTCCGTCTCGCGGCCGGCCTCGACGACCAGGATCGACTGAGCCGCGAAGCCACCGGCCGGGCGCTCGCCTGTCTCGAGCGCTTCGGGCAGCGGTTGCGCGACATGAAGGCCGAGCGCGTCCGCGTCGTCGGCACCAACACGCTGCGCAAGGCCAGGCGCAAGGGCGCATTCCTCGACCGCGCACGCGAGGCGCTCGGCCACCCGATCGAGATCATCTCGGGCGTCGAGGAAGCGCGGCTCATCTACCTCGGTGTCGCACATACGACGCCGAGCGAGGGCGGCCACCGGCTGGTGATCGACATCGGCGGCGGCAGCACCGAGCTCATCATCGGCGAAGGGTTCGCCGCCCGGCGACTCGAGAGCCTCTACATGGGCTGCGTGAGCATGACCACCGCGTGGTTCGCCGACGGCGAGATCACCGAGAAGCGGTTCAAGCGGGCGCGTACCGCCGCCGAGCTCGAGTTCGAGCCCATCATGGCGCGGTTCAGGAGATCCGAATGGGATGCGGCGTTCGGCGCCTCCGGCACGATGCGCTCGGTGAGCGACGTGCTGCTGGCGCACGGCGCACCGAACGGCGACATCACGCGCGAGGGCGTCGAGTGGCTGCTCGCGGAATGCTTGCGCGCCGGCGACGTCAAGCGGCTCAAGCTACCCGGCCTCGCCGGCGACCGGCAGGAGATTCTGCCCGGGGGTCTCGCGATCATCGTCTCGGCGTTCCACATGCTCGGCATCGAGTCGATGCGCGTGGCGGACGGCGCGCTTCGCGAGGGCCTGCTCTACGACCTCGTCGGACGCCTCACCGACGAGGACGCGCGCGCCCGCAGCGTGCGCTCGATGGAGGGCCGCTTCCACGTCGACGGCGCGCAGGCGGATCGAGTCGAGGCCACGGCGCTCGCCTTTCTTCGCCAGGTGCGCGAGACATGGGACCTGCCCGAACCGCTCGCGGAGCTCGCACTGCGCTGGGCAGCGAGGCTGCACGAAATCGGCCTCGACATAGCGCACGCGCAATATCACCGGCATGGCGCGTACCTGCTGCAGTACGGCGATATGCCAGGCTTCCCTCGGGAGGAACAGCGGCTGCTCGCCGTGCTGGTCGGAGGACACCGCCGCAAGCTGAACCGCGAGCAGTACGAGGACCTAGTGCCACCCTGGCACCTCAAGGCGGAATCGCTGGTCGTGCTGCTCAGGCTCGCCGTGCTGCTGCACCGCGGGCGCGGGCCGCGCTCGCTGCCGCAGATCGATCTCGCCGCACGTGGCCGCTCACTGGAAATGACGTTCCCGAAGGGCTGGCTCGCGGAGCATCCACTGACCGCCGCCGATCTCGAGCAGGAGGTCGATTACCTGCGCGCCACCGGCTTCCGCCTGCGGGTCTCCTGAGCGATCGCGGATCGAACGTGGAGTGTCAGCGGCTGGCGAGCCGCTGGCCTGCGTCCCGGCCACCGGTGAGTTCGAGCTTCGCGAGCGACGTCTCTGCCTGCGAGCGGAATTCCGCCAGGTACTGAGACGGGATCTCGGTGCGCGGCAGCGGGATCGTCGACGGATTCTTGTGCTCGCCGTTGATGCGGTATTCGTAGTGCAGGTGCGGGCCCGTCGCCGCGCCGGTCGAGCCCACGTAACCGATGATCTCGCCCTGGCGCACGCTGGTGCCGTTGCGCGCCGACTTGTTGAAGCGCGACATGTGCCCGTAAAGGGTCGTGATGCCGCGTCCGTGGTTGATGATCACGGCGTTGCCGTAGCCGCCCTTGCGGCCGGCGAACTCGACGCGGCCGTCGCCCGCCGCCCAGATCGGCGTGCCCGTCGGTGCCGCGTAGTCGACGCCCTTGTGCGCGCGGATGCGGCCGCTCAACGGGTGAACGCGGCGCGGGTTGAACACCGAGCTGATGCGCGTGAAGTCGAGTGGCGCGCGCAGGAACGCCTTGCGCATGCCCTTGCCCTCGGGCGTGAAGTAGCCCAGGACTTCGCCGTCCAGCGACTCGAACCACACGGCGCGGTGCGTCCTGCCCTGGTTGACAAACTCGGCGGCGAGCACGCGGCCGTCCGATACGTAGCGTCCGTCCTGCAGCTTCTGCTCGTATAGCACGCCGAACTCGTCGCCCTTGCGGATGTCGAGCGCGAAGTCGATGTCCCAGCCGAAGATCTGGTTCGCGAGCGTCATGATCGTCCGCGACGACATGCCGGCCTTCTGGCCGGCCTCGAACAGCGAGGACTCGATGCGCGCGCGCTGCCCGACGAGCGTGGTCTCGAGCGGATTCTCGATGTAGTTGATCGCGTAGCCGTCGCCCGCGCGTGCGACCGACAGCGTGAGGGTGTTGCTGATCTGCCGGTTGAGCGACTGCAGCACGCCGTCCACGTGCGTGAGCGTGATGATGTCGCCGGGCCGCAGCACGTCGAGCGCCTTGCGCACCTCGGGACGCGAGCGAAGCTCGTTGAGCGTGGCAATGTCGAGGCCGATCGAACGGAAAATCTGGTCGAGCGTGTCGTCGCGCTGCACGGTGACTTCGACGCTGTCAGGGCCTTCGTCGACCGCTTCAGCTGTCGTGCCGCTCGAGGCGACCAGGGCGGTGAGATCGATCGCGGGCGGGGCCTCGATAGAAGGACCGCGCATCAGGACGTAGGCGACGGTGGCAGCGAGCAGCGGCAGAGCGGTGGTGGCGAGCAGCAACGGGCGGCGCCCGGAGTTCCCGGCAGCCCTGACGGCTGGCCGGGCTTCGCGATAATCGGTCGATGACAAGGGCGGCCCCCCGGCAAAAGTTCGGCGTAAGGTAGTTGCGCGGACGCCACGAGTCAACTGTAAAATCCAAATTTTTTCCAGTAACTACAGGCGCTTGCAAACTCGATGACGGAACTGTGACGGGCTTCCCGTGCCGTCCGCCCGATTGCTTGCCCGGGGTGAAGTCCCTACAGTCGGCCGGCCCCGCCAGATCAAGAGTGACCCGAACCGATGCTTCCCGCCCTGGAACAACTCGCGGAACTCCGCCGCGGCACCGCCGAAATCCTGCTCGAGGCCGACCTCGAGAAGAAGCTGAAGACGGGGCGACCGCTGCGCATCAAGGCCGGCTTCGACCCGACGGCGCCCG
>Ga0209253_10005044_pt1 | contig 11478 bp, 11 predicted proteins | sample FrelakmetBRP12BR_FD_187145 | JGI IMG/M metagenome (GOLD analysis project Ga0209253, IMG submission 187145) | Freshwater lake sediment microbial communities from the University of Notre Dame, USA, for methane emissions studies - BRP12 BR (SPAdes)... | ecosystem: Environmental > Aquatic >...
GCCTTAGGTTTACACTTGAACTATGCGTCGATGTATTGTGATTGCTTCCACGCTGCTCCTGTTAACCATGCTGGCAATTGCCTGGTGGGAGAGCCGTGGCGTTAAACCTGTTGCATTGACGCCCAGCCTGACCGGCAAGGTGGAATATTGCCTGTCCTGTCATGCTGACCTGCCGGAGATAAGCAAGTCCCACCCTATTAAAACCTTTGGCTGCGTGCTCTGCCATGGCGGCGAGCGCCTGGCCATGGATGCGGACCTGGCGCACAGCACGATGCGCGGCGGAAAGAATCCAGCCGATTTCAGGGTAGTTGAAGCCTCCTGTGGCGGGGCAGACTGTCATAGCGGGACTGCGCAAGCCCAGCGGGACCACATCCAGCGTGCCACCACCAGCATCCAGGCTACTTACGCGGGTGCGATTGCCCAGATCCGCTTTACCTATGACGCTCAAACAGACCTAGTCGCTCGTCTGGGAACCACGGCTATCCAGGACAGCCAGAGCACCAGCGGGATCACCAGCCTGGCAGCATTTGACCCATTGCAGGAATCCAACCCGGCAGTCCAGGCGTTTGGACAGAATTGTCTCATTTGTCACCTACTCGTCGTGCCTTCGCAGACGGGTGGCCGGTATGATCATTTCACCGGCTGCGCAGCCTGCCATACACTCACCCAAGTTGCGAACCTGACCAGTACCGATACCAGCACCGCCACACGGGTCCATCAACTCACCACTGCCATCTCCTACACCCAGTGCGACACCTGTCATAACCGCGGCAATTACGATTTGAGAACAATGACCTTCCAGCCACGCCTGGATAATCCCACGGACCGTTTGCACGACTATTACCAACCCATTGCCCAATTCACGAAATGTGAATACACCCTGAACTGTATCGACTGCCACACCCGCACTGAGGTTATGGGGGATGGAAACTTGTACAGCAGCAAGTTTGATATTGAATATATCCGTTGCAAGACCTGCCACGGCACTTTAACCGAACTTCCGAATATACTCACCTTGACTGATCCTAATGACATCGCCTTCCGCCAGGCTTTGCTTAATCCAGTGGTAACCCTGCAGCCTGAAGATGACCTCCTGGTTACCGAAAAGGGCGAACCACTCTGGAATACACGCCTTCTGCCGGACGGGACCTACGAACTGACCGGAAAATCCACCGGGCAGGTGTTTCAATTCAAGCCGGTGATGGGTTCAGGCTGCGAGCAGGATCCGGAAGAGCAGAGCTCCGCTGCCTGTCACAAATGCCACGCGGTGCAAAGATGAGCGATCCACAGCTCTCACGCAGAGATTTCCTGAAAGTGACTCGTACCATACTTTTGACTGCCAGCGGCTTGCTCGGACTGGGAGGCTTGATCCGCTTTCTAAGCTACCAATCCCAGCCACCCGCCAAGATCGAATTTGACCTGGGTCTGGCTTCTAATTATGCGCCGGGTTCACGCACCGTTTTACCGGACGTACCCGCGCTCCTGATAAGAACAGAAATGGGATTCAGCGCCATCAGCCTGGTTTGCACCCACCTTGGCTGCACAGTGGAAAGCATGCCGGAGGGATTTTCCTGCCCCTGCCATGGCTCGCGCTTTGACTCTCAAGGCAAAGTTATGCGCGGCCCGGCTGCAAAACCGCTGATCTCATTAAAAGTTAAGACCACAGAAGATGGAAAATTGCAATTATTTACGAACTAATTATGGAGGATCCCTTGCCTGAGGAAATCCATGAACTTCTCAAGAAATCATCCGCCCGTCACAACCATCTGTGTCCGCGCCAGGTACTAGGTGTGCGAATGGGATTGGCCGGGCTGCGGGCGATCGGGGTGGAAAGCCCAATACAGAATAAGGCTGCCTTGATCATTATTGAGACGGATGGTTGCTTTGCAGATGGGATCGAAGTTGCCACTGGCGCCGTTATCGGGCATCGCACACTGCGTGTTGAGGACTTGGGCAAGATTGCGGCTACTTTCGCGAATATAAAGACCGGGAGTACCATCCGCCTGGCCCCCTGCCTGGATGTTCGCCAACGAGCCTTGGAATATGCTCCGAAGATAAAGAAAAAGTATTATGCCCAGTTGAAAGCCTATCAGATCATGCCGGAGGGGAAATTGTTCACTTTTCAGGAAGTGCAGTTGGAACCTGCTCTTCCTGTGATCCTAAGCCGCCCGGGAGTGCGGGCGAAATGTTCCAATTGTGGCGAGGAGATCATCAATGAACGGCAGGTCTGCCAGGATGGGAAAATCCTGTGCCGGACCTGCGCCGGGGATAGCTATTACCGATGTTAAAGTAATCAATCATAATGCTCCCGCCGCCGAGGACGACGGCGAGGACGCCGCCAAGAGCGTTTTTTTTATGTTTTCTTGGAAATATATCTGTTATTTTCTTCCAACCTGGCATGTTGCTCCGCCTGCAGGAATTCTTCCGGAGTATTGAGATTCCAGAAAGCCAGGCCTGACGGGTCATAACGAGTGCTCTCTTCGGGTGGGACCACCCTGAGGCGTACCTGCGGAAACCAACCGATCAGTTTCAACTGGCCGGAACTCAACGCAGATTGAATGACCGGCAGGCAGGTTTCCCGGCGATAGACGGCGTGCAACGGCTCCAGTCCTTTCGGAGTGGATGGAATGACCACGTCAACTCCGGTTTTGGAGAGAAGATCCAATTCATATTCGAAGAGCGTTGAACTGGCGAAGGGCATATCACAGGCCACGGCGGCGACGTTGTCCCCCTGGGCCGCACTGAGCGAGGTGTAGAGACCCCCCATAATGCCGCAGTCAGGCTGCAAATCCGGGTGGATGGGCAGACCAAGGAAAGCATAGTCCTTAGGCTGGTTGGCCGAGAGGATGATCTCACCGGCCAGGGGCGCCAGGCGTTCCAGTATACGCAGGATTAGAGGACGCCCCAGGAAGGGCATCAAGGCTTTATCCTGTCCCATGCGGGCGGATCCGCCTCCGGACAACACAGCAAGTGATACCATGGGGCTTATGGAATTCTTTTCTATTTGAGTAGGGAGGACTTGCTTATCCTCAATCCACGATCTCGTTATTCGGTACAACGACTGGCTTTTTACTCGCCCGCCTGGCTTTCACTGCTTCCACGACTGCCGGTACAAGAGAGATGAGAATGATGGCGATGATGACCAACTCAAAGTTTTCCTGGACGAAGGGAATATTCCCGAAGAAGTAACCAAGCAGGGTGAAGGTGGCAACCCAGGAGATGCCGCCGATCAGGTTCCATGTGACGAAGTAGCCATAAGGCATCTTACTCACCCCGGCGACGAACGGTGCAAAAGTACGGATGATGGGAACGAAACGTGCCAGAAAAATAGTTTTGCCGCCATGCTTTTCGAAGAAAGCATGTGTGCGTTCCATGTAATCCTTCTTGATCCATTTTACTTCGCCGGTATAGGCTTTTGAACCGATTTTATTTCCGATCCAGTAATTGGCAGTATCTCCGGAAACGGCCGCTATCGCCATCAGGAAGAAAAGCAACCATGGGTTGAGGGAACCGCGCGCGGCAAATGTGGCGGCTGCGAAGATCAATGAATCACCTGGCAGGAAGGGCGTTACGACAAAACCGGTTTCCAAGAAAATTACTAAGAAAAGCAGGACGTATGTCCATGCCCCAAAGCGGTTGATGATATCATTCAGATACACATCAACATGCAGGATAAAGTCCACGATTTTAAACAACAAGTCCATTAGAAATCCTTCATTACAATGTAATTAGTGGAAGGTAAAAACACTCCCTTATGATTGAAGCGGGGCGATTATATCACCTTGTGAAGAATGCTCGATGAAAGGGTGAGCAGTTCTCAATCGCCTGTTGAGGATGGGAAGAAGAACCATGATCGTCACCAGCAGCAAACCCAGGAGGCCAATTCCGGTCAGCACGAGTAATGAACCAAGCAGATCAGGGCTTGCATTCTGAAGAGTAAATCGCAAGGCCCCATAGATTCCGAGCAACACCGAGCCGTTCCATAGACTATGGATGCCAGCAGAAAGCACGAATATCCCAACCAATCGCCAGGTTCGCTTCTCCAGACGGAATGAAGCAATTGCCCAGCCCATCAGGCCGCTGGCGGTGATGTGCATCAAGGAACTGGGCAAGCGTACGGCTGATCCAATCCCCAGCATTTGTCCCATGCTGCTCGCTGCAAGGGTACCTTCCAGCATTGCAAAACCTGCCCCACATATCGCACCCAAGGCGAATCCCTCGGCCGGTGACTGCAAGCGCTTTCCGATAAGCCAGACTGCGGCTGGTTTAATGGTCTCCTCGATGATCGGAGCAACGCCGGCGGTAAACAACAGTACCACCAGGAAAACCAGTGGATTGGTCAGATAGGGAGCCAGAGTTGTCAGCAAGGCCTGCATGTCGCTTGAATTGGTCAGCTGGTTCCTGACCTGCTGAAGAATGGCCAGCCATTTGGGATTGAATGCGGCCACCAGGCCAGCAACCACGGCGGCTGATCCTACGAGTGAATATTCCAAGATGACCGCTACCAGCGTGCTTCCGACCATGCTGATGCCTAAAGTGGCCCATATCCGCCTCCAGGAACCAACCGGCAATCCACCGATGGCGATCCAGACAATTCCTGCAATTGGCAGTGCAATACCCAATGAAAAGAACAGCGCGGCGATAACTTCCCCGTAGCCAGCCCGGGTATTTACGATCGATCCCACAATGATCAGGACCAGCCAGATCCCCAGCAATGCTGCCAGCTGCCAGAATTTTATGGGCGGCAATTTCACCACGGGGATGGCCCGACCTCTCAGCTTTCTTACCGAAGTAACAAGAAGCGGCAGGAGTAACCCTACACAAAAGAGCGTGCTGATTAGAGTGGATGTGCTGGAGGCAAGGCTGGTGGTTGAAAAATGGCCGGTGATGGCGAATCGCAAAATGGCCGGATAGAATCCCCAGCTTACCAGACCCAGCATACTGGCAATGCTGAATATGAGTAATAAGATGTCCCTGCGTCGGTCGGAGGTGAGATTGGGCTGCATAGTAGCTCCTTAATTAATGCGCCAGGGCATCCTGGAGTTGTTTGAATGAACTCATTTGTGCGATCGTTTCCAAAAAGGCGGTCAGAGATCTGCTTCGGGCGCGCAAAGCCCGTACTGCCGGACCAACCGGGTCTTCTCCGGCCGCGCCGCCCGGAACATCCGCATAAGCTCCATAAAAGGCAAAATACGCCTGGTTCAGCTTGCGGATTGGGTAGCCGTTGTCCCAAAAGACCTGGCGGCGTTGAACCATGTAGGTCTCGGCCTGCGTGATTTTTCCCTCTACAAGATATTCATCCACTTGGACACGAGTGGCATGCATCTCAATCCGAAAATCAAAGATCGACTGGGCAGATCTGCCGGGCAGATTGCCAGACAGGTTCTGCCTGGCATTGTTGGGCGCCAGCTCAGGATAATAATGCTGGAGGACGATTTTGGAGATTTCGCTTCCGGCGATGGAAGCAGTGGTCTCATTCATGGTCCGCAATTGTGGGCTGGAATCATAGTTCAAGCCGAGCGGGCGTTGTGTCAGCCAGTTGTGAGTCCACTCGTGGGCAATAGTGTCGGCCAACCAGTCCAGGGAAGTGCTGCGCTCGATCATGGTCGGATAGGAACCGATACCCCCCACCGGGACAACCAGCGAAGAAACGTTTACCCCCATATCCACCTGGTCTTCAAGTGCCGCCTGCTGGTCGACTGTCAAATCAGGGGACAAGGAGATGGCAGCATCCTCTTGAATTATGCCACGCGGCGAAATGACCAGATTGTAAGGCGGGGGAGTGATATGAAATAGAACGGGTGGGATTGGCTGCCCGCCGGAAGTCAGGCCCAATTCAGCCAGGGTGGCAGAAACCTGCTCCTGTAAAATAGCTTCGGCCATTGGGGCGACCTGGCGCTGACGTGTATATAGTTTGGAAAGTTCTGCCCGTAGATTTACCGAGGCTGTCGTTGGATCCTTGATCGAAGGATCCGTGAACAGAAGGTTGATTTTATATTCGTCTGTAAGAATGTCATTCATCAGGTGAAAATAATCCACCACCAGCTCATGTCGAGCGGGATTGGCAAAGTAAAATGGAGAATCAAGGGCGGCTTGACCAAGCTTCACCCCCAGGGCATCAACCGTCCAATTGACGAAATCGAATTCGACCGGCCGGGTAAAACGACGGGCGGCACCAGCAGAAGTCGTCGAAACGAGTAAAGAGCTGCCAGTCATGATGGCAGCAAAGAAGAACAGGCAGACGCTGGTTAGTACTGCGCGCAGAACGCGCAAGATCCAAAGCATGGGAAAATTATAACAAAGTATATTAACGGCTGATTAAGAGGCAGTTTCATCCCCCCCGGATGCGTTGGGCTTCCAGCACATTGGGCAGGTTCTCGATGCGCGCCAGCATGCGACTCAATTGGGCTATATTCGTCACTTCAATCACGATCCGCAGGTCAGCCAGGTTTTTATTGATGCGCACTTGCACATCAACGATGTTGACACTTTCCCCATTGAGCAGGGTGGTGATATCACCCATCAGACCCTGCCGGTCATAGGCACGAATGCGGATGGGGACCGGATACGTACGCACATTTTCACCCCAGGAAACCTTGACCAGCCGCTCGCGATCCTGGATACGCAATATATTTGGACAATCCTGGCGATGGATTGTCGCACCGTGTCCGCGTGTGATATAGCCGATGATTTCATCACCAGGTGTCGGGTTGCAGCATTTGCCCATGCTGGTTAAAAGGCCTTTCAGCCCGAGTACCGTTACCGCTTCTGAGGGTACTGTCTCGCTGGAGGGCGGGACAACCACCAGGACATCGTTGTTCTCCTTGGTCTCCATCAGCTTGTTTACCACCCGGGCGATATTCATATCGCCACAGCCAAGGGCAATATACAGGTCTTCGGGCTGGCGGTCGAATTGAGCAGCCAGGTGTTTCAGTCCATCCTCATCCAGCTCCGGCAATCCGAGACGCTGGATCTCATGCACCAGGATCTCCCTGCCCTGGGTTTTATTTTGGTCCTGGTCCTGTTTTTTAAACCAGGCGCGGATCTTCGAACGGGCGCGCTGTGTGCGTACCAATCCCAGGCTGGGATTAAGCCAATCCCGGCTGGGCCCGCCCTGCTTGGCTGTCAGGATCTCCACCTGCTCGCCAGTGCGCAGGGTATAGTCCAGGGGAACGAGTTTATTATTTACCTTGGACCCCCGGCAACGATTCCCGACGTTGGTATGGACGTGATAGGCGAAATCGATCGGTGTGGAACCAGCCGGCAAGTCGATGATGTCGCCTTGCGGAGTGAATACATAAACCCGGTCTTTGAAGACATCAGTCTTCATGCTGTCGACGAATTCCTGGGCATCGTCAACATCCTGCTGCCACTCCATCACGCGCCGCAATGAACTGATGCGCTCATCGTATTGGTCGCGTACGCCGCCTTCCTTGTAGCGCCAATGGGAAGCAATACCGTATTCGGCATTTTCATCCATCTCGATCGTACGAATCTGCACTTCCACCGGCTTGCCGTCATCGTAAATGACGGCAGTATGCAAGGATTGATAATAGTTGTCCTTGGGCGCAGCAATGTAGTCGTCAAATTCGTTGGGAAGAGGCCGCCAATGGGTGTGGATGACACCCAGGGCAGCGTAACAGGCAGCCACATCCGGGACAATCAACCGGACGCCGCGTACATCCCGCACCAGGTCGAAGGGCTTGCCTTTCTCGACCATTTTCCTGTAAATGGAATAGATATGCTTGGGCCGGCCAGAAATTTCTGCCTTGACACCAGCATCCTTCATTAATTTGGTAATGGCTTCGATGATGTTTTGTATCTCAGTCTCACGTGACTCGCGCCGTACCGCCAACTGCTCGGCAATTTCCTTGTATTTTTCAGGATTGGTATAACGGAATCCCAGGTCTTCGAGTTCCCATTTAATCTGCCAGATTCCAAGACGGTTGGCCAGCGGGGCGAAGATATCGAGGGTCTCCTGGGCGATCCTGCGGCGCTTGGCTTCCGGGAACGCGCCCAGGGTGCGCATATTATGCAGTCGGTCAGCCAGTTTAATGAGCACCACTCGCACATCGCTGTCCATCGCCAGGAAGGTTTTGCGAAGAGTCTCATTGGCAAGTTCGTGCTTACGGTTGCGCAGATCTGATTCAGTCTCACCCTGTGGGGCTTCTTCGTTTGTCTTGGCAAGTACTTCCTCACGGTGTTCGCCGCGAGATAGACGCGGCAACTGTGTCAGTTTCGTGACTCCCTGCACCAAATTGACAATCGCTTCGTTGAAATCACGCTGTAAATCTTCCGCTTTGATGGAAGTATCTTCTATCGTATCGTGCAATAGGCCGGCAGCCACCACCTCCGCCGGCATGGAAAAATCAGTCAAGATGGCAGCAACGGCCAGCAGGTGGTTGATATATGGTTCCCCGGAAACGCGTTTCTGACCGGTGTGGGCTTTCTCGGCTACTCGGTAGGCGCGCTGGATCATGGCGCGGTCGCCAGGAGTGTAATACTCGGGCAGACATGCCAGAAGTTCTTCAAGGGTGTTTGGAGTGGCGGCCTTCATGGAATCTATTATAATCTCCCTGGGAACACTTATGGCGGTTGTAAATAACATCCCGTTTATTGGACTCAAGAAAAATCGCCTACCAGGTCTTTGAACTGCCTGAGGAAAAATTTGGTACACTCCAGACTGCCCGCCTGCTCGGCGTTGAAGCGGAATTGGTCTATAAGACCATTGTCATCAACCGGGTAAAAGGAAACCCCATCCTGGTGGTCATCTCTGCCCCCAATCGCGTGGACTTGAAACGATTGGTGGCCGCACTCGGCGAGAAGAAGGTGATCCTGCCAAGCGAGCGTGAAGCCGAGAAATTGACCGGTCTACAGGCGGGCGGCATTTCACCGCTGGCACTCCTGAATAAAAGTTTTCAGGTGGTGATCGATTCGGCTGCACAAAGCATGTCTGAGATCCATGTCAGCGGCGGGCAGCGCGGTCTGAACATCCGGCTTTCGGTCAAGGGACTGGCCGAAATAACGCGGGCATGCTTTGCCGCGGTCAGCGAACCGGACCCCGAAGAAGAAGAGAGTGACTCTACTAAATAGATATATTCAAGAAGCAGTATAATAACGAAAAATCTGACCGGGAGATCCGATGAGTGAATTGATGCCAGGTGAAGCAATCATTATTGCCCGCAATGTGCAAAAATGGTATGGCCATTTTCAAGCACTCAAAGGAATCGATCTGGAGGTTCGCAAGGGGGAAGTGATTGTCATCTTTGGTCCTTCAGGGTCGGGAAAATCGACATTCATTCGATGTATCAACCGCCTGGAGGATCACCAGACAGGCCAGATCATAGTTGATGGGATCGAACTGACCAATGACATGCGAAATATAGAAAAAATCCGCATGGAAACGGGCATGGTCTTCCAGCAGTTCAATCTCTTCCCACATCTGACAGTGATACAGAACATCACCCTGGCTCCCATCCAGGTGCGCAAATGGTCCAAAGAAAAAGCCGATCTTAAAGCGATGGAATTGCTGAAACGAGTTGGCATCCCGGAACAGGCGAAAAAATATCCGGGTCAACTCTCCGGCGGCCAACAGCAACGCGTGGCGATTGCCCGTGCCCTGGCGATGGAACCCAAGATCATGCTCTTTGACGAGCCGACATCAGCGCTTGATCCCGAGATGATCAAGGAAGTTCTGGATGTAATGGCAGAACTGGCGAAATCAGGAATGACCATGATCGTGGTGACCCATGAAATGGGCTTTGCAAAGGCGGTGGCCGACCGGATGTATTTCTTTGACGATGGACTGATCGTGGAAACCGGCACCCCGGAGGAGATCTTCACCAGGCCGAAGGAAGACCGGACGAAGTTGTTCCTTTCACAGATCCTGGATAAATGACAACAGGAGCGGCCAACAGGCCGCTCCTGTCTTTAAGAAGGGGATTATGCATCGAATTCCAGGGCGTTTTCACCATTAACCCAAACCGAGTAGTGGCCAGCGGAGATGTTGAACATGCCAAGCGACACTTACGTGGGGGTGTTGACCCGCGTCAATGCACAAACCTGGTCCTTCTTCAGGAGAGAGTACATCTTGAGGTTGTTGCGATTACTGGTCCCGGGTTGATCCACGCTGATCCGGAATTGGTGGCAGGGGGTGGGTGTAAAGAAGGATATTTTGATGGCGTATTGCAGCGGGTTGCTTTTCAGGATGACCAGTTCCGTTTTGACAATCTCAACTGTATCGCGCACCAATATTCCATCCCCAGGTTTGGGTGGATAGGGATTGTCGATCTGTTCGCCGACTGGGATAGAGGAGGGCGTTTCTAGAGGCGCGCAGGCCGCCACCAGCACCACAAGCAGATTAATAAAGAACAGGCGTCGAATGAAGGTTATCACAATATACTCCTTATTCTATCAGATTAGGCTTATTAATATATAGACGCCCTTCGATCCGAAAAAGTTTCATCATTCCAGACTGTAATACAAAAAAACCGGCGTTATTCCGCGCCGGTTTTGGAACCTTCCGTAGCACTCCTAGCCCTTCACAACTGCCAGCGGACGCAGGCGTGCCACCTTGCGTGCAATCCCGGCCGCGACAACCGTCTCAACCACTGCGTCCACGTCTTTGTATGCAGACGGGGCTTCCTCGGCCAGACCAGACATGGATCCGGCACGCACCTGGATGCCTTGTTCCTGCATGTCATGGCGCAGTTGCTCGCCGCGAATTTCATGTTTGGCCTTGGAACGGCTCATTATCCGTCCGGCGCCGTGACAGCTGGAGCCCCACGAGTGCAGCATGCTCATTTCCGTGCCAGCCAATACCCACGAGGCAGTTCCCATGCTACCGGGGACGAGCACCGGCTGGCCTGTCTCCCGGTATTCGGTCGGCAAGCCGGAAGCACCTGGACCAAAGGCGCGTGTGGCCCCTTTGCGATGAACACACACCTTGAGAGGCGCCCCATCGACCACGTGAGTCTCAAGCTTGCCAATATTGTGGCAAATGTCGTAAACCTGAACAAGCTGCCAGCCCTTCATCTTCCCCGCGAAGGTCTGCTCAAAGGCGCGCCGTGCTGAATGCGCCAGCAATTGGCGGTTGGCGAAGGCAAAATTGGCGGCGGCACGCATCGCCCCCAGATAGGCCTGCCCTTCCGGACTATTCATCGGCGCGCAGACCAGTTCCCTATCTGGCAGGTCAATGCCATAGCGGCGAACCACTGTCTGGAACTCCTGGACGTAATCGGTGCAGACCTGGTGGCCAAGGCCGCGCGAGCCGCAGTGGATCTGCACCACCAGGCAACCTTCCTGCAGTCCAAAAACAGCTGCAGTTTTCGGATCCATTACTACTTCCACCCGGTCCACTTCCACAAAGTGATTCCCGGCGCCGACCGATCCGATCTGGCTGCGGCCGCGCTCTTTGGCGCGCGGGCTGACTTTGGCCGGATCGGCTCCTTCGAGGCAACCGCTTTCCTCTGTGCGGGC
>Ga0209253_10005045_pt1 | contig 11477 bp, 8 predicted proteins | sample FrelakmetBRP12BR_FD_187145 | JGI IMG/M metagenome (GOLD analysis project Ga0209253, IMG submission 187145) | Freshwater lake sediment microbial communities from the University of Notre Dame, USA, for methane emissions studies - BRP12 BR (SPAdes)... | ecosystem: Environmental > Aquatic >...
AAACGCCTTCATTGCCTCCTCGACGAGAAGGTCCCCTGCTCCCTTATACTTTGGAGAAAAATGAAACAGAGAAATCCTCTTTACCCCTGCCAGGCGTGCAAGCATTCCCGCCTGAAGGGCGGTGAGGTGATACTTCTGGGCGGCTTTTTCGGTATCCTCATTGAGAAACGTCGCCTCAATAAACATCAAATCTGAAGCTTCAGCAAGCCGCACAATTTTTCGGGCATTTTCTTCATTATAGATAACGTCAGTGATATATGTAATTTTTTGTCCCGGTGTTATCTTCACTATGGTTGCCTTTAGTTCACCCAAAGGAATAAACTTCTCTCCCGGTTCCTCTCTCCCTTCTTTCCGGCTCACCCGTATGAGCGTGTCATCGGGCTCATTTCTGAGAATGCGATCCTTCAGGTCCATCAACCATACACCTACGGGAAGCCCCATTTCCTGCATGATATTCTTCTTAATATTGACGCGGCTTTTCTCTTCAAACCTGTATGCCAGGCAGGGAATTTTGTGATCAAGGAAGGCACCTTTCACAGAAAAGTGACTGCCCTCTACAACAGTACCATCAAACCCCTCATGTGTGTCTTCAATTTCGGGTGCAAATGCCGTCCGGCAGCGGTAATGCCTGGTCACTTTGCACTCCGGATGAACCTCCGTGACATGCAGGGCAAAATCGTTCGTGTAATTTTCCACAAGATTCCAGGTGTATGCGTTAAGTTTATTTTCGACCTGCTGATGAAAACCGGGAGGGCCAAAGAGTGAAATATGATGGTCACGGCCTAAACATACCCTTAACAGATAATCAAACCCGATAAAATGATCCATATGGGTATGGGAAACAAAGATGTGACCGATCTTGAGAAGCTTTCGCGGACTCAGATTATGAAGGTCTCCTAAATCAAAAATGAGCGCTGACCGCCGGTATTTAAATTCAATATACACCCCCGGGTCACCGAAGGGATCGTTCACCAGATGGGCGCTGAACATTTACCTGCCTCTGCGTCATGGACATAACATGATTCAAGGTGCCACACTTTAACCCTTGAATCCTTGGACCCTCGAATCCCCTTTCGCAACTCAATGGGAAAAGAGTCTCTGTTGTTAGATTATCACGTTTGGGAATAAATTCAACTTGATAAATTGAAGCTCTCCGCAGTAAACTATGACAATATGGAGTTTGGACATTTGATTGTCCCCCTTTGGAGGGGGCAGGGGGAGGCATGAACGCCGATAAAAGTAATTTCTTTGGCTACAACAAACGCTTACAACCTTTTGCCAATAAGCTTCGCAAAGAGATGACAAATGCGGAAGCATGTTTATGGAAATATGTTTTGCAGGCCAGACAAATGAAAGGGTATCAATTCCGAAGACAAAGACCGGATTCAACTTGACTTTCATTGCATTGTGCGAAAATATTCCGAGGGAAGGTTCCAAATCTGTCTCTGTGTGCGAAGGAGAGATTCGGTAATGCCGGCCAATTTGCCACCACAATATTTTGAGGCGGAACAACGGTTCCGGGAAGCAAAGACCCCGGAAGACAAGGTTGAAGCCCTGGAAGAGATGCTTGCCATCATGCCGAAGCACAAGGGCACGGACAAGCTCAAGGCCATGCTGCGCGAGCGCATCTCAAAATTCAGAGACCAGGCCCAGAAAAAAAAGGGGGCCGCCAGACAGAAAACGGCGTACGACATCGAAAAAGAGGGGGCCGGTCAGATTGTGGTGATCGGACCTCCCAACACAGGCAAATCTTCCCTTGTCAAATTAATGACAAATGCTTCGCCGGAAGTGGCAGATTTCCCCCATACCACCCATAAGCCTACGCCGGGAATGGCACAATACGGTAATATCCAATTCCAGCTCATTGACACGCCACCCCTCACAAAAGACTACACTGAACCGGAATTCATGGATTTGATCCGCCGGACTGATATCGTGGTAATTCTGCTGGATCTCTCTGCCGACCCCATGCAGCAGCTCGAGGACACCCTCGCCATCCTCCACTCCTTCCGCATTTATTCCGAGGCATGTCCTGTCCCGGAAGACTTGAAGAAACCTCCCAAAATCAAGAAGATGTTTGTGGTTGTGAACAAAATGGACAAACCTGAAGATAAAGAGACTATGGAAATATTCATGGAACTATCGGGGATAAAATTACCCTGCCTGGGTATTTCAACCCGCTCCTTCCAGAATATTATGGTGTTTCTGGATAAGCTCTATGCACTTTCAGGCATCATACGGGTTTACACGAAGCCGCCGGGGAAAGAAGCGGACAAGTATTCACCCTTTGTGATACCTGTAGGGAGCACGTTAGAGGATCTGGGAGGAAAGATCCACAATGATTTTGTACATAAGTTGAAATATGCCAAGGCGTGGGGCAAATCGGTCCGCGACGGACAGATGGTGCAAAGGGATTATGTCCTCAAGGACGGGGATGTGGTCGAGTTTTCTGTGTAAAAACCATGAGTCTCTTTAATATATCCCCGGAAAAGGAAAAGGCATTAAGCGAGCGCATGGAGCGGCTCGGAATTTCAGAAAATGATTTGAGGGAAACATTCATCCGGTCATCCGGCCCCGGCGGGCAGAAGGTGAATAAAACCTCTTCCTGTGTGCACCTCGTTCACGTGCCATCGGGACTCTTCGTGAAGTGTCAGCAGTCACGGTCACAGGCGCTGAACCGCTTTCTGGCAAGGCGATTGCTTTTGGACAGGATTGAGAGAATTCAACAGGGCATCATTCAGGCGGAAAAGCAGCAAAGGGAAAAGATCAAGCGGCAAAAGCGGCGCCGATCGAGACGGGCGAAGGAGAAGAGGCTGGAGCTGAAGCATATGCAATCAGAAAAGAAATCCCTGCGGTCGAAGACTTCCGTGCCTATGGAATAAGTAGCAAAAAAACTCTATGAGAGATATATGTTACACGGAATTGAAAAGAAAATCATAAACCTCATTCAGAGCGACATCCCTCTCGCAAAGAGACCTTTCAAATCTATTGGCGAACAGGCGGATTTGTCGGAAGAAAAAGTCCTTGCCATTATTGGCAGCTTGATAGAGAGAGGCATTGTCCGAAAGTTCGGCGCCATTTTGAGACATCAAAGAGCAGGGTTTACCCGCAATGCCATGGTAGTCTGGGCGGCGCCGCAGGAAAAAATTGGCGCAGCGGGCCGCACCCTCTCCTCATTCAGAGAGGTCACTCATTGCTACGAGAGGACTCCTCCGTTTGCAGGAAAATACACACTGTTCTCAATGGTGCACTGCCGGGAGGGTGATCAGGAGGTCATCCTCAAAAAGCTCTCAATGGCAGCGGGAATCAAGGATTTTAAAATCCTCACGAGTGAGGAGGAGTATAAAAAAAGCAGTATGGAGTATTGTGCGGATGTCAAATAAATTTTCTCAATCCCTGTATGAAGAAGCGGTCAAATATATACCGGGCGGCGTGAACAGCCCCGTAAGGGCTTTCAAATCTGTCGCATCAACACCTGTTTTCATACAAAGGGCTTCCGGTTCCAAAATTTATGACGTTGAGGGACGGGAATATATCGATTACGTGTCATCATGGGGACCTATGATTCTGGGGCACAGCCATCCCGCCGTTGTTGCCGCCATCCAGGCAGCAGCGGAAAGGGGAACCAGTTATGGCGCTCCCACGGAACTGGAAATAGAGATGGCGAAGATGATTGTCGAGGCCTTCCCTTCCGTAGACATGGTCAGGATGGTCAGTTCCGGTACGGAGGCGACCATGAGTGCCATCAGGCTTGCCCGTGGGTTCACCGGCAGGGATAAGATCGTTAAGTTTGAGGGATGCTACCACGGACATGCGGATTCACTGCTGGCGAAGGCAGGCTCCGGCATTGCAACTTTGGGTATACCCGGAAGTCCCGGTGTTCCGCGAGCCCTGGCCGAATTGACAATTACGCTCCCCTTCAACGATGCGGAGGCGGTCAAAACAGCCGTGGATGCATACGGGGAAGAGATTGCGTGCATTATTGTAGAACCTGTCGCAGGCAACATGGGCGTAGTCCTCCCCACAGAGGGATTTCTGAAAATGCTCCGGGATATAACCCGCAGGTACGGAATACTCCTCATCTTTGATGAGGTGATCACGGGCTTCAGGCTTACCTATGGCGGGTTCCAGAATATATCGGGAATATCACCGGATCTTACATGCCTGGGAAAGATTATCGGGGGTGGTCTTCCTGTCGGCGCATTCGGGGGCAGGAAAGATATTATGGAGAAGCTGGCCCCGGCGGGACCGGTCTATCAGGCAGGAACGCTCTCGGGCAACCCTCTTGCCATGTCTGCGGGCATTGAGACGCTTAAAATTCTGAAAAAAAATATTGGAGAGTATGAAATCCTGGATCGCAGAACATCCCTGCTGTGCAAGGAACTGCAGCTGCTGTTCGACGGGAGGGATATACCTGTTCGTACCAATCGAGCTGGGTCCATGTTTACGATATTTTTTACTTCTGAGGCAGTTATTGATTTCTCGTCTGCAGCCCAAAGCAACACAGAACTCTATGGACGTTACTTTCGGGGTATGCTCGCGAGAGGAATCAGCCTGGCGCCGTCCCAATTCGAAGCATCTTTCCTCTCGTGTGCCCACACAGATGAAGACATGGAAAAAACCCTCGACGCGTGCCGCCTCACACTGAAAAACTGGTGAAGACTTTTGACAGGGGGAAAGAATTATTATAGAGTCACGCCCCTAAAATAACCCTCAGTAATGATTCCATGAATACATATACACTCACCATATCAAAGCCTGTGCGGGGAGAAAAAAAACTACACACCCTGAGCACTGGCGCGCCGATCACCTCTCTTGTCGGGTATGATAATCCCCTTGATGAATACCGGACAGCGTTTGCTGACAGAGCACAACCCTTCCTCTCCTTTTACACATGTGAAGGAGACAGAATCGATAGGCAGGTATTGTCGAGAGGTCAATTCTGGGATCTGGCGGCAACGGGGGCAGCGTACCTCACAGAACAGGGCTTATCCAAGGGTGACCGGATTGTTTACGGCTTTTCCGACAACAGTCCCTATGATCTCATCTTCAGACTATCGGCCGTTATGACCGGGTGTGTCCCCGTAACGATAAATTGGCAGGCCGATGATCGCGAACGCCTTGTGTACAAGGCGAGCGTCACCGGCGCAAAAGCATTGCTCATCGATCGGGGCTTCGCGAAAAGGGCAGATGAGTTAAGACCCGACCTTCCCCATGTGCTTTTTTTAAACGTTGAATTACTTGACGCCTCCAAGCCTGCGCTCACCTGGAAATCTCCCCGGATAAACTATGACGACGAAAAGATGATCATCTTCACTGCAGGCACCACGGGGCTTCCCAAGGGAGTTAAACTTCCCCATAGAAGCTACCTGGCAAACCGGCTTACCTTTGAAGAGTATTTCCGTCTGCCCGCGTCAACGACGCTTGACTTATTGCTGGTGAATCCCCTGCACCATACGAACTCTTCCGCCTTATCCGATTGGGGCATGAGGCGCATCGGATCCAGAGTTCACCTCGTGCAGCGTTACTCTACTCCCTACTGGAAAATACTGGCCGAAATTGCACACACAAAGCAGGGTGTATTCATTGCCCCTGTCGTTCCCCGTCATATCGATTTTCTGGAGAACCTCATAACAACAGCGCGGCTTCCCCTGGAACGCGATAATCTGCGGGAAGCTCTGCACAAGACGGACATCCTGATCGGCTCGGCACCGGTAGGGCCGACAACAGTTGCGCGCATCCTGAAACAGAGCGGCCGCTATCCCCGTGTCCGCTTTGGATCCACAGAATCATGTCTCCAGGTAACCGCAACGCCCACATTGATGTCAGACGAAGAAACGAGAGCGGCATTCGAGGCCGGCTGGAATCACGAGTACAAGGATGATAAAGCCGTTGGGTATTACATCGGGAGAGAACATTACCCCTTCACGAGAATTACTATTGTAAAAAAAATCGATCCGGGGAAATCCGGTTTTATGGAACCATGTGAAACCGGCGAACCGGGTTATATCGTAACCCAGGGCGCTAATGTCATGAACGGATATGTGGGCCAGGGTAACGCATCGCGGGAGGTCTTTCGAAAAGGATGGTATACTGGTCTTCGCGATATCGGATTCGCCCTTCGCGGAAGAGACGGCTTCCTCGACTATTACTGGATGACAAGAGATTCTGCCCTTCTGATTCGCGGCGGTGCCAACTATTCGTATGAACAGGTTGCGGCAGACCTCTCCCGTGTTCTGATCGAGGATTTCAACATGAAACCCGAACAGTTCAAACTCGCTGTTGTGGGAATATGTAGTGAAACAGAACACGAGGACAACTGCTGCGTGACGATAGAACTCACCGGGGAAGCGGCCTCCATGCAGTCAACACTGGAGGAGCAGTTTATCGCCAGAGCATCCCGCAGAGTGTCCAAGGGCAGCAGGCCCGATTATGTGAGGTTCGCGAAGATACCGGTGAGCTTTAAGGGGGCTGTTCTCTTTCCCAAGCTTAAACGGGAATTTGGAGAAGCGTTAAACACAAAAGGTAACAACAAATGAAGAAAATCCTCATTACCGGAGCCGCCGGCTTCATAGGTTTTCATGTATCAAGACGCTTTCTGGAAAGCGGCAATAGCATAGTCGGCGTAGACAATCTGAACGACTACTATGATGTAAGCCTGAAAAAAGCACGGCTTGCCCTCCTGGAAAAAAAGGCGGATTTCCGCTTTGTCAAAGCGAATATAGCCGACAGGGAGCGCATGTCGGCGCTCTTTAAAGAAGAAGTGCCGGAAATAGTTGTGCACCTGGCAGCACAGGCGGGTGTCAGGTACTCCCTTGTAAATCCCCATGCCTATGCAGACAGCAACCTTACCGGATTTATCAATATACTCGAGGGCTGCCGGCATCAGAAGATCACGCATTTAGTCTTCGCTTCATCGAGTTCCGTGTACGGAGCAAATACACAGATGCCTTTCTCCGTACACCACAATGTGGATCATCCCGTCAGTCTCTATGCGGCGACGAAAAAGGCTAATGAACTGATGGCTCACACCTATGCGCACCTCTACAACCTGCCCTGCACAGGCCTAAGGTTCTTCACCGTGTACGGCCCCTGGGGGAGGCCCGATATGGCACTCTTTTTATTCACAAAGGCCATACTGGAAGAACGACCCATCGATGTTTTTAACGAAGGAAGAATGTCCCGTGATTTTACTTACATTGATGATATCGTCGAAGGTATCTTCAGGGTTGCGGACAAAATACCGAACCCAAACGCATATTGGAATAGCAATCATCCGGATCCCGGCACAAGCTTTGCCCCGTATAAAATATATAATATTGGAAATAACAACCCCGCAGAGCTTTTTGACTTTATACGGATACTGGAGGCGCAATTAGGCAGGAAAGCAAAGATGAATTTACTACCCATGCAGCCGGGAGATGTGCCGAAAACCTTTGCCGATGTTGACGATCTCATGAAAGATGTGGGTTTCAAACCGGCGACATCGCTGAAGGACGGCATAGAACACTTTGTAAAATGGTACAGAGAGTATTATAATATCTAAGGAGCAGTGTATGAAGAAAGCGTTTATCACCGGCATCACGGGACAGGATGGATCCTACCTGGCGGAACTGTTGCTCTGCAAGGGGTATGAAGTGCATGGTCTCATCCGCAGGGCAAGCACGTTCAACACGGATCGGATTGATCATTTATACAGGGATTATCATGACCCCGATGCTCGTATTTATCTTTACTACGGCGATCTCTCCGTATCGGGACAATTGACGGACCTTCTGCATGCGATCAGGCCTGATGAGATTTATCACCTGGGTGCTCAAAGCCACGTACGTGTCAGTTTCGATATGCCCGAATATACGGGCGACGTTACAGGCCTCGGCACGCTGAGGCTCCTGGAAGCAATTCGCAAGACCGGTATGAAAACGAAATTTTACCAGGCGTCCTCGAGCGAGATGTTCGGGGCAGCCCCGCCTCCCCAGAATGAAATAACACCTTTTCAGCCCCAGAGCCCCTATGCGGCAGCGAAGGTATATGCCTACCACATGGTAAAAAATTACCGGGATGCATATAAAATTTTCGCGTGCAATGGCATTCTTTTCAACCATGAATCTCCACGACGTGGCGAGACGTTTGTCACCAGGAAAATTACCCGTGCGGCAACCCAGATCAAACTTGGTCTCAAGAATACACTATTCCTGGGAAACATGGAGGCGAAGCGGGATTGGGGCTTCGCCGCTGATTTCGTTGAGGCCATGTGGCTCATGATGCAGCAGGATGAACCGGACGATTATGTGATTGCCACGGGAGAAACCCATTCCGTTCGCGAATTTGTGGAAATAGTATTCGGAAAACTCGGCCTTGACTACAAAAGACATGTCTCGATCGATCCAAAATATTTCCGGCCCACGGAGGTTGATATCCTTTTGGGAGATGCAACGAAGGCAAAAAAGAAACTTGGGTGGACGCCGAAGGTAACTTTTGAGCAGTTGATTGACATGATGATTGAAGCAGACATGGAAATGGCAAAAAAAGAGAAAACATTGAAGGATGCAGGATACCGCAATTGTGAAGTGCGATAATATGCCGTTACAGGATAAAAAAATCGTCGTGACCGGCGGGAAAGGCTTTCTGGGCCGGCATGTGGTGAAGAAGATCGAAGAACAGGGATGCGCACATTGTGATGCCATTAATTCTTCAGACTATGATCTCATACGTCTGGATGACATAAGGCGGATGTATGACGATAAAAAACCGGACATTGTCATTCACCTGGCCGCGAGGGTAGGCGGCATCGGCTATAACAGAGAAAATCCCGCAACCCTGTTCTATACGAACCTGATTATGGGCACCCAGCTCATCCACGAAGGATATCTGAGACGCATTGAGAAATTCGTCGCCGTGGGAACGATATGCGCGTATCCGAAGTTCACCCCTGTTCCCTTCAGAGAAGATGATATCTGGAATGGGTATCCTGAAGAAACAAACGCGCCTTACGGCCTCGCAAAAAAAATGATGCTGGTGCAATCCCAGGCATATCGGCAGCAGTACGGATTTAATTCCATATTTCTCCTTCCCGTGAATCTGTATGGACCCGGCGACAATTTCGATCCCCAGTCTTCCCATGTTATTCCGGCGTTGATCAAGAAATGCATCGACGCGAAACTCAATAATGAAAAAGAGATCGTCGTCTGGGGTACGGGGATGGTGACGCGAGAATTCCTCTATGTGGAAGATGCCGCCGAAGCTATTATGTTCGCAACGGCGGCATATAACAAAAGCGATCCTGTCAATATTGGCGCAGGCTTTGAGATCTCCATAAGAGATCTTGTCCATCTGATCGCCGAACTGACACAATTTAAAGGAAAGATTATGTGGGATGAAAACATGCCTGACGGGCAGCCACGAAGAATGCTCGATACCGCGAGAGCCCTTCAGGAATTCGGCTTCCGTGCGAGGACGGCCTTCCGGGATGGGCTGAAAAAAACCATAGAGTGGTATTATGCTTCAAAGTTAAGGGAGCGATAGATATGGATGATGTGAATGAATTTGACGAGATTGCCGAACTAAAGGAATTTCAGCGCATACAGGAGTTACTGCAGGATATCACGGATTCAATCAATACCTCGGAGAATATGCAACAGGCGATCGGAGGCACGAAAGATCATATTGTAAATCTCTTCAGGGTTGAAGCAGTGAATATATATGCGGTTGACCGGTCAAAAAAAGATATGTTCACTTTTTATTATGACGGAAATAAATTAGAAGAAATGAGGGTTCCCATCAACACACGAACCATACCGGGTTATGTCGCCGCGACCAGAAACTCCATAACCATAGCTGATGCGTATGATAAAGATGAGCTGAAAAACATTGACAAGGAGCTGGCTTTCGATACCGATTTAGACATAAAAACAGGTTTTTGTACGAGACAGGTTATGGCTGCGCCCATTCTCTACAACAACAATATAATGGGTGTCATTCAGATAATAAATAAGACTGATCCTTCCATCGAATTTGCCGAGGAAGAACCGGTGATGCTTCATGATATTGCGGAAGCACTGGGTAAAGCGTTTCATAAACACCAAAAAAAGGCGCCGACAATAAGGAGAGGGGGGAAATTTGGATACCTCATTCATCAGGGTTTAATCAGCGAAGAGGAATTGGAAAAAGCAAAAAACGACGCGATCGCTAATAAAGAACCGCTGGAAACCATTTTGATAAAAAAATACGACATTGCCAAGGATAATATCCGCAAATCGCTCGAAGAATATTATCAATGCAGATTCATTACGTTCAATCGTAACGCATCAATTCCCGATTATCTATTCGCAAACCTCGAAAAAAGGCTCCTCCTTCGTAACCTATGGATTCCCGTTGAAGAAATTGACGGTTACCTGCATATTCTTGTTGATGATCCGCATAACCAAAGGAAACGGGATGCTATAGAGAGTATTTTAAATAGAAAAGCAGTGAAATACGATGTTGCCTTACCGGAAGACATTATTAAATTCATTAATCATTCATACCGGGAAGATGTTGCTGAATGGCCTGAAGCTGAAAATGAAGACCCTCATGAAGCCTCATTTTATCGCGGGGCAGCCGTTCAGGAATCAGAAGAAGAGATGATGAAACTTGTTGAGAATGGGGAAGCCACTGATGAGCAGGAGCAACTGGCCAGGGAACTGGAAAGCAAGGTTATCTCTGAGTCACTCCATATGGCCCAAAAAGCTGCCATAAAGGAAACATTCATCAGAGAATCGGATAATGAGATCATACAGCTTGTAAATAAGATTATCAATGAAGCATATACCAAAGGAGCTTCAGATATTCATATTGAACCTGACACAACAGCAGGGAGCGTTGGCGTCCGTTACAGGATTGATGGCGCATGTATAACCCATCTCACTGTACCTTACAGTTACTCAGCTGCCTTAATTTCCCGGATTAAAATCATGTCCAATCTCGATATAACTGTCAGAAGGACACCTCAGGATGGGAAGATAAAAACGAAGGGCCCGGAAGGAAAGACCATTGAACTTCGCGTTGCCACGGTACCCACCACTGAAAATCTCGAAGATGTAGTGATGCGGATTTTAACATCGGGGAAATTAGTACCCCTGGAAGCCATGGGTTTAACCAAAAGAAATTATAAAGAATTGCTAAAGATCTGTGAAAAACCATATGGGATAATCCTTGTGGTCGGACCTACAGGCTCGGGAAAAACAACGATGCTGCATGCAGCCTTGCGTCATATCAATATGCCGGACAAGAAAATATGGACGGCAGAGGATCCGGTAGAAATCACTCAGCGAGGACTAAGACAGGTTCAAGTACACCCTAAAATTGGATTCGATTTTGCGGCCGCCATGCGCGCCTTCCTTAGATCAGATCCTGATGTTATCATGGTCGGTGAAATGAGGGACTATGAAACATCCAAAATTGCGGTGGAAGCATCACTGACGGGGCATTTAGTCTTC
>Ga0209253_10005046_pt1 | contig 11476 bp, 7 predicted proteins | sample FrelakmetBRP12BR_FD_187145 | JGI IMG/M metagenome (GOLD analysis project Ga0209253, IMG submission 187145) | Freshwater lake sediment microbial communities from the University of Notre Dame, USA, for methane emissions studies - BRP12 BR (SPAdes)... | ecosystem: Environmental > Aquatic >...
GTTTCCCTGCTTCATCAAATATTGAAATGCCAGTTTTCCCCTGTCGCATGATTTCATTGTTTGTTTTATTTGTAATTTGAGAATCGAATTTTACCACGATGCGGTCGGTGGCATAGCCGGCAAAGTTGCCTTCCGGCGGGTTCCCGTTGTCAGGGGTCAGTGTTTCAGCTGAAAAGCCGGACATGGCACTAGTTAAAAGTAGTAGGCAAGAGATGAAGAGAATTTTTTTCACAGCAATCAACCGTTTTTTGCAGAGGTGCTAAGGTATATGTGTGGGTTAAAAAAGTATTTAGATTATAACCACGACGCCATACCTGACCTCGCTTTTATTGAATTTTGGTATTAATATATAATATTATTCGCAATAAATCAACTAAAATATGCTAAATTTCAATGTGCACTATCTACTTTGCGCCTACTGCCTTCGTTACTGTGAGCTCTTTCACCTGCGCTATAAAATCCAATGAAAAAAGTTAAGAAATTTTGACAAGTAAAGCGTGCAAAACGAAATATGTAAGTAGTGGCTCAAGGCATATAAAAAATATAGAAAGGAGAAGATGAAAATGGGCTGCGGGACATGGGTAATGCGGATTGCGAAATAAAATTAGTGCCTCGTCCACCCTCCGCAGAGCTTCGGAGGACAAATGGTCCATGACATGGGGCACGAGAAACGAGCCACGATCGACGGGGTTCTGGATTCGGGGAAGTGACTGGGGATAATATATCAGTGCACGGTTTCATCGGGCGCAGAAGAGTCCGCTTCTTCAGCCGGCCGTTTGGCAACCGCAACCATTGCCGCCCGCAGCAGCCGGTCGTTCAGGTTGTAGCCCTTCTGAAATTCTGCCATTACCGTGTTCTCCTCATGCTCGGCACTCTCCTGGTGCGTCATGGCCTCGTGCTTGTTTGGGTCGAACACCTGGCCTACTGCAGAAAACTCCTTGACGCCGAACTTTTCAAGAGCCGTGACAAACTGCTTGAGGATCATTGCTATCCCTTCCTGCAGCGCCTTCTGGTCCGGAGAATTTTTTGCCTGCTCAAGGGCCCGCTCGAAATTATCTATGACCGGAAGCAGTTCACGGAACAGTTTTTCGTGGCCATAGCGGATGAGATCATCTTTATCTTTTGCCACGCGCTTCTTGTAATTATCAAAATCAGCCATGGTGCGCAGCAGCTGGTCATAGAGCTCCTGCCGCTCTTTTTCTTTCTGTTCAAGCTGGATGGAGAGTTCCTCTGCGGACGGGGAATCCCCTTTTCCATCTGCGGCGGCCGCGGCAACAGCTTCACAGCTCTTTTCATCTGCAGTGATTTCAACCTTATGAGAATGTTTAGTATCATGCTCATCACCTTTATGGTGAGGAGTTGCTTTCTTGTGCATCATGCGTTTTCCTCCTTCACTTCCAGTCAAGCATTTTGCTTACCATCTGTGCGGTGTAATCCACAATAGGGATAATTTTCTCGTAATCCATCCTGGTGGGCCCGATCACTCCCAGAGCGCCCAGGGTATGGTTTTCCTTTGAGTAGGTTGAGGTAATCAGGCTGCAGCTCTCCATGTCCTGCAGCTCATTTTCAGAGCCGATGAAGATCTGCACCCCCTGCGCTGCCATTGCTTTATTCAACAGTTTTAACAGCCGCTCCTTCTCTTCAATGGCCTGAATGATGCGCTTCATTTTCTTCACTTCGGCAAACTCCGGATACTCAAGAAGGTTCAGCGTGCCGTCAACGTAGATTTCAGTCGCTTCATCAGTCTCAAGGGCTTTCTTGCTTAATGCCAGAGCTTTTGCACACAGCAGGTCATAGCTGTTCTTTTCCTTATGCATCTCCTCGATAAGTTTCTTCCGTGCCTCCTGCAGGGTGAGACCTTTCAAAAGCTCATTTAAATAGCGGGCATACGTATCAAGGTCTGCCTGCGCTATATCTTCTTCCACCTCGACGATCTTATTCTGCACGACGCCATTCTCAGAGACAAAAATGACCAGTATCCGATTCCTGCTGACATTGATAAACTCAATAAGCTTGAAGACGGTATAAATGAATTTCGGAATTACCACCACGCTGATATTTTTTGAAATGGTAGAAAGTATCTGCGAAGTCTCTTTCAGTAAATCGGTAAGCTCGCCCTCGGTGTAGGTATAGTGCTGCCGGATCCGCTCCTTCTCGGCCCGGGAGAGGTTGCGCACCTCCAGGATACTGTCCACATAAAATCGCAGCGCCTTTTCCGTGGGCACCCTGCCGGCAGAAACATGCGGCTGCAGCAGATAGCCCATCTCTTCAAGCTCACCCATCACGTTTCTCAGCGTCGCTGGGCTCAAGTCTATGCCGCCCTTGCGTGCCAGCGTCTGAGAGCCAACCGGGAATCCGGTATGGATGTACTCATCAATCAGGTCGTGCAGAATCTTCCTGGTGCGGTCGCCGATTTCTGGATGCTGGTCAGCTTTTCGTTTCATAGTTATTAAGGTAAAAAGGCAAATAGGTTAATAGGTTAAGAGGTCTTTACTCATTTTTATCTTTTCGCCTTTTGACCTCTTCACCTTTTTTCATTGTAAACAATCACTGCTTCATGTGTCAAGCTGCTATCGGGCAGCTTTTTTCTTGACCTTTCTTGTGCCGCTGATTCCCTGCGCATCATCCAGCATCACTGATGGATAGTAGCACATGTGCATGCGGCAGGTGCGGTTATATGTCTCTGTATATAAGCTGCGCGCTTTCTCCCGAAACTTTTTTTTCGTCGGCTGTTCTTTTATCAGACTGTCCCGCAGGGTGTTAAGAAACGAGATATCTTTCAGCTTCCGCTCCAGGGGATTGCCCCGGCCAACAATTTTTACGCTGGTGATGCCCATGCGCTCGAACTCATACAGGGCGCACGCGCCGCAGGGATGATCGTCAACGTGGACCGTCTCCCAGATTTTCTGCCGCTGCACGACCGGGGATGTCTGGCTGACAAGGTGACTGTTGCCGTCAGCATCTATCTCCATTGCCTCAACCTGGAAGGGAAGCATGCAGGCGTTTCTGAACATGGGAAAAACTTCTTTTCGTGCCAGCCCATGATGAAAGGTGCAGAACCCGTCCACATTGATACAGCGGGAATTAAGGATAAAGAGCGTTGTTTCAATGGGCGGCATGAAGGAGACAATATCCTCTATCTCCTGAATGGTCAGGTGCCGGGGGAACGTGATCCGCTCTGCGCCGAGCCCTTTATAAAAGGCCGCCGACCGCCAGTTAAAGACCGTTCCGCCGGTGCTCACATGAACGGGCACCCGGTAGTTTTTTTCCTTGAGATACGCCATGAGCCCGTAATCAGTCACAATGAGAGCATCAGCGCCGGCATCAAGTGCTGCGTCTATATATTTCACGACCAGCGGCATCTGCTCCTGCGTGTAATAATGCTCATTGACCGTGAAAAAAAGCTTCCTGCCCAGGCCGTGGCTTATGGAGACAGCGGTCTTTAAATCCGCGAACCGCCGGAAGTGGCCTTTGCCGGCAGGCCTGCGGTTGATGGAAATGACCGGGTACTTCTCATACCACTCTTCTTCCAGCAGGCCGCAGTAAAATTCATCAGCTCCTGCTTGAGAGAGCTGTTCCACTTCTTCAATATTGTCTAAGGGGGATAAAATTTTCATTTCCAAGCACTCAGCTATCAGCCGTCAGCCTTCAGCTTTTTAATAAAGGCCGTCAGCATGCGTTTCACTTCAACTACCTCATGAGCACTGCCTTCATAATCGACGGCATTCAATAATTTGAGATCACGAGCCAGCAATAAATGATACTCCAGCTCACTTGCTGACCCCATTGCAATGTGGAGAAACCGTGCAAATTCTGCCTCACCATTTCTGCCGCAGCCTTCTGCAATATTAGCTGCGATTGAACTGCATGAACGCCGAATCTGACTTGTCAGACCATATATTTCTTCTCTGGGGAACGTTGCTGTTGTTTTATAGACAGCTAATGTCAGCTGATGACTTTTTTGCCAAACCTTTAATTCCTTAAAATCTCTCATATAGCTTATTGTGCTGATAGCTGAATGCTGAAAGCTTTTTACAACGGTATCTCCGGCTGTACCACGATCCGGTCTATCTGCCGACTGGTAACAACTTCAGGTATGGCGTCATTCATAAAAAAGATACTGTTGCCTTTCCGCACCAGCGGCAGCGTCATGACCGGATTGAAAAGAGTAAAGGTGTATTTCCGGCACTCCTTGCTGCAGGGAAAAACACCCACATATTCTTTCTGCGACTCGTCTTCGCAGTTGGCAGTCAGGCAGAACCTGCTGGTTGATATACAGGCAAAGGGCAGGTAGAGCGATTTATGGATATCAGCGCCGGTATCATCCAGGTTTATGCCCTGCAGCAGGTTATCAAGCTCAATCCTGAAGATATTATTTCCCGTTAAAAAACTTCTGATCTCAGGCACTGTGAGGCTCGTGGTCCGGCAGTACCTGCTGGTCTCCGCGGGCACCTGGTCAATGATGTTCATGATGCGCGGGCCCCGCTTCAGTTTCGTGAGCAGCCTTCCCAGCACCGGAGTGACCGGGAGCTGCGCCTCTTGTAAAAAATGGAACACCCCCCAGTCATTGAACACGACCTCAGCCTGCGGGACTTCCCGCGCAACAGCAGGCAGCAGTTCCTCAAGCAGTTTTAATCCCTTGTTGGTTACATAGGGCGTGACAAAGGTGAAGTCCATGTTCCCTTTTTTAACAACAGACAGAACTTTTTTCAGCTGCTGCATAGTCGGCAGCAGCCGCTCACAGAACTCGATGCCAAAATAAAGGCGCGTAAAATTATCGTCGCAGTATTTCAGCTGTTCAACTTTAGATATAAAAACTGCCTGTTCCATAGACATTTATCAAAGGATTCAAGGGTCCGAGGGTCCCAGGGGTCGAGGGACCATAATAAAATTTTTTATCCCTGTGCCTTTGTGCCTTCTGCCTCTGTGCCTTTCTGCTTCGACACAAATTTCAGCGCTTCTTCCGCGTGAAACGAGCTTCTGACAAAAGGGCTTGAGGCAACGTAGCGAAAACCCTTCTCTTCGCCAAGCTGCCGGTATTCTTCAAACACTTCAGGCCGGATAAACTCCCTGACCTCAATCTGCGCCGGGCTTGGCCGTAAATACTGGCCGATGGTCAGAAAATCACAGTTGACCTCGCGCAGATCCTGCATCACCTGCAGTATCTCCTCGCGCGACTCGCCAAGCCCCACCATGATGCCTGATTTGGTGAATCGCCCAGGGCCAAGCTCCTTTGCATATTTGAGGATCGTGAGTGAGCGCTTATAATCTGCCTGTTGGCGGCAGGTTGCATAGAGCCGCGGCACGGTCTCAAGGTTGTGGGCAAGGATATCGGGACGCGCTTCCATGACCACCGCAAGGCTATCGCGCGAACCCTGGAAGTCCGGAATTAAAACATCGGTTGAAGCCTCCGGCAGCAGCCGGTTTATCTGTTGCACGGTCTCGGCAAACTGAAATGCTCCGCCGTCAGGCAGGTCATCGCGTGTTACCGAGGTGATAACCACATGCCTGAGCCCTAAGTCTTGCGCTGCCTGGGCTACATGCAGCGGCTCAATCGAATCTGGAGGCAGTGGCTTGCCGCCATCAACGCCGCAGAACGAGCAGTTGCGCGTGCAGATAGTGCCGAGAATCATAAACGTCGCGGTCCCTGCTGAAAAGCAGGTCCCCATATTGGGGCACACGGCGCTCTCGCACACGGTGTGCAGATGATATTGATCAAGCAGACCCTTCATCCTGTTGAGTATTGATTCATCAACACCTTTTACCCGTATCCACTCGGGCTTTTTTGTTATGACCACAACTCAAGCCTCCATAGAGTTGCGGAGTGCGGGAGTTTAGAAGTTATGAGTTAAATAAATTTCAACTCCTCAACTCCTCAACTCTTTAACTCCTTAACTGTATATATACTTTATGCTCTCAACTTTGCGACAAAACGTTCAACATCACTGATTTTGTGCGGCGCACGGTCAAATATCTCTGCATAATGAGCAATAAGCCGGCTGTTGAGCTCAATGCAGTCTACCGTCCCCCCCAGCAATGCAACCATTGAAGTTACACCCTTATCAGTTATACCACAGGGAACTATCATCGTGAAATGACTCATGTTCGGATTCACATTCAGGGCAAAGCCATGCATGGTAATCCAGCCGTTTTTAACCGCTATCCCGATGGCGGCAATTTTTTTATTGCCGGTCCATACGCCCGGATGCTTTGGATCTCTGCCTGCCTCTATGCCATAGTCCCCGAGCGTGTCAATCAGCATCTGCTCCACATTGCGAATATAGCGATGCAGGTCTCGCCCCTGCTCTTTAAGATCCATGATGCTGTAGCCAACCACCTGGCCCGGCCCGTGGTAGGTCACATCCCCGCCACGGTCAGTGCGGCACACTTCAATTCCTTCCTGAGCAAGTATTTCAGTGGGAACAAGTATGTTGTTACGGGTTTCTGTGCGGGGGGCAGTAAAGACGGGATCGTGTTCCAGCAGAATGAGGGTGTCTTCTATTTCATTTTTTAAGCGGGCACTAACCAGTTTCCGCTGGAGTTCGAACGCATCGTTGTAGCTGATTCTCTCGACTTCCAGAACAAGACATTTTTTCTTTTCTCCAGTCATCGGCAAACAGATTCCGGTTCCTTTCTGCAAAATTGTATTTTTTTATATGTATCACAAAATTGTCTGTTTTAACAGGAGAAAGTATCCATATTGCAAGGGGAGGAAGAAGCAACAGTAAACAATTTTTCCCAGGCAATGGTTGCAGAGCAGTCTGCTGTACTCCATACCATGGGCAAAAGAGCCGGCAGACCGGGGAACTCTTGACAGGCAGCCGTGTTACTGATATATTTTTAACGTTTTGTTATTAGTGGGATATTTCATAACATGAAGAGGACTATGGATATGAAACCAGGATTTGTAGACATCGATGTGTTGCGCCAGCAGCTCCCTTTTCAGAAGCTGAGACAGAAAGGCGGTAAACGGATTCAGACAGACTGGAAAGCTGAGTGGGACCGGTTTGACGGAAAAAAACTCTTCACCTTCGACATTTCAAGCATCCCCGAAGACCGGCTCAAGGCCATGCGCAGCCGCCGCGAGGTCATCCTTGACGGCAATCAGGCGGCGCTCTCAATTTTCACCCGTCTGGTTGACGGGTTCTGCGGCTACCCCATCACGCCTTCAACCCCGCTCGCGGAAAATTTTGCACGCGCTGCGTCCGCCGGGCAGAAAAACCTTTTCGGCCATGAGCTTATGTATCTGCAGCCCAATGACGAGCTTTCAGCCATGGTTGCCGTGGAAGCGATGGCCTGTCAGGGCGGCCGCTACGTGGACAATACCTCATCCCAGGGGCTGGTGCTCAAAACCAAGAATCTCTTCTCCGTTGCCGGCAAGCGCCTCCCGGTCATTATGACGGTCATGGCCCGTGAAGTAAATAAAGGGTCTCTCTCCATCCACTGCGGGCACACCGATTTTTATGGCGTGCGCAATGCCGGCTGGACACAGCTGGTTTCAGGCAATAACCAGGAACTGCACGAACTCCTGCCGATAGCATTTAAAGTGGCCGAACAGCGGCAGGTGATGCTTCCCGGCATGGTTATAGCTGACGGCTTCATCAAGAGCCACGCGCTGGAAAACATCAGAGAGCTGCCGGATGAATTCCTCAGCTATTTTGTCGGCGCGCCCAACCGGCTCTATCAGGGGGATTTTGATAATAACCCTGCCCTCACCGGCTCCTTCACTGACACCGACCTGACCATGGAGGGGCAGATTTCCCAGGACTTTGCTTACCGCTTCTACAAAAAGGCGGTCATCGCCGCCATGAATATGATGAACCAGATTCTCGGCACCAACCTGAAGGTGGTTGAGAATTACCGCACCGAGGATGCAGACCTGACCCTGGTGGTGCTGGGCTCGGCAGTGGGCGTGATCAAGGATGTGGTTGACTATTACCGCGCCAGCAGGGGCTGGAAAATCGGCGTGGTGCGCCCGGTTCTGTTCACCCCGCCCTGCTATGAAGAACTCGCCTTTGGCCTGCGTAACGCTCAAGTGATTACCGTGCTTGAGCGCAGCGCCGTGGCGCACAATTGTCTGCTCAAAAAAGACGTCCAGGCAGCCCTGGAAATATCGCTGCGAGCAGCCCGGGAAAGCTCCTCAGACAAAAAGCTCTACAGCCGCACCAATGCCCCGGAGGTCCTGCACGGGGTCTACGGCCTCGGCAGCAAGGACTTCAGCAAGTATGATGTTGCCGCGGTGATTGAAAACATGGCAGCAGCGTTCAATAGCAAAGGCCCTGCCGTGCAGCGCGACTTCTATGTCGGTGTTGAAGGCCCGTACGCGCTCAAGCCCGCGGCCCTTGATGACTATAAAGACAAGGAAGTGGCCATGACCTTCATCGGCGTGGGCGCGGAAGGGGTGAAGACCTCGCTTGAGACCTCCGCCCTCATCTACGCTGAAGACAGCGGCGCGGGACACAAGTTTGTGCAGTCAGGGGCGCGTTATGGCGCAGCGCGGAAAGGTGCTGCTGTTTTCATGAACCTGCGCATCAGCTCTGATCAGATCCAGAACAGCTCCCAGACCACGGAAAATGATGTGGTCGCCTTCTTTAATGAAACCTTTCTCTCCGGGCAGATCCTAAACGAGTACGTTGGCGGCCTGAAAGAGCGCGGCCTGCTGGTGGTTAACACTGCCCGCAAGGCTGAAGAGGTTATCGCGTCCTTACCCAAGGCCATGAAAGAGATCATCATTGGCCGCACCATCCGCGTGAAGACCGTCAATGCCACCAAGTCAGCCCTCAAGCACCTGAAGAAAAACCTCCCGGGTGCCGCCATTGCCGGCATCATCAACAAGGAGCTCGGCATCCTCCCTGAAGATGAGTTTGAGCGCCGGTTCACCAAAATCCTGGAGAAGAAAATCGGCACCAAAAAAGGTCAGGAAGCAATTGTTTCCAATATATCACTGCTGCGTGACGGCATCGAAGGCGCGCAGGGGGCCGGCGCTGCGGACGCCGCAGCCCCGGCAATCGCCGCCAAGCAGGCTTCTGCAGCAGCGGCAGAGCCGCTCCCTGAAGATTTCGGTCAGAGCTTCCGGGCAGCGGGGATCCCGGTCGCGTTCGACAAGGACGATGAGCTGGGGACCATCAAGCCGATCAATATCTTTGAAAACTACCAGGAACATTTCTACAACGAGATGGTGAAGCCGATCTCAGAGGGGCAGCGGATTCCCTGGGACCGCTTCCTGCCGGCGGTTCCTGCGGCAACAACCCGCTACCGCGATTTAAGCTTTATCGGCACCCAGATACCGGTCTGGAATGCCGGGAAGTGCACGGCCTGCGGCATGTGCGCCACCCAGTGCCCGGACTCTGCAATCTACGCGACCATCACTGACCGCGAGATACCGGATGCGGCGAGATCCTATTTTAAAATATTCAAAAAGCCGCCCAAGGGAATTCCCTGGGAACGGTTTGCATTAAATATAAGCATGAAGCCTGACGCATGCAAGGGCTGTGGCGCGTGCGTCCAGGTATGCCCCACCGAAGCTCTGCACATGGCGTCCAAGGCCGACCTCAAACCGTCAGATGTCATGCCGGCACAGTACCTTGAATTTGACCGCACCTGTGCCGCGGCAAAATACGTGGACCAGATGGCCCTGCCCCACCAGGTTCTGTTTGTCTTCTCCAAGCTCTATCCCGGCAAGCACACGCTCTGCCCGGGGTGCAGCGAGGGCGTCATCAACCTGCTCACCTTTTTTGCCGCCGAGTCCCTGCGCAACAGCCCCCAGGGCATTGCCACGCTGTACCAGGGCCCGCGCATCCTGTCGGAAAAAACCGAGCGCTCCATCGAGCGGATGCTTGCGCATGGCTTTCACATCTGCACCCTGAACTCCACCGGATGCAACCAGGTATCGGAGCTTGCCAATCCGTTTAATGCCCGTGTCTACCGCGCCGGGCACTACGGGTTTGGAACGGTCTCTGCCGCTGCGCTGGGAGCCAAGTTCGCCATGGACCAGGCGTTGCAGAACCAGTTCACCGATGTGCTTACCAAGGTGCTGGTGTTTGCCGGCGACGGCGCCATCTATGATATCGGCAACGGCCCGTTCAACTATGCACTCGGGGAAAACTATGACATCACCTGGGTGATCTACAACAATGAAGGCTACATGAATACCGGCGTGCAGAAATCAGGCGCGTCACGCTTCGGCAGCGACCGCTCCACCTCGCCCATGGGGAAAAAATACGCGGGCAAGACCACCACGCACCGCCGTCTCATCAGCCAGGCCATGGCGATCCCCCATGTCTATGCGGCCAAGCTGAGCATCGACAACCCCTACTATGCGATAAATGTTTTAAAAGAGGCCATCGCTTACAACGGCCCCTCGGTCGTTGAGTTCTTCTCCTACTGCCCGCAGGGGCACCAGTATCATGACTGGGCAGGACCGCAGATAGCGCGCATGATGGTGGAGTCGCGCAAATGGCAGGTGATGGTACGCCGGCCATACCAGCGCCCGGATATTTCGGCAAATCCAGAGCCGGAAAAGATGTATCCCACTGAAGGAAAGTCCTTCAAGCGCGGCGAAAAGCGGCCGCCCGCGGTCTTTGGCGACGTGGTCAAAATGCTGGGCCAGTACAGCCGGCACCTGAAAGACATGGAAGGGGTGAGCACCCCGGAGATAATCATGGTCAATGAAATGGTGAGCCTGTACCGCTGGATCGGCAACCAGTACATGGCAGGCCTGCGCAAGGATTTGCCTAATGAGAAAGAAGTGGAGCGGATTCTCGAGGAGCATTATAAGAAATAGACTGCTCAGAGGACAGACGTCTCAGAAGACAGACAACAGACGAGAGACATTCAGAGAACAGACAAGAGAAGACAGGCTGAGAGAGTAATTCAGCCTGTCTTCTCTTTTTTTTAAAAATATATGATGCAGTCTTGTGCCGGCATCAGCCTAATTTCTGTTTCTTATTTTCTGCGCCCATTCATCAATCAGGCTGTACCATGCCGGAACGACCAGAAGGGTCAGAAATGTCGAGGTCAGCATGCCGCCAAGCAGGGTTATGGAGATGGGGGCAAAGATCTCATATCCGTCGCCTTTCAGCACCGACAGCGGCAGCAGCCCTAGAATTGTTGTCAGCGAGCCCATGAGAATCGGCCGCAGCCGTATAGTGCCTGCCTGGATTATGGCCTGCCGCTTTTCAACGCCGCTTTTGCGCAGGCGGTTGATGTAATCAATAAGAATGATGGCATTGTTGACGGCCAGGCCCACCAGGATCAGGATGCCGATAAAGGACATCATGGAAAGTGTGGTTCCGGTGAGAAACAGGGTCACGGAAACCCCGATAAGCGCCATGGGCACGGAAAAAAGAATGGCCAGGGGCTGCAGGAACGACTCAAACTGGGCGCACATGACCAGATAAACAAGCAGTATCACCAGGGCAAAGGTGAACACCATGGACTGCTGCATCTCCTGCATATTTTCGTACCCGCCGCCGCA
>Ga0209253_10005047_pt1 | contig 11471 bp, 10 predicted proteins | sample FrelakmetBRP12BR_FD_187145 | JGI IMG/M metagenome (GOLD analysis project Ga0209253, IMG submission 187145) | Freshwater lake sediment microbial communities from the University of Notre Dame, USA, for methane emissions studies - BRP12 BR (SPAdes)... | ecosystem: Environmental > Aquatic >...
CGCTCCTACAAAGCTGCGGTTCTCAGGTTTAACGCAAGCGCTTCTCGGTGACCTTGTCAAACAAGTGAATGGCTTCGCATTTCATCACCATACTGACGCTATCGCCCGGGGCCGGAAATTTCCCGTGGCTGTGCAGCCGGCCGGTCAGAACGTGCTCTCCCACCTTGAAATGCAGGACGGCTTCGTGACCCAGCAGTTCGACCATCAGTACCTGGCCCTGCAAAGTCTGCGTCTGCTTCCAATCGACTTGATCAGCAGCACCGATGTGTTCGGGACGTATGCCGAGTACCACGGCTTTACCGCGCATCGCAAGCGCCGCTTCCTTGAACTGCGCACTGACCGGCATCCGACCGCCGAACAGTTCCACTTCCGTGCCGCTGTCACTAATGCGTGCAGGCAGGATGTTCATGTGCGGCGTGCCAATAAAGCGGGCCACAAAGATGTTGTCGGGCTGGTCATACAGCTCCATCGGGGAACCGCATTGCATCAGGTTGGTATCGTGGGGGTTTGCGCTGTCGCATGCGCGCATCACCGCGATGCGCTGGCCCATGGTCATGGCTTCGACCTGGTCGTGGGTCACATAGACCGTGGTGGTGTTGAGACGCCGCTGCAGATTGCTGATCTCTGCGCGCATCTGCACACGCAACTCGGCATCCAGATTGGACAAGGGTTCATCGAACAAAAACACCGAGGGATTGCGGACGATGGCACGCCCCAGCGCAACGCGCTGGCGCTGTCCGCCGGACAAGGCCTTCGGCTTGCGATCGAGCAGTTTATCGAGACCCAGCATGTCTGCAACGTCCTTTACCCTTTGCCTGATCTCATCGTTGGGCAGTTTGCGGATCTTCAGGCCGAAGGCGATGTTGTCATACACGTTCATGTGGGGATAAAGCGCATAACTCTGGAACACCATCGCAATGTCTCTATCCTTGGGATGGACATTGTTTACCACGCGATCGCCGATCCAGAGCTCTCCCGAGGTGATGGTCTCCAGGCCGGCGATCATGCGCAAGACCGTGGATTTGCCGCATCCGGACGGACCGACGAACACCATGAATTCCCCGTCGTTCACGGAAAAATCGAGGTTCTTGATGACCTCGGTCTCGCCGTAACTTTTCCCGATCTTGTTGAAACGAATCGAAGCCATCAGTGATCCACCTTTTCTGAGCCCACGCTGAGTATACGCACCGATTTGGGAGCCATGATCAATTCCATGTGTCCGCCTGTAATCGTTACCGGCTTGCCGGTTAATTCATCCGCAACCGGCTTCCCATTCCATTTGTCGGGCCATATGCCGGGCAGCATTATGTCCGCGGTCAATTCCGTTTCTTCCCGATTGACCAGAACCATCACCTTATCATCACTTGCCGCATCGTGCCGCATGAATGCCAGCACAGCATCCTTGGGCCCGGAGAGCAGCGTGTAATCGCCACGGCTCAATGCCGGATGATGGTGACGAATATGCAGGAGTGCCTTGTAATATTCGCGCATGGATTCATCGCGTGTATCACCTTTTCCGGGCTTGATGTCACGATCACCCCACGGCATGTCGGTGCGGTTGAGCGGCCATATACTCCCGGCGCGCGCAACTTCTTCTCCATAATAGATCACCGGCAATCCTATCGACGTCATCTGTATCGCGGCGCATATACGAAACTTGTCTTTATCCTTGTTCAGGTCATACAGCGCCATCGGTTCATCATGGCTGGAAAGATAGTGAGCCAGCATATAGCCCTTGCGTGCCTTGTGTCTTGAACCCAGATAGCTGCCGTAAGCGACCGTGCGGCCGCGGCCATTCACAAAGGATTCGCAGCTGCCCTTGAAGCCGAAATCGAATCCGGCATCGATCTCATCCTGGGCAAAATAAGGATCCAGCGAACTCGCGTCTCCGCCCCAATATTCAGCCAGCAGAAAGAAATCCTTGCCGAGCTCGGCCCGCGTGCGGCGGCGATGCTCCAGCCAGAATTCAGTCTCGACGTGCTTGAAAGTATCGAGGCGAAATCCATCCACACCGGCTTGCCTGGCCAGGTTGATGTTGGCATCCAGCAGGTAATCCCTGACCTCGGGCAACTCGGTCTTGAAGTCGGGCAGCCCGCCCACCCGGCAGGTGATCGGATCGACCTCGCAATTACCTTCGCCGGTACGTATCCAGCTTTGTCCGTTAGCGGTCCTGCGCGACTCATAGCCGGAGCCATAACCGGCGTGGTTGTAGACCACATCAAGCAATACCTTGATATTCCGTTTGTGTGCCTCTTGAACGAGATGTTTCAGGTCATCGAGGCTGCCGAACTGCGGTTCCATCGCTGCGAAATCATCGATCCAGTAACCGTGGAAACCCCAATGCCTGAACTCAGGAATGCCGAGGTTCGCCGGGGCGCTGGCATAAAAGCCCTGGCTCACCTGTTTTTGAACCGGGTTGATCCACAGCGCCGTGATTCCCAAGTCGGCAAGTTCGTCCAGATGCCGGGTCAAACCTTTCAAATCGCCGCCATGATAGCCGCCGGGGTTGCTGCGTTCGACCCTGCGATTGTTCGTGCTGTCTCCATCGGCGTAGCGGTCGATCAGCACGAAGTACAGAACCTCATTCGACCAATCTGATTCGGCCCACGAGAGTTTGGGTAATAAGAAGAAAATTGACAACAAGAAACACAGCGCCAAACGAGGCATAGAAAGGTCGGCGAGGCCTGTTCTGAAATTCATTTCAGACGCGAGGGCTAAGTTTCAAACGCAATTGTATTCTCCCCTTGCTACCTACACGTCCAATAGCCATCAGGCGAACCCACCGGCCTGTCAAATACAAACCGAGACGGCCTACAGATATTCAGGAGGCGATTGATAAATTGACGGCTCCACGAACATGTCTGGCAACATATTCATAATAGTACAAATCAATATTGTTTGCTTCTTTCGTCAAATTCAATCCGTGCCTTAACCTCGAATGTCTGCTGGCAGAAATTCCCGGATTAGCGCGAGCATATACATTGCCCCAAGCCGCACGACTCGGTTATGCTGAAAGACTTGCGCACTGTTCCTTTGCTGTTGTCGAACAGAACATAAAGGCGTGCCGCTGCGTTCCATGCATCACAATAGCGCCATTCCCACGCCAACTCGTCACGCGCCTTGAAATAGGCCGTCCAGCGAGCATAGGATGGACCGATGATGTGAAGGACATCCTCCTTGGACATGCCGGGCTGGATGCGTGCAAAGTTCTTTTCATCCAGCACATTCTCGATCTGCCGCAGCTTGCCGTCCGGTCCGATGTGGACCATGTATGTATGGTACCCCATCGGCCCCCGCGGATAAGCGAGTTGCACCGCGCCGTCCGGATCCTGCCAGCGCATTGCCGGCTGTCCCATTACTTGCAGCACGTTTTCCAGCTTATCTACCCCCGGCTTGAGGCCACGACCGTTGTAAGACGCACAGGCACCAAGCAATACCGCCAAGAAGAAAACCACCCACATTTTCATAGCTACTCCTGTTGCTGATCACAAGTTACAAAAAGGGGCCGGCCTATCGCAGATAGTATGCTTAGCTTGGCACAACCTCGGAAATTTCGATCAAGTTGAGGTCAGGGTCCCTCAAATATACTGACCGGATCCTTGAAGTGGCTCCTGTACGCAATACAGGCCCCTCTTCGATTGGCCATTCAGCGTCATGCAGCAATTTGATTACTTGATCAAGCGGCACACTGGCGATAAAGCACAGATCCAAAGAACCCGGCATCGGCAAATTAGCCTTGGGCTCGAATTCGCGTCCTTTGACGTGCAAGTTGATCTTCTGGTTGCCAAATTTAAAGGCTTTGCGTTCAACTGATGGCGTGCCGCCAATGAATCGCTCCAACTGCATTCCAAGTACACGGGTATAAAAGTCAGTGCAAGCATCTTCATTTGCTGTTGTGAGAACCAGATGGTCAAGGTGGTCTATCAATTTCGACACTCTCCCTTATTTCTTCATCTGTCAGCACATCGCCGCAGGCTCAACGTTTGTGCAACCACTTCGGCAAAAGTTCATAGGGGTTGGTCTTGACTGACGGGTCAACGGTGACGCCGTGCTCTTTCAGGCGGGTGTGCAGCTGGCCTGTCTTCAGGCTGTCGAACACGTCGGTGCAGCCGCCTTCGAAGTTGCCGCCGATGAAGACCTGGGGCATGCTGATCGATCCGGTCCGGCGCTTGACCACCTCGAACATCTTGATGCCGCGGTCGCCTTGCTGATAGGCGACCGAATCGAGATCGATCGAGGTGTAGTCGATGCCGAATTTTTCGAACACCTTGCGCACCGCGTTGCAGAATTCGCACCACTCGTAGGCAAACATCACGACAGGCTGGTCCGGGTCGCGCAACATCGCATCGACCTCGATGACGGCCGCTTCGTCCAGTTCTTCAGTATTTGCCATTGGCGCCGGCGGCACCGCGGGAGTGATCTCGAATTGGTAACCCGGGGTCGACATCGAGAGCTCAAGTTCCTCCCTGGTCATCTCGACGGCGACGTCTTCGAACAGCGGTGTGGAAAGATAGCGTTCGCCGGTATCGGGCAACATGCACAAGATGTTGCTGCCTTGCGGCGCGGCCTTGGCGACCCGCAGCGCGCCGGCAAACGTGGCGCCCGCCGAGATGCCGACGAAGATGCCTTCCTGCCGCGCAAGTTCCCTGGCACAACGCAGCGCGTCGTTGCCATCGATCAGCACAAAGCCGTCTATGCGGTTGGACTCGGTGACTTGCTCCACGAGCTTCGGGATGAAGTCCGGCGACCACCCCTGCATCAGGTGCGGACGGGACCGGGCATGACTCGCGCTGTGCGAACCGTCGCTGTTCCTTGCCTGCGCGATGCCGCTGGCCAGCATGGCCGAATTGTCCGGCTCGCAAACGAAGATCTGGGTATGCGGGCTCTTCTCCTTCAACACCCGCGATACGCCGTTCAGTGTGCCGCCGGTGCCGAAACCGGTGACCCAATAATCGAGCGAGATATCGGCGAAGTCATCGAGTATCTCCACGGCGGTGGTTTTTGCGTGGATCTCCGCGTTGGCCGGGTTCTCGAACTGTCGCGGCTGCCACCAGCCATGCGCCTTGGCCAACTCCTCGGCCTTCGCCACCATCCCAGAGCCTTTCCGGGAGGCCGGCGTCAGCACCACCCTGGCGCCGAGAAATCGCATCAGCTTGCGCCGCTCCACGCTGAAGTTCTCGGCCATCGTGATCACCAGCGGATAGCCCTTCTGCGCGCAGACCATCGCAAGACCGATGCCGGTATTGCCACTCGTGGCTTCGACGATGGTCTGTCCGGGCTTGAGCGCACCGCGGCGCTCGGCGTCCTCGATCACGCCCAGTGCCAGCCGGTCCTTCACCGAACCCATCGGGTTGAAAGACTCCACCTTGACGAAAAGGTTGACGCCCTTGGGTGCCAACTTGTTGATGCGTATCACCGGCGTGTGGCCGATGGTGTCGAGAATGCTGTCGTATCGCTTGCCCATGACTGTGCTCCCTGTTTCCCTTGCCTGCCTCAGGATCTTGTCGGCATCCACTATATAACTTTTTTTAAAACTTGACTTCTTTGTTGTCATTCGGCAGACGAAAAAAATCGAGGGACGCGCCACTTATTGGCGGGTCCCTCAGGAAAGCAGGGGCAGACCTTGTCACACGCGAATGATGTTGCCCTTCAGCGCGTAGAGGATGGCGATCACGTCATTCTTGGTGCTGTCGTCGATCTTGTGTTTGTCCATTGCGCCGACAATGTCATCCGTCACCGCCAGGTACTCCTGCTCGCTGATGTTCATGCCCTTATGCGCGGCGAGCATGTCCTTGCCGGTGTAAGGTTCCGGGCCGCCTGAGCCCGCGCAGAAAAATTCGCGTGCCATCTTTTTGGCGAATTCGATGTCCTTGATCTTCTCGAAGCGGGTTTTGACGACGGGATTGACCAGATGTGCAGCCATCACGTCATCCACAAGGCGGGCGATGCCATCGGCTGCACCAAGGCGCTGGTAAAGTGTAGTACTCATATTGAAATCCTTTCAGTTTGATGGGGCTGCATCACAAAAATACAGTAGCTGCTGCAGCCGGATGCAACTACTGTTTAATTTTTTTCGGGCTTCAAACAAATGCTGAAGCCACCCGATCAACCGCCGATCAGTTGCGCGGTATAACCGGCGGAACGCGCCTTTGCCAGCCAGGCTGCCGTGCTGGTGATGGCCCATCCGTATCCGCGCCTACTTGCGCTTGATCACCACCTCTAGGTACTCACTCGGTGCCACCAGCGTGCCGTCAGTCGCGCGATTGAAACTTTCGGCCAGCGCGATCAGGTCGGCGGCCAGCGATTCCTGCAACCCGGCGTCGAGTGCCGCGAACGCCTTGTGCATCGGGCCGTAGAACGTGCGAAACACTTCCAGCCATTGGGCCGCGCTGTGATAGCGGAACACGAAGTGCTTGCGCTCGATCGCGATCGTGTCGAGCCGCGCGCCGAGCAGTTCGCGCAGCCGCGCTTCGGTGCCCCACAGCGCGGGCGACTTCACGCCGGCCGCCGGAGGCAGGTAGCGTCCCATCAGCTTGAACAGCTCGCCGATAAAGCTGGTCGGTGTCCAGTTCGCGAGGCCGATCCGGCCGCCCGGTTTGCATACGCGCGCCATCTCGGCGGCGGCTTTCTCCTGGTCGGGCGTGAACATCACGCCGAAGGTGGACAACACGACATCGAAACTCCCCTCGGCATATTGCAGGTTCTCGGCGTCCGCCTGCTCGAACTTCACCGGCAGGCCTTCGGCGCTTGCCCGTGCGCGGCCGCGCTCCAGCAGTGTCGGAACATAATCGCTGGAGGTCACATCGCACCAGCGCCGCGCTGCGGCAAGCGTCGCATTGCCGTTGCCGGCGGCGACATCGAGCACCTGCTCGCCGGCGCGCAAGTCGAGCGCTTCGCACAGCGACTCTCCGACGATCTGCAGCGTGGTGCCGACTACGGCGTAATCGCCGGCCGACCAGGCAAGTTGCTGCTTGTTCTTCACGGCCGCAAGGTCGATGGCAGGCGCGGAAGTTGAGATGACTGCTGACATGGCTGTTCTCCTTAATGTAGTGAATCAGGGCTTGTCCGGTTGCGGCAACGCGGTCCTGTTGCGCGTCGTCTGATCCGCTGCTGGTGTTGCCGATCGACATGTCGCCATTACACTCCCGGCGAGAGGACGCGGGGTACCGCAAAGCGGGACAAAAAGCGGGACAAAAACGGGGCCTTAGCTGCTAGAATCAAACGCGTCTAAAGCAACGGGGGGTCAGACGGGGTGCAGGATCGGACAGATTCGTTTGGCTACAGGTTGCGGCGCCGGCGCAAGGCGCTGGATCTCACCCAGCAGGCGCTCGCCGCGCAGGTGTTCTGCTCGGGCTTCACGATCAGGAAGATCGAGGCCGACGAGCGGCGCCCTTCCAAGTGGCTGGCTGACCGGCTCGCCGCGGCGCTCGCGATACCCGAAGAGGAGCGGCGCGATTTCCTCGATGCGGCACGCGCGCAGCACGCCACCAACCGCCTGCGCATGGAACCCACGCCGGTCGGCCCCGATACGCAAACCACTGCGACCCCTTCCCCGCCCGATTCAGTCGCGAGCGATGCCACGCCCTTCGTCGGACGCAATAACGAATACGGCCTGCTGATCGGCCTGATCTCGCGGCTCACCGCCGGCGCCGGATACACCGTGCTGATCGAAGGCGAGCCGGGCATCGGCAAGAGCCGCTTGCTGCGCGAGGTCGCGCGCTATGCGCACGCCCAGGACCTGCCGACGCTCACGACCAACTGCTACGAGATCGAACGCGCGATGCCCTACCAGCCGGTGATCGACCTCGTCACGCGCGCGCTCGAGCGCGTGTCGACCGCCGCGTTGCGCAGCCTGGCACCGGTGTCGCTCGCCGAACTCGCCGCACTGGTTCCCGAGATCGGCGAGCGTTTTCCGGACCTGCCGCAGTTGTCGAACGATTTTCCCGAGGCGCGCCAGGCGCGCCTGTCGCGTGCCGTGGACCAACTGCTCGAGGCATCGCGCGACGGCCGTCCGGCGGTGCTGATGGTGGACGATTTCCAGTGGGCCGACGATGCCAGCGCGCAAGTGCTGCATTACCTCGCGCGCCACGCAGCGCAGCGCCCGGTACTGTTGATCTACGCCTATCGAGACGACGCTGTCGACAGCGACGAGCGATTCGCGCAACTGGTCGAGAGCCTGCGCCGCGACACCGACGCGCGACGCGTGCCCCTCGCGCGACTGGTTTATGCAGACACCGAAAGCCTGGTAGCGGCATTCACCGATGTGAACCTCGGCGTACCCGGCCTGGCCGAGCGCCTGCAACGCGAAACCGAAGGCAACCCGTTCTTCCTGATGTCTATCCTGCAATCCATCAGCGAAGGCGAGACGCAATTGGAGCCGCGCGCGAATGACGCGCCGGGATTGCTGCCGGACGCGTTGCGTGCCGCCGTGCGCGTGCGCCTCGCGCACGTGCCCAAAGCGATCCGGCCGACACTCGAAACTGCCGCGGTGCTCGGCCGGCGCTTCGACTTCGACACCCTGCTCGGCGTGACACATGAGCCCGAAGCACAACTGCTCGACGCGGTGGAGGCACTGGTCAAACGCCGTCTGCTGCGCGAGGAACCCGAGGGTGGTGTCTACGACTTCAGCCACGACAAGCTGCGCGAGGTAGCCTATCGCGACATCAGCGGTGCACGGCGCAGACTGCTGCATCAATCGGTGGCAGAAGTCCTGGAACGCCGCGGCGAAGGCGCCACGCACGAACTCAATGCCCAGCTTGCCGAACACTACGAGCGCGCGCACATCTGGGCCAAGGCGCTGCACTACCTGGTGCTCGCCGCACAACACTCGCAGAAACTGTTCGCGATGCGCGATGCCCTGCATTGGCTGGATCGCGCGGTCGCACTGTCCGAGGCACACCCTGATTCGCCGGATGAGCAACAACGCCTCGCGATCTACGAGCAGCGCGGTTCGGCGCGCGCGCAGGCCGGACAGACACAAGGCGCCGTCGCCGACATGCGCCGCGTCATCGACGCATTGCGCGCCGGCGGCGAACGCGAAAAGACGCGCGACGCGATGATCCAGCTGGGCATGGCCTACCGGCGCGCAGACCGATATGAACAGGCGACCGCATGCCTCACCGAAGCGCTGGAGGAATCACGCGCGATGAACGACGAGCGCCATGCCGCCGACACGCTCTATCATCTGGGCACGGTCGCGTGGAGCAACGGGCAGAACGACCAGGCGATCATGTTCCACCAGCAGGCGGTCGAGATCTGCGAGCGCACCGGTTTCACCGACCTGGTCGCGGTGCAGGCATACCACGGGCGCGGCGAGGCGCACTTTGCCAACGCGGAGCCCGCGGCGGCGATCGCGTGTTACACCCGCTCTCTCGAACTTGCCCGCGGCATCGGCGACAAGAGTTACGAGTCCGAGAACCTGATGATGATCGGCCACGCCTGCCTCGGCACCAAGGGACTCGGCGACTACCCGCGCGCGATGGCAAACTTCGAGGCGGCGCTCGACATCGCACGCGCCGCGGATTTGCAGTGGCACTTTGGACCGACACTGATCGGGATCGACCATTTCCGGGCGTGCACCGGCCGTTACGGGGAGGCATGGACCGATCTGCAAAAGACCCTGCACTGGCTGGAGAGCCTCAGCCAGTCGCGTTATCAACTCATCGCCATCGATTGCATCGGTCATCTGCTGCTCGATCTCGGCCTGAACGAACTGGCGGTCGAACATCTGGAGCGCGGACTCACGCTGGGACGAGACACCGGCATCCTGTTCTGGCGCGCCGCGATCGAGATTAATCTTGCCATCGCACGCTCGCGGCTCGGGCAAAAGATCGACATCGCGGCGCTGCAGACCATACTCGAGCAAACGCGCCGCACAGCTGAGCGCTACATGATGGTGCGGTGCCTTGAAGGATTGGCGGAGATCGCCCTTGCGGCCGGCAACGCTACTCCCTGCCGCGTGTATGCCGACGAACTGCTCGCGATCGCCGAAGCGAACGGACTGCGCGAACTCGGGGCGGTCGCGCGACGCTGGCGCGGCGAGGCGATGTTTGCGGAAAAAGATCACGCGGCTGCACAGGCAGAGTTGTCGCATGCCTCTGCGCTGGCGGAGGATATCGGCCGGGTGCGACTGCAGATGGACACCCAGGCCACGCTGGCTCGCCTGCTAGCTGTGCAGGGTCAGCACGATGCAGCGCAGCGTCACGCCGACAAGGCGCGCGAAATCGCGGGTGCGATCGAGAAGAGTCTGGAATCCTCAGGGCTGGAGGCGCGGCTTCGCGTGAACTGACCGCCGGGATACTGCTTCATTTTTCTTTCCACGGCGCAAAGCCGATGGGGCGTTTTTTCTTGAGATCCAGCGGGGTCATGAGTTCGCGGATAGCATCGAAAACGGCCTTGAACTGGATGTCGTATTTCTTTTCAAGTGATGCAAGCTTACGGGACAGTTCAGCGTTAGATGCCAGCATCTGCCGCAAGCGCACGAAGGCACGCATGATTTCAATATTGACCTGAATGGATCTGGTACTGTGCAAAACACTGGAGAGCATGGATACGCCTTGCTCGGTAAATGCGTAGGGAGCTATCCGTACCCCGCCCCAACTTGAAATCCCAAATTGGGATTTCAAGTTTGCAAACTCTTCCGTACTCAATTGGAACATGAAGTCTTCCGGGAATCGTTCGATATTACGTTTGACGGCCCGAACCAGAAGTCGTGGCTCGACTTCGTACAATTCTGCCAAGTGTGAACTGAGCATAACCTTCTGCCCGCGAATCAACAACATCTTGGATTCGATCTGCTCCACAGATGCGATCAGCTTTACGTCAAGATGGTTTTTCGGTTGGTCGGGTTTCGCAGACTTTTTGCCCACGGTGTTTTCCTCCCTGCTCTGCCTTATTCCCGGCCCAAAACGCAGGAATCAACGCACAGAACGACACCTATATCGTAGAGAACGTTCGTTCTGTTGTCAACCGTTATGCAATGTATACAAGGGCTAGACAGGGGAAGGTATGCCTTTTGCCCGACTGCATCGTCCAGACGGAATGTTTGAGGTCACAATTTGTGACCTCAAATTGGCTAGGCTTGTACCGGCTTCAGCTCGGCGTCATGATCGAATTTGGAGTTGACCCATAACATCAGGTCGGAAAGCGCGGCATCTTCGGTGAGTGAGTGCCGTTGCTCGATGTGAAACTGCGTACCACCCGGTTGGCCGGGCATCTTGAGCACACGCGGCTTCTCGTACCACAGGCAGCTTGCGTGGAAGCCAAGGCCTTCATGCTCCGTGATGAATATCCGGAACACACGCGTATCGACTGTGACCTCGTAGGTTTTTGTCCACTTGATATCACTCACCATGTTTCTCCTTGGGGAATAGGGCCAGCAGTTATCAGACCCGCTCTCGGGTTAGCGTTATAAAACGATGAAACGCTTACTTTCGATAAGGCATAGATACATTCATATCCCGTTAATATTA
>Ga0209253_10005048_pt1 | contig 11470 bp, 11 predicted proteins | sample FrelakmetBRP12BR_FD_187145 | JGI IMG/M metagenome (GOLD analysis project Ga0209253, IMG submission 187145) | Freshwater lake sediment microbial communities from the University of Notre Dame, USA, for methane emissions studies - BRP12 BR (SPAdes)... | ecosystem: Environmental > Aquatic >...
CATGGAAATTTACCTATGACCTATTTCAGCATCAATCCCAACACGCTTAACCATGACCAAGTGACACTTAATCTGCGCCATGATGAACGCGGTTATTATTGGGAAACGGAATCTGGCGAGGATACGGATGCTCGTTTTGATAACGCCGATAAGGCCATTGCGGAAGTCACCGATCTGTGGAGTACCCGCGGTGGCACCAGGTTGCCGGCGACAACCCGGTATCCTTCCGCGAGCGGAAAACGTAAGGCAACGGGTAATGGCTCATCAATGCGGGCGTCGCTCAAACATCCCCAGCACGTCTGACGGCGGGGGGATTTTGTGTAGTTAGCGGTTTTGCTGCTCCAGTTGGCGGAGCAAATCCTGTTCACCCAGTCGAAATTCAGTTGCTCGAATCGTCGATAGAGGTATTGCATCCATATCCACTTTTTCCGCCGATATGACAGTCGAAGGCCGATCTCCATAGTGCGTATGCCCTTCTTCGTCAGTCCAGGTATACACTTCTTTTCCAGCGGTCACCGTGACCGGCTGGGGGTTCAAATCCACCGGCTCTGCCTTTGCATCGGCGGGTGGGCGATTGCCATAGTGGGTGCGTCCTTGCCCGTCGGTCCAGCGGTACACGGCTTCTTGAGCGGTGGCCGGGATAACCATGACCAACAGCAGAATAGAAATCAGGCGTCGCATGATAATTTCCTCTCATCCGTGCATGTGCTCAGTCGATAGGGCAACCGCTTCAGCCATATGACGGCACGCGGAGTATTTTTATATGCCCCACCCGTGCCGCCAAGTGCTGCACACCCGCTCAATCCTCTAGATAGGTGTAACCCCGTAAACCTGCTTCCAAAGCCGCCAGGTAAACCTTGCGTTGCGCTGCGCCAAGATCCGCCGCGGCAATCTTGTCCCGGTATGCCGCCAGCATGGCCTCGGGTTGGAAATGAACATAGCGCAGCAAATCGGCTACGGTATCGCCGTGCTCCGGTTCGCTCAGGCGGTGGCTGCCATCCTCGCTCAATGCCACGTTGACCGCATTCGTGTCGCCGAACAGGTTGTGCATATCGCCGAGGATTTCCTGATAAGCGCCGATCAGGAAGAAACCCAACAGGTAGGGTTCGCCAGTGCGATAAGGGGGGAGCGGCAGGGTGGTTTCCACGCCCTCGCCATCCACATAGTGCTCGACGCTACCATCGGAATCGCACGTCAGATCTTGCAAAATGGCCCGGCTGATAGGCCGTTCCTGCAAGCGATGCAGAGGCATGATGGGGAAGACCTGGTCGAGAGCCCAGGCGTCCGGCATGGACTGGAACAGTGAGAAATTCACAAACAGTTTTTCCGCCAGTTTATCATTCAGTTCGTCCAGCAATTCCCGATGGGCGCGGGCGCCAGGGTTTAACAGGGGTTGTACTCTGCGGCAGATGGCGTAGTAAAGCTGCTCGGCACAGGCGCGCTGTTCGAGGCTAAGTACTCCATGGACGTACATGCCCTGGGCCTCGCTCAACCAGTAGGTGGCATCGTGGTAGGCTTCTACGGCTTCCCCCCGCGAGACCGACTGATAGACCGACCAGAGATTGCGCAGAATGAGGGGAGCATCAATACCGGGTTCCGTTAAAGCCACCTCGTAGGGGGCCTGCTCGTGATCGATCACATTGGTGATGAGGACGGCGTGATGGGCGGTCAGGGCGCGCCCGGATTCGGTGATAAGGTGGGGATGCGGCAATCCCGCTGCCGAACATACCTCCCACAGGGTATAGACCACATTGTTGGCGTACTCCTGCATCGAATAATTCATGGAGCAATCGCTGCGCGAGGCCGTGCCCTCGTAATCCACCCCCAAGCCGCCGCCGACGTCCACATGCGATAACCGTGCGCCTAGGCGGTGCAATTCTGCGTAGTAGCGCCCCACTTCTCCCAGACCGCGCTGAATATCGCGGATATTGGCAATCTGGGAACCCAGGTGGCAGTGCAGCAGCAGCAAGGTATCCAGCAATCCTCCGGCGCGCAGCCGTTCCAGGGCTTGCAACGTCTGGCCGGCGGACAGGCCAAACTTGGACTTCTCGCCGCCGGTATTCTGCCACTTGCCGGCGCCGATGGAGGCCAGCCGCACCCGTATCCCCAGTTGCGGACGTACCTCCAGGTGGGCCGCCTCAGCAATGATCAGATCCAGCTCGGAGAGTTTCTCGACCACGATGAAGACGTTCAAGCCCAGTTGCCGGCCAATCAGGGCCAGCCGGATGTATTCGCGGTCCTTGTAGCCATTGCAGATGACCAGCCCACCGGGTTTGGAAAGGGCCAGCACGGCCATGAGTTCCGGTTTGCTGCCGGCTTCCAGACCGACCCGGGCACCGCCATGCTGGATGATCTCGCTGACCACACTGCGTTGCTGGTTGACCTTGATCGGATAGACAGCGGTGTAGCGCCCCTGATAGTCATTGTCGGCGATAGCGGTGGCAAAGGCATTGCACAGAGTATCCACCCGGTCGTGGAGGATATGGCTGAACCGCACCAGCGCCGGTAACCCATAGCCCTGGGTACACAGTTCCTCAGCCAGGGCGCGCAGATTGATGCTGGGCTGATCGCCGTGGCGTGGAGAACGCGCGCTGATACAGCCATCGGCATCGATGGCGAAGTAGCCGCCACCCCAGCGGTCGATGTTGTATACTTCGCGGGCCTGGGCCAAGGTCCAGTCCGGCTGCTGGCGATACCTGTCGTTCAATGCCGTCATTCCCCCATAGCAACTAGGTACTTTCCCCCGTGCTGGTCTCGTCGTCACGGGATAATCGAGGAGCATCGCTTTATGGCGCTGGATGAAACTTGGTTTTCCGAAATATACACCCCGGAAAGTTCGGCCTTTTCCTTGAAAGTCAAGGCCAAACTGTTAGATGAGCAAAGCCCCTTCCAGCACATCGAGGTTTACGCCACCGAGACCTTTGGCAATCTGATGGTCATCGATGGCTGTATTATGCTCACCGAACGTGACAATTTCCTATACCACGAGATGTTGACACATCCCGCGCTGTTTACCCACCCCGATCCGAAGCGGGTGCTGATCATCGGTGGCGGCGATTGCGGCACCTTGCGGGAAGTGCTCAAGCACCCTGGCATCGAGGAAGTCACTCAGGTAGATATCGACGCGGCGGTTACCCGCGCGGCGGAACAGTTCTTTCCCCGGCTTTGCGAGTCCAACCACGATCCCCGTGCCAATTTGCGGTTTGATGATGGGATCGCCTGGGTAAAAAACGCTCCGGACGGATGCTATGACGTCATCCTTGTCGACAGCACAGACCCTGTAGGACCCGCGGTTGGTTTGTTCAGCGAGCCTTTCTTTCGGGATTGCCGGCGGGCGCTGGGAGTAAACGGCCTGCTGGTGCAGCAGAGCGAATCGCCTCTGTTCAGTCTGGAGAACATTTTAAAACCCATGCATCAGGGCATGCGCGCTGCGGGCTTTAGCGATGTGCGCAGTCTGCCTTTTCCGCAGTGCGTCTATCCTTCCGGCTGGTGGACTGTAACACTGGCTAGCAAGGTGGTTTCGCTTGAGCACTTCCGGGATCGGGATGCAGCCAACAAGTCGTTTCCCACCGAGTACTACAATGCCGATATTCACCGCGCCGCCTTGGCTGCGCCGGAATTCATGCGCCGGGCCTTGCGCTAGCCACTCTATTCCAGTTTTACGGCACGCAACGAAGCCATGAACAAAAACGGGCGCTTCCTGCGCCCACTATCGTCGTCCTGATTCAGCCATTTCTCCGGGCCAGTGGCCCACAGGGATGGCTACAAAGCATCCAGGTTGGTCTCTCCCGTGCGGATACGGACAGCTTGTTCAAGATCGTAGACGAATATCTTACCGTCGCCGATCTTGCCGGTGTTGGCAGCCTTGCAAATGGCCTCCACGACCTTATCGACGGCGCCATCATCCACGCCGATCTCAAGCTTGACCTTGGGCAGGAAATCCACCACATATTCCGCGCCGCGGTAAAGTTCGGTATGGCCTTTTTGGCGCCCGAAACCTTTGACTTCGGTGACGGTGATACCCTGAACGCCGACCGCAGAGAGGGCCTCCCGCACGTCATCCAGCTTGAACGGTTTAATGATTGCAGTTATGAGCTTCATGATTCGCCCCCTTTGCTTCGGGCTCTAACAGATGGATACCAGATTCCACTATAACCGAAATCTCTTCAGGCATCGAATATGGGTGTGCCATGGTATTCCTGAACCTTACAGGCTGTAACCACGCTCGTCGTGCAGGGAGATGTCCAGACCTTGAGTTTCCTGTTCGTCGCTGACCCGCAAGCCGATAATGATGTCCACTACCTTGAGGATAATAAAGCTCAATATACCTGAGTATATCAAAGTGGTTCCTACGCCCAGGAACTGCAGACCCACTTGGTCGGAAATGGTCATGCCCTCGGCCAGTCCCACGCCGCCCAGGCTGGCGTCGGCAAACACACCAGTCAGCATGGCGCCGATGATACCACCCACCGCGTGCACCCCAAATACGTCCAGAGAATCGTCATAGCCTAGCGCGCGTTTGAGTTTGGTGGAAGCCAGGAAACAGATGATGCCGGCCGTCAAGCCAATGATCAGGGCACCCATTGGACCAGCGGTGCCGGAGGCCGGCGTGATAGCCACTAGACCAGCCACCGCGCCGGAGGCGATGCCCAGCACGCTGGGTTTGCCGTGGGACATCCATTCCGAAAGCATCCAGCCCAGCGCCGCAGTGGCCGTGGCGATTTGAGTGACGGCCATAGCCATGCCGGCGGTACCATTGGCAGCTACCGCACTGCCGGCATTAAAGCCGAACCAGCCTACCCATAACATAGAAGCGCCCATGATGGTAAAGGTCAAATTATGGGGGGCCATGGCGACATTTGGATAACCCTTACGCTTGCCCAATACCAGACACGCTACAAACCCGGCGATACCCGCATTGATATGCACCACGGTGCCGCCCGCGAAATCCAGCACGCCCCGACCGCCTAGGAAGGAACCTGCACCGCCCCATACCATGTGAGCGACAGGCAAGTAAATTAACGTGAACCAGAGGGCCATGAATATCAGCAGGGCGGAAAATTTCATGCGCTCTGCGAAGGCGCCGACAATCAGTGCCGGGGTGATGATGGCAAAGGTCATCTGGAAGCACATGAACACTGTCTCGGGAATAGCATTCGGTAGGGTAGTTACCGGTTGCCACAGGCTGTCCACTCTTACACCGCTCAGGAACGCTTTGGAAAGGGTACCGATAAAGGAGTTGATATTGGTTACCCCCGCTTCCATGCCAGTGGTGTCGAAGGCCAGACTATAACCATAAATAGCCCATAGCACAGTCACCAAGGAAGTGATAGCAAAGCATTGCATCATGACTGACAGCACATTCTTGGCGCGCACCATGCCAGCATAAAACAGGGACAGCCCGGGAATGGTCATGAACAACACCAGGGCGGTGGATGTCAGCATCCAGGCGGTATCGCCGGTATCCAGGGCAGGGGTAGCGGCGGTTGTCTCAGCCAGGACTAGACCGGGCAGCAGCGCCAAAACCGCTGTTAGCAGTGTGCCTGTCGTTCTTTTACACATCATCAGATTGATTCCTCTTGAGTTTCTTCAGAGTTCAAGTAGATACGGCGTGCTTGCCTTAGCAATGAAGCTCGGCGTGCAGCGGCCATGCAGTGAGTTGCTGGGCTCGCAAAACGGGCATCATGATGCCCAGTTTTGTTAATTTTAATGAGATAAGTGAGTGCTATCGCCGAGCATGAGCCTCGGATGTCGGCGCCGCGTTCCAATTTCGCTTAAACTACAATGCTTCCGGACCGGACTCTCCGGTACGAATGCGGATAGCCTGCTCCATGTTGAATATGAAGATCTTGCCATCGCCGATCTTGCCCGTATTAGCGGCGCGGGAGACAGCTTCGACGACCCGCTCTGCCAGATTGTCATCGACACCTACTTCAATTTTTACCTTGGGCAGGAAGTCCACTACATACTCCGCACCGCGATAAAGTTCGGTATGGCCTTTCTGGCGTCCAAAGCCCTTTACTTCGGTGACGGTGATGCCCTGAACGCCAATCTCGGAGAGGGCTTCCCGCACATCGTCCAGTTTGAATGGCTTAATGATCGCAGTGATCAATTTCATAACTTACAGTCTCCTAATTCATTGGGGGTGGTTCCCAGCGCTGGGGAATCGTATAGTGTGGCCATCTTGTACATACCAAACTTGCCATGCCAATCCATCGGATAGGATTGCTGATTACTGACGAAAAAACCTTTAGCATACCCTATGCCATTTGTGTTATTTATGAAAAATCCTTTTAAAACATATTCCTAGTATTTAAATCAAAAAACCGGTGGGATTTTTTGTGGCACCAATCTAAGTGCACCAAAAAACAGCACGCTCTTTTATGGTGCAAAAAAAGGCCTTTATCGCGCCCCCTGAAAGCCCCACTAAACTGAAACCGTAAGCGATGCACTGCTGGAGCAATCCGTCATGATCGATCCCAAAATTCTTGATGAGTTGTCAAAACGCTTTGTAGAGGCGATACCCTCTGGTATCCGGCAATTGCAGAACGAAGTGGAAAAAAATTTCCATGCCACACTGCAAGCCACCTTCGCCAAAATGGATTTGGTGACCCGCGAGGAATTCGACGTGCAACAGGGAGTACTGGCCCGCACGCGGGCCAAACTGGAAGAGCTGGAAAAACAGGTCGCCGTATTGGAAACGCAGTTCTCCCCTAGTCGGCGGCGAACGACAACCACCCAAAAGGCCAAGGATCAAGGCTAAAGATAACCCGGTGTGACCGGCGGGGTGGGAGAGGAAGCCATTTGACCTAGCAGGATGGCGCTGCCGCCTTGCCAGGTTGCTGGCGTGGGGGTTAAGCTTAAATTCGATTAAGGATTGAGCAAACGGAAACGGAAGCCATGTCACTTGCGATTGTCTACAGCCGCGCCCAGGTAGGCATCGATGCCCCTCTGGTCAGCGTGGAAGTGCATCTGTCCAACGGGTTGCCGGGGCTATCCATCGTTGGCCTGCCGGAGGCGGCGGTGAAGGAAAGCAAAGACCGGGTGCGCGGGGCCATTTTGAACAGTCGCTTCGAGTTCCCCGTCCGGCGCATCACCATCAACCTGGCCCCGGCCGATCTGCCCAAGGAGGGCGGCCGTTTCGATCTGCCTATCGCCTTGGGGATACTTGCCGCCTCCGGCCAGCTACCGGTACATAATCTCGCCGGCTACGAGTGCCTGGGCGAACTGGCGCTGGGGGGCGACCTGCGGGCGGTGCGCGGTGTGCTGCCCACTGCCCTGGCCTGCCGTCACCAGGACCGCGCCCTGCTAGCCCCCAAGAGCAACGCCGACGAGGCGACTCTCGTCAGCGGGCTGGCGGTATTCGGCGCTGACCATCTGCTCCAGGTGTGTGCCCACTTGCGGACCGGCCAGGCATTGCAACCCCATGGCTCGAGTTACAACCACCGGCAACTCCTAACGGAGCGGGATCTGTGCGAGGTGCGCGGCCAGCAGCATGCCAAGCGCGCGCTGGAAATCGCGGCGACGGGTGGGCACAATTTGTTGTTAATCGGTCCGCCGGGGACCGGCAAGACCATGTTGGCTAGCCGCCTGCCTGGTATTTTGCCGCCCATGAGCGAGGCTGAATCCATCGAAACGGCTGCCATCGCCTCGGTGAGCATGCAGGGCATCGCTTTAGAACAGTGGGGTGTACGGCCATTCCGCGCCCCCCATCACACCGCCTCCGGGGTCGCTCTGGTGGGTGGTGGCAGTCAGCCGCGCCCCGGCGAGATATCGTTGGCTCACCACGGCGTGCTGTTCCTGGACGAATTTCCCGAGTTCGACCGCCGGGTGCTCGAAGTACTGCGCGAACCCCTGGAATCCGGCCAGATCACCATCTCGCGGGCGGCCCGCCAGGCTAATTTCCCCGCCTGTTTTCAATTGGTGGCCGCCATGAATCCTTGTCCCTGCGGTTATCTGGGCGATGCCGAGCGGCGCTGCGCCTGCACCCCGGAGCAGATACGCCGCTACCGCGCCCGTGTCTCCGGTCCGCTATTGGACCGTATCGATCTGCATATCGAGGTGCCGCGCCTTCCCCACCGCCTGTTGCGCGGCGAAACCAAAGAGGAGACCAGCGCTACCATCCGTGCGCGGGTCGATGCCGCCCGCCAGCGGCAGTTGCAGCGGACCGGTAAAGCCAATGCAGCCCTGACAACCCGGGAAATCGAACGGCACTGCGTGCTGAGCGATGCCGACCAGCGACTACTGGAGACCGCGCTGGAGCGGTTGGGGCTTTCGTCACGGGCGTATCACCGGATTCTTAAAGTGGCCCGGACGATTGCCGATCTGGCGAGCAGCGAGTCCATCCAGACCTTGCATTTGACCGAGGCCATCAGTTATCGGGCCTTGGACCGGACCAGCGGGCGGTGAGGCCTGCGCAGCGCTCACTCGTGGCGCAGCGCTTCCACCGGCCGCATAACCGCTCCCTTGTAGGCGGGATAGTAACCGAAGAATACCCCGATCCCGGCCGCGAACAGGAACGCCAGGGTGATTGCCTGACCGCTGACTACCACCACCATCGCGGCCAGTTCGCTGACCAACCACGCCGCGCCCATGCCCAGCAGCACGCCCGCTAGGCCGCCGATCGTGCAGATCATGACGGCTTCCAGCAGAAACTGCAGGAGAATGTCCCGGCGGCGGGCACCGATCGCCATGCGGATACCGATCTCGCGAGTGCGTTCGGTGACGGACACCAGCATGATGTTCATGATGCCGATGCCGCCTACCAGCAGGGAAACGGAGGCGATGGCCCCCAGCATAAAGGAGAGTACCCGAGCCGATGTGGCGGCCGTTTCGGCCAGGGCAGACAAGTTGCGCACGCTGAAGTCGTTCTCCATGTCGGCCGGGATACGATGGCGGGTGCGCAGCAATTGCGTGATGTCGGCCTCCGCGTCTTCCATCTGCGTGGCCGAGCGGGCCTGGGCCATGATAAAGCGCACCGCGCCGGGAAAGGGACTGCCGAACAGCTTGGTTTGGGCGGTCGTTACTGGCACGATCACCGTATCGTCCTGATCGCGTCCGTCCAGGCTTTGGCCTTTGACTTCCAACAGACCGATTACCAGAAAAGGGCTGTTTTTAATGCGCACGATCTTGCCTAGCGGATCTTCCGCTCCGAACAAGTTGCGGGCGACGGTTTGTCCCAGCAGCGCGACCCGACTGGCGCCGCGCATGTCGCTGGCGTTCAATGGCCGTCCGGATTCCAAATTCCAGACCCGCACGGTTAGGTATTCCTGGGTGGTGCCGAACACCACGGTATTCCAGTTGTTGGGGCCGTAGGCCAGTTGCGTATTATTGGAAGTGACCGGCGCTACGTGATTGAGAGAAGGCAGCGCCGCCAGCGCCTGGGCATCCCCTGTCGTCAGCGTGGGAGTGGTGCCGGAACCGATACGTACGCCGCCGGCGCTGCTCGCCCCGGACAGGATGATAAACAGATTGCTGCCCATGGAAGCGATGGACTGGTTCACCGTGGCTTGCGCCCCTTGGCCGACCGCCAGCATCAGTACCACTGCCCCGACACCGATGACCATTCCCAGCATGGTAAGGCCGGCGCGCAGGCGGTTGAGGCCGATGGCCCGCCAGGCCTCGGCGGGGATCGCGAGCCATCTCATGCCGGTATCTCTCCATCGTGGATGATGCGGCCATCCAGAAACCTCACCAGGCGCTGTGCGTACCGGGCGATATCCAGTTCATGAGTGACCAGCAGGATAGTGATGCCATGTTCCCGGTTAAGCTGGGTAAAAATATTCATAATGTCCTGGCTGGTTTGGGTATCCAGGTTGCCGGTCGGTTCATCGGCCAGCAGCAATGGCGGGCGATTGATCAGCGCCCGGGCAATGGCTACCCGCTGCTGCTGGCCGCCGGACAGTTGGTTGGGCAGCGCCGCGCCGTACTCGCCCAGGCCGATCTGCCGCAGCAGTTCCAGGGCCCGCTGGCGCCGCTCGGCGCGGCTCACGCCGGCGTACAGCAGGGGCAGGGCTACATTGTCCATGGCAGAGACCCGCTGCAACAGGTTAAAGCCCTGGAACACGAAGCCGATCAGATGGTTGCGCAAGGCCGCCTGTTCATTGTGGTTCAGCGTGGCTACGGAGCGCCCCGCCAGCGTGTAATCACCTGCGGTGGCGGTGTCCAGACAGCCCAGGATATTCATGAAGGTGGACTTGCCGGAGCCCGAAGGCCCCATGATGGCCACAAAATCGCTCGGCATGACGGATAGGTCAATATCGCGCAGCACCGGTATGGAACGTCCATCCATCAGGGGATAGTCCTTGCACAGCCCCCGTACCTGGATCAACGGTTGCATCACATCACCCGGATGCGGAAGTTGCCCGTATCTTTCCTCTCCCCCGTTTCCCGCGTCACTACCCGGTCGCCGGGTTGGAGCCCGCCGTCAATCACTTCGGTCAGCGTGTTATCGGTAATCCCGGTTTTGACCGGCACCGGTCGGAGTGTGTCGTTCTGCTCCAGCACATATACCTGGGTGCCCGCTGCCCTGGAGGATGGTCTGCCGCCGGCTTCCTCGTCTTCACGGGGTCGGAAACTCAGGGCGGTGTTGGGTATTCGCAGCACATCCTTGCGCTCGCTCACGGTGATGAGGACGTAGGCTGTCATCCCTGGCATCAGCCGGCCGTCCTCGTTGTCCACATCCACCACCACATTGTAGGTGACCACGTTTTGCTGGACGGTGGGATTCAGGCGGATCTGCCGGATGCGGCCCTGAAAGTTGCGCTCTGGAAAAGCATCCACGGTAAAACTCACTGGATTGCTAGTGCTAAGGTTGCCCACATCCGCCTCCGCCACGTTGGTATAGATCTGCATGCGGCGCAAGTCCTGGGCAATCTGAAACAGGGTTGGGGTCTGGAAACTGGCGGCCACAGTCTGACCGACATCGACGCTGCGGGCTACCACCACCCCGGAGATGGGGGAGCGGATGACACTGTTGCGCAGGTTGATGCGATCGCGCTCCAACTGGGCCTCGGCCAGCTTTACCTGGGCGGTGGCGGCATCCACCTGCTGGCGGGCGATGTCCAGTTCTTCCTTAGCGATCAGCTTCTTCTGGTATAAGGTGTCGGTGCGGCCGAGTTTGATCCTGGCCAGAGCCAAGCTGGCCTGGGCGTTAAGCAGATTGGCTTCGCTCTGTTTGACCTGGGCTTGGAACAGGCTGGGGTCCAGTTCCGCCATTACCTGTCCGGCATCCACCCGGTCGTTAAAATCGGCGTGTACCTTATAAACGGTCCCGGATACCTGGGTGCCTACGTTTACCAGAACCACCGGGTTGAGAGTGCCGTTGGCAGCGATGCGCTGCACAATATCGCCGCGGTCGACGGACTGGGTTCGATAGCGCTGTTTTGAGGTCGTATCTTTGGTTGGCCAGCCCCTCAATGCCACTGCGGCTGCGCCTAGCACCAAGAATGTAATAATCAGGTTGCGTCTA
>Ga0209253_10005049_pt1 | contig 11464 bp, 7 predicted proteins | sample FrelakmetBRP12BR_FD_187145 | JGI IMG/M metagenome (GOLD analysis project Ga0209253, IMG submission 187145) | Freshwater lake sediment microbial communities from the University of Notre Dame, USA, for methane emissions studies - BRP12 BR (SPAdes)... | ecosystem: Environmental > Aquatic >...
ACCTGCCAGCGGATGAAATCATGCCAGATGCCTATTGGAGCCTTTTCCACACCCTTGAACCTTTTATGAAGGACAGGCAGGGCATCAGGAACATAGAGGAATGTGCATGGCTGTTCATCCGCAAATATTTCGTGTATTCTGTGGTAGATCTTTTTCCTTTTTTCGAAATCAAACGTTCGCCTTCCCTCAAGCAGAAGCCTGTCGACCTCTTCGTTCTTATATGAAATAAAATTAAACTCGCCTTCTTTTGTTTTTGTAGAATGCCAGATATCATACATGTCAGGATCCCTTGACAATGCCCAGCCCATGATAACAGCTTCAAAACGTCTTTTGTCAATAAACTCGTGGAGCATGGCCTGCCATTCAAGTACCTTTATATTCATAGTAATCCCGATGGTCTTAAGGTTTTCCTTAAGAATCTGGGCTACTTTCATCCTTGCCTCATTGCCCTGATTTACAAGCACAGTAAATTCAAACGTCCTGCCGTCTTTTTCGAGTAAACCGCTCTGTCCTTTTATCCATCCTGCTTCTCTGAAGAGTTTCCTGGATATTTCCGGGTTATATTCAAGATCTATCACATCCGGATTATATGCCCATGACTCAGGAGGGAATGGGCCGGTGCAAGGAGTGCCGTAACCAAGCATAACCCCTTTTATAATATCTTTTTTATTGATAGCGTGTGTGATAGCCTGCCTGACCCTTTGATCCGAGAATTTGCTATCTTTGAGATTGTATCCTAAATATGTATATCCAAACGATGGATACCTGAATTTATGAAAGTATTTGTTGAAGAAATCTGTAGCAGCCTGAAGTTTATACTGAGGAGGCGTGAGTCCCATAAAATCTATGCCTCCAAACTTAAGCTCAAGAAACATTGTCGCTGTATCAGGTATGACCCGCACTATATATCTGTCTATCTTTGGCCTTCCTTCAAAATAGTTGTCAAATGCGTCGAGCACTATCTTCTGTCCGGTAACCCATTCTTTCAATTTATATGGACCGGTACCGATTGGATTTCTAACGTAATATTCATTAGTTATGTCTTTACCTTGAAGTATATGTTTAGGTAATATGCCCATGCCCCATGATTCCAGCGCAGGCGCATATGGCTCTTTATAAGAGACCTTAATTGTATATTTATCTAATACCCCGACTTTATCTATGGGGCCAAAGTTGCTGCTGTATGGAGTTGGGATTTTGGGATCAATAACCGTGTTATATGTGAAAAGAACATCATCTGCCGTGAACTCTGCGCCATCATGCCATAAGACATTTTTTCTGAGATGAAAGATAATCTGAAGACCGTTAGGAGATATGTCCCATGATTCTGCAAGGTCTCCGATAGTTTTTATGTCTTTGTCATATTTTGTAAGGCCGTTGAAGATCCATCCGCTGATTTCTGCAGAGGCGCTGTCAGAGGCAAGAAGGGGCAACAGTCTCTTGGCATCTGCAAGAGAACCGACAGTAATAGCATTTGGTTTCTTGATCTCCGGTTCGCGCGTACAGGAAATGAGGGATAGAGTCAGTGAAAAAAACAGTATGAATATCCTGAAACTTGTAAAGATTCCTAACACTTCTTCTTAGGAGTTCCCGGCCCCTTATAGTTCACCCTTCATGTAGGAACACCGATCTTTGGAAAAACAAAAAGCATTAAAATAAGCCAAACAACAAAAACACCGGCGCCAATAATCAAATCCCAATTTGCCATTTTCCGTCAACTCTCCTTTATTGTGAGTCTTGATGGATTATTTTTTGTCAACCATTTCCTTTAAGGCTTTTGCATCCACATAGCCTGGAATAAGCCTGCCATCCGGCATTATGATAGCAGGAGCGCCTGTTATGCCGAGCTTAGCGGCAAGCTTCATATTGTCATCAACTACCGATGTCTTGCATTTCGGGGCAGGCAGCTGTTTTTTATCAAATGCATCTTCAAGGAGTGATAGCTTTTTTTCACAGACAATGGTTTTTGCTTTATCATATGCATTCGGATGCATTTTAAGCGGGTTCATTTTTATGTAGAAAGCAATATCTTTTCTCTCCTGAATAACCTTCTTCATCTCCTGATGAAGTTTTGCACAGTAAGGTCATTCAGGGTCGTCGAAGACTATAACCCTGTGCTTTGCTTTCCTGTCTCCGAGAATGAGGGCATCATTTAGAGGGATCTGAGATACGTTTACTCTGTTAAGCTCTGAGAGCCGGTCCTGTGTTATATTCTTTTTCCCTTTTATCTCGATGATTGAACCGGATATTACATTTTTTTTTGGGAGATCAATGTAAAGCACTCCTTTCTTGCCGCCTGTTTCAACAGAAACCTCCCAGAGATATTTTGCCGGACTTTGCTTTACATCTGTTACCCTAATATTCTGGTCAAAAGTCTTGAGTAAAGACAAAGCCTCATCTTTTTTCATGGTATGACATTTTGTGCATTCCTGCCCTTTGGTTGGAAAGCCGAATGATGCCGATACAGTGAACAAAAAAAACATCAGGCATGAAAACAAGAGAATCCTGCGCATTTAAAAAACTCCTTTATTTTATTCATATTACCATAAAAAGGTTTTGTGTGCGTATACCATAATGTTAATATAGTTTTATGCGGGAAAGAAAAGAAACTTTAATCGAAATACTCTCTGTTGAGGGTCTCCTTAATCAGGAGCAGATAGAACTTCTTAAATCGAAAGAGGCCTTGCAGAGATCAAAAATCCTGAAGTCCAAGACCCCGGGCATGCGGCAGAATATATTAGACCAGTCAGCTGTTTCGATGATTGATATTATTGAATCTCTCAAAATTACATCTCCCAAAAGCAGCGGCAAGATTATAACAGCTGAGATTATAATGATGGCGGTGGCAAAACACCTGATGCTGCCTTTTTTGAAAATCGACCCTCTAAAATTAGACTACGAAATCGTTACGCAGATAATATCAAGGCCATACGCAATAAAACATCAGATAGTGCCGATAGCGCTTTCGAACAATACATTGACCGTTGCCACTGCAGACCCTTTTGACAAAGAGGCAGTTGACTGGATTGAACGGGTTAGCGGATATAAGATAGAAGTGGCGGTCACTACGAAATCAGATATAATGAAGATCATCACTGAATTCTATGGTTTCAAATCTGCAATTACATCAGCCGGAAAAGATGTTGACACACAGACAGACCTTGGAAATCTTGAGCAGTATGTAAAATTAAAATCTATCACAGAGCTTGAAGCAACAGACCAGCATATTGTTAATGCTGTTGAGTACCTGCTTCACTACGCATATTCAAGCAAGGCTTCGGATATTCATATAGAGCCTAAAAGGGATTTCAGCCTCATACGATTTCGCATTGATGGCATCCTGCATAACATCCATAATATTCCGAAAGCTGTACATGCCCCTATAATCTCGAGAATAAAAATGCTTGCGAGAATGGATATTACTGAGAAAAGACGGCCTCAGGACGGAAGGATCAAGACAGCCCATGAAGGCAAGGAAGTAGAATTGCGCATATCGTCTATCCCTGTTGCATTCGGAGAGAAGGTTGTCATGAGAATATTTGATCCTGTCATACTTATGCAGAATGTCGAAGAACTTGGAATTTTAGATAAGGATATGAAACAGATTAAATCGTTTATAGCAAATACCAATGGAATCATCCTTGTTACCGGGCCGACAGGAAGCGGCAAGACAACGACACTGTACTCGCTCCTGAAGGTGCTCTCAACTTCTGAGGTAAATGTATCTACGATTGAAGATCCTATAGAAATGGTCTATGAGGGTTTTAACCAGACTGCAGTTCATCCCCAGATAGACTTTACGTTTGCAAATTGTCTGAAAATGCTCCTCAGGCAGGACCCTGATATCATAATGGTCGGTGAAATAAGAGACCTCGAGACAGCAGAAAATGCCATACAGGCTGCGCTTACAGGACACCTTGTACTTTCAACCCTCCATACAAATGATGCGCCAAGTGCGATAACACGTTTAATAGATCTTGGAGTTGAACCTTTCCTTATTAATGCTACCCTTTTAGGGGTCATTGCCCAAAGGCTTGTAAGAAAGGTTTGTCCTCACTGCAAAGAGGAATATAACCTTACAAAAGATGAATGTTACATACTGAAGGTTGATTACGAAAAGGTAAAAAACTATAAGGTATCACTCGGGAGAGGGTGTGATATATGCAGAGGTACAGGTTATCTGGGAAGGACTGGGATTTTTGAGGTAATGGAGATGACTGAAAAGGTGAGGGAGGAAGTACATGAAAAGGTCGCACCTCTGAGTATCAAAAAGATCTCCATAGGCCAGGGCATGAACACTCTCAGAGAAAACGCTATTAAGAAATTGCTCAAAGGCGTAACTACTGTTGATGAAGTTATAAGAGTAACGGGCTTGTAGTCATGATATGAATGCAGCTTATCCTAATTAGAGGAGCTTAAAAGAGAGGGCATCAGTATTTTTCAGGGTATAAATAAATTTAAAGTCCAAGTTTTTCGAACAGTTTCACAATAACTGTATTGGATATAACAATCCCTTTTCTGGTCAGCCTTAGATAGTCTTTTGCAATCTCTACCAAACCTTCATTAATCAACGCTCCCGATGCATCGATAATATTCAATCCGGTTTCCTGTGACTTTGAAATGCTTATACCTTCAGTTTTTCTCAATCCAAGAAATATGAATTCTTTTAAAGTTTCTTCGGATGTGAGTTTCGTTGATTCTGTTTCCGGGATTACCCCATTATTCAGTTGTTCAATATATACATTTATGTCCTTTATATTTCCCGAACGCATTTTATCGATGAATGAATGTGCCCCGGCGCCGGCTCCGATATATTCCCCCCTGTTCCAGTAATTCAGATTATGGATGCATTTAAACTCCGGCAATGCAAAATTGGATATTTCGTAATGTTCATATCCAAAGCCTGCCAAATAATCTATTGCATGGTTATACATTTCGAGGACAAGCTCTTCATCAGGAATACTGATCTTGTGGGTTTCAAGTAATTTAAAAAATGGGGTATGTTCTTCAGGTGTGAGTTCATATGAAGATATATGGGCCGGTGATAATTTGACTGCTTTTGAGATGGAATCTTGCCATGAATCCATTGTCTGACCAGGGATACCATACATCAGATCTATTGAGAAATCCTTGATGCCTGCATTTTTTATTGTCTCGATTGATCTGAGTGCCTCTTCTGAATCATGGATCCGTCCGAGTGTTTTCAGCTCATTGTCATTGAATGATTGTACCCCTATGCTTAGCCTGTTAACGCCCAATGAAATAATCGTATCTATTTTTGATCCATGAATGGTTCCCGGATTGGCCTCGACTGTTATTTCAATATCAGAGGAGAAATTGTAATTGTCTTTAAGGCACCTGAAAAGCTGTACAAAAGACTTATCTGATAAAAGGGCAGGGGTCCCGCCTCCGATGTAGAGTGACCGTAATGTCCCGGCAGTATCTTTTTTCATATGCAGCTCTTTGCATAAGGCATCGATATATTTATTTACTGTTGGTTCATCATAAGAGACAGAAAAGAAATCGCAGTAGATGCATTTTTTGATGCAAAAAGGAATGTGTATGTAAAGACACTCCGGCATATTATAAATTTTCAAATCAAGTCTGCGTGGCAATCGGGATCGAGGGGTTATTTTACCTTCAGCACTGCCAGAAATGCCTCCTGAGGCAGTTCGACCTTTCCGAACTGTTTCATCCTTTTCTTGCCTTCTTTCTGTTTCTCGAGTAATTTTCTCTTTCGGGTGATATCACCGCCATAACATTTGGCAAGGACATCCTTTCTTACCGCCCTCACACTCTCCCTTGCAATAATCTTGTTGCCTATTGCAGCCTGTATGATAACCTCAAACATCTGCCTCGGGATAATCTGCCTGAGTTTTTCTGAGAGTTCACGGCCTTTATAATAGGCCTTGTCTTTATGGACTATCAGAGAAAGTGCATCAACAACTTCTCCGTTCAGAAGGATATTAAGCTTTATAAGGTCCGATTCCCTGTAGCCGAGAAAATCGTAGTCCATCGATGCATAACCCTTTGACAGAGACTTTAATCTGTCAAAGAAATCCCAGAGAATCTCATTTAAGGGCAGTTCATATTCGACCTTAATCCTGTCTTTTCCAATGTAGGTAAAACCCCTCTGAACGCCCCTTTTTTCCTGACAGAGATCAAGCATCGGGCCTATGAAGTCCTTAGGTACGAAAATGGTCGCAAGGACAAAGGGCTCTTCTATTGTTTCATAGCTTTCCGGCAGCCGTGAAGGATTTTCAATATGCACGACCTCCATATCTGTTTTTGTTACTCTGTACACTACTGTTGGCGCAGTGCTTAAGAGTACAAGGTCAAATTCCCGCTCAAGCCTTTCTTTGATAATTTCCATATGGAGCAATCCAAGGAAGCCGCACCTGAACCCGAAGCCGAGAGCTAAGGATGTCTCAGGTTCATAGATGAAGGAAGAATCATTGAGCCTGAGTTTAGTCAAGGCGTCTCTGAGGTTTTCATACTGATGTGACTGGGTCGGATAAAGACCACAAAAGACCATCGGTTTAATATCCTTATATCCCGGACAAGGTTCTTTTGCGGGTTCATCAGCGCCGGTTATCGTATCACCTATCTTTGTGTCAGTAACCATTTTTATGCCTGCAATAATATAGCCTACTTCCCCTGAGATCAACTCAGGTATAGTCTCCATCTTAGGTGAAAAGATCCCAACCTGTGATACTTCAAATAAATCGCCGGTGGCCATAAGCTTGATCTTTTTGCCGGCCATCACTTTGCCGTCGAATATCCTGACAAGAACGATAACGCCCTGATAGTTATCAAACCATGAATCGAATATCAGGGCCTTTAAAGGGTTGCTGTCATCACCTTTGGGTGCAGGTATCCTGTTTACGATAGCTTCAAGTATTTCTCTGGTGCCTCGACCCTCTTTTGCGCTTGCAAGAATAGCATCGGAACAATCTATGCCGATTGCCTCTTCTATCTGCTTCCTGGTCTCTTCAGGGCTGGCTGCAGGCAGGTCTATTTTATTTATGACAGGAATGATCTCAAGATTATGCTCTGTTGCAAGATATGCATTTGCAAGTGTCTGTGCCTCAACGCCCTGCGATGCATCAACAATAAGGAGTGCACCTTCACATGAAGCGAGGCTCCTTGAAACCTCATATGAAAAATCTACATGTCCGGGAGTGTCTATAAGGTTGAGGATATAATTATTACCATCCTCAGCAATATATGTAAGCCTGACCGAATGCGCCTTTATGGTAATGCCTCTTTCTTTTTCAAGGTCCATTGAATCCAGGACCTGCTCTGTCATCTCCCTTGAGCTCAGCGCCCCGGTATATTCAAGAAGCCTGTCAGCAAGCGTAGATTTCCCATGATCAATATGGGCTATGATAGAAAAATTACGTATATTTTTTGGTGTCTTCATATAAGCTTTATATTTTATCATAAACAATATATAAAATCCTTTATCTTGTTTGCTTTATGCGCTGCTGAAATGTTAAACTTATCGAAAAATTGGTGCCAAAAATGCTTGATGATGTTTTAAAAACAGGGTTAACATTCGATGATGTACTTCTTACACCTGCCAAGTCAGAAGTGCTTCCAAAAGAGACAGACATTTCTACTCTGCTTACGCGAAATATCAGCATAAACATACCTATAATAAGCGCAGCAATGGATACAGTCACAGAGTCTGATCTGGCAATAGCCATGGCCCGTGAGGGAGGAATAGGGATCATCCACAGGGCTATGAGTCAGGATAAACAGAGATCAGAAGTCGATAAAGTCAAGAAATCTGAAAGCGGGATGATACTCGACCCGATAACCATATCACCAGATTCACCAATCTCAGAGGCTTTCGCTTTGATGCAGAAATTCAGGATATCAGGCGTGCCTGTTACAGAAAAAGGTAAGCTCATCGGAATAATCACAAACAGGGACCTGCGTTTTGAAACCCAATTCAATAAAAAGGTTTCTCTCGTGATGACAAAGGAGAAACTCATTACAGCATCTCTCGGCACTAACCTCGACATGGCACAGAAGATTCTCCACAAATACAAGATAGAAAAACTTCCAATCGTAGATAAAAGCAACAATCTTAAGGGTCTGATTACTATAAAGGATATTGAAAAGAGAAAAAAATATCCAAACGCATGTAAAGACAAGAACGGCAGGCTCTGTGTCGGGGCTGCAATAGGCACCGGAGAGGAATCAGTTTACAGGGCAGAGCTTCTTGTAAAAGCAGGTGTTGACGTGATCGTGATTGATACTGCCCACGGTCATACCGCGCCGGTCATCAATACGTTAAAGGCATTAAAAAAGAAGTTTGATGTGGACGTCATCGCAGGGAATATTGCCACTGCTGAAGCTACCCGTGACCTTATTAAGGCAGGTGCAGATGGTATAAAAGTCGGGATAGGTCCTGGCTCAATATGTACTACAAGAATAATAGCGGGAGCAGGCGTACCGCAGATTACTGCAATAAAGAATTGTTTTGATGTTGCAAAGAAATCTAAAGTGCCTATCATAGCTGATGGTGGAATAAAGTATTCTGGTGATGTAGTAAAGGCGTTAGCAGTTGGGGCCCATTCTGTAATGATAGGAAGCTTGTTTGCCGGTACAGACGAATCTCCTGGTGAAATAGTGCTTTTCCAGGGGCGGAGTTATAAAGTTTACAGGGGAATGGGTTCCATCGGCGCAATGGAGCAGGGTACAAAGGACAGATATTTTCAGTCTGGTGTGAAATCCACTAAACTTGTGCCGGAGGGCGTGGAAGGAAGAGTTCCGTATAAAGGCGCGGTTTCCCAGAGTGTCCATCAGTTAATCGGTGGTGTACGTTCAGGAATGGGTTACTGCGGATGTAAGAATCTTGACGAACTCAGGAAGAAGGCAAGATTCATTCGAATTACAAGTGCCGGTCTTCGGGAAAGCCATGTGCACGATGTTATCATAACAAGAGAGGCACCAAATTACAGACCGGAATGGTAATAAAAGAGTAGACAGTAGACAGCAAGTAGTAGACTGGAAAAACAAACAACCTTTCGCTTAACCAAACAATAAATTATGCATGAAGAAAAAATATTAGTTCTTGATTTTGGCTCTCAATATACCCAGCTAATTGCAAGGCGCGTCAGAGAAAATAGAGTTTATTCGGAGATATTCCCCTTCAATACCTCAATTGATAAGATAAGAAATTTTAATCCGAAAGGGATAATTTTATCGGGTGGTCCGTCAAGCGTTTATGATTCAGGCGCACCTGTCCCTGATCTTACTCTTTTCGAGCTCGGTATCCCCATCCTTGGCATCTGTTATGGTATGCAGCTAATGGCGCACTGTCTTGGTGGAAGGGTTGGAAAAGCACAGAAAAGAGAATATGGAAAAGCAGAGCTTGTCATTGACCATAAAACCGATCTGTTTAATGATATTCCCAAAAAAACTGTTGTCTGGATGAGCCATGGTGACAGAATTGAACGTGTTCCATCTCCATTTAAACCAATAGCACATACAGACAATTCCCCGGTTGCAGCCATGTATGATAAAGGGAGAAGTTTTTTTGCACTTCAGTTTCATCCTGAAGTTGTTCATACACCGATGGGATTCAGGATAATCAGGAACTTTCTCTTTCACATATGTTCATGCAAGCCGCTCTGGACTATGAAGTCTTTTATAGAAACAGCAACGGAAGAGATAAAGGAAAGGGTAAGGAAGAAAAAAGTCGTATGCGGTATAAGCGGCGGCGTGGATTCAACAGTGACCGCAGTTATAGTACACAGGGCGATAGGAAGACAGCTTACCTGTATATTTGTTGACAATGGTGTTCTGAGGGCCGGAGAAGCAAAGAAGGTCGAACAGACCCTCAGAAGGAACTTTCACATGAATATCGACTGTGTTGATGCCTCTGAAAGATTCCTGAAAAAGCTGAAAGGTGTTATTGATCCTGAGAAAAAGAGGAAGATAATCGGAAATGAATTCATAAAAGTTTTTGAGGATGAGGCAAAGAAGATCAAAGGTGTCGAATTCCTTGCGCAGGGGACGCTCTACCCTGATGTCATAGAGAGCGTATCTTTCAGAGGTCCTTCAGCCACTATCAAGAGCCATCATAATGTGGGAGGGCTCCTGGAGAAGATGAAATTAAAGCTGATAGAACCTCTAAGGGAGTTATTCAAGGATGAGGTCAGGGTCCTCGGCAAAGAACTTGATATGCCGGAAGAAATAATAAACCGCCATCCATTCCCAGGGCCGGGTCTTGCGATACGTGTTATCGGGGAGGTAACCGGAGAGAGGTGCGATATCCTTAGAAAGGCGGATACTATTGTCCTTGATGAAATAAAAAAGGCAGGCCTGTACAAAAAAATCTGGCAGGCTTTTGCAGTGCTATTACCCGTTAAAAGTGTTGGTGTTATGGGAGACGAGAGGACATATGAAAATGTCATAGCGATCAGGGCGGTAAACAGCCTCGATGGAATGACAGCGGACTGGTCAAGGGTTCCCTATGATGTTTTGGGGATAATGTCAAACAGGATAATAAATGAAGTTAAAGGCGTGAACAGGGTAGTCTATGACATAAGCTCAAAACCCCCGAGCACGATTGAGTGGGAGTAAAATATTCATTTTAGTTTGCCTATCTTTATTTTCTAAGAAACTGCATATTCCGGACTATTCCGGCCACCTATTTCGGAGTCTCGACCACCCACTCAGTGGGACGTGTGGTGTTTCCTTCAAGTCGTAACACGCCTTGCGACTATCTTCCTGAAATCCACGCCATTGTCTTAACCTTGTGGTCTGTTAGTTATTTTCGGAAATCAACAAGGAAAAAATTCCCCATGTTTTACCAACTTCCTTTTTTGTCCTTATTACCGAAAAATGACAGAATCGAAATATTTCTGCTTCTTGATTTTTAAATATATATTCTTTTTATACAATCCTATTCATGATAGAATTGTGCCATGAAGAAGAAAAATACCAACTTGGTGAACCGCTTTTTAAAAAGAAGGCGCACTTTTAATCAAATTACTACCAGCATTGTTATATCCGCTGTGATGGCGTTGTCTGCCTGTGTTCCTTTGCCGATCCCTTGGCCGGGCGATAGTCCTCGTTACTCCTCCGAGCAAATTGCGAAGATTCGGGAAGGATATTCTTCACGAGATGAGGTTGTCTCTGTGCTTGGGGAAGCAGATATACAGCGTCTCGATGATCGCTACTGGGTGTATAACTGGAAAGTAGGTAGTGGAAAGTGGCTTGCGGTTCCGCTGTTACCGATAAGCGGCGGCGACGGAAACCTTGGGCCCATTGTTTCAAAAAAGTTCATTATGTTTCTCGAATTTGACAAGAAAGGTATTCTCCTGAGTAAGCAGTTCGGAGACAAAACCGCGGACAAGTACTGCACAGCGAGCGGTTTGTGCCTCGACGAGCGCGAAGTCCGTGGGGGTCACAACTACTTGGGGGCGTATAACATGGAGGCGTTTAC
>Ga0209253_10005050_pt1 | contig 11464 bp, 11 predicted proteins | sample FrelakmetBRP12BR_FD_187145 | JGI IMG/M metagenome (GOLD analysis project Ga0209253, IMG submission 187145) | Freshwater lake sediment microbial communities from the University of Notre Dame, USA, for methane emissions studies - BRP12 BR (SPAdes)... | ecosystem: Environmental > Aquatic >...
TTAATAGGTTTATGTCAAATAATTAAGTCTAAATCTTATTTCAATACTAAAAAATGAGCACAAATGCTAAATTAAATTTTCATGTAAATATTTGGTCAAGTTTTAGGAACATAACCATTTTTTCAAAATTCTGATTTCTGAATTGTTTAGGATTTTGTATTTTGAATTTTAACAGTTTCTATCTTGTGGAAGTAGTTTTATTCGTATCTGAGCGTTTTAACCCAAACCAAATAATCTTCTTCAAGCTCTTTTAATGATTTTTTGTAAACATTTTCAATCTGTTTCTTGCCCGTATTATCATCATTATAAGTATCCCTGAACAGTTTATAAAATTCTTTCAATAATCTTTTTTCCTGCAGGAACATGCATAAATATCTTGCCTGTGCATAATTGAACGAACTGTTCGAACCATAAAACTCATCATAGTTAGTCTTCAGCAAATTATCAAGTGATGTATAAGAGCCTTCTTTAATTGCATCCTGCAGATCCGGAAGCCGCCAGTTTACATATCCCAGAATTTCATTATTGTTTAATGAACATCTTTCATATAATGAGCCAAGCCCTTCGTTGAACCATGAGGGAATAGATGGAAAATCGTATCTCACAAGCGCGTGAGTCATTTCATGGACAAGCGTACCTGTTCCGGTTGCTATATTCATCAGCATAACTCTATCAGAGGGCTTGTAATACCCGAATCTTGATAAATCGTCATCATCGTAAAGTTTTTTTGCCCAGCTGCGGTATGAGTTATCATCTTTAAACAGAAATATTGTTGTAACTTCATCGGGTTTTTTATCGAAAAATTTATTATAAAAGCAGCCCAGAGATCTTATGATTGTGTTATTAATGATATTATCGGTTTCCGAGCTGCTTAAATTACTTACAATCATGAAGTATGATTTTTCGTACATTGTGAAATCGCTTCCAAGCTTAGGTTCAAGTTCTTTTCTAACCGATGAAAAATCGAGATACGAAGAATCGCCAGGAGCAAATGCCGGAATACCGTGAGCTTGTTCTTTAGAACAGCTATATACAACAAAAACACAAATCCAGGCAAGTAAAAAAATGTAAATAATCTTTAAATTATTCATTATAATTTACATTAAATATAAGTTATTGCACATATTATAAATTTAACTAAAGTTTTTCGTTAATGTTTCAATAATCCTATTGCTTGAAATAGAGTATAAAATATAGTATTTTAACATATATTTAAAATATAGAAAGCGAGTAGCTAAAATAAGTAACGTTAGTGCCAATAATGATGTTAAAAGCCCCGATCCACTCCCGGAAATTGAAGAATTTTACGATCCGGAAGAAAGCAAGCTTGATGATTTGACACCTGCTGAATTGGAAGCACGAAAGCTTGTGTTTGAGCAGGAAGCAATTCCGCATATGAAGCTTTTAAATAATTATGCACTTCGCATGACAGGCGACCAGCTTGAAGCGGATGACCTTTTACAGGATACATATATGCGTGCTTTCAGGTTCTTTCACAAGTTCGAAAAAGGAACTAACTGTAAGGCTTGGTTGTTCAGAATAATGAAGAATTGCTATATAAATAAGTACCGAAAAAACAAGAAGGAACCCTCGAAAGTTGACTATGAAGATGTGCAGAACTTTTACGATTCGATCCGTGATGAGCTGGTAGATCCAAATGACCTTGAGCATAAAGTTTTTTCGAACTTGCTTGACGATGATGTTATGAACGCACTAAACTCACTGCAGGATGATTATAAGACCGTAGTGATTCTCTGCGACCTTGAAAGCCTAAGTTATGAAGAAATAGCCGAATTTCTCGATGTCCCAATTGGAACTGTCAGAAGCAGGCTTCACAGGGGAAGAAAAATTTTACAAAGAAAATTATCCGATTATGCAAAGTCGAAAGGCTTTGCAGTTAAAACTAAAATATGATGTAAAACCATCTCCGAAGGAGTCCTTCGGACAAAATAATGATTGCCTATGGACCTAAATACTACTGCTTTTAACATTGATGAGCTTATAACTTCATACATAGATAACCAGATTTCGGATCCCGCACTGCGAAAGCAGGTAGAGGATATGATTGCAGGTGATGCAAGGTTAAACAGCAAATACAAAACTGAACTGCTAACGAAGAATCTGCTTCAATCCCGTATCAAGCAAGCCGAACTATCCGATCAGATATACCTTAAAATTACTTCATCCATAAATACAATAGTAGAACAGCATAAACAAAGCTATAACTCAGAATATTCTGTCAGCGAATACCGGGATAATTACTGGCGGTATTTAGTAGAGATGATTTCAGCCCCGCTGCGCATAGGCAAAGTGCCTGTTCCAAGGTACGCATTTGCTATTTTCATTCTTTTTATTGCTGTCCCTGCATTTTTTATAATGAATTCTAAAGAAAGTAAGATTAAAAATCCTTATGTGCTGGCAGGAACGGAAAAAAGTATTATGGTTCAGGCAGTGAATGAATTTCACAATGTACTCGATGGAAAATGCAAGGTCCAGTATAAATCGAGCAATGCAGCAGAAGTACAAAAATATGTTAACGACAATGCTAACTTTAAAGCTTATGTACCGAACATAGATAATTACAGCCTTACAGGGTGTATGCTTAATGAGTATAACGGAAGGAAACTTGCTCACCTGATTTATATTTCAGGCGATGATATAATATATATATACCAGACTAATATGGATGCTATTATTAAAAATGAACTTGACCTGCCCGAGCAGGTCCGTGATGAAATTATTGCGGCAAAGTATTACATGTGCGATGAAGTCGATGACATAAACTGTACTATGACGCTTTGGTTTAAAGATAACGTTGTTTGCGCCTCTATAACTACCATGCCTAAACAGGATATGTATAATACTTTCACAAGTTTTATAAAGTAATACCTATAATATCATTCCCGCAGACAGCGGGAATCCAATCATTTTAATTTAGCTTTTATTATTTGCCTTATTCGGATAGCTGCGAAGATTTTGATGCAGTGAATTCTGCATATATTGATTTTATAACATTAATAATTATTTATGATGAAATATTTTATTATCATTCTTTTTGCGGGAATTTTATTTATATCCTGCGGCAAGAAGAACGAAAACATTGTAAAAAAAGATACGCCGACCCAGCAAAAGAATCCCACAAATCAGAACACTCAAAGCCCGGCTTCGTTTAAAGTGAATAACGTTGGCAGCGCCGGACAGAACGAAATGGTCGATTTCTCATGGAACGAAAACGGTAAAGATGTAAAGCTATCCGATTACAAAGGCAAGGTTATACTGGTAAACTTCTGGGCAACATGGTGCCCGCCTTGCAGGAAAGAACTCCCTTCGCTATCGCAGATATCGAACGAGCTGAAGGATAAGGATTTTAAGATGGTCGGTGTTTCGGTAGATGAAGAGCAGGCAACTGTGAACGGTTTTTTGCAGTCTAACAGCCTTTCATATACGGTTGTGCATGAGCCGAATCAGCTAGTGATGAAGTATATGCAGGTAACCGGACAGCGCGATAACGTTATACCGCAATCTTACATAATAGATAAAAAAGGCAAGGTTGTTGAAGTTATTATCGGCGCCCGCAGCAAAGCCGATTTTTTGAGCTTGATAAATAAGTATTTATAAAACACTAATTACACTTATCTGATACAGGCAGTTTAATTGTCACAAATTCCTCATATCAAAGGCGGTCAAATGACCACCTTTGTTTCATTCTTTTCACCCTATACTTTTGTATATTATTCTTCAAATTATTTACCGGACAAAAGTTTAATTAACTCAATTGTTAAGATGTACCACCACTTGTAGTCGTCTTTTCTTTCATTGAGATTCTGTTTAAATTTTGGTAAATTATAAGGTTTACCGATAGTCAAAAACTGTCGCATCATTCGGCAGAAATTATTTCTGCATACAATCCGCAATAAAAACGGAAACAAGCCCGGATGGTGAAATTGGTAGACACGCTGCGTTCAGGGCGCAGTTCCGGTTTACGGAATGGGAGTTCGAGTCTCCCTCCGGGCACTAGTAAAAAAATAAATATTTCTTAATGTCTAATGTTGTTAAGAAGAAGTGGACAATATCAAACGGAATAAATCAAAATGTAGTAAACCGGTTAGCATCTGAAATTAATATCCCGCAATCACTATCCAGGATACTTGTTAAACGGGGCATTAATAACAGGGCTGATGCGAAAAAGTTTTTTGTCCACGATCTAAATAATCTCCACGACCCGTTCCTGATGAAAGGAATGGAGAAAGCCTCTGGTCGAATTGTAGAGGTTATACAAAATAAGGAAAAGATACTCATATTCGGCGATTATGACGTAGACGGAACATCAGGCGTTTCAATGTTCCACGTTTTCCTGCGCGACCTTGAAGTCCCCAACGAAGTTTTTATTCCCGACCGGTTCACAGATGGTTACGGCTTATCAAATTCGGGCATCGATTTTGCCGCTCAAAACGGAATTAAGCTTATTGTCGCTATAGATTGCGGCATAACGGCTATTGATAGGGTTGAGTATGCGCATTCGCAGGGCATTGATATCATTATTTGCGATCACCATCAGCCCCCGGAAAACCTGCCTGATGCTTATGTAGTGCTTGATGCGCTCCAGCCGGATTGCAATTACCCGTTTAAGAATCTATGCGGCACCGGCGTTGCTTTTAAGCTTATTCAGGCAGTATGCAAAAAGCTCGGAACTGATTCGTACCTGAAGCTGCTTGATTTTGTAGCTATTGCAACTGCTGCCGATATGGTTCCTGTAATTGATGAGAACAGGATACTGATAAACTTCGGATTCAGGCAAATTGCAGAAAATCCGCGTCCCAGCTTTAATACATTGTTAAAAAATTCCGGCATTAAACCTCAAAATATTACAACTTCGAATGTTGTATTTACAATTGGTCCTCGTGTGAATGCAGTTGGTAGGCTTGGAGATGCTACGCGCGCAGTGAAATATCTTACCTGTGCAAGTAATAGCGAGGCTGATGAGCTTTGCAGTGTGCTGGAATCAGAAAATTCGAACAGGAAGAAAATAGATTCCCAGATATACCAGCAGGCACAGCTTACATACGAAACCTATTTAGCAGATAATAATATTGAGCAGGCAAATGACTGTGCAATAATACTCCATAATCCTGACTGGCACCCCGGAGTGCTTGGCATTATTGCCTCGCGTATGGTTGAAAAATATTACCGCCCTTCAATAATATTAACAACTTTTAACGGTTATGCAAAAGGCTCTGCAAGAAGCATCAGCAATTTTAATATTTACGAAGCTATAAAAAGAACATCAGAGGCATGCACTGCTGTGGTTCAGTTCGGGGGGCATTACCATGCTGCAGGAGTGGAAATAGAGCTTGATAAGATCAGTGAGTTCCGTGATACATTTAACAGGATAGCAGCATCAATGATAAATGATTCTGTAAGCGGAAAGGAAATTCTTATCCCTGAAATAACTATCGAAACGGAGCTTGATGTATTGGAAGTAAATCACAGGTTCGTTAAGATATTGAAGCACTTCGAGCCGTTCGGGCCGTGTAATATGACCCCGATTTTTCTTACCAGGAATTTACAGATTGTAGGTGACCCGAAGGTATATAATAACTCGACAAATGTATTCAGGGTACGAAAGCATAAGAGTGAAACCAATGCTGGAAGGTTCGATAACTACGTTTTTGACTGTGTGTATTATCAGTCACCTGAATTAGACTCTGATGACAGGGTAAACCTTAAAACTGGCGATGATATAGATATAGTCTATTCAGTTGAAGAGAATCACTGGAACGGAAATACTAAAACCCAGTTTAGGGTAAGGGATATTAAAATTAATCAGGGGTAGTGTAGTTTGTCAGGGCATTCAAAATGGTCTCAGATAAAGAGGAAAAAAGGCTCAAATGATGCAGCCAGGGGTAAGCTGTTTACCAAAATAATAAAAGAGATTACGATAGCTGCAAGACTGGGCGGCGGCGATCTGAGCGGTAACCCAAGGTTGAGGCTTGCTATTCAAAGCGCAAAAGATAACAACATGCCCGCCGATAATATTACACGGGCTGTTAAAAAAGGCACCGGCGAGCTTGAAGGAGTTCATTACGAGGAAATCAATTACGAAGGTTACGGGCCGGGTGGTGTTGCACTTCTGATTGAATCATTAACCGATAACCGCAACAGGACAGTTGCAGAGCTTAGGCACTTATTTACACGAAATGGGGGGAACCTTGCCGAAACCGGTGCAGTCAGCTGGAATTTTGAACGAAAAGGCATTATTAACATTCTTAAAGACGGTTATTCGGAGGATGACCTTATGAATGTGATATTAGAAGCAGGGGCGGATGACATGAACGATGAAGGCGATTATTACGAAGTAAAAACCTCGGTCGAAGGTTTCGAAAATGTGAGGAAAGCAATTGAAACCAGCGGATACAATATTGATAATGCTTCATTACAATATGTCCCAAAAACTACAACTAAGGTTGAAGGTAAAGAAGCTGAACAAACACTGAAGCTAATAAGCGTAATTGAAGATAACGATGATGTTCAAAACGTTTATACCAATGCCGATATCGATCAAAAGGTAATGGAAGCCGTATCATAAAGTGAAAAAGCCTGTTCCGGCTTTTCTAGGCCAAGTGAGAAACGGGCATATTTATTAAAATCTGTTAAAATAAAAATGTTTTTTATTTTTTTCTTTTTACTTTAATGATAATTTTAGGCGTTGATCCCGGAACGTTATTTACCGGTTATGCTGTGATAAGCGGTGTAAACGAGCCATTGGAAATCCTTGAATGCGACGTTTTAAAAATACCTCCTAAAAACAAGCTCCCTATGAGGTTAAAACAGATATATGATAAGCTTGTTAATATAATCAAAATATATAAACCCGACGAGTTTGCAATTGAAACAGCGTTTTATAGTAAAAATGTGCAATCAACCCTGAAGCTGGGACATGCCCGGGGAGTGAGCATTCTGGCAGCCGTTAACAAGCAAGTTCCGACCTCGGAATATTCACCCCGCGAAGTAAAAAAAGCTGTCACGGGATCTGGCAGTGCATCAAAAGAACAGGTTCGGTACATGATTATGCAAATCTTCAGGCTGAAAAATCTGCCCAAACAGCTGGATATTTCCGATGCTATTTCAGTTGCCCTGTGCCATCATTACAAGCTATCCGGCTCCGGCTTCGAAAAGCGGACCAGGAACTGGAATGATTATGTTAAAAAAAACCCCGGGAAAGTCAGGCTTCATAATTGAGAATTATAAAATAAAAATTATATTTGTTAATGATAGATTATATTAGAGGCATATTAATTGATAAGAAACCGACCAGTGTGATTATTGAATGCGGCGGAATTGGATTTGAAGTACACATTACACTGCTTGCATTTGAAAAATTACCCGAAACGGGGAACCCGGCACGGCTTATAATACATTTCCATGTTAAAGAAAATCCATTTTCATTTGTGATGTATGGCTTTTCGGATAAGCTTGAGCGCGAATGCTTCAGGCAGATTATTTCAGTATCCGGCATCGGTCCTAAAACAGCAATGACAATACTTTCAGCAATAAATTATCCTGATTTTATTAATATGATATCTCAAGCCGATTACCTCCAGCTTACATCATTACCCGGTGTTGGCAGAAAAACAGCTGAACGGCTTGCAGTCGAATTAAAAGATAAAATAGGGAAAACCGCCGATTCAGCTGCCGGAGAAGGAAAGTTTATAACCCTGAGCAAAGCATCGGAGGTAATTCAGGCGCTTATTGCCCTCGGTTATAACCGTCTTGAATCGGATAAGATGATTAAAAGCGCGGCTCTGGGTGAAAGATTTGAAAAGATGTCGGTAGAGGAAATTATAAAAGAAGTTTTGAGCGGAAGATAATTTTTAACAACTTGATTAAGGAAGGGGGTTATGATCCCTTGTTCTGTTTTATGCGATGTTTATACAACATTAATATACACTTGAGAATAAAAAAAAGGGCTTAACTTTGTTAAGCCCCGGTTCATCTGCTAATTAGTAGGGAATACTACAGCTATGCTGTCTTAGCAGAAAATCTTTACGGCTGGTATGTATATGTGTATGTAGTTACAAAGTGATCCTGTCCAATATAACAATCAACTACAAGATCGCACTGATTTGATTCATCAAAAAAAGTTTTGGGTGCATTAAAGAATCCTTTTTTATCTTCCGATGTATACTGTTTGTTGTCTTTCGAAACCCTCATAACTTCTATTGCGTCCGGAGTATTAACAAGGTAATTTGAGCCGGTCTTGTCGATATAAATTTTTATTCCGGATAGTATCTTGGCTGTAGTGCTGTATTCGTTATTAATGTATTTTGCTTCTATGTTTAAGAAGTTACCGGGTTTCATCGCTTTCGGTGGTTCTTCCCATTTGAAACCACTGCTTACTGTATGCACTATATCAAGGATATCTTTCCATGAACATAATCCTGATATTTCATTCGATGCATTGTCCCATTTTGTAATGTTACCCCTGTTATAAACATGCGTTTTAACGTTAGACAATACCCAGCTGCCGGTTGAGAGTTCTGTCTTAACACTGGCACCGGTTGGAATATTCTCATCATCGTTAAGTGTTATTTCCTGTGCCTGAGTTTGCAATGCGAAGATAAGGGCAACTAGCATGAATGTGACAAGTATCACAATTAGAGAACCACCTAGTAAATTTCTTTTATTTTTCATATAACCACTCCTTCTAATTGTAATCGGTTAGTATTTATCATTATTGTTTTAATTTTATAGTTGTTTTTACTAGTACAAATATGGTAGGGATAGTCACTATTTCCAATACCCCCTTATAGTGATATTGTAATGAAATATCTTATTTTTTACCATTTTTGGAAAATAATTGGTATATTTGTAATTATCTGATTTAACTAAAAATACTAGTGAAATTAAGAATTCTAATATTTCGATGTGTATTTTATTTATTAGTTAATTTATTGTTTTTTCAAGGGTGTGCAAATCAGCAACCGCCGGGCGGAGGTGATGAGGATAAAATACCCCCAAAAGTCACTATTTTGACGCCAAAACCAAACTCCGTTAATTTTAAGGGAAATAGCCTGGAATTCAGCTTTAATGAATATATCGATAGAAGGAGCTTTCAGGACGCTTTCAGGATATCTCCGGCAATTAAAGGCGAAATTGAGTATAACTGGGGCGGGAAAAGTGTGGAGGTGGTTTTCCCTAATGAGCTGCAAAAAATAGAGCCTAATAAGCCCTTTGTGGTAAATATAAGCACAAGCCTGAAGGACATACATAACAATCCGTTATCCGAACCTGTTAATTTTGCCTTTTCAACAGGACTGTTAATAGATATGGCTCAGATTTCAGGCATGGTTTATAATAACGATAAAAAAACTGTTTCGATATTTGCATACAGGATTAAAGATACTTCTTCATATGATCCGACCATGAATATTCCTGATTACTTAACCGAAACAGCATCTGACGGCAGCTATCTTCTGACAAACCTTGCCCCCGCGAATTACAGGATAATTGCACTAATAGATGATGACCGCAACCTGTTATTTACATCCGAAAGAGAAAGTTACGGGGTGATGCCTTACGATATTACACTTCCGGATTCCGGGAAAGTTAGTAATGCTTATATTCTTTTAAAGATTGTTCAATCGAAACCACCTGTACCTGCTGAGCTGGATTACACAAAATATTTTAAGGATTCAATTGGAATTGTTTATACATCGATAGAAAATGATTCGCGCATTGTATCACCCGACCAGAGCATTTTTATTTTCTTCAATGCTCATAAACCAAAAAGAGAAGACTTTGTAGGTATACTTAAGATAACGGGCGAAGACAACCAGCCTGAAAGAATTGTTTTTAACTGGAAGAATGATTCGCTTGTCGAGATTTTTCCCGCAAATAATTTTAAATCGAATTTTAAATACACAGTTAATTTTACTTTGAACATTTCAAAAGATTCGGTTTATAATTTTCAATTAAAGTTTAAAACAGTGGGCAAGAATTCATTTGGTGAAATGAAAGGATCTCTCCGAACAAATTATGAGAATATCAGCCTTTCTGATTTTACCGTAAAACTTGTTATGGAAACGAAGGATGTTATTCCGGTTATAAAATATTCTTATGATTTGAGAGATACTAATTATTCGTTAACAAATATTCTTGAAGCTGAATATAATATTTTTTCATATATCGACTTAAATGCTGATGGCGAATATAATTTCGGATATCCATATCCGTTCACAAACTCCGAACCTTTTTTTGTATACCCGCAGGCTTTAAGGATTCGCGGCGGCTGGACTGTGGAAAATGTTGTGATTAGCTTTGTGAAGTAATAATTTGTCTGTATTGATTGTTAATTTGTAATTTTTAATTTTATTTATCATGCAGGAATCTATTCCTCAAATACTAACCGTATCAGAGCTTAACAAAAGCATTAAAGATATTGTAGAGCAGAATTTTCGATATGTTAATATTATAGGCGAAATATCCAACTTCAAAGCGCACACTGCATCCGGGCATTTTTATTTTACGCTGAAAGACGAAGATTCACAGATTTCCGCAGTTATGTGGCGGACACGGGCACAGGAATTAATTTACACTCCCGATGACGGGATGAAAGTTCTGGTAACCGGAAGGATAACTCTTTTTGCTGCCCGCGGCACTTACCAGTTCGAAGTATGGGAAATGAAGCCACAGGGAATAGGGGAGCTTCAGCTTAGATTCGAACAATTGAAACAAAAACTCCTCGAAGAAGTCTTCTACACAGCGGTAATAGTCCGATAATCGGGGATTGCGCGGGCTGTATGGCGCACATGAGTTTTGCATGACACACCTGCCATAGATGTGTTTGCGTAAGGTGTGCCGGGGGTGAGGAAGAGCAAAACAAGAAAGAGCGGACTTACCAACCAGGCTTAAGACCCGCCCTGAAAGACTGGCGGGTCAAAGCCATGCCCGTTGTGAGGGTGCCAAAATGAAACTGAGAGAAATTATTTTGAAGCAGAGCCGGGAATGCAATATTGATCCATATAGACAATCATTCAAACCAGCAGACTTAGGAATAAACGCCAGCAACTATGGATCATTCTCAGACTATTGTTCAAAAGATGAAACGTGCTCAAGGAAATGGAATCGAGAGGTATGCCTGAAAGTTGCGGAATGGGATCGCGCCGGTAGGCCGCGTAAATATCTTCTACTTGATGAAAGCCAATAAAATAGAATTGTCATAGCCACATTCATATTGTGCCGTTGTAGATATCTTCGAGGGGGAAACATAAATCATAATCGTTCCAGTCCAGTTGTCCATAGACAATGCGAAATTGCTTGAACAGATTAAGATCAAGATACTTCCGGATTTCCGGGTGGATGCTGCGTTTAAGAAACGGCTCAAAGTCAACAGTCTGGACATGACCGTCACTGAAGGTAATTACAAGCCTGTAACCTTCTAAATAGGTAACGCTCACTACATCTA
>Ga0209253_10005051_pt1 | contig 11462 bp, 10 predicted proteins | sample FrelakmetBRP12BR_FD_187145 | JGI IMG/M metagenome (GOLD analysis project Ga0209253, IMG submission 187145) | Freshwater lake sediment microbial communities from the University of Notre Dame, USA, for methane emissions studies - BRP12 BR (SPAdes)... | ecosystem: Environmental > Aquatic >...
GTCTACTAGCAAGTTGCTGAAAAAGTGCTCTCTCAGGTTGCTCAAAAATACCCAGATGCAAGGCTTCCGAAATCCCGAGGAGTGAGGCGTACTAGCAAGTACGCTGCAACGACGAGGCATGAGGGAAACGCCGCAGATGGGCGTTTTTCAGCAACCTGCTAGATCGTCACCCCTGGGATCTTGATCCCTGCCGCTTTGGCGGTTTCAATCGCTTCTTCGTATCCCGCATCCGCATGCCGCATCACTCCTGTTCCTGGATCGGTCGTGAGAACTCTCTCGAGCCTCCGCTCGGCATCCTTCGTCCCATCTGCCACGACCACCATTCCCGCGTGGATGGAGTAACCGATCCCGACGCCTCCGCCATGATGGACCGACACCCAGGTTGCTCCCGCGGCAACATTGAGAAGGGCATTCAGGATCGGCCAATCCGCAATCGCGTCACTCCCATCCTTCATCCCTTCCGTCTCGCGATAAGGAGAAGCCACCGACCCACTGTCCAAATGGTCCCTCCCAATCACGATGGGGGCTCTCAGTTCTCCTCGAGCCACCATGTCATTAAATACCTTTCCCATCCGGGCCCTCTGACCATATCCTAACCAACAGATCCTCGCAGGCAATCCCTGAAAGGTCACCTTCTCCTTTGCCAATCGCATCCACCTGGCTAAGCCCTCATCCTCAGGAAACTCCCTCAGGACCGCCTCATCCGTCCTGTAGATATCCTCTGGATCTCCTGAAAGGGCTGCCCATCGGAAAGGCCCTTTCCCTTCACAGAAGAGGGGTCGAATATAGGCAGGTACGAATCCAGGATAATGGAAGGCATCTTTCACTCCCGCCTCAAAGGCCTGAGCCCGGATGTTATTGCCATAGTCGAAGACGATAGACCCCTTCTTCTGTAGCGCCAACATGGCCCGAACATGAACCGCCATCGACTCCATGGAACGCTGGACGTAGGCCTTGGGATCTTTCTTTCTGAGTTCACTCGCCTGCTCCAGGCTGAATCCGGCGGGGATATATCCCATCAGTGCATCGTGAGCAGAGGTCTGATCTGTCACAAGATCTGGAACAATGCCTCGTGTCACAAGTTCCGGATGAATTTCTGCGGCATTTCCGACCAGACCGATCGACTGGGCCACACCCTTTTCCTTCGCTCCCAGAGCCAGGATGAGTGCATCCTCGAGACGATCCACCCTCACGTCCAGATACCCTGTATCCAGTCGCCGTTTGATCCTGGCTGGATCTACCTCCACCCCTAGAAAGACCCCTCCATTCATCGTGACCGCCAGAGGCTGAGCGCCCCCCATCCCGCCCAGACCGGCTGAAAGGACCAGCCTTCCCTGCAATGAGCCTCCGAAATGCTTTCTCGCTGCAGAGGCAAACGTCTCGTAAGTTCCCTGAAGGATCCCCTGGGTTCCGATATAGATCCAACTCCCTGCGGTCATCTGGCCATACATCGTTAGTCCCAACTCCTCCAGTTCTCTGAATTTTTCCCAGTTGGCCCAATGGGGGACGAGCATCGCATTCGATATGAGAACCCTGGGGGCATCCTCATGAGTTTTGAAGATTCCGACTGGCTTCCCCGATTGCACGAGCAACGTTTCATCCTTTTCAAGGTCCCGCAGGCATTTTACCAAGAGATGATAGGCCTCCCAGTTCCGTGCGGCTTTTCCAGACCCTCCATACACAATGAGTTCTGCGGGTTTCTCGGCAACCTCTGGATCAAGGTTGTTCATCAGCATCCGGAGGGCGGCCTCGGTCTGCCAGCTCTTGCAGGTGATCTTCGATCCGTGGGGCGCCTTGATTCCCACCTGGACCCCTGTCAAGGTCTCCACCTTCTCTTTCATCTCGACCTTTTTCTTGGCCATCTCACGTCACTCCCTCTCTCATCACTCTGTTTTCTGACAACGATCCTTCAAATTACTGAGGAGGACCTTGTCCCCGGAGATTGCTCTTGACTTTAAGATCAGTATATTCTATTTGTTGAAATAGTCAACTCAGTTGCATATAAAGAGACAAATGGCCCCTCCCCTTTCTTCCGTGAAAAAAGCGCTGCAAGTCCTGCAAACCTTCTCCGATGACCGAACGGAACTGGGGGTCACCCAGATCAGCGAACTCGTGAGGTCTCACAAGAGCTCCGTCTCAAGGATCCTTGTGACGTTGAGTGCAGAAGGCTTTGTGGAAAAAAATCCTCTCACCCATAAGTACCGGCTCGGGATGAAATTGGTTGAATTGGGCAATCGTGCGTTGAGCCGTTTTGATCTGAAAGACCATGCCGGTCCATTCTTAGAAGAACTAGCGCGGAAGACGAACGAGATTATTCACCTTTCCATCCTCGACAAGAATGAGATTGTTTACGTCGACAAAAAGGGGGAAGGCCAGGTTCTCACCATTGCAACCAAGATCGGTGGCAGGAATCCTGCCTATGCGTGTGCGATGGGGAAAGTCCTCTTATCTGGACTTTCGCCTGAGGGTCTGGTAGAGGTTCTTCCCCTTAGCCCGCTCGTGCGGTTTACGCCCACCACCATCGCAGAAATCCCCAAACTTCGTAAGGAACTTGAGAAGATACGGAAACAGGGTTTCGCTGTGGACAACGAGGAGAGCTTTCCGGGGATCCGATGCGTCGCAGCTCCCATCAAGGACAGAAGGGGACATATGATCGCCGCCATCAGTGCCACGGTTCCAGCCATGAGGATGGGCAGGGAGCGGATCAAGGAGATCAAAGGCCTCGTTCTCGAAACGGCTCGCCGTATTTCGGAGCGGGTGAAATAATCGGTTCCTATTTACTATCGAATCAAGGGAGGATGATATGTCGATTGAGAAACTCTGTCAGGCCGTTGAAAACGGAGTACAGGATGAGGCAGAACAGATCGCGAAAGATCTGCTGAATCAAACATTCGATGCGAAGGAGACCATCGATCGGCTACTGGCAACGATGCAGAAGGTTGGAGACCGGTTTGCCCGTCTGGAGATCTTTCTTCCGGAGATGATGCAAGCCGGTCAGGCCATGGCCGCCGCCATGCGCATTTTGGGACCCACACTTTCACAATCAGCCGCAGCCGCCCAGGTTGCCAAAAAGGGGAAAGTGGTTCTGGGCACCGTGAAGGGTGACCTGCACGAGATCGGAAAAAATATCGTCAAGCTTATGTTGGAGACTACGGGCTTTGAGGTCAAGGATCTGGGCTATGACGTCGATCCCCTGAATTTCATCAAGGAGGCTGAAACCACGGGAGCGGATTTCATTGCCGCTTCCGCCCTCATGACGACGACGATGCCCCACCAAAAAGAGATCATCGATCTGTTGAAGGACCGGGGGCTAAGGTCTAAATATAAAGTCGTGATCGGAGGCGCTCCGACCACCCAGGAATGGGCGGATAAGATCGGGGCGGATCTCTATTGTTACGATGCCGGCTCCGCTCCGAAGCTGATGGCAAAGCTTCTGGGCAAGAAATAAGGAGGATCAGATCTTTTCCCCCTTGAACATACGAAATCAAGGAACGAACAGGAGGTCGATCGATGTCAACGCCTTATCGGTTGTGGGAAATTCAGAAACGTGCAAACGACGGTCCGCAATGTGACGAGGACGATTTTCTGCCGAAAGTATTTCACCCCAAGCTTCAACAGGTGATCAAGAAGTATGGGATCAAGTACGATCCCAAAACCCCGGTGCCGGCCGACGAGGATCTCGCCGATCGCGTCTGGCACGCAGGTTGGGAGCTCTTTCGAGACGTAGGACTCTACAATACGGATACCCACCGGATGATTCGACTCTCGGATGCTGAGATCAAGGAAGCGCTCTACATGCACTCCGGCCAATACTGGGTGGGTGCAGGGAAGGACGCGGTACTCTGGAAACATCGCCAGGTGGAAGACCGAAAGACCCCGTTCTGCCTTTTCAGCCCGGACTGTACTTGCTCGGAAGAGCTTCATTATTCGATGTGCCTGGCCTACTTGAAAGAACCTCTCCTCGACGGTTTCTGTGCACCCATCTTGGAGGACACCATGGGGCTTAAGATTCGCTCGGCCTCGCCCTTCGAGATCGCCGGCTGCACCCAGCACATTTACAATCTTCGCCTTGCGGCAAAACAGGTGGGCCGCCCGGGTATCTTCTTCGTGGCCGTCGGGACAGCGGAGCATGACAGCGGCCAGATCTCTGTGTCGAACAACGAGTGGGGAGTCCGGACCACCGATTCCCGGATCATTGGAACCCTCACCGAGTTTAAGACGGCGGACACCCTCCTCAATCGAATCGTCCATTGCGCTCAGTACGGCTGTTATGTCGGGAACCTGACGGGCCCCATCTACGGAGGATGGTGTGGGGGGTCGGAAGGGGTGGCCGTCGCTTTAGTGGCCTACAGTCTCAACGGACTGTGTATCTACGGCGCCATCTACAATCAGCACTTTCCTTTCCATCTGAATTGGGGATCGAATACCACTCGCGAACTCCTCTGGCCCATCGCTGTGGCCGGTCAGGCTCTGGGAAGAAATAGCCCGTTGCTCTATACGTCCAACGGTTTCTCCAACGCCGGCCCCATGACCGAGATGGTCTTCTACGAGACAGCCTGTCATGCCTTGGTGAGCACGGTGACCAGCTGGGATCTCTGGGAGATGGCCTCCGCTAGGAACAAGTACCGTAATCGTGCCACTCCTCTGGAAGCTCGGATCGGTATGGAAGTCGGACACGCCGTCGCCCGGCAGGGGATGACCCGGCAAGAAGCCAATGAGATTGCCCTCAAGCTTCTCGCAAAATACGAGAGTCGAGCGGGAGACGCCCCGATGGGCAAGCAATATCAGGAGTGCTACGACGTAGCCACCGCGCTTCCCACCCAGGAACATTACGACATGTACCGCCGAATCAAGGACGAGTTGGCCGGCATGGGAATCAGGTTTCCTTATTAAATCATCGAATTTCCTAGAAGCGCCCCGCCGTTCTTCCGCGGGGCGCCATCCCTGTTCCAACGTGAGCGATACCGTCCTTTTTCACTCCTTCCCACTGCTTGACAGGACCACACTTCTATTTTAGGAATACTAATCACATACAGGGGTTCCTAAGACGCGATGATGAATAAGCTCAAGCTCGGCGGCCGCGGATTTGTTGGCACTATCCTCCGCCGGTCCACGTTGATCGATATCCTGAAGTTCCTGCTTCTGATTGCCATTCTCACCTTTCTACTCTACCGCGGAACGAAGACATTGGGGTACAACTGGCAGTGGTACCGTGTTCCCAAATACATTTTTACTATCGAGGAAGGCCGGTTCATCCTCGGACCCCTGATTGAAGGATTACTGGTCACCTTTCGCATCGCCGCCTGGGGCCTTATTCTGGCACTGATCTTTGGTTTGTTCACCGCTCTCTTTCGGCTCTCCCATTCCTTTGTGGCCCGGGTCGTTGCACGGGGCTATGTGGAGCTGATCCGGAACACCCCGCTCCTGGTTCAGATCTTTTTCCTCTATTTTGTTCTCGCACCTATTTTTGGATTGGGCCGGCTTGTCGCAGCCGTTTTGGCACTGAGCCTGTTTGAGGGAGCCTATGCCTCGGAAATATTCCGCGCTGGGATCGTCTCGATCCACAAGGGTCAGTGGGAAGCGGCCCACAGTCTTGGCTTGAGCACGTTCCATACGTACCGCACCATTGTTCTTCCGCAAGCGATTCGACGCGTCCTCCCTCCCTTGACCAGCCAGGCCATCTCCCTGATCAAGGATTCTGCGCTCGTCAGCACGATTGCCATCTACGATCTGACCATGCAGGGACGGACCGTGATTTCTGAGAACTTTATGACCTTTGAAATCTGGTTTACGGTGGCGGCCATCTACTTGGTTGTCACCGTGGCATTATCGGTTTTCGTCAGTTTTCTGGAAGCCCGACTCAGGGTCTCCTATTGACCACGGTCGGGAGGTCTTCGATGCAAGGACAGCCTCACAAGGGACCCATCATTGAAGTCAGCGGAATCTCCAAGACCTTTCCAGGCGGGGTCAGGGCGTTGATCGATTTTTCGACGAAGGTCCGCCGGGGGGAGGTGCTCGTGGTCATCGGCCCCTCTGGATCAGGCAAATCGACCTTCCTTCGCTGTCTCAACGGTCTGGAGGAGGTGGATGGCGGCTCAATTGTGATTGACGGGATCCCTCTCGACGATTACAAGCAGCACCGGCTCGAGATTCGGAAAGAGGTGGGAATGGTCTTCCAACTCTTTAACCTTTTTCCCCATATGACGGTCGTTGACAATATCAATCTTGCGCAGGTCCTCGTTCGGAAAAAGACGAAGGAGGAAGCGACCGAGATGACCCTGTCCCTGTTGAAGAAGGTGGGAATTCCTGAAAAGGCCAAAAGTTTCCCAAGCCAGCTCAGTGGCGGACAGCAGCAGCGCGTGGCCATCGCGAGGGCTTTGGCCATGATGCCGAAGGTCATGCTCTTCGATGAGGCCACCAGTGCCCTCGACCCTGAAATGATCGGCGAAGTTCTCGAGGTCATGAAAACCCTGGCCCGGGAAGGAATGACCATGGTGGTGGTCACTCATGAAATGGGATTTGCCAGAGAAGTGAGTGATCGAGTCATTTTCATGGACGGGGGCCGAATCGTGGAGGAAGGGACGGCGGAACACTTTTTTGACAATCCCCAGGAAAAGAGAACCAAACTCTTTCTCAGCCAGATTTTGTAGGTCAGGGACCTGGCGCTTTTGGGGGACCCTTTCCATCATTTCACAAACCCTCTCTGAGGGCAAAACAAAAAGGAGGTCACTATGAAGAAACGGTTTTCAGTTTTTCAGTTGGGGTGGGTCGTTCTTTTGATGCTCGGCCTTTCGAGCTTGGCCTTTGCTGGCGAGATACAGCAGAAGCTGACGGCGGAAAGCACCATCGAGCAGGCTCTGAAGCGCGGCACGTTTCGAGTGGGCATGTCCACCTTTGTCCCCTGGGCCATGAAGGATAAGACGGGAAATCTGGTGGGGTTTGAGATCGATGTCGCCACCCGTCTCGCCAAGGATCTTGGGCTCAAGGTGGAGTTTGTCCCAACCCAATGGGCCGGCATCATCCCCGCACTCTTGACCGGGAAGTTCGATGCCCTCGTCGGTGGTATGGGGATTACCGCCGAGCGCAGTCTCAAGGTAAACTTCACCATTCCATACGACATGACCGGTATGTCGATCTGCGCCCACAAGAAGCTGGCCGCAGGTTTCAAGAGCGTTGAGGATTTTAACCGTCCGGATGTGACGGTGGCCGTCCGCATGGGCGCCACCCCGGTCGCCGCGGTCAAGAAGTTCATGCCGAAGGCAAAGATGCGGCAATTTGACGACGAGGCCCAGGCCTATCAAGAGTTGTTGAACGGGAATGTGCATGCGGTGGTCGGCTCAGCCCCGACACCGGCGTTTCAGGCCCTGAAATACCCTGACACGCTTTTTGTCCCCATCCAGGGGACTTTTACCAAAGAGCCGATCGCGATGGCAGTCCGAAAAGGAGATCCGGACACCCTGAACGTTTTCAACAGCTGGATCACCATTGTGGATTCAGAGGGGTGGCTGCAGGACAGAAACCACTATTGGTTTGAAACCCAGGACTGGAAGAGCATGGTCGAATAACCTTCGTGTCTTCGGTTTGCGGTGCTGCGGGTAAACCGCCGCACCGCAAACCGTCATTCCACCCACGGTAGGACCTCGTTGAAACGAAAGAAAATAAAAATCACCCCTCTCGATATCGCGATCTTACTCTCTCTCGCCTCAGCCGTGATCTTCATTATCTACCGAATCACTGTGGATCTCAATTACAACTGGCACTGGGCGGCGATGCCCCAGTACCTGTTCCGCTATGATCCTGAAAAGGGCCGGTGGGTCACCAACCTCCTCATGCAGGGGCTCTTAACGACCCTTCGGTTGAGCTTCTGGGGAACGTTCCTGGCCATCCTCTTTGGAACGGTCATAGGTCTCTTCAGGGTGAGCCCGAGCCTCTTTAGGAGATTGGTGGGTCGCTCATACGTCGAACTCGTTCGCAATCTGCCACCCCTCGTCTTTATTTTCATTTTCTACTTTTTTCTGAGCGAACAGATCATGCCGATCCTCGGGGTCGATGACTTCATCCGAACTCGATCCGAAGGGACGCAGCGTTTTTTTGAGATCTTCTTTGCATCCCCCAGCCTTTTTGCACCGACGCTCTCGGCCCTCCTCTCCCTTGCCATTTTTGAAGGGGCTTACATTGCAGAGATTGTGAGAGCAGGGATTCAGTCGATCGAGAGGGGGCAGTGGGAGGCCTCGTATGCCCTCGGGCTCACCCGCTGGCAGCAGATGCGCCACGTCGTCCTGCCCCAGGCCGTGGCCCGGATCCTCCCGCCTCTGGCAGGGCAGTTCATCTCTCTGATCAAGGATTCGTCCATCTGCTCTGTCATTTCAGTCCAAGAGTTGACCTTTCAAGGAAGCGAGTTGATGGCGGCGACCTATTTCACCATTGAGATCTGGCTTGTGGTTGCAGGCCTTTATCTGATGATGACCCTTTCCTGTTCTCTTGCTGTCGAGCGTCTGGAGATCTACATGGCTCGAAGCCGTTAGGACGTCCCCTCGAGGAACACAAACTTCCCTTTCGGCTTTTTTCACAGGTGAATCACTTTTTGAGGGCACGGGTCATGAAATCAAAGAACAATCCGAGATTCAAGAAACGGCTTACATTTGCAGGTATCCCTTTCTGCGAGGACCTTGGCTCCTTAGATGCTGATACAGCAATCATCGGAATTCCATACAGGACTCCTGACGCCGCTGCCAGTTTGCAGATGCAGAGACTCCGTAAAACATGTGAGGCAGACTCGACCAGGGCCCCCGAAACCATCCGGAAGGCCTCCCAACGCTATGCGGGCCAGCTCCATCATTACGACTTTGACTTTGGGGGCGACCTCCTGGCCTGCCGCCATGTGAAAATGTTCGACTGTGGCGATGTCCCCATGTCGCCCAGAAAGGACGAAGAAAATCGTCAAGCAGCCACGAACGCCGTGGAAACCATCCTTGATCGGGGAGCCATCCCGATCATCTTGGGAGGAGACCACGCGACACCCATCTTTTCGCTGCGAGCTTATGCGAACCACGGTTCGGTCTGTGTCATTCACATCGACGGCCACCTCGATTTTCGGGATGAGGTCAATGGTTTCAAAGAGTGCTTCAGCACGCCCTTGCGCCGGGCATCGGAGATGCCCTGGGTTCAGTCCATGGCCCAGATTGGACTTCGGGGAATTGGGAGCGCCCGTAAGGAAGAGGTGGATGCAGCCAGGGCTTACGGAAGTGTCATGATTGGCGCAGAAGAACTTCACCGAGCAGGGGTCGATGCCATTCTCGACAAAATTCCTCAGGCAGACCGCTATTACATCACTCTCGACGCTGACGTGCTCGATCCGTCCATGTCTCCGGGCATCCTGGGACCCCCCGCACCCGGCGGATTGACCTACTACGAGATGTTTAACTTGATGCGGGGGATTGCACGCAAAGGGAAAGTCGTCGGTTTCGATTACGTCGAAGTGGTTCCTGCCCTCGATATTGGGAACATGACCAGCATCACAGCGGCTCGCCTCATTCTCAATCTCATCGGCGTGCTTGCCCACCAGGGACAAATCGGATCGAGATAGCGTGCGTCGAGATCTTTCCTCGTCCGAGCCCCCTCAGGTGCAAGGAGTCAAGATGATGGATGACACGTCTCACTCTCAATGCCGTCCCCGTTATCGGTTGCTGACAGAAGATCAGATCCAGGAAATCCATCTCGCCACTCTCGAAATCCTGGACACCGTGGGGGTGAAGATTTTGAACGACGAAGGGGTCGAACTCTTACGAGAGGCTGGTTGCCGGGTGACGCAAGACAAGCTTGTTCAAATCCCCAATGGGCTCGTGGAGGACTGTATTGAGAGCGCTCCCTCTCTCCTACCGATCTACAATCGAAAGGGAGAGATCGCGATGCACCTGGAGGGGAACAGGAGCTATTTCGGAATAGGCACCGATCTCCTCCACACACTCGATCTCGAAACAGGACAACTCAGGCCTTCCCGGCTGCAAGATGTGGTGAACGCAGCGATCATCGGGGACTATTTCAGCGAGATTGACTTCATCGCTTCCTTCGCCCACCCTCAGGACATTCCGGCGAATCTCTCCTATGTCGCATCCTTCAGGGCCCTTGTGGAAAACTCGACGAAGCCCATTTTCTTCACGGCTGCCGGTCAGGAAGATCTGTCAGTGATCATTGAAATGGCTGCGACCGTCGCCGGGGGTGAGGAGGCTCTCAGAGACAGACCCTTTCTGATCCACTATGCCGAACCGACCAGTCCCCTTTGCCATTCCTATGGAGCCCTGAGAAAACTTTTCCTCTGCGCCGACAAGAAAATACCGGTCAATTACACCCCCGCTGTCCTCTCGGGAGCCAGTGGACCCGTAACGCTCGCTGGAGCCATCACGGTGGCCAACGCCGAGGCCTTGAGCGGAATCGTGCTTCATCAACTGCGATGCAAAGGCGCACCCATCATCTCCGGGTTTGCAGTCACACCCATGGATATGCGAACGGCCACCTGTGCCTATGGGAGCCCCGAGTACCGACTGGCCCTGTCAGCCTGCGCCGACCTCTACCACCATTATGGTATCCCCGTATGGGGCACGGCGGGATGCAGCGATGCCAACACCCTGGATGAACAGGCAGCCATGGAATGGGCTTTTTCGATCTTGATGGCCGCCCTCGATGGAGCCAATCTTGTCCATGATATAGGGTATCTAGGACAAGGAACCATCGGTTCGCCAGCCTCAATCGTGACGTGTAGCGAAATCATCAGCTACGTGAAACGAATCACCCAAGGATTCGAACTCAGCCGGGAGCGAATCGGCATGGAGGTGATTCGCACGGTTGGTCCGGGAGGGAATTTCATGGCAGAAGAGCATACCAGAAACTTCTTGCGGCAGGAGCATTGGCGACCTAAATTTGCCAACAGGGAAAACTCCGAAGTGTGGTTAATGAAGGGCGGCAAGGGCTACCGAGAGATCGCCACGCAGAAAGCCAAGGAGATTCTTAAGACCCACAAACCCGAGCCGTTGTCTGAGACCGTCCAAGCGCAACTTGCCGCGATTGTCAAGAAAGCAGAGAATGCATTGGAGTCTGTCCATTTCAAAGCCTAGCGGGACGAAGATCCTACCTGCGAGACATTTCGCAGGGGATATGATTAGGCTGGTGTACCCGCGGCAAGAAATCATCCGACCCAAACGATCATCTCAACCGCGTATATAGACTGACGCTTTCCCAATAAGAGACCTCTTTTAGGGGAAGATCCACCCTGACTACCCAAAGCCTACCCCATGGAAGAAAATGGGAGTTACGAAAAGAGTTCATCAAGGGCTGCAATATGTTTCAAGTATTCAAATAAGCAACACTCCCTCTGTATGAACTTGTGTAAGGTCATGTAAGGCAACGTCAATCCCTGGGATGGCATAATCATTGCACCTCCAAGAATCCCGAAGGAGGAAGCTATG
>Ga0209253_10005052_pt1 | contig 11460 bp, 14 predicted proteins | sample FrelakmetBRP12BR_FD_187145 | JGI IMG/M metagenome (GOLD analysis project Ga0209253, IMG submission 187145) | Freshwater lake sediment microbial communities from the University of Notre Dame, USA, for methane emissions studies - BRP12 BR (SPAdes)... | ecosystem: Environmental > Aquatic >...
ACCCGAGGCTCGCCGATCGGCTCATTTGTGTATGCGATTTTCCTGCTCATAGATCGTCTTCCCCTTGCGCCAGTAGCCGGCGCCGAAAATGCGGATGATTCCGGCCCGATAGGTGAACCGAACGGTCACGATGCCTTCGCCGACACGGCCGAAACAGAAGAACCGCGGCTCATTGCTACTGTGCGCCGTGTCTTCGGCGATCACCCGCTTCGGGTCCGCGAAGGCGTACTGGGCCAATGCGAACGGAACCCCGTGCTTGGCCTGGTTCTCCGCATCCTTGCGTTCATCCCATTCGAAGCTTGCCTTCGCCATTGACACAGTCTACGCTGAATATGGTGTTATGGCCATATAAGCATGTGGTGACACGCGATGCGTAGCCGGGGCGCGAGAGCGGCCTGCGCGCGCAACTGATGGAGATCCGCGCCCCGTGCGACGGCATCGTCAAGGACCTGTCCGTGCATACGCTCGGCCATGCCGTTCAGGCCGGCCAGCCGCTGCTGCAGGTGGTGCCGAAAGGCGAGGTGCTGCGTGCCGAAGCGCTGCTGGCCAGTGAGGATGCCGCTTCGTCGCGGTCGGCCGGACCGTGAAGCTGAAGCTCGCCGCCTATCCGTTCCAGAAGTACGGAATGCTCGAAGGCCCGGTTGCTGCAGATCAGCGCCGATGCGATCGAGCAGGCGGAGGCTGCACGAGCGGCGGGAACCAACCCAATGGCCGCGCCGGTGCAGACGTACAAGGCGATCGTCGAACTGAATGAGCAGGCGTTGCGGCTACCGAACGGCAAGGTCCTGGACATCGCGCCGGGCATCGCAGCGACGGTGGAGATCCATCAGGGCACGCGCAGCGTGATGGAGTACCTGCTGTCCCCGGTGCAGCGGGTGGCGCTGGAGGCGGGACGGGAGCGGTGAGCAGATGAAGCAGTTTATTGAGTTTTATAGAAACCCATGGATCTGGGGCACGCACTTGATTGGCGCATTGGTCGCGTGGTTCGCTCCCCTCGACGTGCTCGACCAGAGCGCTGCGCTGAGGTCGTTCACGGATCTGATGGGCGGGATTTTTCCGACGGTTGTTGGATACAAGAAGTCTTCCAAGTTTCCGCAGGTCAGCGCCTTGTACTTCTCGCTGATGTTCGTTCTGGGGCCGATCTGGTTCTGGAAAACCCTCTCAATATCGCGCCGCACAGTCCGCCAGCCAAGCGGGAAGATCTGGTCGTTGCCGCGTCCCCTGCGAGTACCAGTTGTACTTTTACTCGGCGGAGCGCTTTTCATCGGCCTGCCTGCGTTCCAATTGTTCTTCAACCCAGGCTATGACCTCCATGTCATGCCAATAAGCAGCTCGCGATTATCCCTTGGTATTTGGGGGCCACTACATACCACGGTTCCCTGGATGATGTTCGCGGAGTTCTTCCTCGTGGCAAAGCTTGCGTTCAAAAATTCGCACCCAATCGGGAGGCAAGATGTCGTCAAGTGGTGAACTTCTGACATTCCGAGATGTGCTTTCTCAGACAGGCCAGGAACTATTGACTCGCGGTTTCACGACGACGGGTAATTACTTCAACGAAGTCGCGAACGAAGTTTCGGCGCTGGCGCAGCAACGAAAGACGCAGGCCGAGACCGCGCAGGCACTTTGGCAGCACCTGGATGTGTTGGGCGAGCGGGCATTGGATGGTCTCAGCGGTACCCGTCGTCATCTCTCCTCCCGATGGATGTACGTCGCAGCACAAAGCCGACCGTTATCGTGATAGCACCAATTACAAAGAACACCAGAAACAGATAGAAGAGCGGGTCGAGCACGGCCAGACCAATGCGCGAATTGAGGCTGAGGTACACCGCGTGGGCCGGTCGCCGACCGGAAGAACGCCTCAAGATGCCGGAACAGGCCGCTGCAGTGACGGCCTGGCGGCAGCGCGGCAGGTTCAAACTTCATCAGTAGGCACTCGGTCGATTACTTCTGCGGGCAGGTGCTGCTCCGCTTCGAATATCGGCTGCGGCGTTTCCGATCGTCAGTGCGCGACGATCAACTGCGTCCGCTGCACCTCCGAACCGGGCGTTCCGAACGTCGCGTTACGAGCGCGTGAATGCCCGGAGATGGCCGGTTGCAGGCATGCCGGCAGGGACTGCTGCCGCTGAATCTGGGAAGGTTGCAGCGACCGACTCGAGCAGCCGGAGGTGGTCGATTCGAGCCTGCCGGCCAAGCTGCCAGCCAGATTCCTTCCGACATTCAAGCAGGCCGCGATGAGCGGTCCGGCGCTAACGCTGAACCATTTGCATGGGCGGCGCGGTATCCGCGGGACGCGGTCTGACAGATCAGATCCTTGAGCGCCCACGGCGCATTCCTTTCAGCGTCCAGCGCCCGCGTCGCGCGCCGGCTCTCGGCGGGCGCCCACGATCGCGCCGATATACTCGCATCGGAAATTCAGTCACTTAGAGCGAATCCGATGCAGGGGAAATACGACCCGCAGCAGGTCGAGGCGGCGGCGCAGGCGCACTGGAGTAGCCGCGACGCCTATCGCGCCGTCGAGCACGCGAAGGACGGCTCCGGCAGGCCGAAGCCGAAGTTCTACGTCTGCTCGATGCTGCCCTACCCCAGCGGCAAGCTGCACATGGGCCACGTGCGCAACTACACGCTGAACGACGTGCTGTACCGCATCCTGCGCATGCGCGGCTACAACGTGATGACGCCGATGGGCTGGGATGCCTTCGGCCTGCCGGCGGAGAACGCCGCCATCGACAAGGGCGTGGCGCCGGCCGAGTGGACCCGCGCCAACATCGCCGACATGAAAGCGCAGATGCAGCCGCTCGGGCTCGCTTTCGACTGGAGCCGCGAGGTCGCCACCTGCGACGCCACCTACTACAAGTGGAACCAGTGGCTGTTCCTGAAGATGCTGGAGAAGGGCATCGCCTACCGCGCCACCCAGGTCGTCAACTGGGACCCGGTCGACCAGACCGTGCTCGCCAACGAGCAGGTCATCGACGGCCGCGGCTGGCGCTCCAATGCGCTGGTCGAGCGGCGCGAGATCCCCGGCTACTACCTCGGCATCACCAGGTACGCCGACGAACTGCTCGAAAGCCTTGCCAAGCTCGACGGCTGGCCGCCGCAGGTGCGGGCGATGCAGGAGAACTGGATCGGCCGCAGCGTCGGCGTCAACTTCGGCTTCCCTTACCAACTGGACGGCGAGAAGAAACTGCTGCGCGTGTTCACCACGCGCGCCGACACCATCTGCGGCGTGACGTTCGTCGCCGTCGCCGCCGAGCACCCGCTCGCCGAGCGGATGGCGCGCGGCAACCCCAGGCTGGCGGCGTTCGTCGACGACTGCCGCAAGGGTGCTGCCACCGAGGCGGACATCGCCATGATGGAGAAGAAGGGCATGGCGACCGGCTTCTTCGTCGAGCACCCGCTCACGCGCGAGAAGGTCGAGGTGTGGGTCGGCAACTACGTGCTGATGGGCTACGGCGAAGGCGCGGTGATGGGTGTGCCGGCGCACGACGAGCGCGACTTCGAGTTCGCCAAGAAGTACGGCCTGCCGATCAAGCAGGCGATCGCCGTGGCCGGCGAGACCTTCTCCACCGAAGGATGGCAGGAGTGGTACGCCGACAAGCAGCGCGGTGCCTGCGTGCACTCGGGCAAGTACGACGGCTTGCCGTATGAAGCCGCCACCGACGCGATCGCCGCCGATCTGAAGGCGAGGGGCCTCGGCGAGGCACAGGTGCAGTACCGGCTGCGCGACTGGGGCATTTCGCGCCAGCGCTACTGGGGCACGCCGATCCCGATCATCCACTGCGACGCCTGCGGCGCGGTGCCGGTGCCGGAAAGCGACCTGCCGGTGCTGCTGCCGGAGAACTTGGTGCCGGACGGCAGCGGCAGCCCGCTCGCCAGGTACGAGCCTTTCCTGAAGTGCACTTGTCCGAAGTGCGGCAAGGCGGCGCGGCGCGAGAGCGACACGATGGACACGTTCGTCGACTCGAGCTGGTACTTCATGCGCTACTGCTCGCCCGATGCGACGGACCGGATGGTCGATGCCCGCAACGACTACTGGATGCCGATGGACCAGTACATCGGCGGCATCGAGCACGCGGTGCTGCACCTGCTGTATGCGCGCTTCTGGACCAAAGTGATGCGCGACCTCGGCCTGGTGAAGTTCGACGAGCCGTTCCTGCGCCTGTTCACGCAGGGCATGCTGACCCACGATTGCTACTTCCGCGAGGACGACGAGGGGCGCAAGCGCTGGTTCTATCCGAACGAGATCGACATCGAGTACGACGACAAGGGCCGGCCGCTGAAGGTCACCGCGCGCGAGGACGGGCAGCCGGTGGTCTACGGTGGCACCGAGAAGATGAGCAAGAGCAAGAACAACGTCGTCGAACCGCGCGACATCATCGGCAAGTTCGGCGCCGACACCGCGCGCGCCTTCGTCATGTTCGCCGGCCCGCCGGACCAGAGCGCGGCGTGGTCGAACTCCGGTGCCGAGGGCACCTACCGTTTCCTGCGCCGGCTGTGGAGCTTCTGCCATGCGCGCCGCGACGCGGTAGCGAAGGCGGCGCCGGTCGACCCGGGTTCGCTCGCCGCGCCGCTGAAGGCCGTGCGGCGCGAGATCCATTTGAACCTGAAGCAGGCCGATTTCGACTACGAGCGGGTGCAGTACAACACCGTCGTCTCGGCGGCAATGAAGATGCTCAACGCGCTGGAGGACGCCAGGCTTGGCGACTCGGCGCCGGAGCAGTCGCTCGCCCGCGAAGGGCTCGGCATCCTGCTGCGCGTGCTTTATCCGATCGCGCCGCACATCACGCACGTGCTGTGGCAGGAGCTGGGATTTGCCGCTGCGCACGGCGACCTGCTCGACGCGCCGTGGCCGGCCGCCGACGAGGCGGCGCTGCGGCAGGACGAGATCGAGCTGGTGGTGCAGGTCAACGGCAAGCTGCGCGGCTCGATCCGCGTGCCGGCAGCCGCCGACAAGCAGGCGATCGAGGCGGCGGCGCTGGCCGACCCCGCGGTGCAGAAGTTCGTTGCCGGCAGCTCCGTCAAGCGCGTGGTCGTGGTGCCGAACAAGCTCGTCAATGTGGTGGTCTGACATTCCGCACGCCGGCAATCGCACTGCGCGGCAGCGGGTCGACCGTTCGCGTCGCGCCCACCTGATCGCGGCTGTGCTGCTGTCGGGCGGGTTGGTCTCCTGCGGCTTCCGCCTGCGCGGCACGCAGCAGCTGCCCTTCGACAGCGTCTTCATCGCCGCGCCGCACACGTCGGGGATCAAGCCAGAGCTGGCGAGCGCGATCCGCTCGGGCACCTCGACGGGCGTGGTCGACGATCGCACGAAGGCGAACGCAGTGATCGAAATCGTCAGCGAGACACGCGAGCGCGACGTGCTGTCGGTCAACGCGCAGGGACGGGCGCGCGAGTTCCGGCTGCGCCTGCGCGTGGTGTTTCGCGTGCACGACGGCAAGGGGCGCGAGTACCTCGCCCAGATGCCGGTGACCACCACCCGCGACCTGGCGGTGCTCGAGGAACAGCTGCTGGCGCGCGAGTACGAGGCGGAGCAGCTGCATCAGGACATGCTGTACGACGTCGCGCAGCAGATGCTGCGCCGCATGTCGGCGCTGAAGATCTGAGCCGCCGATGCTGCTGAAGGCCGACGGCCTCGCCGGGCATCTGCAGGCCCGGCAGAAGACCGGGGCATTGGCGCCGATCTATGTTGTCGCCGGCGACGAGCCGCTGCTGGCGATCGAGGCGGCCGATGCGATCCGCGCCGCCGCGCGCGCCATCGGCTACAGCGAGCGCGAGGTGCTGCACGCCGACGCCCGCTTCGACTGGTCGCGGCTGACGCAGGCGGCCACCGGCCTGTCGCTGTTCGCCGAGAAACGGATCGTCGAGCTGCGCCTGCCGGGCGGCAAGCCCGGCAAGGCCGGCGGCGAGGCGCTGCGCGAGTTCGCCGAGGCGCCGCCGCCGGACCTGCTGGTGCTGATATCGCTGCCGCGGCTGGACCGCGACACGCGGGGCAGCCGCTGGGCGGCGGCGCTCGAACACGCCGCGGTGTGGGTCGACGTCGAGCGCATAGAGCGCAGTGCGCTGCCGGAATGGATCGGCGGCCGCCTGGCGCGCAACCGCCAGCGGGCGGCACGCGAGGCGCTCGAGTTCATCGCCGATCGCGTCGAGGGCAACCTGCTCGCCGCGCACCAGGAGATCGGCAAGCTGGCGCTGCTTTACCCGCCCGGCGAACTGAGCCTCGAGCAGGTGGCCGACGCCGTGCTGAACGTCGCCCGCTACGACGTGTACGCGCTGGCCCCTGCCCTGCTCGCCGGCGACAGCGCCCGCGCGCTGCGTCTGCTCGAGGGACTGCGCGTCGAGGGCGAGCCGCTGCCGCTGGTGCTTTGGGTGGTCGCCGAGGAACTGCGCACGCTGCTGCGCGCGCAGGAAGCAGTCGCCAGCGGCAAGACGTTCGGCATGGTGGCGCGCGAGCTGCGCATCTGGGGCCCGCGCGAGAAGCTGATGCCGAAGGCGCTGCGTCGCCTGCCGGCGGCAATGCTGGCCGCGCTGCTGGCGCGCTGCGCCGACATCGACCGCCTGGTCAAGGGGCTCGCCGCTCCCGGGTGCGACAGCGACCCGTGGCTAGAATTGGCCGACATCGCGCTGGCCTGTGCCGCCGGCTCCCAATGAACGCTCCCGCCGAACTGACTTCGTCCGCCGACCTGCCCGCCTACATGGAGGCGGTCGGCAAGCGCGCGCGCGCCGCCGCCGCCGCGATGGCGCGCGCGTCGACGGCGCAGAAGAACGCCGCGCTGGCGGCGATCGCCGCAGCGATCCGCGCCGCCTCAGCGAGTCTCGTCGAGGCCAACCGGCGCGACCTCGAGCGCGCCACGGCGGCCGGGCTCGCCGGTCCGCTGCTCGACCGGCTGCGCCTGACCGCAGCCGGCATCGAGAAGATGGCCGCCGGCGTGGAGAAGGTCGCGGCTCTGCCCGACCCGGTCGGTGAAGTGAGCGACGTGCGGCCGCAGCCTTCGGGGCTGCGCGTCGGCCGCATGCGCGTGCCGCTCGGCGTGATCGGCATCATCTACGAAAGCCGGCCGAACGTGACGGTCGACGCCGCCACGCTCTGCCTGAAGAGCGGCAACGCGACCATCCTTCGCGGCGGTTCGGAGGCATTCGAAAGCAACTGGCTGCTGGCGCAGCAGGTGAGCCGCGGCCTGCGCGAGGCCGGCCTGCCGCCCGAGGCCGTGCAGCTGATCGAGAGCACCGACCGTGCGGCCGTCGGGCTGCTGGTGTCGATGCCGAAGTACGTCGACCTGATCGTGCCGCGCGGCGGCCGCGGCCTGATCGAGCGGCTGGCCAACGAGAGCCGGGTGCCGATGCTCAAGCATCTCGATGGCAACTGCCACGTCTACGTCGACGCCGCCGCCGACCTGGCGCAGGCAGTCGACATCGCGGTGAACGCCAAGACCTACCGCTTCTTCGTCTGCGGCGCGATGGAGACGCTGCTGGTGCATGCGGACGTCGCCTCGGTCTTCCTGCCGCAGGTCGCCGCGGAACTCGCCTCCCGCGGCGTCGAGCTGCGCGGCTGCGCGTGCACCTGCGCGATGCTGCCGCAGGCGAAGGCGGCCACCGAAGAGGACTGGTTCACCGAATACCTCGGGCCGATCCTCGCCGTGCGGGTGGTCGATTCGCTCGACACCGCGATCGCACACATCGAACACTACGGCTCGCACCACACCGACTCGATCGTCAGCCGCGACCACCTTGCGATCGAGCGCTTCCTGCGCGAGGTCGATTCCAGTTCGGTGTTGGTCAACGCGCCGACCTGCTTCGCCGACGGCTTCGAGTACGGACTCGGGGCGGAGATCGGCATCTCGACCGACAAGCTGCACGCCCGCGGCCCGGTCGGCCTCGAGGGGCTCACCTCGCAGAAGTACGTCGTCTTCGGCTCGGGACAACTCCGCGGTTGACGCCGTTCCCCGCGGCGCCGGATCATCGGTGCCTGCGTCAGCGAGGGTGCCGATGCTCTGGATCAAGTCGTTTCACATCGTCGCCGTCGTCACCTGGTTCGCCGGCCTGTTCTACCTGCCGCGCCTGTTCGTCTATCACGCGATGGCCGACGACGCGCCGTCAAACGAACGCTTCAAGGTGATGGAGCGCAAGCTGTACTACGGAATCATGGCGCCCGGTGCGGTGGCCGCCATCGTCTTTGGCGGCTGGCTATGGATGGGCTACGGCATCGGCCAGGGCCAGCGCTGGCTGCTCGCCAAGCTGGCGCTGGTGGTTGCCCTGATCGTCTACCACCTGTACTGCGGCATGCTGCTCGACGACTTCAAGCACGACCGCAACACCCGGCCGCACACCTGGTTCCGCTGGTTCAAAGAGTTCCCGGTGCTGGTGCTGGTCGGTGCGGTGCTGCTGGTCGTGTTCAAGCCGTTCTGATCGTCGCCTCGGCGCCAGACCTCTCAGGCAACGCGGATACGCGCCGCCAGTTCGCGCAGCTGCTCCAGCGGCGGCTCCTTGCGCGGCCAGACGAGCCCGACGCCGTCGCCCTGATGCCGCGGCAGCACGTGCAAATGAACGTGCGGAACCGTCTGCCAGCCGGCGGGCTTGTTCGCCTGCAGCACCGTGATGCCCTCGGGATGGAAAGCCGCGTCGACCGCGCGCGCGACGCGCGCCGTCGCACGGAACAGCGCGCCGGCCAGTTCGTCGTCCAGGTCGAGGATCGTTTCCACCTGCCGCTTGGTGGCAACGATCACGTGGCCAGGATTGACCTGGCCGGCGTCCATGAAGGCGATCGTGTGCTCGTCCTCGTAGACCTTCGCTGCCGGCAGTTCGCCGCGGATGATGCGGGTGAAAACGCTGGGCTCCATCGTCGCCTCCTTAGACTTGTGTGCCGGCGCGGACCTCGCCGCAGCCGATTCTAGGAGCGCGTATCGTTCGCCGGTCGCCGCACTTGCCTGCCGCCAGTCGTGACTCCGCAAACCGAGTCGTTCTTCGCCATCTGCCCGCGCGGCCTCGAGCCGCTGCTGGCCGACGAACTGCGCGCGCTCGGCGCGCAGCAGCCGGCGCCGGAAGGCGGCGGCGTGAGCTTCTCCGGCACGATGAAGACGGCATACGCGGCCAACCTGCACAGCCGCATCGCCAGCCGCGTGCTGTGGCAGCTTGCCGTCGGCGAATACCGCGATGAGCGCGACCTGTACGAGCAGGCGCGGGCCATCGCCTGGGAGCAGCACTTCGATGCGCGGCAGACGCTGCGCGTCGACGTGAGCAGCACGCGCTCGCCGCTGCGCAGCCTCGATTTCGCGACGCTGACGATCAAGGACGCGGTCGTCGACCGCCTGCGCGACGAGACAGGTGAGCGGCCGTCGATCGACCGCGCCCGGCCCGATGTGCGCGTGTTCGCCTACCTCGACGAGCGTCGATCGACTTTCTACCTCGATCTTTCCGGCGAGCCGCTGTTCAAGCGCGGCTGGCGCGCTGAAAAGGGCGAAGCGCCGCTGAAGGAAAACCTCGCCGCCGGGTTGCTGATGCTGTCCGGCTGGACGCCCGACGTGCCGCTGCTCGATCCATTCTGCGGCAGCGGCACGATCGTCATCGAGGCGGCGCTGATGGCCGCCGATCGCGCACCGGGACTGAATCGCCGTTTCGGCTTCGAGCGCCTCGCGGGTTTCGATGCTGCGCAGTGGCGCGAACTGAAGGCGAAGGCCGCTGCGTCGATCGACGACTCGACTGCCGCCCGCATCGCCGGCAGCGACATCTCGACTCGGGTCGTCGAGACCGCACGCGGCAATGCGGAACTGGCCGGCCTGCAATCCTGGCTCGACGACGGCCGGCTGTCGTTTGCCGCCGCCGACGCGCGAGACGCGCAGCCGATCGCGCCCGCCGGCATGATCGTCACCAACCCGCCCTACGGCGAGCAGAGCGCACCGAAGTCGGCCACGGTGCCGGCGCTGATGCGCAACTTCGGCGACCGGATGAAGGAAGCGTTCCCCGGCTGGACCGCCTGGATGCTGTCGTCCGACCGCGACCTGCCGCGGCAGATGCGGCTGCAGGAAACGCGCAAGACGGTGCTCTACAACGGCGCGCTCGAGTGCCGGCTGTTCCGCTTCGAGATGGTCAGCGGCCAGTACCGGCCGCGGCTGCGGCCGGCCGCCTGATTACTGCGCGCAGCGAGCGCAGCTAAGCCAACAGTTTCGCATTCAGCCGGATCTCGGGGCCGGCGAGCGCCTTCGACACCGGACAACCTTTCTTCGCCGCCTCGGCGTGCTCGGCGAACTTGTCGGCCGTCAGACCCGGCACCTGTGCCTCGGTAACCAGCTCGATCAGGTTGATGGTCGGGCCTTCGCCGACGTGGACGGTCGCCGTCGTGCGGATGCTGGTCGGCTTGAAGCCGGCCGTGGTCAGCAGCGCCGACAGGAACATCGAGTAGCAGCCGGCGTGCGCGGCCCCGACCAGTTCCTCCGGATTCGTGCCCGGGCCGGACTCGAAACGCGAGGCGAAGGTGTATGGCCCGGTGTAGGCGCCGCTGCCGAGGGTCATCGTGCCGGCGCCGTCCTTGAGCGTGCCGTTCCACTGCGCTGATGAAGTGCGCTGAACCATGAGGGTCTCCTCTTCAATGGACAGCCATCTGTCCGCGATGCGCAGCCGGCGCGGTCGTCCTAGCCGAGCAGCTTCTCGATGTCGGCCGCGATTTCCTTCGGCTCGGTGGTCGGCGCATAACGCTTCACCACTTTGCCGTCACGGTCGGCCAGGAACTTGGTGAAGTTCCACTTGATACCTTCCGAGCCGAGCAGCCCGGGCTTGGCCTTGGTCAGGTACTTGTACAGCGGATGCGCCGATTCGCCGTTCACGTCGACCTTGGCGAACAGCGGAAAGCTGACGCCGAAGTTCATCTCGCAGAACTCGGCGATCTCCGACTCCGGCCCCGGCTCCTGCTCGCCGAACTGGTTGCTCGGGAAGCCGAGCACCGCGAAGCCGCGCTTGCCGTACTCCTTGTACAGCGCTTCGAGCCCCTTGTACTGCGGCGTGAAGCCGCACTTGCTCGCCGTGTTGACGATCAGCAGCACCTTGCCCTTGTAGTCGGCGAGCGTGCGCGTCTTGCCGTCGATGGTCTTGGCGGAGAAGTCGTATACGGAAGTCATGGGCAGTGATGCGGCCGGCGGCCGCTGAGGATGGCGCCGTGCGCCCGAAGGAAAAAATCATAGCCCGCCGAGGGCGGTCATCCTCGCGGCGCGAAGAGACTGCCCCGCGAAGGCGGGGGCCTCGCCATCACGGCGCCGCGTGCGCGGCGCCGGTCCTCACTCCGTCAGCCCGAGATGCTCGATGCCGCGCTGCATTTCCGCCACGCCGCCGTAGAGCTTCGAGTTGAGCTTGATGTTCAGGCGCAGGTCGTTGACCGAGTCGGCGTTGCGCAGCGCGTCCTCGTAGGAGATCAGGCCGGCCTCGTGCAGGTCGAACAGCGCCTGGTCGAAGGTCTGCATGCCCTGCTCGCGGCTGCGC
>Ga0209253_10005053_pt1 | contig 11459 bp, 9 predicted proteins | sample FrelakmetBRP12BR_FD_187145 | JGI IMG/M metagenome (GOLD analysis project Ga0209253, IMG submission 187145) | Freshwater lake sediment microbial communities from the University of Notre Dame, USA, for methane emissions studies - BRP12 BR (SPAdes)... | ecosystem: Environmental > Aquatic >...
CTGTCACGTCTAATGTAACTGTGGAATAGAAAAGCGTTTTAGGGGCTGAAAAGCGGGAAAAGTCGGGTTGGAGGGGGGTTGTGGATATACTTTGTCCAGCGTAACCGTGGAAAACGGTGTTTCCGTCCAACCGAAGTGTAGAAAGGAGACTTTTCCCATGAGTTTCAAACGCAAACCGCCCCCAGGCAATGTCCGCCGCGTGGTTAGCCTGGGCAACAATTTTCGCGGGGTCACCACGAACAAACGCGGCCATCTGGTGCAGTTTGAGTCCGAACAGGAGCGCAAACTCATCCTGCTTCTGGAGCGTGATCCCACCGTCAGCGACTTCTGCAGCCAACCGGAAACGATTTGCTTTCTAGATGCCCAGGGGCGGCAGCGCCGCTACACGCCGGACTTCCAGGTATGGCGTACGAATGGCGAGATTGAATGGCACGAAGTCACCCTCGCCGCCCGGCGGGAGCAACACATCCCTTTGCCCGAGCGCGAGGTCGTTGCACAGGGGCTGTGCCAACAACGCGGCTGGCGCTATCTGGTGCATACGGAACAGACCTTGCCGTCTGGCTACGAGTACGCCAACCTCGATTTCCTGGCGGCTTTCCGTGCAGGCAGCTATGCCGACGCCGAGGGCCAAGCCTGGTGGCAAGAACACCTGGACGGACAAGGGCAGGTTCATCCCCTCCAGGCCCTCACCCAGGTGGACTCCCGCTGGGAAAGAGGCGCTCTGCTCAACCACCTCTACCATCTGATCTGGCATGGCCGGGTGCAGATGGACTGGCAACGGCCTTTGATCTGGCAGGGCGACTTCCACCCGGCTGCACGCATCTGGCTGCTCCAACCCCCGGCGATCCCACTTTCGGCCGGGGGGTTTTCATCCCAAGCGGAGGGGGAGTCATGAAGAGCCTGACCCCACTCACCGCCGCAGATCTGTTCCAGGCCGGATACTGGTTTCAGCGCGGCGAACAACTGTATGAGATTATCACCTGGGATGCCAAAACACCCCTTCAGGTGGAGGCGCGTGCCGCCGACAACGGGATACTCCACGCCTTCACGCTGACCGAGTTGTTTGCGCCCCAGCCCCCGACGCGGTTTGCTGCCACGGCGGCTGAATTGCTCGCCGCCTCTGACGACCGAGGCACAACGCCTGAGGTCGTTGACGCTGCCAGCCTGTCCTCGCATCTGCTGCAACGCGCCGAGCACATCCTCGAGACCGTCGAAGCCGTGCATGCCGCGGTCGAGCAAGCCAGACGATGCCACCGGTTGGCAGGGGAAGACTTTTCCCTAACCGAGGCGACCCAGCAAGCCTGTCAGTCGTTGCCCACCCCCATGTCCTTGAGCGGGTACTACAAATACCGGCGCTGGTACCTGGCTAATGGGGGTGACCGGGGGCGCATCGCGGCTGCCCTGCGGCGCAGCACGCATGGCAAGGCGCGTGTCGATCCAAATGCCCAGCACTTCATGGATACGGTGATCCGGCGCTTCTACCGCAGCAATCCCCCACTGCGGACCCAGACCGTCTACACGATTGCCCAACAGCTATGGCATCACAACCGGCACTGGTGGCTGAACTACCAGCAAGAGGCGGGTTCGGAGGCTGACGAACTCATCGAGCGTTTAGTGGATGCCAGGCAAAGCATCGATGACTTGCTGGCCGACCGGGAGCAAGCCCGGCGTTTGATCCAAATCCAGATGCCTTCCCGAGCGTGGTTCTATGGTTATGTGGGCTGGTTCAGCACCCAGCCTGGGGATGGGGCGCAGGCCTACATCACCCGGCACGGCCGGGCCGACTGGGAGGCGAACTTCCTGCTGTTCGACCGTTTTGCCCAAACTGCCACGCTGCCGCTGCAGGATGTGTTTGCTGATCACTACAAACTGGATGTGTTGTACGTAGATGACGAATTGCGCCAACCCTTGGGGCGCTTGTGGCTGACGGTGCTGATCGACGCCTTCTCCCGGGCTATTTTAGGGTTTTTCCTGGGCTATGAAGACCCCAGCATCGCCAGCATGCAGGGGGCCTTGCGCCACGCCATCTGGCCGAAGAGCGGTTTAGCGGCGTTTGGGATTGATCTGCCCTGGATTTGCTATGGCATTCCCCAGCGTCTCTTTCTGGACAATGCCTGGGCTCATCACAGCTACTCGCTGGAGGACCTGGGGCGCGCTTTGGCTGCGGGCGGGCGTTACACCCAACTGGAACTGGTCTTCCGCCCGCCTTACCAGGCCCGCTATGGGGCCCTGGTGGAGCGGCTCTTCGGCAACCTGGCGGGTCAATTGCAAGAACAGTTGCCCGGTGCGATATTGAAACCCGACCAACGACACTGGCACAACGCCAACCAGGGCGCCTGTCTGCTCTACCAGGATCTCCTGCGTCTGACTTATCAGTGGGTGGTGGACTACATGCATACCCCCCACCAGGAGCTGGGAGGGTTGACCCCGCACGAGAAGTGGCTGGCCGGGCTGCAACTGATGACCCCGGTCCCGCCGCCCCTGACGCCTCAGCTGGAACGCAGTTTCTGGCGTCTGCACTCCGAAACGCGGGTGTCCACGCAAAACGGGCTGGCCTTGTTTGGCCTGCACTACTGGGAGGTCCCCCTGGCCGGGCTGCGTAGCCGGGATCGCCACGGTCGCCAGCGCCAGTTTCATCTACGCTACGACCCGGCCGATGTGAGCCGAGTGGCCATCTTTGAACATGGGATCTGGTTGGGCGACGCCTACGCCCGGGAACTGCGCCTGCCGGATGGCAGTTACGAAGCGGTCAGCCTGTGGGAATTGGAACTGGCCAAGGACCTGGTGCGCCAACACAGCCCCTCGCCCCAACTGCGCCCACACTCCTGGCTGATCCACCTGCTGGAAGCCAGGGAACTGATTGCACAGCGTCAGGCGGAGCAGAAACTGATCCGTCGCAAGTTGCAGCAGTTGCGAGAACGGCGGAAAGGCCGGCCATCCAGCACTGCAGCGGAGCAACAGGAGGAACTGGTCACGAACCAGATCCAGGCAACCGAGTCACCCATCGTCCAGAATCCGGGGCAAGGCCCTGATCCGCGTATCCGTCTGCTCGAGAACCTGGCGGAGGTGCTGTGATGGACGCCCAGCCTTTCTTTGAACCCAGCCAACCGGCGCTAAAGGCTTTGAATTTAGATCTAGATCTCAACGTCGCCCAGCGACTGGACGATTTGAAGTCCTGGACGGCGGACTGGCGAAGGGAAGATCACCGTCTACAGCAGCAGGTGGCGAGTTTGGATCCCAACCGGCGCACAGACGTGTTGCGAGGCAGCCAGATCGCCAGCCTGCGCCGTCAGCTGGCCATGCAGATCACCCACCAGCCGCTCTACCTGGACCCGGAAGTCGTGCGCCGGGCAGGTTTCACCGCCCTGCGACAGCGTCTGGCCGCCCAGTACGCTCAGCTGAGCGTGGCGGAACGCTACCTGTGGCTGACGAACCTACACTTTCTCCTAACGCCGAGCTTACAGGCCCTCATCGGGAAACTGGATACCATCCGGCGCTACCGCAGCCTGGGTCAGCAGCGTTGTTTCCTGGTGGGAGGCGTATCCGGGGCAGGCAAGAGCAGTTTGCTGAACTGGTATGCGGTGAACTACCTACCTGTGGTGCAGGCCAGGCGGAATCACGTTCCGGTGGTCAAGATTGACGCCCCGGTCAGCAACCGTTCGCCCAAGCCTTTGTTTCAGCGCATGCTGCTGGCCTGTGGCGCAGCGACCCTGCGGGGAGACGAAGAACACTACCTGCAGCTGCTGGAGCTCTATTTCCAGCAATGCGGCGTGGAACTGCTCATCGTGGACGAGGTGGAGCACATTACCCAGCCGGGGCTGCGGCGCCGTCTTTTGGAACTTTCCAACTTGACCGGTGTTCCGATTGTGTGTGCTTCCTGCAATCCCATCGGCTGGACGGCGGGGGATGCCGAGATCCAGGGGCGCTGGAACGACTGCTTTGAATTAACCCAGTTCACCGGGGCGCGCCTGGATGCCTTTCTGACCATGCTCGACTTGCTACTGCCCTTTGAACAGGATGGACATCTGGGTCTGCGGGAAGTCAGCGACTCGCAAGCCAAGAAAACGCTGACCGGCCCGGCTCACTACATCGAGCAGTGGACCGATGGCATTTTGCGCGAGATCATGGTGCTGCTCATGGACGCCTGCTTCAAAGCGCTTTCCACCGGGCAGCCGCGTCTCACCCTGGATCTCCTGAACCAGGCCTGGCGCGACATCAAGCGCGCCAAAGTGGTCAACTTCCTCGACCATCTCCGGGCGCAGAATGGAGGCGCCCATGGCTGAGACCTGGTTCTTCGAGGTGTTGGCTCATCGTCCACAACCCTTTCCGGATGAATGCTTGAGTGGTTACCTGCTGCGGCTGGCCCAGGTCAACGGGTTTGCCATCTTCTGGGACCTGGTGAGCGATCTGTTCCCCACTTGGAAAGCTCCCCAGCAGATTGCCTTGCTCCGGTGGGAATACCCACTGGAAAGATGGGGGCGGATCCCCTTGCGCACCCAACTGCCGGTGGAAGCCTTGAACCGCCTGACCGTGGCGCCCTGGATCGCGAAGTTCTGCTTACCGCCTGACGTGAGCCGCTCGATTTCCCTGAGCCCGGGTTACTTCCTCAAAGGCGTGGTAAACCCCGATTTGCGCGTTTGTCCCTTGTGTTTGCAGGCGCAGTCCTATCTCCGGCTGACCTGGCGGTTAGCGCCGGTTTGCGCTTGCGTTGAGCATGGCTGTTGGCTTCAGGATCGATGCTTAACCTGTGGTACACAGCTCATCGCCGCCGGGCAGGCCACCAAGCACATGCGTTGCTCGGTCTGTGAGACGGATATGCGCAGGCTGCCGATCGCGGCTGCGCCGGATGAAGTTCTGGAGGAGCAAAGAAAACAAATCCTTTCCCTGCGTTGCTTGCTTGACCCTGCGGTTGTCCTGGCAAAACCTGTGGATGGCGATGGCAGTCCTGCTCGGGCGATCGGTCTCAAATTCCGTTATCTGCGCGCCCAAATGGGGCTTTCCTTGAAAGCCATGGCGCAGCGGATTGGGTTGGCGGATTGGACCCTGACCGGGCTTGAGTTGGGACGGCAGGTTCTCTTTCGTCCCTACCAAATTTACCTGGATGCTCTGGGATTGTCGTGGGCCGACTTCGCCGCGCTGGAGGTCCCGGATGGATTTGCAGAGGCTCTACGTACCCCCCGGCACCTGGCTCTGCGCCTGTGTCCAAACCCCGCCTGCCCGAATTGCCAGCCGCCTCCCAGTCTGCAGGTGAGACGATTGGCGGACTTGCCCGAGCGGCAGGTGGCGCGTTTTCGCTGCTCGGCCTGTGGGCGAAGCTTTACGCGCTCCTATGATGGACGATTGACAGCGAAGCCTCGGCGTCCCCCCATCCATCCCGGAGAGCCCCCCGCCGTTCCAAAGTCGGCGGAGGAGATTGCGCTCCTGAAAGAATTGGGCTTGCAGGGGGAAGACAACCGCCGGATTGCCCGCCGTTTAGGCTGGGGGGAAAAGACGGTACGCATGTATTGGATTGCCTTGGACCTCGAACAGCAGGTCCACCAGGCTCAAGCCCAACGACGGGCACAAGAGAAGCAGCAACGCCTGGCAGCCATCCGAGCGCGCCTTGAGCGGATCTTGCAGCCCTTGCTCAATCGGGATGAGGAGATCACCCTGCGCCAACTGAGCCGGGCTTTGGGGCGCAACGGCGACTATGTCCGCAACGATCCTGATCTAGTGGCCTGGGTACAGGCCTTGGTCCAACCGCACAATGCTCGGGTCAGGCAAAGACAACACGAAACCACCACCGCCCGAATTTTTTCGGCTCTGGAAGCGTTGAAATGCAACGACCGGCTGGTGAAGGTCGAGGAAATTGCCCAACAGGCTGGTCTGACTTACACGAAACTGCGCAAAGCCTTTCCGGAGCTTCTACCCCTCTTGCATGAGGCGCTGGTGGAGCACCGGGCGCGGCTCCGGACGCTGCGGCTCCAGGCCCAAATCGAGCAGATCGATGCGGCCGCATCCCGGCTCATCGCCCAAGGGGTTCGTTTGAACTACAAAGTGATCCTGCGCGAGGCCGGATTGAGTGATCACAATCCCAACTCTCCCGCCATCCGAGATATCCTGGTTCGCTGGACCGGCAACTTTGCCCCACGCGACTGAGGTCGGTTAGCCCGGAGGTGCTCTCCGGGCTAAACCTTGTGGAAGGCTGATTGCCTTCCGCGGTGTCTGATGGAAACTCCGTTTTCCACAGTTACACTGGATTCGATTCTATTCCACAGTTATGTTGGACATTACATCAGGCATTAAATCCAAGACCGCGCTCTTTTAGCGAGATGAAGCGATTCAGCCCAATCACCAGGTGATCGAGAACCTGGATATCCAGCAGCTTTCCGGCAGCAACGATCTGGCGAGTAATGGCAACATCATCCGGGCTGGGGGTGGGGTCACCGCTGGGATGGTTGTGGACGACAATTATCGAGGTGGCATTGCGGCGGACAGCCTCTTTGAATACCTCTCCGACGCGCACCTGTGAGGTGTTTACCGAGCCGCGATAGACAGGCTCTACCCGCAACACGTGGTTGCGAACATCCAGGATGATCACTTGCAGCTCTTCCTGCTCGAGAGCGCTCATATGGAATTGAACGAGCGCGGCAGCGTCGGCAGGGCTGTGAATAGAAGGCAGCTCGTCAGGTGCTTCTAAAGTCAGGCGGTGTCCTAACTCTAATGCAGCTTTAATTTGGGCAGCTTTTGCCTGACCAATCCCATGTATCTCGCAGACCTCTTCGAACGGGGCGCGGTGAAGTCCAGAGATGCCCTTATAACTATTCAGCAAGCGCGTCGCCAGCTGTACGACATTCTCCCCAGCTACACCCACCCGCATTAATATGGCGAGCAGCTCAGCGGTGCTCAGCGATTGCGCGCCAAGCTGCGCCAGCCGCTCGCGGGGACGTTCAGAAGTTGCCATATCCGTGATGCGATAGGTGGTGGTTTGCTCCCTCATAACCCCTCCGGGCATCTTTGGTATAATCGCTTTGAGGAGTATATCATGATCTTCGATCCCACATCCCTCGGCAATTTTTTCCTGATCCTGACCGCCTGGGGAGGCGCTTTCCTTGCCGCCCTCTGGCTGAGCCTGGTCATCTGGACATACCGCGACATCCGGCGGCGCGCTCGGGATCCCCTGGCGCGCATCCTGGCAGTGCTGGTCGTTGCCGTGCTGTTTTTACCCGGTATCGTCATTTACCTGATATTACGCCCGGCGCGCACCCTGGAAGAGGACTACCAGCACACCCTGGAGGAGGAAGCGCTGCTCCAGGCAATCGAAGATGCCACGCTTTGTCCTGGATGCGGGCGGCGGGTAAAAGAAAATTGGGTCGTCTGTCCAGGCTGCCATACCAAGCTTAAAAAGAACTGCCACCAGTGCGGCAAGCTGATGGAGCTGCCCTGGAACCTGTGCCCATATTGCGGCGCCCCATCCCCAGGCATGCGCCGGGAAGGCATGACCCTGGATGAGGCGTTACGTCCGGCAGCAATCGAACCGGAAATTGAAGAGGAAAACGAACAGGAAGAGACCTGAAATCAAATCGAGCGGCGTCTGCCGCTCGATTTGATTTCAATGTTGGATTAACGGCGTATTGCCGACCAGCCAGCGTAACGGGCATTTTCGCCTAACTCTTCTTCGATTCGCAGGAGCTGGTTGTACTTCGCTACCCGGTCAGAGCGAGCAGGCGCGCCGGTCTTGATTTGACCCATGTTTAGGGCTACTGCCAGGTCGGCAATGATGGCGTCCTCGGTTTCTCCAGAGCGGTGGGATGTGACCGCTCGCCAGCCAGCCCGCTGGCAAGTCTCGACGGCTTCGATGGTCTCAGTGAGGGTGCCGATCTGATTAAGCTTGACCAGCAGGGCGTTAGCAGCCTTGTCTTTGATGGCTTTGCGCACCCGTTCGGGATTGGTCACCAGCAGATCATCGCCGACGATCTGCAGTCGGTCACCCAACTCAGCAACCATCAGCTTCCAGCCATCCCAGTCGTCTTGCGCCAGGCCATCCTCGATCGATACGATTGGGTACTGGTCGACCCAAGATTTCCAGAAGCCAACCATCTCAGCGCTGGTCAGCTTTTTGCCTTCCCGGCGCAGGTTGTACAATCCAGTGGATTCTTCATACAGCTCGGAGGCTGCCGGATCCAAAGCAATCCCTACCTGATCGCCGGCTTTGTAACCAGCTTTCTCAATCGCTACCAGGATCACTTCAACGGCTTCAGCGTTAGCTTTTAAAGCCGGGGCATAGCCGCCTTCGTCACCGACCAGGGCTGTGTAACCGCGTTCCTTGAGCACCGATTTGAGCGCATGATAGATCTCTGCTCCCCAACGCAGCCCTTCAGCGAATGTCTCGGCACCCAGGGGCATAACCATGAACTCCTGTGCGTCAGTCGACTGCCAGCTGGTATGGGCGCCGCCATTGAGGATGTTGAGCATAGGCACTGGCAGAATATGGGCGTACACACCACCGATATACCGGTAAAGTGGCAGCGCCAGGTAACTGGCAGCTGCTTTGGCAACCGCCAGGCTGGTACCCAGGATGGCATTAGCGCCAAGTTTAGACTTATTGGGAGTTCCATCCAGATCCAGCAGCATGAGGTCGATCCCCCGCTGATCCGTCACTTCCCAGCCAATCAGTGCATCGGCAATCTCATCGTTGACGTTCTCCACCGCTTTGAGTACCCCTTTACCAAGGTAGCGTTTTTTATCGCCATCGCGCAGCTCCAGAGCTTCATGCACGCCGGTCGACGCGCCGGAAGGGACAGCAGCCCTTCCGAAGCTTCCGTCCAACAAGACTACTTCGACCTCGACCGTGGGATTGCCGCGCGAATCTAAAATTTCGCGGGCAATGACATCTTCGATTATGGTATCCATGTTTCACCTCATTAGGGTAAGATATTTGATCAGGTAAAAAACCTATTTATTAGGAGGTCAATTTACCCGAAAAGTCTTGTTTCAATTCCTGCTGATATGTAAGTATAATCCAATTCTATGACTCTCGACGCCCAACCCGCGGCTCCTGATCCACGTCTCAATAAACGCTACTATCTACAAGATTCTCCGCTGAGGCGCTTCCTCGTTTCGGTTTTTCGGGGAATATTTACAATGGTCGCAACGCTTGAGGTCGAGGGTGTGGGCAACATTCCAATGACCGGTCCTGCAGTGCTGGCAGCCAATCACGTGACAAATTACGATGTCTTTCCCATGCAGTTTGCTATACCACGGACCATCTTCTTCATGGGCAAAGCCGAGCTGTTTCAAAATCCTGCGCTGGACGTTTTGCTGCGCCGCTTAGGAGGCTTCCCGGTGATGCGGGGTACCCAGGATGAATGGGCGGTAAACCACGCGCTGCGCATCCTTGATCACAACCAGATGCTGGGCATCTTTCCAGAAGGCAGACGCAGTCACGGGCATGGACTGCGCGCAGCCAAATCTGGGGCAGCGCGCATTGCGCTGAGCCGCCAGGCACCGGTTGTTCCGGTCGGGGTGATTGGTACAGACCAGATGTTCAAACGATTTCCCCGGCGGACGAGGATTACGATCCTGGTTGGGCAGCCTATTTACCCGCAGCTTGGCGGCAGCCCGTTAGAACTGACCGACCAGATGATGTATGCCCTGGCAGACCTGCTCCCGCCCGGCTTGCGCGGGGTCTATGCCCAAAGATCTGCAGGCTTCTAAGCTGTACCATCTCGATCAGACCGCTAGCTGGAAATCCTGCATTGGGGTGCGTTCCGCCACACGCTGCCGGACAGCCCGGAGGAAACCGACGAATAGAGGGTGGGGGCGGTTCGGGCGGGAAAGGAACTCTGGGTGGAACTGAGTGCCAACCATGAAGGGATGGTCACGCAGCTCAGCAATCTCCACCAGACGGTTATCCGGGGAGATTCCCGCATAGCACATCCCGGCTTTTTCCAGGACTTCGCGGTAGGCATTGTTAAATTCAAAGCGATGGCGGTGGCGTTCCTCAACCGATGGTTTCCCATAGACCTCAGCGGAGCGCGTGCCGGGTTGCAGCTGGCAGGGATATAATCCTAACCGCATGGTCCCGCCCATATCCACAATGCCGCGCTGGTCAGGCATCAAATCTATCACCGGGTGCGTGGTGCTGCGGTCAAACTCCGTCGAGTTGGCATACTCATCTCCCAAAACAAAGCGTGCAAACTCTATAACCATGAGCTGCATACCCAGGCACAACCCCAGGTAGGGCAGCTTGTTCTCACGGGCATATCGCGCGGCCTGGATCTTGCCCTCTGTGCCACGGCTGCCAAAACCACCGGGGACGATGATTCCATCAACATTTTCGATGATTTCCCAGCCACGCCCCTTCTCTAAATCGGAAGAGTGAACCCAGGAAATATCAACCTCAACACCCAGAGATAGGGCAGCGTGTTTGAGCGCTTCACGCACACTCATATACGCATCGTGAAGCTCAACGTACTTGCCCACCAAAGCAACGCTGACAGTTGGCTTAGGCAGCTTGACTTCCGCCACCAGGCGCTCCCAGTCTCGCCAATCTGGGGCGCTTCGCGCCGATAAGCCCATCCGTTCCAAAAGGTAATCGCCAATTCCCAGGCGCTCCAACACCAGCGGCACTTCGTAAAGCACCGGCAATGTGACCAGGGGAATGACCGCTCGGCGCTCCACATCGCAGAACAGGGCGATCTTCTCACACAGATCATCATCCACCGGATGGTCCGAGCGGGCGACGATTACATCGGGTGAGATACCGATCGAGCGCAGCTCACGGACAGAGTGCTGGGTAGGCTTGGTTTTCAGCTCACCGGTTGCACCGATATACGGCAGCCAGGTGACGTGGATATACAGGGTGTTTTCCCGGCCCAAATCACTGCGCATCTGGCGCAGCGCCTCCAGGAACGGCAGCGACTCGATATCACCAACCGTACCACCGATCTCGACCAGCACAATTTCCGCACCGGTAGTTTTCGACACCAGCCCGATGCGACGCTTGATTTCATTGGTAATATGTGGGATGACCTGAATCGTCCCTCCCAGGTAGTCGCCGCGGCGCTCTTTACCGATCACGTCCGCATACACCTGCCCGGTGGTTACGTTACAGACCCGGTTAAGGCTGATGTCAATGAATCGCTCATAGTGACCCAGGTCCAGGTCGGTCTCAGCGCCGTCATCCAGCACGAACACCTCTCCGTGCTGGTAGGGACTCATCGTACCCGGATCGACGTTAATATATGGATCGAGTTTTTGAACAGCAACTTTGAAACCCCGTTCTTTGAACAAGCGTCCGATAGCAGCAGCGGTCACCCCTTTGCCCACCGAGCTGACCACCCCACCGGTGAAAAAAATATATTTGGTCGTCATCTCGTCCTCCACGGTAAACTAGGAACCTCCCCGTAAATTCGGGAGAGGTGGGTGTTTTGCGGCGCTTTGCGCCGCAAAACACCCACGCTCACACATTTTTCGGG
>Ga0209253_10005056_pt1 | contig 11457 bp, 10 predicted proteins | sample FrelakmetBRP12BR_FD_187145 | JGI IMG/M metagenome (GOLD analysis project Ga0209253, IMG submission 187145) | Freshwater lake sediment microbial communities from the University of Notre Dame, USA, for methane emissions studies - BRP12 BR (SPAdes)... | ecosystem: Environmental > Aquatic >...
CCCCAGCCGTCTCACGGATACCGCAGACAGGCAGCGACGGTCGGCGGCTCCGTGAAAGACGTTCCTCTGGGGCTGTCCGGGTTGGTATGGAGCGGGCTGGCTGCCGTGCGCTGGTTCGTTGAATGGATGGTTGCGTCTCGCCGCGGCGGGCACCCCGCTCCGCCTCTGCGTGAGATGCTGGAATTAGACAAACCAATTGCTGGAGTAATACCCCGCAGCTTCCGGCAGACACCTTCCTGAACCTGCTCTCGTTTAAGAGATAGCCGGTCGAACGACCGGTGTCATGTTTACCCGCTGCGGCACCTGTGCTATTTTTACACAGGGTTCGAATATCGATTTCAACCATACAGGAGTGAGGATGACAGATAACCATTTCAGGACCGGCATCGGCTTCGATTTCCACCGTCTGGTCGAAGGCCGCGATCTCATTCTGGGCGGAGTCAACATCCCCTACGAAAAGGGACTCCTGGGGCATTCCGACGCGGATGTCCTGGTGCATGCCATTTGCGACGCCTTGCTCGGGGCCTGCGGCCTGGGCGACATCGGCATTCACTTCCCGGACACCGATCCCGCCTACAAGGGGATTTCCAGCCTCGAGCTCCTGGGGAAGACCTGCGCGCTGATCGACGCCAACGGGTACCGGATCGTCAACGTCGATGCGGTCGTCCTCGCCGAAGCGCCCAAGATCATGCCCCATCGCCGCGAGATGTTGAGCCGCATCCTGCAGGCCATGGTGATGGCTCCCCCGCAAGCCCTCAACCTGAAGGCCACGACCACCGAGGGCTGCGGGATGGTCGGTCGCGGCGACGGGATCGGCGCCATGGCCACCGCACTGATCGAGCGCCGCCCGCTCGACCGGGACGGGGGTCCATGAGCGCCTTTGACCTGAAGGCCGAGTTCGAACCGGCCGGCGACCAGCCCGCCGCCATCGAAACGCTGCACCGGCAGCTGCTCGCCGGCCGGAAACACCACGTCCTTCTGGGGGTCACCGGCTCCGGCAAGACCTTCACCATGGCGCACGTCATCGCGCGCATGAACCGCCCGACGCTCGTGATCGCACCGAACAAGACGCTGGCGGCCCAGCTCTACAGCGAGTTCCGCCAGTTGTTCCCCGACAATGCCGTGGAGTATTTCGTCAGCTACTACGATTACTACCAGCCGGAGGCCTACATCCCGTCGTCGGACACCTACATCGCCAAGGATTCCTCCATCAACGACATGATCGACAAGCTGCGCCACTCCGCCACGCGTTCCGTCCTCTCGCGGCGCGACGTGCTGGTGGTGGCGAGCGTGTCCTGCATCTACGGTCTCGGGGCGCCGGAGGACTACCTGTCCATGCGGGTGGAGATCGAGGCCGATGCCGAGTTCGGCCGCGAACGGCTGCTGGCCGATCTCGTGGCCATGCACTACGAACGCAAGGACCACGATTTTTTCCGGGGCACCTTCCGGGTGCGGGGGGACCGGGTCGAGATCTTTCCGGCCTACGAGGAGGACCGGGCGATCCGGGTGGATTTTTTCGGCGACACGGTGGAAGGCATCGCCGAGATCGACGCCCTGCGCAACACGGTCCTGCGCCGGCTGACGCGCGGCGTGATTTTTCCGGCCAGCCACTATGTCACGCAGAAGACCACCCGGCAGAAGGCCATGCAGACCATCCGCACGGAGCTGGGCGGCCGGATCGATTGGTTCCGCGACCAGGGGCGGCTGCTGGAGGCGCAGCGGATCGAGGAGCGCACGCATTTCGACCTGGAGATGATCCAGGAACTGGGATACTGCAACGGCATCGAGAACTACTCGCGGCATCTGACCGGCCGCCGCCCCGGCGAGCCGCCGCCGACCCTGCTCGATTACTTTCCGAAAGATTTCCTGCTGTTCATCGACGAAAGCCACATCGCCGTGCCTCAGCTCCAGGGCATGTACCGCGGGGACCGCTCGCGCAAGGAGACCCTGGCGGAGTATGGCTTCCGGCTGCCTTCGGCCCTGGACAACCGGCCGCTGACCTTCGAGGAGTCCCAGGCCCGCTTCAACCAGACGGTCTTCGTTTCCGCCACCCCGGCCGACTACGAGATGAAAACGGCCGGGGACGCCGTCGTCGAACTCATCGTGCGGCCGACGGGACTGGTCGACCCCGTGATGGAGATTCGCAGCGCACGCCACCAGGTCGACGACCTGCACGATGAAATCCGCAAGCGCCAGCAGCGCCGCGAACGGGTGCTGGTCACCACCCTCACCAAACGCATGGCGGAGGACCTCACCGAATACTACTCGGACCTCGGGCTCAAGGTCCGCTACCTGCATTCGGACATCACCACGCTGGCGCGCATGGACATCATTCGCGACCTGCGGCGGGGCGAATTCGACGTGCTGGTGGGCATCAATTTGCTGCGCGAAGGCCTCGACATCCCCGAGGTGTCGCTGGTGGCCATCCTGGACGCCGACAAGGAAGGGTTTCTGCGATCGACGCGATCGCTCATTCAGACCTGCGGCCGGGCGGCGCGCCATGCCGGCGGCATGGTCATTTTCTACGCCGACACCGTCACGCGCTCGATGCAGCAGGCCATCGACGAAACCGGCCGCCGCCGCAAGATCCAGCAGGCCTACAACATCGCCCACGGCATCACGCCGGAATCCGTCCACAAGGCCATCACCGGGGCCTTCGATGTCGTTACCGGTCAGGCCCCGTCTCCGGTCGACCGGGTGGCCGAGGCGCTCGCCGATTACGGCTCGCTGGAGGACGTTGACGCCGAGATCCGCCGGCTTGAAAAGCAGATGCACCAGGCCGCCAAGGAGCTGGATTTCGAGCGTGCCGCCGACCTGCGGGATCAGGTCAAACGCCTGCAGCGGTTGATCGTGCTCGAAACATGAATGCCCCCCTGACACCCCCACCGCCGCCGGCCGGCGACCCCGCGCAAAAGGCCGCGGAGGCCCCCTCCGAACCCGGTGTCTACCTGATGAAGGGGACCGACGGCCGCGTCCTCTATGTCGGCAAGGCCCGCAGCCTTCGCAAACGACTGGCGGCCTATTTCAAGACGTCTGCGCATGCCGATTCCAAAATCGATGCGCTGGTGGGCCGGATCGCCGACATCGAAATCATCCTCACCCGCACCGAAAAAGAAGCCCTCATCCTGGAGTCGAACCTCATCAAGCGCCATCGGCCGCGCTTCAACGTGGTGCTCAAGGACGATAAACGCTACCCCTCCCTGCGGCTGGACCTGCAGGAAGACTATGCGCGGTTCACCGTCGTGCGCAAGATCGGCGAGGACGACGCGCTCTATTTCGGCCCCTTTGCTTCGGCGCATGCCGTGCGCGAAACGCTCAAAGTGCTCAACCGGACCTTCAAGCTGCGCAAATGCAAGGCGAGCGAATTCCGCACCCGGACCCGGCCCTGCCTGCACTGCCAACTGAACGGCTGCCTGGCCCCCTGCTGCCGGGATGTATCGCGGGAGGTTTATCGCGAACAGCTCCAGGAGGCGATTCTCTTTTTGAAGGGCCGCACCCAGGAACTGGTGGGCAAGATCCGCGGGGACATGGAGGCCGCCGCCGCCGCCCGGGAGTATGAAAAGGCGGCCCGCCAGAGGGACAAGCTGTTTGCGCTGCAGCGGACGGCCGAGAAACAGGTCGCGGTGACCACCGACTTCATGGACCGGGACGTCTTCGCGGCGGTGTCCTCCGACGGCGCCGCCGTCATCACCCACCTGGAAGTGCGCGGCGGTTTCCTCACGGGCACCCGCCACTTCGGTTTCCCCGAGACCATGGCCGCGGAAGATGAAATGCTGGGGGTGTTCATCCGCCAGTTTTACGAAGGCCGCGCCTTCGTGCCCCGGGAGCTGTTCGTGTCGCACGCGCTCGAGGACGCAGCGTGGATCGAGGAAGGGTTGGCCGTCCAAAGAGGCCGGACGGTGCGGATTCGCCGCCCGGAGCGCGGCGAAAAGGCCCGGCTGCTGGAGATGGCGCTGCACAACGCCCGCACGGAACTCGAGGCCCTTCTGACCCGGCGTTCAAACGGCGCCGAGCTGCTGCCGCGGCTGCAACGGCGCCTGAACCTTTCCCGCTGTCCGCAGCGCATCGAGTGCGTCGACAACTCGACCCTGATGGGGTCCGACCCCGTGGCCGGCGTGGTGGTGTTCGTCGACGGCCGTCCGGAGCCCTCCGCGTGGCGCCGATACCGCATCACGGGAGTGGCGGTCCCGGATGATTATGCGTCCATGTCCGAGATTCTCCGCCGCCGGCTGGGGAAAGGGCCGGCATCGGAGCCGTTTCCCGACCTGCTGATGGTGGACGGCGGCAAGGGGCAGCTGGGGGCGGCGCTGGCCGTGATGAGGGATTTGCGGATCGAGGGCCGAATGGACGTCATCGGGATCGCCAAAAAAGACCCGGACCGGGGCGAGGTGCACGACAAGATTTTCCTGCCGGGACGGTCGAACCCGGTCCATTTCGGGCGGGAGGGCGACCTGCTGCTTTTCCTGCAGCGCGTGCGGGACGAAGCGCACCGCCACGCCGTCACCTTCCACCGTCGGCGGCGCCGGGCGTCGACCCTGGCTTCGGCGCTGGACACGATCCCCGGGATCGGCAAGGCCCGCAAAGCGCAGCTGATCGATCGTTTCGGCAGCTTTGAAGCCGTCCGGGCAGCCACGCTCGATGAGCTGAGCGCGCTGCCCGGTTTCAATCGGAAACTGGCCCAAGCGATACAGGAAACCCTGAGTTCGAGCACCCGTCGGCCGGTTCAACTGCCGGAGTAACCATGAAAGGCCCTTTGCCGAAGAACCGGACAATTAGTATTTCAGCTTGGCCAATGCGCCTTTCAGTTCCTGGACCGCTGCCGCGGATTTCTGCAACGCCGCGTTTTCTTCGGCGGTCAGCTTGATTTCCAGCACCTGCTCGACGCCCTTGGCGCCGAGCTTTACCGGCACGCCGATGAACAGGTCGCGGATTCCGTACTCGCCCTCGAGATAGGCCGCGCAGGGCAGGACTTTCTTCTTGTCCTTGAGGATGGACTCCGCCATCTCCACCGCGGCCGAGGCCGGCGCGTAAAAGGCGCTGGCGGTCTTGAGCAGGCTCACGATCTCCGCCCCGCCGTTGCGGGTGCGCTGCACCAGGGCCTCGATGCGCTCCTTGGTCATGAGCTCCGTGATGGGGATGCCGGCGACACTCGAGTAGCGCGGCAGGGGCACCATCGTGTCGCCGTGGCCCCCCAGCACGAACGCGTGGGTGTTTTCGACCGAGACGTTCAACTCCATGGCGATGAAGGCGCGGAAACGGGCCGAGTCGAGCACGCCGGCCATGCCGATGACGCGCTGCTTCGGGAACTTGCTGGCCTCGAAGGCCACGTGGCACATCGCATCCAGCGGGTTGCTGACGATGATCAGAACCGCCCGGGGGGAGCGGCCGGCCACTTCCTGGGCCACCTTCTTGACGATGCCCGCGTTGGTGGTCAGCAGGTCGTCGCGACTCATGCCCGGTTTGCGCGGAATGCCCGCCGTGATGATGACGATGTCGGACCCCGCGGTGGCGTCGTACGCGTTGGCGCCGGTCAGGTGCGCGTCATGTTTTTCAATCGGGGCGGCTTGGGTCAGGTCCAACGCCTTGCCCTGGGGCACGCCCTCGATGATGTCCACGAGGACGACGTCGCAAAGTTCTTTCTCCGCCAGGCGCTGGGCGGCAGTGGCGCCCACGTTCCCGGCACCGATCACTGTTACTTTCTTATCCATGGGTTACCTCCGCTTCTCTGAAGTTGACGTTGATTCAAGAATAGTCCTGTTTCAGCCGAAGATGCTATAAGGTTTTGTCGATAGCACAAACCAACCGATTGTCAACAGAATTCAGATAGCAGGATTTTCCTTTGCGGTGATCAAACCGTGTGATATGATAAGAAATTAGAATCGGCAGGGAACTGACAAGAAACGGAACGGCAACGGCCGTCGCTGGTGGGTCGCGCTGCGGGGCGGATGACATGGCGGTAGTCAATCTCAAAAAACGTCAGATCGAGTGCAAGATCGTCTATTACGGGCCTGCGCGCTGCGGCAAGACCACCAATCTCGAATATATCCACCGGACGTTCACCCAACATGTCAAAGGGGAGATGATATCGATCGACACCGAGGGCGACCGCACCCTGTTTTTCGATTTTCTGCCCCTGGAGCTCGGCAAGCTCAAGGGATGTGACGTGCGGGTTCAACTCTACACCGTGCCGGGCCAGGTTCGCTACTCATCCACCCGCAAGCTGGTCCTGAGGGGGGCGGACGGCATCGTGTTCGTGGCGGACTCGCTGGAGGTTCGACGGGAACAGAACATGCTGGCGTTGAAGGATCTGCAGCAGAACCTTCGGGACTACAACCTGAGCGTCTTCAAGGTCCCGTTGGTGTTGCAGTTCAACAAACGTGATCTGACCGATGCCGGGATTTCCCTGATGACGATCGAACAGATGTCCACGGAGCTGAACCGGCAGTTGAAAGCCCCGGCCTTTCCGGCGGCGGCGCTCAGCGGCATGGGGGTCGGCAAGACCCTGCAGGAATGCCTGCGGTTGGTTTTGCGCTCGTTGCAACAGGAACTTAATTTCTAACTGAATTCATGGCTTCCGACATCGATTTTTCGGGCAAACTGAGCTTTCTGAACTTCGGGGAGCTTCTCCAGCTGATCGGGAGCAGCTCCGCCACCGGATCGCTGCGAATCTTCAACGCCCACGCGCCGGAGCCCGGCGTGATCCTCATCGAAAAAGGAAACCCGATCAATGCCGCCAACGGTTCCCTGGCCGGTCTGGAGGCATTGTTTTCACTCTTCGGCTGGACCGAGGGGCGCTTCGAGTTTACCCGGGAAGCGGTTGCCGGCGAGCGGGTGATCAAAAAAGGGCGGATGGAAATCATCCTGGACGGTCTGCGGCTCCTCGATGAGGGCAAGATTCCCAAAATAGAGCCGTCGGCATTGCCCGTCGCGGATGAGCCTGGCGCGGCCGAAGCGCCGGCGCCGAAGACCGGGCAGCCGCCGCTGATCAAGGGTCCGCTGGTCGACTATGCCTTCGTGGTGGATGAGGAGAGCTTCTACGACGGCGATGAAATTGTCCGGGAGGGCTCCCATGGAAACTGGATCTGGGTGATTCTCGAAGGCGCTGCTGAAATCATCAAGACCACCCCCAACGGGCCGATCAAGCTGTTGCGGGTCGGCGACGGCGCCTTTCTGGGCAGTGTGGCCTCCTTCCTGAGTGGGGATAATGTGCGCAGCACCACCGTGGTGGCGGCCGGCAACATCCAGCTCGGCATGCTGGACTCTCAGTTGCTGGCCGGCGAGGTGGCCAATCTGTCGGCCGACTTCAAAAACCTGATCAAGAGCCTGAACAACCGTCTGCACGGCGTGACCTCCATCGCCGCCCAGGCCCATGTCGGCGACGCCTCCTTCATGAAATCGCTTCTGGACAAAAAGATAGCCATCAAGGAAGGCCAGAACGAAGAAAGGCTGTTCAGCATCCGAGAGGGGGATGTGGTGGTGGCGCGCAACACGCCGGCCGGCTACCTGCCGCTGGCCCGTCTTGAAAAGGGGGATTTCTTCGGCCACATTCCCTTTCTGACCATCGGCCACGAGCCTTACGAGGCCGCCGTTTTTTCATCCGCCGACTTGAAACTGGCCTCAGTGGATTCCAAAAAGATCGAAAGCGAACACCGGAGGCTTTCGCCCACCCTGCGCAACATCATCGAGCACCTGGCGGCTTGCATCTCGGCGACAACCCTGGTAACTATCAACAGCGTTCGCAAATCCGGCATTCTCTGATCGGCCGGCGGCTGGACAGGAGACCCGTCGTCTTATGAAAAAAGATGAAAACCGAAAGCATCGACGTATCAGCTCCCTCAACCTGTCCTATATCTGTCTGGATGAGGACCGCAAAACCGTAAAACAGGGCATGGGCCGGACGTTGAATCTCTCCGAGTCCGGCATTCTGCTGGAAACGCATTTCCCCATCGCGGCGGAGCATACGGTGATCCTGAGCATCGGGCTGGAAGACCGGGTGGTGGACCTGAAGGGCCGTCCCGTCCATGTGCGCTCGACCGACAAAGGCGTGTATGAGGTCGGCATCGAGTTTATCGACCCCGATGAAAACACGCTCAAGGCCGTGAAGCAATTCCTCGGCTCCGCAGCGCTCGAACGCTGATCGTTGTTTCCGCCGCCGGATTTCAATTTCAATCAACGAGAGGACCGCTGCCATGAGCCAGCCGATCAGCCAAACGGACTTTCCCGGTCTGAAGCTCCTGAAACGGGGCAAGGTGCGCGACATGTACGACCTCGGCGAACACCTCCTGATGGTGGCCACCGACCGCATCTCGGCCTTCGACGTCGTCATGACCGAGCCCATTCCCGACAAGGGGGTCATCCTGACCCAGATCTCGCTTTTCTGGTTCGAGCGGATGAAGCCGATCGTCGCGAACCACGTGGTCACCGGCAACGTGGACGAGTACCCCAAGAGCTGCCGCCCCTATGCCCAAACATTGAAAGGCCGCAGCCTGCTCGTCAAGAACGCCGCGCCGCTGCCGATTGAATGCGTGGCGCGGGGCTATATTTCCGGTTCCGGGTGGAACTCCTACAAGGAGTCCGGCGAGGTCTGCGGGATCAAGCTCCCGGCGGGGCTCACGGAATCCGACCGGTTGCCGGAGCCCATCTTCACCCCGGCCACCAAGGAAGAACTCGGGGCTCACGACATCAACATCGATTTTGAAGAAGCGAAAAAACGCATCGGCCGGGAGCTGGCCGAACGCGTACGCGATTTGACCCTGGCGATTTACCGGAAGGGGGCCGCGTTTGCCGAGACGAAAGGCATCATCATCGCCGACACCAAGTTCGAGTTCGGCCTGGTCGGCGACCAGCTGATCCTCATCGACGAGCTGCTGACCCCCGACTCCTCGCGGTTCTGGCCGAAAGCCTCCTACAGGCCCGGCGGCGCCCAGCAGAGCTACGACAAGCAGTACCTGCGCGATTACCTGCTCTCCACCCGGTGGGGAAAAACCCCGCCGCCCCCACCTCTGCCGGCCGAGGTCATCCGCGGCACCCGCGAAAAATACCTTGAAGCGCTCAAACAGTTGAGCGGCAGCGGTCATGGCCTCTGATGGCGGCCTGACGGAGAATTACACCCGGCTCATCCCCCTGGCGGACATCGACCCGGGGGATGATCGTTTCCGCATCACCACCCGCCGCAGCGATGATCTCCACCTCTCTGTTCAACGGCTCGGCCTGCTGGCGGCGCCGCTGGTCCTCGATGGTGCTGACGGTTTCATCGTCGTGAGCGGTTTCAGGCGCGTGGACGCCTGCCGCCGCCTGGGGTGGGGGTCGATTCCCGTGCGGGTGCTTCGAGCGCCGACGACGATGTATGCCTGCGCCATCAAGGCGGTCGGCGAAAATTCCCTGGAGCGACCCCTGAACCTCATCGAGACCTCCCGGGCACTGCACGTGCTCGATCAGCACGCGCCCGAGGGCAGCATCCCGCCGGAGGACGCTGCCGCGCTCGGCCTTCCGACCCATGCGGGCCTCGCCGCCAAGCTGAAACCGCTTTGCCGGATGCCGGAGGAGGTGCAGGCCGCCGTCCTGGAAAACGCGGTTTCCTTCGCGATGGCCTGTGAGATCGGGCCGCTGGAAGAGGGAGCGGCCGTCGCCTTTGCGCGGCTGTTCCGCCGGCTCAAAACCAGCTTGAACAAACAGAGAGAGATCGTCACCCTGGTTTCGGAAATTGCGTGCCGGGAGGGCCGCCATTCACGCGATGTCTTATCCGAGGCGGGGTTGCTTCGCGTTCAGGAGGCGGAGGACCTGGACCACAACCAGAAAACCCAACGCATTCGCCGGCTGCTCCGCCAGCGCCGCTTCCCGGCGCTGGCGGCGGCCGAGGACCGCTTTCATGCCCTGCGGCAGCGGCTGAAGCTCGGTGAAAACCTCCAACTGGCTCCGCCCAGGGATTTCGAGGGGACGCGCTACACCCTGACGTTGAATTTCGAACGCCTGGAGGAGGTCGGCCGTCTGCGGGCCCAGCTGGATGAACTGGTGGACCACCCCGATTTTAAAACCCTGCTGACGGGCAAGGGCAGGGGGTTTGCGGGGGCATCCGTGCCGTGAAAATCGCAGCCCTTTACATCGATGCCCAGGTGGCCGACCGGCCGGACACCCGGAGGATCTGCCGCCGGCTCGGGGTGCCGGCCAAAACGGTGGCGAATGCCGATGACGTCTACGCGGATGTGGCTGCGGCGGAAGACCCGATCGGCAGCGGCAAGCAGGTCCTGTTTCTCACCCGCAACAAGGGGGCCTTCCTGAAGGACTGCCCGGGCACCCGGCACTACACCTGCTGCGGCTACCGGATCCTGCACATCGGCAGCTACTGCACCATGGATTGCTCCTACTGCATCCTCCAAGCCTATTTTCACCCGCCGGTGCTGCAGTATTACGTCAATCACGAAGACATGGCGAGCGAGCTGGAGCGCTGCCTGTCCGAACCGGGCATCCAACGCATCGGCACCGGGGAGTTCACCGACAGCCTGATCTGGGAGCCATGGACGGGCCTCTCGCGGACGCTGGTCCTGCGGTTTGCCCACCAGGACCGCGCCGTCCTGGAACTCAAGACCAAGACCGTGAACATCAACGGCCTGCTGGACATAGGGCATCGGCGCAAGACCATCCTGGCCTGGTCGCTGAACACCGAGCGGGTGATCCGCAGCGAGGAGCGCGGCACCGCCTCGTTGAATGCGCGCCTGCGTGCGGCGGCCCAGGGCGCACAAGCCGGATACCCGATCGCCTTTCACTTCGACCCGGTCGTGATCACCGACGGCTGCGAAGAGGACTACCGGCAGGTGGTGGAGCGCTTGTTCGCCGCCGTGCCGTCGGAGCAGATCGTGTGGATCAGCCTCGGCGCGTTCCGGTTCATGCCGGACCTCAAGCCCGTCATTCAACGACGCTTCCCGGATTCCCGGATCGTCTACGGGGAGTTCATCGCCGGCCTGGACGGCAAGGCGCGCTATTTCAAACCGCTGCGGATGCAGGTTTTGCAAAGCCTGGCTCAGGCCATTCTGCGCCGCGCCCCACAGACCTGCGTTTATTTGTGCATGGAGGACGACGAGGTCTGGCGGCATGCGTTGGGATTCACCCCGGCCGAGCGCGGCGGACTGGCCCGGATGCTGGACGAGGCCGCCGAGTGGCATTGCGGGGTGGGGAGCGGCCCACGGAGGCGCTAGGTTGGAGGATCGACCCGCAGAGCGGATCTAGAGGAGTGCTTCGCTCGAGGCCATATCGTGTGGGAGTGGCTTCCAGCCGCGATCGCATCTCGGCGAGATGCCGCTCCCACAAAAAAAACCAAGTGCATCTTAAGGCCGAAATGCTCCTAAAATTACTATCACTCGGATGTATGCTGCTGCTGACGCTCGGCGCTGGCGAGGGGAGCGCAGGGGAGTGGGTCGCTGTCAAACGGGTCACCGACGGCGACACGCTGGGCTATCGTGG
>Ga0209253_10005057_pt1 | contig 11457 bp, 12 predicted proteins | sample FrelakmetBRP12BR_FD_187145 | JGI IMG/M metagenome (GOLD analysis project Ga0209253, IMG submission 187145) | Freshwater lake sediment microbial communities from the University of Notre Dame, USA, for methane emissions studies - BRP12 BR (SPAdes)... | ecosystem: Environmental > Aquatic >...
ACTTTTCCAGAGCTTAAAGTAGGCTTGATGCATGGCCGCATGAAACCTGCCGAAAAACAAGCAGTCATGGTGCAATATAGCACGGGTGAAATACAATTATTAGTAGCTACTACGGTGATAGAAGTCGGCGTTGATGTGCCCAATGCGAGTTTAATGGTGATTGAGCATGCAGAACGCTCTGGTTTAAGCCAGTTGCACCAATTGCGCGGACGGGTAGGGCGCGGTGCAGCAAAAAGCACCTGTATTTTGCTATATCAAAATAAACTTTCTGAAACCGCAAGAGCGCGGTTAAAAGTGATTTTTGAAAGTAACGATGGCTTTGCAATCGCGCAGGCTGATCTACATTTGCGAGGACCGGGTGAGTTTTTAGGCACGCGCCAAAGTGGTGTGCCTATGCTAAAAATTGCCGATTTAGATCGCGATGCAGATTTGTTGGAAACTGCGAAAAACATGGCCGACAAGCTTATAAAAGAATATCCGCAAGCGGTAGAAAAACATTTGGAAAGATGGCTGGGTTACGCAGGGGAATGGGTGAAAGTTTGAGTCGATGAGGACATGTATAAAATATCAAAAAACAGGCTGGCTTAAAAAGCCCATTTGCAATGGGGTGATGCGCGCATGGTTGGTCGATAAAGGCTCGCTCACAGCGCGGTTACAGCAACGTTATGCTAATTTCTCAGTTAAGCCCGTTGCGGTGAAATATGCTAAGCCGATTCGCGGCGAGGCAGTTTTGTTGCATTCGCCAGCGTATAAAACTGCGCTGATACGTGAAGTGTTATTGTTTGGTAATGGCCAGCCTGTCATTTTTGCGCACAGCGTGTTACCAAGAGCAAGCCTGCGAGGCGCATGGAATGGGCTTGGTAGGTTAGGCAACAAACCGCTTGGTGCGACCTTATTTGCCAACCCAAAAGTAAAACGGACGCCGCTAGAATATAAAAAACTGTCACGCCACCACCCAATATCCATGCGGGTTGCAGAGCATCTGTCTGTTGCACCAAGCGTGTTGTGGGCGCGGCGTTCTATTTTCAGTTTAAATTGCGCTAATATAATGGTTACAGAAGTATTTTTGCCTGAATTATTAACAAAATGAATTTAGAAAATCTAAACAAAAAGCTAGACGCTTACGAGCGTTTAATGCGCCTTGATAAACCTATCGGCATTTTGCTGCTGCTGTGGCCTACGCTATGGGCTTTGTGGCTGGCTTCGCGCGGTATTCCGGATTGGATCACATTGCTGATATTTGTGACGGGCGCTGTGCTGATGCGTAGCGCAGGTTGCGTGATGAACGATATTGCAGACCGCAAGTATGACGGCTTGGTGGAACGTACAAAAAACCGTCCGTTAGCGACAGGTGAAGTGAGCGTAAATGAGGCTTATAGTTTAGCTGCCGGCCTTGCTTTAATGGCTTTTGCGTTGGTACTCTTGTTTAATAAAACTACAATTTTGTTATCATTCGCCGCTTTGTTTTTAGCTGCAACTTATCCTTTTACGAAGCGTTTTTTGGCGATTCCGCAGGCGTATTTAGGTCTGGCTTTTGGCTTCGGCATTCCCATGGCATTCGCCGCAGTGAATGACTATATCCCACCCTTGGCTTGGGTTTTATTAGCCGCTAATGTATTTTGGTCGGTTGCCTATGATACCGAATATGCGATGGTTGATCGCGATGATGATTTGAAAATCGGCATTAAATCTTCAGCCATTTTCTTTGGCAAATACGATGTGGTTGCGGTAATGATTTGCTACGCGCTGATGCTAAGTTTATTGGCGTATGTCGGTAAATTTATGGGCTTTGGGAGGTTTTATTTCATTGGGCTGGGAGCCGCTATTATATTGGTCTGCAGACAATATGTTTTAATCAAATTACGTGATAATTCCAGTTGTTTTAAAGCGTTTTTACACAACAACTGGATTGGTTTGGTGATATTTCTGGGCCTTGCGGCCGAATACTATTTCCGTTCTAAAATTATTTAAATTCAACTAGATTAAATTCAAATCTCTCTGCAGGTGATAACTTAGCCTCGGCGGCTTTTTCTTGTTCGAGTCTATGCGCTTCTTCATCCATTTGTCTTAGCTTTTCTTCTTTCTTGGCGTTTAGGTGCGCCTCTTTAAGCTCTAACATCGCTAGCTTTTTTTCATCCAATTGAATTACTTCAGCAGTTTTTAATTCTTCCTGTGCTACGCTTTTTAATAGAAGTAATTCTTCGATCACATTTTTATGGAAGCCCACGCGAATTTCCAGGCGGCTGTTATAAATCAAATCATCCAAGTAAGTAAGCGAGGCAGGTGTCCCCCATAGTTGCTGCAAGCCTGCAGTAATACGCGGGAAAGATTCTAGGGTGTTGCTTGAGTTATTTTCTGATTTAGAAAAATCAGCAATTTGGACGTTAAAATATTCTTTGCATTCCAGCGCAGTTTGTTCATAAACTGCCTGCAAATTCTCTTTAGCCAGTAAATCGAGTAAAAACATCCAAATGGTGACGGACTGTTTTGGGAAATCGAGTAAATGATTTTGCAGCAATTGAATGGCTAAACTTGTTCGGCCGTGTGATAAAAACACATCGGCATGATCCAGCACATTGTGTTCAGAATTAAACTCTTCGACAGAAAAAGGTACAACTTCTTCTGCAAAATCGCTGGGCTTTTCTGCTGAATTTCCAACGGAATCGTTAGATATTTGACTCAAATTTGAATCTGAGCCTGTTTCAAAAAAATCATCATTTGTATCAAATCCATCTAAATTAGCTGTGGATTCAGCTTTTCTTGACCATTCCAATTGCGCATTTTGAAGCTGTTCAATTTGACGGCGGCGGCGTATTTTCTCGGCAACGGTAAGGCTGCTTAATAATAGCCCGCCGCCTAATATGTAACCTAGCCAATCCAGTTTATGGCTAAAAGAGCTTGCTTGTTCAAACTGTTGTGTTTTAAGTTGGTTTTCGGTTTTGAGTTTTTGGTTAGCCGCTACTAAAGACTTAATTTGTTTTTCCAGATGCACCATACGATTACTCAACACGGTCGCCTCATCTTGCAAGTCAACGTCGCTCGCAAGCGTTTGCGGAGCTGTTTCTGGTGTGAAGTGCAATTGATTATCCATGCGTAAATTTGTAGCACCTAAACTTAAAACATCGCCTGCAGAAATGCTTAAGCGTGTTTTGCTTTCTGGCACTGAATTTTTCGGCGCTGTATTGGCATTATTCTCTTGGTTAGTAGTGCTTTCAGCAGGTTTTAGAACATCGTAACCAGCGGTTAATACGATGTTTTCATTGTGTTTTTTGCTAATTTTTTGTTTTTTTGTGCTTGTGGATTTTTTAGAAGTTACAGGCAGCTTTGCCGTTTGTTGATATGTAGCGGCCGTAACGCTACTTGTTGCTAAAGGATTGGTCTTATCGCCAACGGCTGTTAATGCCTCATCAGTCGTGTTTTCAGCATCGGCAATGAGTGGCGGGTCTAACAAGAGCACATAATCGCGACGTATATTGGCATCACATTCTGCCATTACAGATAGATTGGTAATGGGTTCGTTAATGATTTGATTGGTGGTAACGCTAAGAATCGCTACATCGTCAACTACGCTTGATAGTTTAAAATTAGCGCTATTTAATTGATTTTCAACGTTAGAGTCATTGATTACTTTAAAACAATTACTATCTTTAAGCTCGCTGGCACCTTGTATTTTAATGCTTGCTCGCAGGGGCTGTCCGAGATGTGATTTAACATCAATATTGCCCAAACCAAGTGCCAGCGCATTGTTTTGCGCGCCAAAGGCCAATATGGTTAGTGCGGTTATCACCGCTTGCTTAAGTGTAAAATTGCTTTGCATGCTGTCCACCTTTTCACCTATTTAACTAAATTAGGTAAAACTTCTGTTATTTTACTGCTCAGATTGATAATAGCAATTGGCGTGCCAACTAATTAACATATCGGCATATGAGCTAAAATCTAAAGTTAATTTTTAGAAATCAGCTTTAAAATATAAATACATTAAAAATCAGCAAATAATCAGTGCTTGGCAATTGACAAGTCTTTGCTCAAAAGCATATAATCCGCCCTCTTGATTTTATTAGTAATATATTGGTAGTTCTGATATGAAAACTTTTTCTGCAAAAACGCATGAAGTAAAACGCGATTGGTTTGTAATCGACGCAACTGATTTGGTGTTGGGTCGTCTGGCGAGTGCATGTGCACATCGCTTACGTGGCAAACATAAAACCATTTACACACCGCACGTTGATACTGGTGATTACATTGTAGTGATTAACGCCGACAAAATGAAAGTGACTGGCGCGAAAGCTGAAAATAAAGAATATCATCGCCACTCTGGCTATCCAGGCGGTATCAGCACGACAACATTCTCTAAAATGCAAGATCGCTTTCCTGGCCGTGCTTTAGAAAAAGCAGTAAAAGGCATGCTACCAAAAGGCCCATTGGGTTATGCAATGATTAAAAAAATGAAAGTTTATGCTGGTGATAAGCATGAACATGCTGCACAACAACCGCAAGCATTGACTATCTAAGGTAAAAAAAGATGATTGGTAAATACAATTATGGTACAGGCCGCCGCAAAAGCTCAGTAGCGCGCGTGTTTTTGAAAACTGGTAAAGGTAATATCATTGTGAATGATAAACCTGCTGATGAATATTTTTCACGTGTAACCTCACGTATGATTCTGCGTCAGCCGCTAGAGCTTACAAATAACACTGCTAGCTTTGATATCATGGTTAACGTGATTGGTGGCGGTGAATCTGGTCAAGCCGGTGCAGTGCGTCATGGCATTACACGTGCTTTGATAGATTACGATGCAGCACTTAAAAGTGCTTTATCACAAGCAGGTTTCGTTACACGTGACGCACGAGAAGTAGAACGTAAAAAAGTGGGCTTACGTAAAGCACGTCGCCGTAAACAATTCTCTAAACGCTAATTCACAGCGGTTAAGATTTAAAAAAGGTCGCGTTAGCGGCCTTTTTCATTTAAGGTTTAGTTTTTTGGTACTTTTTAGGCATGGATAAAAAAATAAAAATTGGTATTGTCGGCGGCACAGGTTACACAGGTGTTGAGTTGCTACGTCTTTTGGCGGCACATCCGCATGTTGAGTTAACTGCAATTACCTCGCGTGGTGAGGCTGGCTTGCCTGTGGCAGATATGTTTCCAAGCTTGCGAGGTTATGTTGATTTAGCCTTTACTGACCCCGCAAATGCCAATTTAGGTGCGTGCGATGTGGTCTTTTTTGCAACACCGCATGGTGTGGCTATGAGCCAAGCTCAGGCTTTGTTGGATGCAAATGTAAAAGTCATCGATTTAGCGGCTGATTTTAGACTGCAAGATACTGCTTTGTTTGAAAAGTGGTACAAGATGCCGCATAGTTGCCCTGGTATTTTAAAAAATGCAGTGTATGGTATTCCTGAACTTTATCGCGATAAAATCAAATCGGCCAAAGTGATTGGCAACCCAGGTTGTTACCCAACAACGGTTTTATTGGGCTTGGCGCCGTTACTCGAGCAAGGTTTGATGGATTTTTCTGCACCGATTATTTCAGATTCTAAATCGGGCGTTTCAGGTGCGGGCAGAAAAGCTGAAGTCGCCACTTTGTTTGCAGAAGCCAGCGACAACATGAAAGCTTATGGAGTAGCTGGGCATCGGCATCACCCCGAAATTCATGCACAATTGAACCAATTGGCTGCTGATAAAGTCGATTTTATATTCGTGCCGCACTTGGTGCCAATGATACGCGGCATGCTTTCTACCATGTATGTGAAACTTTCTGCAAAAGCGAGTGGTCTTGATTTACAGGCCATCTACGAAAAACGTTACGCAAATGAACAGTTTGTGGATGTTTTGCCAGAGGGAAATTTCCCCGAAACCCGCTCTGTGCGCGCCTCCAACCAGTTGCGCATTGCGTTGCATAAGCAAGCGGAGTACGGCTACTTGACGATATTGGTTGTGCAAGATAATTTAGTAAAAGGCGCAGCCGGGCAGGCAGTGCAAAATATGAACATTATGTTTGGCTTTGAAGAAAACGCAGGCTTAAAAGTTGTACCAGTTTTACCATAAATAAAGTCAGTTATCATTATATGAGACCAGTTGATCGTAGAGTTCGCAACCATTTTGGGCTTACCGCCAGACGAGTAGCGGTGCGCTCGCAGCGTCCCTGGTATTTTCAAGCCCTGTTGGCGGTTTTGTTTGTGTTGCTAGGCTTTGTATTAGCGTATTGGTTGTTGCATGATGAAGAGAACATTCGTGAAAAATTGCAGCAAACAAAGCTTGAAAATAAGGAATTAGAAATCAAATTGGTTGGCGCCCAGCGTGAGCTGCAAGTTGAGTTGGCGACCAATAATACCCTTGCCAAAGAGCTTGCAAGCGTTCAAGATGAGAGTATAAAGACTAAAGAAGAATTATTTTTCTACAAGAATATGGTGAGTAAACGGGCTAGATAAGTAAAGGTTTAGATTACTCGGAAACAGTTAGGGAACACAATGTTTTTTAAAAAAGCTAACAAAATTGATAATCGTATCGATACGCTAGTGGGCGCCGATACACGTATAGAAGGTGATTTGCATTTTACCGGTGGCTTGCGAGTAGATGGTGCGATTCGTGGCGATGTGACTGAACAAAACGGCACTCCAAGTACACTGATTATTAGTGAGCATGGCCGTGTTGAAGGTGGCGTTACCGCCGCCAAAATCGTGCTCAACGGCAAAGTCGTCGGCACGGTGAAATCCAGCCATTTTATTGAGCTGCAAACAAAAGCGCGTATTACAGGCGATTTGTATTACAAATCGCTGGAAATGCATACTGGCGCGGTAATTGAAGGAAAATTAGTATATATGGGTGATAATACACCAGAAGAAGCGCAATTAATTCAAACTTGAAATTTTGAACAACAGCCCCAAATAAGGGTCTACGAGCTAGATATTGATGAAGATTAAGGAGTAAAAATGAATACAGTAACTGACATGCCAGAAGTAGAAATGCCAACCCCATTGGTGTTTACCGACAATGCGGCCAAAAAAGTGAAAGAGCTGATTGAAGAGGAAGGTACGCCCGACCTTAAACTGCGTGTATTTGTTAGCGGCGGCGGTTGCTCAGGCTTTCAATATGGCTTTACGTTTGAAGAAGAAGTGAATGAAGATGATACGCAAGTAATGAAAGATACCGTGACACTGCTTATCGACCCGATGAGTTTGCAATATCTCATGGGTGCGGAAATTGATTACACAGATAGCCTGCAAGGCTCACAGTTTGTGATTCGCAATCCACAAGCTACCTCTACATGTGGTTGCGGTTCTTCGTTTTCAGTATAAGGTTTTCTGTTTAAATATTAGTGAATAACAAAAAGCCAAGCGAATGCTTGGCTTTTTTATTTGGGTTTTTAAGGGTTTGAAATGAAAAAGCTGGTTTATTTATTTTTAATTTTACAAACCATTATGATTGCTGCCTGCAGCGGTAACGCTGCAACCTATGTCGCCATTCCTCAAGGCGCAACGGTGCTTGTACTTGGGGATAGTTTAAGTTATGGCACGGGTGCGAACGTGGGCGAAGACTACCCCACATTATTAGCTAAAACCACCGGCTGGAAAATTATTAACGAAGGCATCCCGGGGGATACCACAGCGGGTGGTCTGGAACGCCTGCCAAGCCTGCTGGAGCAATATCAACCGAAATTACTTATTGTGGAATTGGGTGGCAATGATTTGCTGCACCAAACGCCACAAGCTGAAATTGTGAGCAACCTTAAAACTATATTGGAACACGCCAAAATGCGAGGCGTGGCAGTTGTTTTGGTGGCGATTCCCGAGGTGAGCGCATTAAAAGCTGCTATCGGCAATTTGTCCGATCATCCACTATATGAAAGCGTTGCTAAAGAAACCGCGACGCCGCTGATTAAGGATGTGTTTTCAGATGTGCTTTCGGATAGAGAATTAAAATCAGACCAAATTCACGCAAACGCGCTAGGTTACCGTGTGATAAGCGATAAGCTGTATTTGGAATTACAAGCATTAGGATTTGCAGGTTAGAAATCTATGATCTCTAACATAACGCGATTAAATGATATAGGGTTATTTCTTGAGTTTAAATTGATGGCTCCACTTGATGCTAGGACGTTCGATAATTAAAAACGAAAGATAAGCAACTAATAAACAAGTAACCAATGTTGTACACATCGCTATTATTTCCATCATTAACCCCCCAGATACTTTTTTACTTATTATTCTAAAACTTGCTCCAGTAATAGGGTTATGCAAAAGATAAAGACTGTAAGAAATCAAGCCTAACCACTGTAACCACACCAAGTTTAACCAAGTGTGCATTTTTTCATTTAGCCCTGCAAATAGTAACAAACTTGCAGTAATAGCAGCAACCAAAGCGAAATCATCTTGCTTTATTAGTCCTATTGTAAGCAGTATTAAGCAATAAATAATAGCGACTTTAAGGAGGACCCCTTTATTCAGCCAACCCCAACAAATAATGACGCCTGCTAAAAAACTGAACCAAAAACCAATAAATCCGCCACTCCATAAGCTAGTGGAAATGACATTTAACGGCCAAAGTAAAGCAATGCAACAAGCTAAAATAATCGAAATATTTCTAGCATTGGCCAGTTTGTACTTCGATTGAAGATAATCTGCTATCCATACTAGCAAAGCAAATGCGATATAGAATTGCACCTCAATACATAATGTCCAAAAAACAGTGTTAATTTGAGGACTATTAAGCATATCCTGAATAAAAAAAACATGATTGATTAAATCATTGAGGACAGGGAGATGGTAGACAATGTGGAGGGCTTTTGATTTTACATATAACAAGGTCAAGGTAATTGCAATTGCAAAATAATACGGTGGGGCAAGCCGTGCTAAGCGACGAGTAATAAATTTTAGTGAAATTGCAAAATTGAATCTTACATTATGGGAGGTTAAAGCCATCACAAAACCACTTAATACAAAAAAAATTGCTACGCCTAAATGCCCCCAGTCAAAAAATACCCTGTCTACATATTTCGGAAGCGCATTTCTGATGGTCTCGATATGATGGCCTTCAGACATATGAAATAATACAACCCAAACTGCAGCTATTCCACGCAGGCCATCGGCAAATGATAGCCGTGTAAGCTTTGTTTTTTCTGACATTATTACTTCTTTAAAATTGTTGTTTAATTACAAAGATATAAAGCGGCTATTAATAATCGACACTTAAACAAGTGTCGACTAGCTTCGCTTTTCTATAGGTAAGAAGTCTCGTCTTACCTCACCGGTGTAAAGCTGTCTTGGGCGGCCGATTTTGTGTTCCGGGTCAGCATTCATTTCACTCCATTGCGCTATCCAGCCTGCGGTGCGGGCCAGCGCAAAGATGGCGGTAAACATCGAGTTTGGAATGCCCATGGCGCGCATGACGATGCCGCTGTAAAAATCGACATTCGGGTAGAGTTTTTTGCTAACAAAATAGTCGTCTTCCAGCGCGATTTTTTCTAGTTCCATTGCCAGTTTAAACATCGGGTCATCTTGCAGGCCAAGCTCGTTCAGCACTTCGTGGCAAGTTTTGCGCATAATTGCAGCACGCGGATCCATGTTTCTATAAACGCGATGCCCGAAGCCCATCAGGCGGAAGCTGTCGGTTTTATCTTTCGCGCGTTTAATAAATTCGCCAATGCGTGAAACATCGCCGATTTCTTCCAGCATCTGGAGTGTGGCTTCGTTAGCACCACCGTGTGCCGGGCCCCAAAGCGATGCGATGCCCGCCGCAACGCTGGCGAATGGGTTGGCCCCGCTGGAGCCGACCAGGCGCACGGTACTGGTTGAGGCATTCTGCTCATGGTCTGCATGCAGAATGAGGATTTTCTCGAACGCTTTGGCCAGCACCGGGTTGGGCGTGTATTCCTCGCAAGGCGTAGCAAACATCATGTGCATGAAGTTTTCAGCATAATTAAGTTTGTTTTTTGGATACATAAACGGCTGACCCGTGTTGTATTTGTAGCTCCAAGCCGCAATGGTAGGCACTTTTGCAAGCAAACGATAGGCAGAAATAATGCGGTGTTGTGGGTTATACACATCCATTGCATCAAAATAGAAAGCCGACATGCTACCAACCACGCCTATCATCACGGCCATGGGGTGAGCATCGCGCCTAAAACCACGGAATATATTGCTGAGTTGGTCATGCAGCATGGTGTGGCCGCTAATGATGTTGGTGAACTCATCTTTTTGACTAGCGTTTGGCAGCTCGCCATGCATAAGCAGGTATGAAACTTCCAAAAAATCACAATTTTCTGCAAGCTGCTCAATGGGATAGCCACGGTAATACAGCAGACCTTTCTCACCATCAATAAAAGTGATATTTGAATTGCAAGCGGCTGTGGACATAAAGCCTGGATCGTAAGTAAATACGCTATTTTTAGCCAATGTGCGAATATCAATCACATCGTTACCCAGCGTGCCAGTGAGCACAGGTAATTCGATGGGCTTGGCATCGTTATCAAAGGTAATGGTTGCTTTGGTTGGTTTTGTTGACATAACTAACTCTTTATTAACGTTTATAGAGAGATTATACGCAATGAATTAGCGAAATGTTATGTAAGACTATGCAAAGATATAAGACTTTAAAAATTAGCTAATTTTTATTGCACAGAACGAGGGCGCGGTTAAGTGCATGGGATTAAGAAAGTGCATTTAAGCGGGATAAATTGCACCTAAAACACGTAATCCTTTTGCTCCAGTGACTTCTGGCAAATTGCTGGGTTTATTTTCTAAAGTTTGTTTGGCCAACCAGGCAAAAGCTACGGCTTCTACCCAGTCTACGTCTATGCCTAAATCTTTTGTGGTGAGCACAGGAGTCTCACCCAGCAAGGCTTGTAGACTGTCAAGCAACAATTTATTGTGCGCACCTCCGCCACATAAATATACTTCATTTACATCGCCGCATTTGCTTAACGCATCGTAGATGCTTTGCGAAGTAAGCGCTGCGAGTGTACGTGCGACATCTTGCGAGCGTAAATGTGGGTAAAGCTGGTGTTGTTTCAGCCAATCTTCGTTAAATAAATCTCGGCCAGTGCTTTTGGGTGGCGGCAAGGTAAAATATGGCTCGGCGAGCATGTTTGTTAATAAGCTATCCAGCACGACACCACTGGCTGCCCATGCGCCATCCGCATCGTAATCTTTACCCAAACGCAATTTTGCCCAAGCATCCAGCAGCATGTTGCCTGGCCCGGAATCGAAACCTTGCACATCGCCATTTTTATCTATATAGGTAATGTTAGCGATGCCGCCAATGTTGACGATAGCGCGATTTAGTTTGTTACTGGCAAATAATGCTTTGTGAAATGCGGGCACGAGTGGCGCGCCTTGGCCCCCCGCGGCAATATCGCGACTGCGAAAATCTGAAACCACGGTGATGCCAGTGAGTTCTGCTAATAATGCGGGGTTGCCGATTTGCAGTGTAAAACCCAGCTCGGGTCTATGTCTGATAGTT
>Ga0209253_10005058_pt1 | contig 11456 bp, 9 predicted proteins | sample FrelakmetBRP12BR_FD_187145 | JGI IMG/M metagenome (GOLD analysis project Ga0209253, IMG submission 187145) | Freshwater lake sediment microbial communities from the University of Notre Dame, USA, for methane emissions studies - BRP12 BR (SPAdes)... | ecosystem: Environmental > Aquatic >...
ATGCGTGGCGACGAGCCGCCGGCCGAGCCCGCAGCGCCGCTGGCGTCCTCGGCAGCCGCCGGGTGGCGATGGTCGCGGACCGCCGTGCGAGCGACGCGGCACACCTGGTCGCGCTCGTCGAGGGGTTCCGTCTCGCCGGCTACCGCTTCGCCAGGTACAAGACCGCCGCCGATGCGCCGCCGCCGATCGACGAGATCATCCTGGTGGCGGCTGCGCCGCCGTCACGGCAGACGCTCGCGCCCGCATGGGAGCGTCTCGACGCCACGCTCGCGGGTGTGGAGACGGCGCGCGATCTCGTCAACGAGCCCGCCGCCGTGAAGACACCGACGCACCTCGCGTCGGTCGCCGAGCGCATCGGCAAGGAGGCCGGGATCGAGGTCGAGGTATGGACACCGGCCCGCATCGCGGCCGAGAGGCTCGCGGGCCTCGTCGCCGTCGCGCGCGGCAGCGACGAGGAGCCTCGCTTCATACGGATGCGCTACCGTGGCGCCGGCGCGCGCCGTCGCGTCGCGCTCGTCGGCAAGGGCATCACCTTCGACTCGGGGGGCCTCTCGCTCAAGCCCGCGAAGTCGATGGAGACGATGAAGACCGACATGGCAGGCGGTGCGGCTGTCCTCGGCGTCATGGCCGCGCTCGGCCGTCTCCGGCCCGCGATCGAGGTCGAGGGCCTCGTGCCTGCGACCGAGAACCTGCCGGGAGGCAAGGCGCAGAAGCCCGGTGACGTGCTTCGCTTCCGCAACGGCAAGACCGTCGAGGTCCTGAACACCGACGCCGAGGGGCGCCTCGTCGTCGCCGACGCGCTGATCCTCGCCGCCGCGCGCAAGCCCGACGCGATCATCGATCTCGCCACCCTGACCGGTGCCTGCGTCGTCGCGCTCGGCCCTCAGGTCGCGGGCATCCTCGGCAACCACCAGCCGCTGATCGACCGTCTCATCGCCCTCGGGCGCGAGACCGGCGAGCCCCTCTGGCAGCTACCGCTCGTCCAGGAGTATCGCGACGAACTGAAGAGCACGGTCGCCGACCTCAAGAACATCGGCGGCGGGCATGCCGGGAGCATCACCGCGGCGCTGTTTCTGCAGGAGTTCGTCGGCGCTGCGCCCTGGGCCCATCTCGACATCGCGGGCCCTGCCTTCACGCAGAAGGACCTGCCGTACAGCCCGGCGGGCGGCACCGGATTCGGTGTGCGAACGGTGCTGCGCTACCTGTGCGAGCTGGCGAGCGCGAGCGCTGCGGGCGCCGGCGCCCCGGTCCGGAGGCGATCTCGTCCGAGCGCCGATCCTCGCAAGCCGGAGCCGGTGCAGCGCCGTCACAGGGCCGACGTCGCGAGGGTGCTCAGAGAGAGCCGCGATCGGCGCCAGGCGGATCACACCCACCGCCGGAGCGCCAGTAGCCAGGATGGCTCGAAGTCGTGCTACAAGTGCCCTCGGAGGACTCGTGATGGATCAGCAGCGACAGCTCACGGCGATCATCGAACGTGAGGGCGACGGCTACGTCGCGCTCTGTCCTGAGTTGGACATCGCGAGCCAGGGGGACTCGGTGGAGAGCGCCCGTGCCAACCTGGTCGAGGCGGTGGAGCTTTTCTTCGAGACCGCTGACACCTCCGAGGTCGAGCGACGGCTGCATGGTGGAAGACGCGGGACGCCTCGGCGATGCAGCAAACCGCCAGCGGGAGAGGGTCGCCGCGGTCGTGCTGAGCGAGCCGATCACGCCGCCCTGCGGCTTGGCCTGCCTCGGCAGCTGGTCTCGAGAGGGGTCAGGTGGCAACCGCGTCCGCCCGGCCTCAGCCGCGGCGCGGCGTCCTGCGGACCCCACCGCCCTTGCCGCCGGCGCTCCCGCCTTTGGACGCGCTCCCGCGCGTCCTTGCGACGCTGTCGCCCCGCCGCGTCCGCTCGCGCGTATCCTGCTTGGCTAGGACCGTGATTCTCGGAGCGCCGCGGCTGCCGGAGCGAACTTCCGGCTTTCCCGCTCGTTCCTTGGCCATCCGAGCCCCGGCCCTGGCGCCCGACTTCGCGGCACGAGCGTCGTCCACCCGTGCGCACGACGACTTCCGGGAGTTCGTTGCCATCGTCACGGACTTCCGCGATACGCGATCGGCTCTCGCCAGGCGCCGTGCCGTCTCGGACACCTTGACGATTCGTCCGGAGCGGCTGCGACTCTTTGCCATCCGTGCATGGTTGCGGCTGCTGCGCGTGGCGCGCGCGACGATCATCGGCCGCGCGGGCTCGACGTAGCTCGCGAGGGCGACGCGCAGGGGCTCGGCCTTGCCGGCGGGCACCCGCAGCGCGTATCCCGAGGGCGAGATGCCCCTGCGGAGCGCCGGATTGAGCTCGGCGAGCTCCGAGTGGGAGGCCCCGCACAGGTCGGCTGCCGTCCGCAGGGACACCTGCTTCTCGACCTCGACGGTCTCGAAATGCAGCGGCTCGTGGTCGGGCGCCTCGAAGCCGTAGCTCTCGGGTGCGGTGGCGATGCGGACCGCCGCAAGGAAGCTCGGGACGTACTCGCGGGTCTCGCTCGGCAGATAGCCGCGCTCGCGCATGTCCCAGAAGTCGTCGACTTTCTGGTTGGCGAGGATGCGGGCCACGCGCATCTCGCCGCTGTTGTACGCGGCGAGCGAGAGCTCCCAGTCGCCGAACATGTCGTGCAGGTCTTTCAGGTACTGGACGGCCGCATGGGTCGACCTGATCGGATCGCGCCGCTCGTCGACCAGGGCGTCGATACGCAGGCCGTAGCGGCGGCCCGTCTCCGGAATGAACTGCCAGGGCCCGGCGGCACCCGCAGGCGAGACGGCATCGGGCCGGTAGCCGCTCTCGATGAGCGGCAGGTACACGAGCTCGCGGGGAAGGCCCTCGCGGGCGAGGATGTCGACCATGGAGGGCACGTACTTCGCCCCACGCCCGAGTGCACGGTCGAAGAAGGAGCGCCGGTGGCTCTGGAAAGCGGCCACGTGACGCTCGACCGCGGGCTTGTCGAGATCGAACGGTGCCCCGGTTCCCCCGGCGCCGTGGCGTTGCGCGGTCTCGATCGAGCCCGCCGGGATCGCCGCGGCGCTCGTCATCGCCTGCTTCACCGCCGGGCCGGCGTGGAAGCAGCCGCTGACCAGCATCGCGACCATTGCAACTGCGACGTGCGCCGCCCGTCCGGCGCGCCGCCCGCTACCCCTGTTCGGCATCACAACACCCCCCTCGAACCCTGGCGGGAGCCGAAAGGCTGCCTATGAGTTAGTGCCCAGTCCCTCCTAGCCGGCCTCAGGGGCGGGACCGAACGACGCGCCGGGCGGATGCAGACATCCGCCCGGCCGTCTCGAACCCACCCGCGATGACCGGAACCCCGAGGACCCGTTCTTATACGAGCAACGAACCCGAAAGCAAGCCGTAAAGCAACCCCTACAGAACCGGGCGGGGCCCCGGAGCGCAACTGCCCATCCGCGTCGCCCGCCGCCGTGTCTATGGGTGGCGCACGACGCGGGTCAGGGCCATCGAGGCGAAGAACGACGCTGCCTGCACGAGGATGATCGTCGCACCGCTCGGGATGTCGAGCTGGTAGGAGAGGGCGAGGCCGACCAGGCTGCTGGTGACGCTCAGGGACTCCGCGAGGACGGTCATGCCGGTGAAGGAGCGTGCGAAGAGGTGGGCGGTCGCTGCCGGGATGACGAGGAAGGCCGTGATGAGGATGATGCCGACCAGCTTCACGCCGACGACGATCGCGACCGCGATGTAGGCGGTGAGGAAGTAGTCGTCGCGCACGACCGGGAGGTGGTCGGCGAGGGCGAGCTCGCGATCGAAGGTGGCGTACGCCCACCTGCCCCAGAGGCGCCAGCCGAGCGCCGTGGCGAGCGCCACCAGCGACATCACGAGCAGGTCGGCCTCGCTCACCGCGAGGATGGAGCCGAAGAGGAAGGTGAAGGCGTCCGCGGTGTAGCGGCCGGTCATGGAGAGGAACACGACGCCGAGCGCGACGGAGACGGAGAAGAAGATGCCGATGGCCGTGTCGGCGCCGAGGCGCGTGCGCTCGCGGACCCAGCTTATGCCGAGGGCGACGGCGACGGTGAACGGCACGGCCACCCAGAGCGGCTCCATCCCGAGGAGGAGGCCGAGCGCCACGCCGCCGAACGCGGCGTGCGCGAGCCCATCGCCGAGGAAGCTCAGGCCGCGCTGCACCACGAAGACGCCGAAGTAGCTTCCCAGGGCGCCGACGAGGATGCCAGCCGCCAGTGCCCGCTGGATGAAGGGCTGATCGAGCGCCTCAATCATACGGGCCCGCTCCGAGGCGGCCTGCGGGGCGGTGCTCCGCGTGCCCGTAGGCGCGTCCGAGGGAGTCTTCGCTGAGGACGACGCGCGGCGGGCCGAAGCCGATGGCGCGGCGGTTCAGCAGCAGGACGTGCGTGGCGTGATGGAACGCCACGCTCAGGTCGTGGGTGACGATCACCACCGTCGCCGTCCCGCTCCGGTGGCAGGCGTCGATGAAGCGGTAGATGGTCTCCTCGCCCACCATGTCGATGCCGGTTGCCGGCTCGTCGAGCATGATGAGGCGCGGGTCGCGCGCGGCCGCGCGCGAGAGATACACGCGCTGCAGCTCCCCCCCCGAGAGCTCGGCGATGGGCTGGTCCGCGAGCTGCTCCGCGCCCACCAGACGCAGCGCTGCCAGGGCACGTGTGCGCTCCGAATCCCCGATCCTCCACGGCCAGCGTCGCCGGAGGCCCGAGACGACGAGGTCGATGCTGGTTCCGGGGAAGGTCCGGTCCAGGGTCTTGATCTGCGGCACGTAGCCTATCGAGCCCGGTTGCAGCCGTTCCGGCGAGGTCCCGAGCACGAGCACGCGCCCGCTCGCCGGCTTCACCAGGCCGAGGAGGGCCTTCAGGAGCGTCGTCTTGCCGGATCCGTTGGGTCCGACCACCGCGAGCACCGCGGCCGTCGGGATCGCGAACGTGACCTGCTCGAGGACGGTCCGCTCCCCGAGCTGGACCGTGAGCGCACTCGCCTCCACGGCCGGCGCGGTCGGAGGATCCTCGCTCACTCGAGGCTCTCCGCGATCGCCCGGGCGTTGAAGCGCAGCAGGGCGACGTAGGACTCGCGGCCGGGGCCGCCGCCGAGCGGATCGAGCTCCACGACCCGCGCGCCCGCCGACTCGGCGACGACCTCCGCGGGGCGGCGCGGGAGCTGGGGCTCGGTGAAGATCGCGCTGACGTGGGCATCGCGCGCGCTCAGGACCAGGCGCTCGACGTCACGCGCCGTCGGCTCCCTGCCCGGTGACGGCTCGACGATGCCGGCCACGACCAGGTCGTAGCGAGCGAAGAGGTATCCAAAGGAGGGGTGGAAGAGCACGAACGACCGGCCTGCGGCGGGCGCGAGGGTCTGGCGGAGCTCGACGTCGAGATCCCGCAGGACGCGGCCGAAGCGGTCGGCGTTGGCTGCGTAGGCGCCGCCGTGCTCGGGATCGAGGGTGCGGAGCGCGTCCGCCAGCGCCGGGAGCATCGCCGCCACGGTCACGGGGTCGGTCCAGAAGTGCGGGTCGGTGCCCTCCGCGTGGGCGGACGCGCCGTCCGACTCCGATCGCCCGCCCGGCTCCGGGAACGAGCGCCGGTACGCCGCGGGCACGAGGTCGAGGACAGAGATGACGGTTCTCGCGGGGAGGCGCGTTGCCCAGCCGTCGAGTGTGGACGACACGTAGAAGAGGGCGCCGGCCGACCTGACGGCGCGGACGTCCGAGGGGCGAGGCTCGTAGGTGTGCGGTGAGGCGCCTGGCGGAAGCAGTGCGGGTACCCGCACCGCAGGCCCGGCGAGCTCCTCGAGCAGGAAGGCGAGCGGCGGGATGGTGGCGATGACGCCGGTCGTCGCCAGCGGCTCGGCGGTGCAGCCTCCCAGAGCGAGGCCGAGCAGAGCCGCGCCCGCGAGCGCGCGAAACGGGATCCTCACCACGCGCAACGACTCTCCCATCGAGCCATCGGCACCAGGCGCCGACACGGCCTCGGGCCCTGCGCCCGCCGCGCCTGCCCCAAGGGATCTCTCTCAGCCCCTGGCGCGGTCCAGATTGTCGGCGGCGAAGCCCCAGTCGACGAGGCTGGCGAGCACGGCGTTCACGTAGTCCGCGCGCCGGTTCTGGTAGTCGAGGTAGTAGGCATGCTCCCACACGTCGATCGTGAGCAGCGGCGTCTGGCCGTGCGCGATCGGGGTGTCGGCGTCGTGGGTCGCGGTCACCTTGAGCTTCCCGCCCTCGTGGACGAGCCAGGCCCAGCCGCTCCCGAAGTGCGTGCTGGCGGCGCCGGCGAGCTGGGTTCTCAGAGCGTCGAAGCTGCCGAAGTCCCGCTCGATCTGCTCCTCGAGGGGCCCCGTGGGCGTGCCACCGCCCTTGGGCCGCATGCTCCGCCAGTAGAAGGTGTGGTTCCAGGCCTGGGCAGCGTTGTTGAAGATCGCGACCTGATCGCTCCTGCCCGCCGTCCGTCCGATGACCTCCTCGATCCCGAGATCGGCGAGCTCACCTCCCTGCACGAGCCGGTTCAGGTTGTCGAAGTACGCCCGATGGTGCTTGCCGTGGTGGAACTCGAGGGTCCGGCTCGAGATGTAGGGGTCGAGCGCGTTCTCGGGGTAGGGCAGCGGCGGCAGCACGTGGGCCGGCTTGGGCTCGGCGCCTCCGGTCCCTCCGAGTCCGCTGCCGGCGGCGAGCAGGACGCTGCCTGCCCCGGCCCCGATCATGAAGCTGCGCCTGCTGATCGTGAGTGGCTTGTCGCTCATGCGCGGAGCATAGACTCTTCACGGGGCGTGGCAAGGAGTCGTGCCCGCGATGCTGGTCCCGATGGCCGCCGTGAGCGAGGTCGCCACTCGCGCTGCACGGGACCGACCGTCCGACACGTCGTTCCGTAGGCCCTTGCGATCCGTTTGCGGCGCGAGAGGTGCGGTCGATGGGCTCAGGGCTCGTCGCGGGCCGAGCCGACGAAGCGGTCGGCGGGGTCGGCGAAGAGGATGTTGAAGGTGGTCAGGCTGCCGTCGAGCGGTCTCCCCTGGAGGCGCTACGCGGCTGACGTGCCGTTGCGCGCCAGCCGCAGGAGGAGGTCGAACTCGCTGCGCAGCGCCTCGACCAGGTCGTGCAGGTCGGGGAGCGCGTCCCAGTCGGCGAGGATCCCCCAGAAGAGGCCCCCGGCGTAGCTGAACAGTGCGATGCCGACGCCCTGATTCGGGAACAGCGGCACCACCGGGTAGGCCTCGCGCATCGGCGCTCCGAGGAGGTGGAGGGGCGTCGCTGGGCCGGGGACGTTCGTCACGATGACGTTGTAGGCCCTTCGCCGCGCCGTGAAGCGCATGATCTCGGTCAGCACCGCGGTCGCGGTCCAGTCGCTGAGCTCCTTCAAGAGCTCGCTCCCCTCCACCTGGTGCGAGCTCTTGAGCGTCGTCGTCGTCTCGACCACCCTGCGATAGCGGGCGTACGGGTCAGGCTCGTCCATCGGGAGGCGGGCGAGCAGCTGCGCAACCTTGTTGCCGACGTAGCCGAGCTCGTTGTCGGCACGCACACTCACCGGGATCATCGCCCTGAATTCCAGGCCCTCGGGCCGCAGCCCGCGGCCGACGAGGAAGCGGCGCGCCCCGCCCACGACGGTCGCGAGCACGACGTCGTTCACCGTGCCGCCCCAGCGGTTCTTCACCGCCTTCACGTCCGCGAGGGAGATGCCGAGCCAGTCGAGTCGGCGGTGTGGGCCGAGCTCGGGATTGAACGGGGTGTTCGAGGCCGGGGTGCTGGCCCCGCCGAGGGCCTCCACCAGTCCCCCGGTCGCGTCCCGGGCGGAGCTCAGGGCCCGCTTCGGATCCGTCACGGCGCGAACCGCCGCTCGAGCGAGGCCGAGCGGCAGCGAGCTCCGGCGTCGCAGCTCGTCGGCGACGAGCTCGGCAGAGGAGGGCGCCGGACGCGGCCGCCAGACCGGTCCCGGATCGAAGGTCGTCTCCGGCGTCGCCGAGAGCAGCACCTTCAGGATGTCGAAGCCGGAGATGCCGTCGACCATCGCGTGGTGCGCCTTGGCGACGAGGGCGAAGCGGTCGCCTTGGAGGCCCTCGACGACCCACATCTCCCACAGCGGCTTCGTGAGATCGAGCTTCTGCGACAGGATGCGCCCGCAGAGCCGCTTCAACTGCCGCTCCTCACCCGGCCGCGGAAGCGCCGTGTGGCGCATGTGGTAGAAGACGTTGAAGCGTGCGTCGTCGATCCAGACGGGGTGACGCTCGATGGGGACCCAGGCGAGGCGCTGCCGGTAGCGCGGGACGATGTGGAGCCTCGCCGCGAGGTAGTCGCGGATGCGCTCCATGTCGAGCCCCCCCTGCGGGGTGCGCAAGGGTCCCGCGTCGAAGACGAGCGTCGCGGCGACGTGCATGTGGATGTTCTCGTCCTCGAGCTCGAGGAACGAGGCATCGAGAGCCGACAGGCGTTCGTAGTGCGCCGAGGGCATGGACAATAGTACAGCCCGGAAGCCGATGTCCGTCAACCGGCTCCGAGCCACCCGCTTCGAGCCACGCTCGTTCCGGGGCGCAATCTTTGGAACGTCGTTCGCTCTGTCGCGGGGCACGCGAGCTTCGAGGCGCGCCCGTGCACCAGGGGAGAGGCCCCTCCAGGGCGCAGGAAACGGCTAGGGACGGTCGCTCGCGAACGTGTCGCACTCGCCGACGCGGCCGAGCTCGAGGCCACGCCGGAACCAGCGCACGCGCTGCGCGGACGACCCGTGCGTCCACGACTCGGGCTGCACGTAGCCGCCGGCGCGGCGCTGCAGGCGATCGTCCCCGATCGCGGCCGCGGCGTCGAGCCCCTCCTCGACGTCGCCCTGCTCGAGGAGATCCCTTTGCTTGCCTGCATGGTGACCCCACACGCCCGCGAAGCAGTCGGCCTGCAGCTCCTGGCGGACGGAGAGGGCGTTCCGCTCCGCCGCGCCGAGCCGCGCGCTCAGACGGCTCACCTGGTCGGCAATGCCGAGCAGGTTCTGGATGTGGTGCCCCACCTCGTGCGCGATCACGTAGGCGCGCGCGAAGTCGCCCGGGGCGCCGAAGCGCTCGTCGAGCTCGCGAAAGAAGGCGAGGTCGATGTAGACTTTGCGATCCCCGGGGCAGTAGAAGGGTCCGACTGCGGCGGAGCCCAGGCCGCAGGCCGACTGGACGGCGTCGGAGAAGAGCACGAGCCGCGGCGGCTGGTAGCGGCGCCCGGCCTCGGCGAGGACCTGCTCCCAGGTGTCCTCCGTGTCGCCGAGGACGGCGGCCACGAAGTCCGCCTGCTCGTCGTTCGCCGGGCCAGCGGGCGGCCCGGAACCCGGCTCCTCGCTCACGGTGACCTGCGGTTGCTCCAGGATCTCGAGGATCCGGCCCGGGTCCCCCCCCATCAGGAGAGCCACGACGGCGATCAGGAGGACGGCGCCGCCTCCGAGCCTGAGGCCGCTCCCCGGGCCGACACGGACGCCGCGCCGGTCCTCGATGTTGGTGCTCCTCCTGCCGAGCTTCCAGCGCATGCGCAGGCCTAGGGCCGGGCACCGGCCGCTTCTCGCGACGATCGCATTACGCGGAGAGACTCCTACCGCGCCCGGGTCAGGGTGCGCAACACCATCTGCAGGATGCCGCCGTGGCGGAGATACTCGACCTCGATCGGGCTGTCGACGCGTGCGACGGCGGAGAAGCGCAGCTCGGTGCCGTCGTCCCGCCGCGCACGGACGTCCAGGGTCGCCTGCGGCCCGAGCTCGTCCGCAAGGCCGCGGATCTCGTAAGTCTCGGGTCCCGTGAGGCCGAGGGTGTCGCGGCTCTCGCCGGCCTGGAACTGGAGCGGCAAGACACCCATGCCGACCAGGTTGCTGCGGTGGATGCGCTCGTAGCTCTCCGCGAGCACGGCCTGCACGCCGAGGAGGAGCGTGCCCTTGGCGGCCCAGTCGCGCGAGCTCCCCGAGCCGTACTCCTTGCCGGCGATCACGAGCAGCGGCGTGCCCTCCTCCTGGTAGCGCCGCGACGCCTCGTAGATGCGCATCGTCTCGCCGCTCGGGAAGTGCGTCGTCCAGTCGCCTTCCCGACCGGGCGCGAGGGCGTTCCGCAGGCGAACGTTGCCGAACGTGCCGCGCAGCATCACCTGGTGGTTGCCGCGACGCGCGCCGTAGCTGTTGAAGTCGCGTGGCGCGACGCCGTGCTCGATCAGGTAGCGCCCGGCCGGGCTGTCCCTGGGGATGGAGCCGGCGGGCGAGATGTGGTCGGTGGTGACGGAGTCGCCGAGGACGGCGAGGACGCGTGCGCCGGTCAGGTCCCGGAGCGGCGCCGGCGCCGGCGGCAGGTCGGTGAAGAAGGGGGGCTCCTGGATGTACGTCGAGGAGGGATCCCACGCGTACAGGCTGCCCTCGGGCACCGGCAGCGCCCGCCACGCCTCGTCGCCGGTGAAGACCTCGGCGTAGCTCCTCCGGAAGAGCTCCGGATCGAGCGCCGACGCGAGCACCGCCGCGACCTCGTCCGCGCTCGGCCAGATCTCGCGGAGGTAGACCGGCCGCCCGCCACGGTCCCTGCCGAGCGGCTCGGTCGTGAGGTCGATGTCGACCGTGCCCGCGAGCGCGTAGGCGACCACGAGCGGAGGGGACGCCAGGTAGGCCGCGCGCACCTGCGGGTGGATGCGGCCCTCGAAGTTGCGGTTGCCGCTCAGCACTGCCGCGACCACCAGGTCGTTGTCCTTGATTGCGGCGGCGATCGGCTCGGGGAGGGGACCGCTGTTGCCGATGCAGGTGGTGCATCCGTAGCCGACGAGGTTGAAGCGCAGCCTCTCGAGGGACTCCAGCAGGCCGGCGCTCGCGAGGTAGTCGGTGACGACGCGCGAGCCCGGCGCCAGGCTGGTCTTCACGTACGGCCGGGTCTCGAGGCCGCGCTCGACGGCCTTCCGGGCGAGGAGGCCCGCCGCCACCATCACGCTCGGGTTCGAGGTGTTGGTGCAGCTCGTGATCGCCGCGATGACGACCGTGCCGTGGCCGATCTCGGTCCTGGTGCCGTCGATCTCGAGGGTGGCGCTCGGCGCGGCGCCGTTCGCCGCCGGGAACTGCTGCGGGTAGGCCTCGCGCAGGCTCCGCCTCACCTGCGCGAGGGGCGCGCGGTCCTGGGGGCGTCGCGGGCCGGCGAGGCTCGGCTCGACGGTCGCGAGGTCGAGCTCGAGGCCCTCCGAGAACTCGGGCGCGGGCGTCGCGTCGGTGCGGAAGAGGCCCTGCTCCTTGCAGTAGCGCTCGACCAGCGCGACCAGGTCCGGCGCGCGTCCGGTCGCGCGCAGGTAGCGCAGCGTCTCCGCGTCGACGGGGAAGAGGCCGGCGGTGGCGCCGTACTCCGGGGCCATGTTCGCGATCGTGGCACGGTCGGCGAGGCTCAGCTGGGAGAGGCCAGGGCCGGCGAACTCGACGAGCTTCCCGACCACGCCGTGCTTGCGGAGCATCTGCGTCAGCGTCAGCACGAGATCGGTGGCGGTCGTGCCGGGGCGGAGCG
>Ga0209253_10005059_pt1 | contig 11453 bp, 9 predicted proteins | sample FrelakmetBRP12BR_FD_187145 | JGI IMG/M metagenome (GOLD analysis project Ga0209253, IMG submission 187145) | Freshwater lake sediment microbial communities from the University of Notre Dame, USA, for methane emissions studies - BRP12 BR (SPAdes)... | ecosystem: Environmental > Aquatic >...
ACCTTTATTGCATCTGCCTCCTGTCCAACATCGCCTTTGACCGCCACTGCTTTTCTTCCCAAAGCCTGGATTGCCGCAACCATTTCGTCGGCTGCTTTCTGGTTACCGGCATAGTTAACAATAACATTTGCCCCTTCCTGGGCAAAGGCTAAGCTGATGGCCCTTCCTACGCCTCTTCCCCCACCGGTAACAACAGCATTTTTTCCCTCTAATTTACCCATGGTGCCCCTCTCCTTTTCATTTTGTGAAATTTTTCGTTAGAGTAATATTATAGTCCAAAAGAAATTTATGTCAAGACAAAAAGATATTATTACGGCACTTTATGGTGATATTTGTCGGGCCGTATCCCACAGTCAAAAATCCCAATAACGATAAAATCAGCTGAATAATGCCTAAATAAAATAATCACACATTTCACATGGCAAATTTGACGCCCTCTATAGAAAGGTTTGTACCATAATGGGCATAGGCGTATAAAGAGAGTTGAATTCCTTTGGACTTATATTGTCTTTATTAGGCCAAGAAAAGTTTCGATGCGTAACAAGGAAGCAAGGCGAAGCGAACCGGAAGCATATTGTGTATATGTTGAGAATTCACGATGCTGAAGCTGACGTAGGAAGGTGCGAAAATCTGTTGTACTCAATTCAATGACCTATTCTGATGTCGGATTATTAGAATAGGTCATTGAATTTCTCGTTAATGAGCGGCTAATCGTTGCCTATTTCTCTGGCGCGGTTTCGAAGGAAGCGAGCGCTCCGGCCAAAACGTAAGCTGCTTGCAGAGCCTCTGTTGGGCACAGAGGGAAACATTCTTTGCAGTTCCAGCACTCTTTCGCAGCTATCTCAGGGACGAAACTGATCTCTTTCCGTATTCCTCTGTCAACAAATCCGATTGCGTGCTTCTTCTTGACCTCAGCACAGTAGCGTACACAGAGACCACAATGAATGCAAAACGAGGGCTCTTTTTCAAAACGATTTTTGTCTGCTCCATATTCTTTCGCCAGATCCTGTAAATCAAAGGCATCGGGAGCATGGGCCATCTGGAGTTCTATAATCATTTTGCGGATTCTGTCTACCTTCTCTGACCTGGTTTTAACAACCAAATTTTTTTCTACCGGGTACACGCAGGAAACAACAAGCCTTGACCAGCCTTTCATCTCCAGCTCCACGATGCAGAGTCGGCACCCCCCAAAGGGTTCCAGTTTTTCGTGATAACACAGCGTCGGAATCGATATTCCCACACTTCGTGCTGCCTCGAGAAGGGTCATTCCTGCCTTTGCTTTTACTTCTTTTCCATCAATCTGTAAGAGGATTTCACTCATTTTTGTTTACTCTCCCTGACTATCGTTCTCGCTTCTTCAGGAATAGGGGGCGGAACAGGTTCGCCGGAAATCTTCGTAACCGCACGAAATTTGGGAGGGCAAACTTCGAAGCACGTTCCGCACTTTGTGCATTTCTCTTGATCAACAATATGGATTTGATTCTTTGCGCTTATGATTGCATTCGAAGGACATTTCTTTGCGCATGTCATGCAGGCCTTGCACTTCTCCGGATCAATATAGAATGCAATTAACTCTTTGCAGGAAAGAGCCGGGCATCTTTTCTCTTTGACGTGTGCTTCATACTCTTCCCTAAAGTACTTTAACGTGCTTAAGAAGGGGTTAGGAGAACTCTTGCCTAATGCGCAGAGCGCAGCTTCTATGGCTGTCTCAGACAGCTGTTCCAGAAGCTCGATGTCACCTTCTTTCCCCTTTCCTTGCGTTATATTCGTGAGAATTTTCAGCATCTGCCTCATACCTTCACGGCATGGAACACATTTACCGCACGATTCGTCAGTAAGGAAGTCGAGGAAGTACCTGGCCACATCTACCATGCAGGTATCTTCATCCATAACAATCATACCGCCTGACCCCATCATTGAACCGGCCGCGGTGAGCTCATCAAATCCGACTGGTAGATCTAACTGGTCCTCAGGGATACATCCCCCAGATGGTCCCCCGGTCTGCACTGCCTTGAACTTCTTACCTCCGGGAATTCCACCGCCTATCTTGAAGATAATATCTTTCAAAGGCGTGCCCATGGGCACTTCCACCAGGCCCGTGTTGGTTATCTTACCAACCAGGGAAAAAATCTTCGTGCCTTTACTGGTTTCCGTTCCGATTTGAGTAAACCAGTCAGCTCCTTTATTGATGATAAGGGGCACATTGGCCCATGTCTCAACATTATTCAACACGCTCGGTCTACCCCAAAGGCCAACCACGTTGGAGCGGACATACTTCGGTCTGGGCTCTCCTGCCCTGCCTTCCAATGCCGTCATCAAGGCCGTTGATTCACCGCAGACAAAAGCGCCGGCACCCTGGTGCACGATAACCTTGAAATCAAATCCTGAGCCAAGGATATTCTTCCCAAGAAAACCATGCTCCTCAGCCTTCTTGATAGCCATGTGTACATTCTCTACGGCTAATGGGTATTCCTGACGAACGTAAATATACCCCTCATGGGCGCCAACGGCAAAGGCCCCTATGGTCAATCCCTCGAGTACCGAGTGAGGGTTCCCTTCGAGAACGCTCCTATCCATATAGGCTCCGGGGTCTCCCTCGTCTGCATTGACGATCACATACTTAATATCGCCAGGGGCATTACGGGATCCTTCCCACTTGTTCCCTGCAGGAAAACCGCCACCTCCCCTACCTCTCAGGTTCGCTTTTTTGACTTCCTGTAATACCTGGTCAGCTGTCATCCCGGTTAGAGCCTTAGCCAACGCGGCATAACCGCCAATTGCCAGATAGTCCTCAATGTTCTTGGGATCAATTTTGCTGTTGAAACCGAAAACAATCCTCTCCTGGTATTTGTAGAAGGGGATTTCAGATTCATGGATTATCTTTTCATTGGTGCTGGGGTCGGTATAGAGTAAACGCTCTACGACCCTCTTCTCCTTTATTGTCTCGGAGACAATTTCAGGAACATCCTTAGGCACAATATTAAAATAGCATATCTCCTCAGGGTGGATAACTACAATAGGGCCCCGCTCACAAAAACCATGGCAACCAGTCCTCCTGATGTCCACATCAGCGCTTAAGCCTTGTTTTTGAATCTCCTCTTCAATGGCTGCAGCGACTTCTAAACTGCCAGAAGCGTTGCAGGCAGATCCGGAGCAGAGCGTTATACAAGGTTTATTCGGGTCTCTTTTCGATAAGACGTTCTTCCTGAATTCTTCCAATTCAGCTGGTGAATTTATTAGCGACATAATTTTATCCTATTCATAATTTTTTAACACGTCTGCCATCTGGCCTGGCGACATCTTACCGTGAGTCTTTCCATCAATTTCCAGAACTGGTCCCAAAGCACAGCACCCGAGGCAGTTAACGGTCTGCAGGCTAAATTTCAAATCCAAATCCGTTTCTCCAGGCTTAATTCCCGTCAACTCTTCCGCCGCGTCGAGGACTCGAGGGGCGCCACGAACATGGCAGGCAGTACCCACACAGATGTGAATTTCATGACGTCCTTTCGGAACTAAGCTAAAGGCCTTATAAAAGGTAGCTATATGCTGTATCCGGGTCAAAGGAACCTGTAATCTTTCGGCGACCCTCTCTAGGGCTTCCCTGGGAAGCCAGTGATGCTCGCTCTGAATATCCAGCAATACCTGAATGAGGTAACTGGGTTCACCATGATGTTTATCAATAATCTGATCAATCCTATCGTTATCCATAGTCGCCTTCCTAATCTGTTTCTTTCTCCTGATCCACCGCCCGCTCTTTCACGTTAGTAAGTCAGAAATTATTTTCTGCGTTTTCTGGTAGAACATAATTTCGTTAACGCACTTATCCCGTTTATCGGGGTTACGCGATAGCATAGCGCTTCAGGCCTTCATCGAACCTCACTAATCTATGCCTTGATGAAGTATTCAGGTGCTTGGACACTTCAGACGGGGTCAGGCCTAAACCATTAGCGATCTCTCCGGTTGATAGGGGTCCTTCCCGCAGAAGTGATACAATCTGGCCAATTGCCAATTTTTCAAAAATTGTTTCATTAAATAACCGCTTCAGCTCGTCACTGTCGAAGAATTTGTGATACTCTTCTTCCGACATAATAGGAGATCTAAGCCTCTCCCTTTCCACAAGCCTGATGTAAGGGATAAGCTCTGTAACTGTTTCAAGTTTGAGCTTTAATCCCTTTCCGTCTAATCCTTCACTTTTGCCAATTGGGCCTAGCTCCTTAATCTTCTTGATAAAACTATTAACGGATTCGACAAAAATGTTTGCTTCAGCGCCAGACATAAAGTTCATCCGCAACCTTTCCGGATTCAGCCCCATGTGTTGAAGTATTTTTCTCAATAGAAGCACCATGTTTAGGGTATGGTAATTTCCATGAGTAATATAATTACATTCACTTAAATGGCAGGCACCAATAAACACGCCATCCGCTCCCTTTGAGAAAGCCCGGAGTACAAAAGCCAAATCGATTCTACCGGAACACATGACGCGAATAAGCCTCATTTCAGTTGTATATTGTAGTCTGGAAACTCCAGCCAAGTCAGCAGCGCCGTATGCTCACCAATGGCATACAAAACCTAGTACTCTTGGTTTAAATTTAATTGCCGTACTCATTCTTCCTCACCTCCTTACTTAGTAATGCCAGCTTTATTTGTTCGTATATTTTTATTTCTACGACTCTCCAATCGCCGCATCAATTTGTTGTATGATCTCTTCTTCTGGAAACGCCGCATCAACCTGGCTCAAGAGCTCTTCATCGGTAAAATGCTTCAGAGAAATTGCTGTTGTCGGACACACTGTGTTGCATAGGCCATCTCCCTTGCAGAGGACAGGGTTAACCTTGGCCTTCCTCCCTGCCGGCGTCTCATAAAACTCTATGGCTCCATAGGTACACGCCGTGATGCATGCTCCACATGAAACACACTTATTCTCAGCTACCTCGCACACAGAGCCGGAGGCTACGACTATATCATGGGAAAGAAGCGTTAAGACCCGGCCGGCAGCTCCGTAAGCCTGGTTAATTGTTTCCTGCATAAACTTGGGATAGTGAGCCAGTCCACACAGATATACGCCGTCAGTGGCAAACTCGACAGGTTTTAATTTGACATGGGCCTCTTTGAAGAAGCCATCCGGGCTCAACGTTACCTTGAAGAGTCCGGCAAGTTCCTTGGTTGTTGAGGAGGGGATAACAGCGGCCGCCAACGCAACGATATCAGCATCTATTTCAAGCTTCTTCCCTAAAATGTAATCTGTCGCGGTAACCTTCAGAACGGGCCGACCGTCATCCGACTTACCTGGTTCCACCTGGGGTGGATCCTCCGGCTCATAGCGGATGAACTTAACATCTTTCTCTGCTGCTTCACGGTAATAATCCTCTTTGAACCCGTAGGTTCTCATATCCCGGAAAAGGATGTAGATATCCATTTTGGGATTTCTCTCTTTCAGCAACAAGGCGTTCTTTACAGACTGGCTGCAACATATTCTGCTGCAGTAATTTCTGTCTTCATTTCTGCAACCTACACATTGGATCATCAAGAGACTCTGGGCGTTCAGTGCCTTTTCGTCTCCTTCGGCGATTTTCTCCTCCAACTCCAGATTGGTCATTACCCTGTCATCTTCTCCATACAGGTATTCGGTAGGTTTGTATACCTCAGCGCCAATAGCGATGACGGAAGCTCCATGTTTTATCTCTGTTATCCCTCTGTCTGATTTCACCTTAGTTACAAAATTCCCGACATAACCTGTTGCTTCCGTGATGGTTGCATCCGTATAAACGTGTATTAAAGGATGGGTATAAACCTTTTTTGTAAGATCACGTAAATAGGCCTGAACATCCAGCCCTTCCAGGGTATAATGAATTCTTCGTGCTATTCCCCCAAGGTCTGTATCCTTTTCCACCAGGAAAACCTCGTGCCCCTGGTTGGCTATGGAGAGAGCACTATTCATGCCGGCCACACCTCCGCCGACCACCAGCGCCCTCTTGTCCACGGGCAGATCAAATTCCTGTAATGGCTCCAACTGGCAAGCTCGTGCTACTGACATCCGGATTATGTCATGTGCCTTCTCAGTGGCTGCTTCCTTTTCTTTCGCGTGGACCCATGAGTTATGCTCCCGAATATTCGCCATTTCGTAGTAATATTGATTAATTCCCGCCTCCCGAAGGGTGTCCCGGAATAATGGTTCAAGGGTCCTGGGGGAACAAGCAGCGACAACCACTCGATTGAGACCTTTTTCCTTTGTTATATCTGTTATTTCTTTGGCAGAATTAATAGCACATGAAAACAGCTGCTCCTGGGCGTAGACAACATTGGGTAAGGTTTTGCAATACTCAACTGTTTCAGGAACATTTACTATCCTTCCTATATTGGCCCCGCAATGACACACAAAAACTCCTATCTTCGGCTCCTCTTGCGAGACATCTATTTCCGGCGGATATATCCTTTCCTTGGCAAGGTTTCCCCGCCTGTAGTCAAGGAGTTCGCCAATTTGGGAGCCTGCCCCGCTGGCGGTAAAAACCGACTCGGGAATATCTATGGGACCCTGTAAGCCTCCGCTTACAAATATCCCAGGCCTGTTAGTCACCATGGGGTTGACCGGATCAAGCTTGCAAAAATTGTGAGGATTCAGTTCAATTCCGAATTTTTCTGCCATACCCTTCACACCAACAGGAGGGTTCAATCCGACGGATAATACCACCATATCGAATTCTTCCTCTTTTACTCCATCGTCGGGCGTAGAATACCGTATGCTTACATTCTTGGTTACCGGGTCCTCTTTTACTATTGATGTGTAGCTTCTGAAAAATCGCACACCGGGAAGTTTCTCCGTTCTTTGGTAGTAGCGCTCAAAATCCTTCCCAAAGGAACGGATATCGTTATGGAATATGGTACACTCTGCCTCTGCGTCATGATCTTTTGTTAAAATCACCTGTTTCTGGGTATAGGTGCAGCATACGCCTGAACAATAGCTGTTTCCGCCCTCGATAACCTGCCTGGAACCAACACATTGAATCCAGGCTACTTTATGGGGATGCTTCATGTCGGAAGCACGGAGTATCTGACCTTCGTATGGCCCGGTGGAGGATAACAGCCGTTCATAGTCCATACTGGTTACCACGTTCTGGAACTCTCCGTACCGATATTCCTCCCTCACCTTAGGATCAAAGGGCTCAATGCCGGGAGACAGAACTATGGCTCCTACATTTATTTCTTTCTTTTCAGGCACTTGATTGAAATCTATGGCGCCATTCTTACATACTGCTTCACAAATACGACATTTCTTCTCTTTAAGGTAAAGACAGCTTTCATCTATATACGTGATAAGTGGAATTGCCTGAGCGAAGTATATATGGACTGCTTTATTCTTCGATATCTCCTGATTATATTGATCAGGGTACTTGACCGGACAGTATTCTACACAGGTAGTACAACCCGTGCATTTGTCCTCTATAATATACCTGGGCTTTTCAATGAGCGTTACGTTAAAGTTTCCTGGTTCCCCTTCTACACTTTCAACTTCAGTATAGCTGAGAACTTCTATATTTGGATGACGGCCGACCTCGACCATCTTGGGTGCGAGTATTCAAGTGGAGCAGTCATTGGTGGGAAAGGTCTTGTCAAGCTGTGCCATATGGCCGCCAATGGTCGGTGATTTATCAACCAGGTAAACCTTAAAACCGGCACTGCCAAGATCAAGAGCAGCTTGAATACCGCTGATCCCTCCTCCAACAACCATGACGTCTCCAAAATTACCGTCTCCAAGACTCTTGCAAAGCTGTTGAATATTTTCTTTTAGCTCTATTACGTTATCCACTTTCTACCACCTCTTCAGGTTTTATGTGACCGTACTGTTCGGGTTCGGCCGCACTTAATTTTTTGAGTACCCAAGTCGCTCCGGGTGGGAATACACCGCCAGGCGGCTGCCACGAGCCTGGCCAACCAGAGCAATACCCAGTTCATGGGCAAGCGAAATTGCCCTCCCTGTCGGCGAGTGCCGCGAAACAACAACCGGGGTCTGCATCTTTGCCGCCTTGATCAACATCTCAGACGAAATACGACCAGTGATCAGGAGCAATCGATCTCTTGTTGAGAGTCCTCTCAACAGACACTCACCCTGAATCTTGTTCAAGGTGTTATGTCGTCCGATATCCTCAGCCACTACGAGCAGGTTCTTGCTATCGGACAGGGCCGAGGTGTGCACGCCACCTGTAAACTGATACAGCACCATCTGCTCTTTAAGCTTCTCCATCAGTGACAGTACTTCCGATGGTGTAACAACAAGACCAGAGTCAACCTTCTGTCCCTGGGTCTTAAAAACTCCACCGCCACCGCAGCCAGTGGCAAGTGTCCGCACTGTTGGCAATTCATACTCGGGGTTGCTCAGCATCACATCGGCCAGCGAATCATCCTCGCATACTCGCATGCTCAGCACATCGCCAATACCCGAGATGATTCCCTCTGCGTAAAGGTATCCAATGACGAGGCAATTCAGCTTGGCTGCAGTGCACAGGACATTTACCAGTTCCTGGCGATTTACATAGATTGTGAGCTCCATCTCGCTTGGCACGCGAACTGAGGTACTGACCCATCCCTCGTCTGAAAAGCGATGGCAGACTGCATCCTCTGCGAGGCCTTTCAGATCTGATCTGTCAATCGCTTCTTCCATGGTTAGCTTCTTCGTCCACTAAATAACTTCCTGGAGAATCTCTGTGATGTCCTTAATCTGTATGTCATCAGCATGATTCGTTACTAACCTGCTATCCTCAAGGGCGGTAATGCAATAGGGACAGGAAGTAACCACTTCTTCAGCCCCAAGCTCAATGGCCTGTTCTACTCTGAGGTTAGAGAATCTTTCATGCTTTTCCGTTTCCGCCCAAATCCTTCCTCCTCCCATACCGCAACAGAGGCTATCTACCCGCGTCTCAGGCATCTCATTCAGTTCCAAGCCAGGTATCTTGTTTAAGACCCCTCGTGGCTCGTCATAGACGCCATTATGTCGACCCAGGTAACACGGGTCATGGTAGGTAATTTTCTTTCCGTACTCCTTGGTTATCTGCAACTTTCCCTCATTCACAAGCCCGGATAAATATTGGGAGACATGAATAACGTCAAAGTTCACCTTGAAATCAGGATACTCGTTTTTAAAGGTGTGGTAGCAATGAGGGGAAGAAACAAGTATTTTCTTCACACCGTTGTCGATAAAGGTTTTGATGTTTTCCTTGGCCAATTTTTTGAATACTTCCTCATTGCCGGTCCTGCGGATGCTTTCACCACAGCAATTCTCCTTCGAACCCAGTATTCCGAAATCTACCCCGGCTTTTTGCAGGATTTTGACGGTCGCCTGCGCCACCTTCTTTAACCTCGGGTCATAGCTGCAGTAGCAGCAGGGGAAATATAAAACATCCATTCCTTCGGCAAATGTTTTAACATTCAGACCCTCTGCCCAGTCGGCCCTGGTTTTCCGGTCTTCATTGAAGGGGTTCCCTTGACCGGTAAGGCCTGAGCTTATAGTGCGGTAAGGCTTTACAGCAGCAGGAAACACGCCATATCCCGTGGCCATTCTGCGCAGGGATATCATGTCGTCTATTTGTTTTACGTCCCGTGGGCATCGCTGAGGACATTTGCCGCATGTGGTGCACCGCCAGATCTCTTCCTTTTCTATCTCGCTCACACCGAATGTAGCCTCTCGGATGAGCTTGCGCATACTGAATTTTCTCACCCTATTCCAGGGGCACACAGTGTCGCATTTTCCACATTGATAGCAGAATTTGACGGCGTCTCCACCTTTTTCTTTTATCTCATCTATTACCTCTTTGAAGGGGGCTACAGTTTCCACGATATTTTAATCCTCTTTTTTCACGTTAACGTTTTATTCCTTCTTTGACATCCGGGCAACAGTATCAAGTACCTTCTGCAAGCCATACTTGTCTACCATTGATTCCAATCCTATATCCACATCCTCCAACTTCACTTCTTCATCGACTTCCTCTTCCCTCTCTTCGTAAACCAGGGCGTCATTAAGGCACCACTGCACACACAAGGGCTGTTCTCCTGGTGGAAGCTCTTCACACATATCGCACTTTAGAGGAAGACCTGAATCGGGTTCTTTAAAGGCGTCCCTGGATGGGCATGAAGCCCTGCAGAAACCGCACTCATCGTATTCCTTCCCGTCAATGATATATTGGTCTCTGCCCATACATTCAGCTGGAGTATACTCACCTGCGTAGACAGGAACATATACGTCTTTAATTGGATGACGGATCATCCGGATACGAGACCTCGCCGGATTATTGCTGCTATATTTCGGCTCAGCGTGAAAGGCAGAGCAGATTACCTCACATGCCCGGCAACCATTGCACTTATCAAGATCGATCTTGATTGTCTTGACTTTCTTTTTAATCTTGGCCATTTTTTATTATACCTCTCTGTTCTAAGTCTTCGGCAACATAAGCCAAATCCAACTTCTGTAAAGTCTCTTTCGTAGGAATACCCTGATTATCCCACCCCTTAAATTTGTAATACGCATCTAAGAGTTTTTCTTCAAGCTCGGGAAATCTTTTCTTCCAATGGTCTTCAGGCGGTACCTCATCAGCTCTCCTCAAGCCTCTTCTTACATTGATAGCCCTGATCAGATTTCGGTTCCTGTTATATACTTGTGTGAGGCCGTCTTCATCCATGTCGATCCCCGTCGCTGCCGAGATAAATTTCGGGTAATTGTGCATATGATAGGGAGGCTTCAGGGGAAATGATGACAAACCGGCGCACACCCCGAGGGCGTCATCAATGTAGTGCATCTTCTCCTGCCAGTCAACAATGTCAACGGACATGTCAACAGTCGGGTAATAGGGATTTGAGCGTTCTCCGCGGAATTCCCAGTCTAGAACAATTTGCTTAAACTTATCATCAGGACACTGAATCCAATCACTTATAAATTCTTCTCTCTCCTCCATGGTCGCAAAAGGCGCCTGGGGGAACTGTCCTTCAATCTGGGTAATGTTTATCTTCTCGCCGGTAGCATACATAAGGAAATAAACGGGATTCAACATACCAAGCTTGAGGGGCAACTGCTCATGTTTCTTAATGTTATTATGTGCGTATGCTTCTGCTCCCTTACCGATTTTTTGGGCTGCCCAGTGTATACCATCAGCTAAAATATCTCCTATTCCTTCCCGCCGGACAATTCTGTCAAGCAACCAGTAAAATTTCCCCTCGTTATCGGACGGGCATCCTGCAAAGTCCGCGTCAGTTAAGATGCCGGCTTCTTTAAGCTCAAAGGCAAAGGCCATAATTTGAGGGGTTGAGAATCCGTCTACTCCATACTCAGTAGCACGTTGAGCGATTTTAAAACCAAAATCCAGGTCGTCCACAAAAGCCGCCATGGTGTAAGTAAGCTTTGTGAAGCATTTCATCATGTAGGCAGAAAGTCCTGGAATGGAGATTATTGCCCCACATTTCATCGGACA